>JACDJA010000221.1_pt1 | contig 74659 bp, 35 predicted proteins | sample 7449241 | NCBI WGS metagenome assembly JACDJA01 (sample SAMN14253289, study PRJNA609438) | sludge metagenome | isolation source: initial anaerobic sludge | collected 2018-12-20 | reverse complement strand
GCAGGCGCGCATCCTGATCCTGGGCCTGGCCTTCAAGGAAAACTGCCCGGACCTGCGCAACACCCGCGTGGTGGACATCGTGGCGGCGCTGCGCGACTACAGCGCGCAGGTGGATGTGTTCGATCCCTGGGTGGATGCCGAGGAAGCGCAGCGCGAATACGGCATCCGTCCGATTGCGACGCCGGAGCAGGGTGCCTACGACGCCATCGTGCTGGCGGTGGCGCACGATGAGTTCCGCCAACTGGGCGGGCAGGGCGTGCGCGCCTTCGGCAAACCGCAGGGCAGCGTGGTGTTCGACGTGAAGCACGTGCTGCCGCGGGATGCGGTGGACGGGCGGCTCTGAGCCGCCCCGGCTCACTTGCCCGTAATTTCACTTTTAAGTTAAGATGCCCCTCCACCTCCTCCGGATCAACTACAGCGCGCTGCGGCGTCAGGCGCCGGAGCCGCTGGCTGAACCGGGTCATTGGCGCCTGTATGCGCCCTGTGTGAAAGCCGATGCCGGCACATGCCATCTGCTCCACAGCATCGCGAAGATGCGTGCAGTCAATGACAGAAAGGCCGCCATTGCCGCGCTGGACAAGCTGGTGCAGGTCGCCGCCTCGGGCAAGCCGCTGCAGGTTTTCTATGACGAGAAGCAATGCCATGACATTCATCGCTTCCACCACGACGGGCAGGAGCGGGTGCTTTGGCGCATCCGTCGTGGCGACATCCGGATTGTTTTCTACTACGGCAATGGCCGCCTGATTCTCTTGGCCGACGCACTGGTCAAGCTAAAGGACACGCTCTCGAAGGCGGAAAAGTCCGCGCTTGAACGCCAGGTGGTTGAATTCATCGACGCAGAGAAAGCCGATCTGCTCGCCGCCTTCGATTTCGAAGCCCCCTGACAACCCGGGAGCACAACCATGACCCAGCCCAGGACCGACATCGCCGCCATGTTCGAGGAAGTCTGGGACGACGCCGATTTCCGCTTCGAGATCAAGGCCCAGGAAGTCGCCACGGATCTGGCCCACGCCCTGCACGAGTCCGGCATGACCCGGACCCAGTTGGGTGAAAAACTCGACTGGAAGCCCAGCCGGATCAGCAAGGTGCTGGGTGGCGGCACCAACCTCACGCTGAAGACCCTGCACCATCTGTGCGAGGCCATCGGTCTGGAGTTCGACGTGATCCTGCGTCGGCCCCGGCAGGCCCGTGCCGCCCAGCCTTGGGAGGTCAGTCACCTTCAGCACGACATCAAGCGACTCCACGAAGAAACGATCCGCAACAACACGCAGAGCCAGGCCATGCTGCACTCCGCGCGGCAGCTCAACCGGAATGCCTGGCGGCGAACCTCCCGCGTGGACCGGGTGGCCGGCGCGGGCCATGTGTTTGCCGACAGCCGTATGCCGCGCGAAGCACTTCGATGAAACCGGCGATGCTCCAGCTCAAGCATTATCACTTCAATGCCGTCTCCCTGGCGGCGCGCCCGCAGGTCACGGAGTTTCCGTATCAGGATGCCGGCGAAATGTATCCGCCGCTTCCCGCCGAAGCACTGGATCCGCAGCTTTCCCTCGCCGAACCGGATGCGGATGATCCGCGTGAATTCGTTGTCAAGCTGAAGCTTGAGCACGATCCGGACGAGGACTCCGATTTTCCGTACAGCTTCCTCGTCGAAGCCGAGGGCCTGTTCGAGATCGACCACAACGGCGAGTTGGATGAGCGCAGGCGGCTGGTCGCCGTCAACGGCGCATCGATCCTGTACAGCGCCATGCGCGAACATTTGCTCACGCTCAGCGCGCGCCACCGGTATGGCCCCATATTGCTGCCGTGCCTGGACTTCAGGTACATGAAGCGGCAGGGCGAGCTCGATGCCTCGGCCGAGAGTGAAGGGTGAAGCCGATGCCGCTCCTCCTCACCGGCAGCACCTGCCTGCGCACCTTCCACGACCTCGCCGACAAGGTGGTGTGCGCATGAACCTCCTCGTCACCACCGCGATCCTCTCCGCACGTCATCCCTGCGCCGCTTTCGCAGGCGCGGGGTTTGTCCCGCACGACGCCCTGGGCCAGGAATGATCGCGACGTGATCAGACGCGCACGTTCATACCTTGCCGGGGAAGGCTTGGGCCCGATGTTGGTGAAGGCCGTCAGTGGCAGCGCCGGTTTGCGCATTGTTGGAATGGGGTTCGGCTTCCTGGTGGGCGTACAGCTCGCGCGGGGTCTGGGTGCGGAGGGCTATGGGATCTACGGATTGGCGATGTCGATTGTTGCCATGCTGACCGTCCCGACGGAATTTGGCCTTCCCCAGCTTCTGACGCGCGAAGTGGCTGCGGCACAGGTGAAGGGCGACTGGGACAGGATTCATGGAGCTCTGCGTTGGTCTACACGCGCTTCATTGGTGCTCGCCGGGATGATGGCAATCGGCGTCGTGTCTTGGTTGGTGCTGACGAATCAGCTGGAATCTCCACTCGGCATGACCATGATTGCAGGCGTCTTTCTCATCCCGTCCGTGGCGATGCTTTCGCTACGGTCAGCCGCATTGCGGGGCGCGCAACAAATCGTCAGGGGGCAAGTTGCGGAAGTGGTGATGCGGCCGGCGTTGCATTCGCTGCTGCTGTTCGTCGCCGTGCTCTGGTTGGCACCTCTCACCCCGGAGATGGCAATGTGGCTGGGTGTCGCGGCGGCTGCAGGTGCGTGGTTCGTAGCGGATCGCATGCTACAAGTCGTGTTGCCAGCACGAACCTTCGATGCAGCGCCGGTGAGGAATACCCGCCAGTTGTGGTCCGATGCGTTGCCAATGGCGATGACGGAAGGCATGCGCCTGCTGCAGGCACACCTGCTGATCTTCTATCTGGGCGTACTCGTGTCGATGACGGATGTGGGCCTTTATCGCATGGCCGCTTCCACCGTCGTCCTGGTCGCCATGCCGCTCAGCCTTTTCAATATCGTCAGCATGCCGGTTATTGCACGACTCCACACGACTGGACAACACCCGCAGTTGCAGCGGATGCTCTCACTGGTGGCGCTTGGGATGACGATTGGTGTCATCGCGCTGTCGCTGCCGTTTCTGGTTGCGGGAGAGTGGTTGATCGGCTTGGTGTTTGGTTCTGAATTCGCCCCCGGTGCCGCCGTCATGTCGCTGCTGTGCATTTCTGCGATCATCCACGCATTGTTTGGTGCGAGTGCCGCGCTCCTCAACATGACGGGCCATCAGAGGCGTGTCACGTCTGCATCATTGATTGCTTTGGTGGTGCTCGCAATATTGGCGATCCCCCTGATTCAGGCCCGCGGGATCATCGGTGCGGCTATCTCAAATATCGTTTCGGTTTTCGTGTGGAAACTGCTGATGTGGCGTGATTGCAGGCGGATTTTGAACCTCGACCCTGCAGTTTGGGGCCAATTGACAAAATACGGGAAGATAGTGTCGTGAGTTCGATCCGTGAAACCATGAAGCGGATTCTGCCCGCCCCCGTGCGGCAGATGCTGCGAGGCGGGCTGCATTACACGCAGCGCAACCTGCGCTGGCCGATCATTCTGTGGCAGGTGCGGGGCGTCTCGGGGCGTGACCGAATCACACTGCTGCTTTCCGCATTGGCCGCTCCGTACCAGTCGCTGCGCAATCTGTTGGCTTGGCAGGATCCCGTTCTCCTGCGTGACGCCAGCGTCATTGTGCCCGGAATCGGGCGTTTTGCGCTTCGCGCGCGCACCGATGACCTGTGGCATGTGTTGCCATGGCGTGAACAAGCTATCGCCAACACAATGCGATCCATGTTGAAGCTTGGTGATGTATTTATCGATGCCGGTGCCAACATTGGGATATATACCGTGCTGGCATCGCGCTTGATCGGCTCGGCCGGTCGTGTGATCAGCATCGAGATGATGCCGGAGACGGCGGATCGGCTCGAATCACATGTTCGGATGAATCAATTGCAGAACGTGACCGTCATCCGTAGGGCACTTAGCGACACACCGGGACAACTTGTGCGTGCAACCGTGCAAGAGGGTAAGCATGGCCAGGCCACCATAGCCCGCGACTCCGAACGCTTCGGTTTGGGTGATGCCATCGAAGTTGAAACCACAACGCTGGACATAATTACGACCGAAATTGCCAGTGTGCGCCTGATGAAAATCGATGTGGAAGGTGCCGAACTCCAAGCCTTGCGTGGTGCGGAACATTTACTGCATAAGCTGCAAGCATTGGTGTATGAAAGCTGGGGTTGGAAGCGTGGAAGTATCGGGCCTGTAGACGTGTTGCTCGTCGAATCGGGCTTTGGACTGCGCCAGCTGGACGGCAACAATTGGCTTGCCGAGCGAACGCCGCAGAAATGAAGCTCTCGATTTTCCTGCCTGATCTGCGCCCTGGCGGTGCCGAACGTATGCGCTTGCAAATGGCCAAGGTGTGGCTGCAGCGTGGGATTGCGGTGGACTTCGTGCTGATGCAGGCGCGGGGGGAATTGATGGATCAGCTGCCGGCCGGTGCACGGGTGATCGACCTGCAGGCGGTTCGGGTGCGGCAGGCATTGTGGCCCTTGCGTCGTTACCTGCGCGAGGTGCGGCCGGGTGCCTTGCTGGCCGCCATGTGGCCGCTGACCGTGGCCGCGCCTCTGGCGGCGAAACTGGCCGGATATCACGGACGGGTGGTGGTCAGCGAACACGACACAATGACAATTTCCTATGCTGACAGTGGTGGCTTTCATCGATGTGCTATGCGTCGGAGTATGCGAGTTGGGTATTCGCTTGCAGACGATGTGGTGGCAGTTTCTGAAGGTGTCGCGGACGATCTTGTTAGGATTACGGGAATAGCCCGTAAAGGGTTTGTCGTTATTTACAACCCTGCGAGCTCAGGTGTCGGCATGAATGGGGCCGTTGTGTCTTTCCAGATGCCAACGGGCAGGCCGGTGATTCTGTCGGTTGGAACGCTGAAGCGGCAAAAGCGCCATGACCTCCTGATACGTGCTTTTGCCAGGATGCGTCATGCTGATGCACGCTTGTTCATCCTCGGCGAGGGGAGCGAACGCGGACGCCTGGAGTCGCTGGTGCTGGAACTTGGCCTCGAAGACCGTGTCCTGCTGCCGGGCTACCAACCGGACACCGCGCCCTGGTATGTGCATTCCGACCTCTTCGTCCTGAGTTCGGACCATGAGGGCTTTGGCAACGTGATCGTCGAAGCCCTGGAACAAGGCACCCCTGTCGTCAGCACCGACTGTCCCTCCGGTCCCCGCGAAATCCTCGAAGACGGCAAATACGGCACGCTGGTTCCGGTAGGTGACGTGGACGCACTGGCCAAGGCCATGGACGAGGCGCTGTCCCGCGACCACGACCGCGAAGCCCTCAAACGCCGCGCACAGGATTTCAGCGTGGACAAGGCGGCTGATGCGTATCTGGATTTGCTGTTGCCGGGATGGCGTCAGGACGTTTCGCGCATGAGCAGATTCAGTGCTTCGGTGCAGGGGGGGATATGAGGTCGTTGGATTCCCCAGGAGAGGGTAAGGCACTATTCATCTCCTATGACGGCTTGACCGACCCGCTTGGTGCCAGCCAGATACTCCCTTATCTGGAATACATCGCGGCTCATCCACGGCAGTTGCATGTGCTCAGCTTCGAGAAGCCCGAGCGATTTGCTGCGCAGGCTGATGAAATGCGGTCGCACCTGGCTGGCAAAGGCATCGTCTGGACGCCGGTGATGTTTACCAAGGGAGGCAAACTTTCCAAGGGTTGGGACTTGCTGCGCATGTACGTTACTGCGCTGCGCTTGCAGCGCCGTTACCGCTTCAAGATCGCGCACTGTCGTAGCTACCAGGCGGCCCAAGTTGGCTGCCTGCTCAAGCGCCTGTTCGGAGCCAAGGTGATCTTCGACATGCGCGGTCTTTGGGTGGATGAGCGGGTGGATGGCGGCCTCTGGAAACTCGCGCGGTTGCCGGATCGGTTGGCCTTTCGGACCTACAAGCGCATAGAGCGCGGCCTCTTGCAGTGTGCAAATCATGTGGTGGTGCTGACCCATCGGGTGGTTCCCGAGTTGAGCCGCCTTGCGCCTGCGATGCAGGCGGATGTTACGGTCATTCCCTGCTGCGCTGATTTCGAGCATTTCAACATCCCGTCGGATGAAGAAAAACGAGAAGCCAGGAGCGGGTTGGGCCTCCCGGACGATGCTCTCGTCTTGTCCTATCTGGGGTCGTTGGGGACTTGGTACATGCTGGACGAGATGCTGCGGTTCTTCATTGCGGCTGCACATAAGCGTGCAGACATCCACTTCCTGGTCATTACCCGCGATTGGTCGCAGGAGCATTGGGACAGGTTGCATGCGCTGGGCGGTGATACGTTCGCCTCCCGGGTGCATGTGATCGGCGCAACCCGCACACAAGTCCCCACGTACATCGGTGCATCCGATGTGATGTTGAGCTTCATCAAGCCCGCTTACTCGAAGCTCGCGAGTTCGCCAACCAAGCTGGCAGAGGCGCATGCGTGTGGTGTGCCTGCTATCTGCAACCCTGGGATCGGTGATGTCGACAGCCAGATGGAGCGTCTGTCCGCGGGTGCGCTGGTCGATCCCGGTGATCAGGTATCGGTCGAACGCGTGATCAGCCTGCTCGATACGATCCGTGCCAACGGTGGCCAGCCGTTGCGGGCGCGCGCCATGCGCATGCTCGATCTCGGTGTGGCTGCAGCCGCCTATCGTCAGGTGTATGACGCGATGGAAGCACCATGACCACTTACCGGATATTCGATGTCTGCGGCACGCTGGTGAAAGACGACACCACGCTCGGGCTGCTGCGTTGGCATTTCGCGCGCCAGCGCCGGTGGCGTCTGTGGCTGCTGCGGGGCCTGACGGCTCGTTGGAGTCCGGCACGTCTTCTCGTTGCGGTAGCGGAGAAGGCGAGCGGCAGGCATTTGCTCAAACATGCCTTGGTGCGCTTGTTGAAAGGCGATGCCGTGACCGATTTGGAGCGCAGTGCGGTCGAGTACGCCGACTGGTTGTTGGCAACTCGCCGGGTCGCGCAGGTCGGCGCGATCCTGGAGCGTACCGAGGGGCAGGGGCGGCTGGTGCTGGCATCGGCGAGCCTGGAGCCCGTGGTCAAGGCATTGGCAGCGCATCTGGACGCGATCTACGTGGCGAGCAGACTGGAGACAACCAATGGGCGCTGTTCTGGCGCGTATGCAAGCGACCTGACCGGTCGCAAGATTCCAGCGCTGGATGAGGTGCTATCGCCTGGTTGGCGGCGGGACGGCTACCTTGCCGTCAGCGACAACCTGACCGATCGCAATCTCCTCGCCAGCGCGCAGCCGGCCTACGTCGTGCTGCATGCCGAACGGCACCGTGCACGCTGGGGTGACATCAAGGCGGAGTACCTTTCCGCATGATGCTCCGACTCTTTTACCTGGTCCCGTTCTCCTGGTTCTGGTCCACCCGTTTGCGTCACGGCAGCATCGGCTTCCATGCGGTGTTCGAATGGCTGGCTGCGGTGGTGCTGATCGTCGCCTTGGCGACGGGTGCTGTCGGGGCATCCTTGTTGGCGGGCGTTCTCGGCTATCTGGCCTTCATCAGCCTGTACGAGATCGGCTACATCGCCAATGACCTGGTCATGGCGCCGAGGGAGGTGGGCGGCAGGAAGCGTGGCCCTCAAGGCGCGTCAGCGATGTGGATCGCGCTGTGGATGGGTAGCAGGGCCCTCGTTTTTCTTGCGGTAACCCTGTTCGCTGGCAAGGCTGGAAGTGCCTCATGGTGGGGTTATTTCGCCGCGCTGGCGACCGTGTTCGCGTTCCACAATGGGCTGGGCGACAAGGAGCTCAAGGCAGGCACCTTCCTGTGGCTGTCGTGGTTCCGTTTCATGGCACCGGTGGTCTTTGCGGTGCCTTCGGAGTACGTGTTGGGTATTGGCTTGGGTTGCGCCATGTCCTATTCGGCGTTCCGGCAGTTCGGCTATCTGGACAGCAAGGGTTTGCTGAATATGCCGGGCAGGAAAAGCCCGCGGTTTCGTTGGGTGTTCTTCCTGTGGCCGTTGCTTGGTGTATTCGCATTGGCAACACTGCCAGGCGCAAAAGGCTTTGTGGTGTTGGCATGTTATTTCGCAGTTGCAGCCTCCTTTGGGGTAATCGCGTCGTGGCTGTACCAACGATCCGCCAAAGGACGGGCACACTGACATGTGTGGATTGACCGGCTTCTGGCAGTCCAATGCGGCTGCCGATCAACTTGCCCCATGCGCGCAAGCCATGGCCGACCGCATCGTCCATCGCGGCCCGGACGATCATGGCGTGTGGACGGACGCGGACGCCGGTCTTGCGCTGGCGCATCGGCGGCTGTCGATCCTCGATCTCTCGCCAACCGGGCACCAGCCGATGGTTTCGGCCAGCGCGCGCTGGGTCATCGCCTACAACGGTGAGGTCTACAACCATCTTGATCTGCGTCGCGCGCTGGAGTCGGCGGGCGCGGCCCCGGCCTGGCGCGGCCGTTCCGATACCGAAACCCTGCTGGCCTGCATCGAGGCCTGGGGCGTGGAAGAGACGTTGAAACGCAGCGTCGGCATGTTCGCCATCGCGCTGTGGGATCGCGAGCGCCGCGAGCTTTGGCTGGTGCGCGACCGCCTGGGCGAGAAGCCGCTGTACTACGGCTGGCAGGGCAACACCTTCCTGTTCGGCTCCGAGCTGAAGGCCCTGCGCGCGCATCCCGCGTTCCATGCGGCGGTGGATCGCGGCGCGCTGGCGCTGCTGCTGCGGCACAACTACGTGCCTGACCCACATTCGATCTGGCAGGGCATCCACAAACTGCCACCGGGTGCCTGGCTGAAATTTCGGCAGGGCGAACGCGAGGCGCAGCCGGTGGCGTACTGGTCGCTGGCCGAGGTGGCCGAGCGCGGTACCGCGCAGCCGTTCCAGGGCAGCGATGCCGAGGCGCTGGACGCGCTGGAGCGGGTGCTGGGCAATGCGGTGCAGGGGCAAATGGTGGCGGATGTGCCGCTGGGCGCGCTGTTGTCGGGAGGAATTGACTCGACCCTCATCACGGCATTGATGCAGTCGCGCAGCCGCCGGCCGGTGCGAACCTTCACCATCGGTTTTGGCGAAAAGCAGTTCGATGAATCCGTGCATGCGCGTGCCATCGCCGCGCACCTGGGCACCGGGCACACCGAATTGCAGCTGACGGCGCAGGATGCCTTGGATCTGATCCCGCAGCTTCCTGCGATGTACGACGAACCGTTCGCCGATTCGTCGCAGCTGCCCACGCATCTGGTGATGAAGCTGGCCCGCCAGCATGTGGCGGTGGCGCTCTCTGGTGATGCCGGCGATGAGTTCTTCGGCGGCTACAACCGTTATTTCCTCGGACCCAAGGTCTGGAAGCGCATTGGCTGGATGCCGGCTCCGGTCCGGCATGTCCTAGGCAGGTCGCTGATGGCGCTGCCAGCTGCCACCTTGAATCGCGTCTTCGCCATGCCTGCAGGCATGGCCGGTATCGCCCTGCCGGGTGACAAGGCGCACAAGCTCGGCCAGCGCCTGTGCGGCCTGCGAGACATGGAGGACATGTACGCCGCGCTCGTTACCGAATGGCCCGATGCCGCCGGCATGGTGGTCGAAGGCACCATTCCACCGAATCTGCTGGATCAACGTGATAGCTGGCCGAAGCTGGTCGACCCCGTGGCCCGCATGATGGCGATGGATGCGCTGACCTATCTTCCCGGCGACATCCTCACCAAGGTGGATCGCGCGGCGATGGCGGTCTCGCTGGAAACCCGCGCCCCGTTCCTGGATCGCGATGTGGTGGAATTCGCCTGGTCGCTGCCGATGCAGATGAAGATCCGCGATGGCAGGGGCAAGTGGATTCTGCGTCAGCTGCTGGATCGGCACGTGCCGCGTGCGCTGATCGAGCGCCCCAAGATGGGCTTCGGTATCCCGTTGGACGTGTGGCTGCGCGGCCCGTTGCGCGAATGGGCGGAGGCGCTGTTGTCCGAAGATCGCCTGCGGCGCGAGGGTTATCTTCACCCCGCGCCGATCCGGCAGGCCTGGCAGCGGCACGTGCGCGGCGAGGCGTCCCATGGCTATCGCCTGTGGTCGGTGCTGATGTTCCAGGTGTGGCTGGAAGCGCAGGGAAGCAAAAGCTGATGTGGCCCTACTGGCTCATGTTTCTGTTTCCGGCTTGGGCGGTGCTGATGCCGGGCAGACTCAAGTCAGCGCAGGCGTGGGTGCCGTGGGCCTTCATCTTCGTGTTGTTCGCGCTGATGATGGGTCTGAGGCATGAAGTCGGTGGCGACTGGGGTAACTACCTGCCGCACTTCAACAACACGGCCTCGCGCAGCTTCATGGAGATCGTGACGCACGGCGATCCCGGCTACTACCTTCTCAACTGGATCATCGCCAAGCTCGGCGGAAGCATCTACCACGTCAATCTGGCTTGTGCCGCCATCATGATGGCGGGCACCGTGGTGTTCTGCCGCGATCAGCCCAACCCGTGGCTGGCGCTGCTGGCGGCGGTGCCCTACATGCTGGTTGTCGTGGGCATGGGTTACACGCGCCAGGCGGTGGCATTGGGCTTTGCGTTGCTGGGGCTGGTTGCGTTGAGGCACGGCCGCACCCGCAGCTTCGTGTTCTGGATTGCGATCGGCGCCACCTTCCACAAGTCGGCCGTGCTGCTGCTGCCCATCGCCGCGCTGGCGGCCAGCAAAAATCGCATGCTCAATCTGGTTATCGTCGGTGGGACAACGTTGCTGCTTTATTACCTGCTGCTGGCGGATGCCGCCGAAGCGCTGTGGCAGAACTACGTGGACGCCGAATACCAGTCGCAGGGCGGCATGATCCGGGTGCTGATGAACGTCATTCCTGCCCTTGTGCTGGTGGTGTTCCGCAAACGCCTGGTCCCCGATCCTGTGGAACGCAAGCTGTGGCTGTGGATGGCGGCATTTGCAATCGCCTGTCTGCCGCTGGTGTTCGGGCCATCTTCCACGGCGGTGGACCGCGTGGCGCTGTACCTGATCCCGATCCAGCTCTTCGTGTTCGCGCGCATCCCGCGCCTCGCCACCACCGTGCAAACGCGCACGGCGTTGGTAATGGGCGTCGTCGTGTACTACGCAGCGGTGCTGTTCGTGTGGCTGAACTTTGCGACCCATGCGTTTGCCTGGGTGCCTTACCAGCTCATGCCGTTGTGGTGATGGCGTGCTTTGACACCACGCGGTGGATAAGGACGGGGCATCGCAGGCGACGCCCGTTCCCACAAGAGCGGATGGTGGAGCCCAATTTCCGCAACAGTGCGCGCAGGTTGCAAAGCTTCTGAGATGAAACTCATCCTCTTCGCCAACACCGAGTGGTACCTGTACAACTTCCGCCGCTCGCTGGCGTTGGCGCTGCGCGATGCCGGCCATGAGGTGTTGCTGCTTTCGCCACCCGGCCCCTATGGCGAGAAACTCCGCGCGCTGGGCCTGGATTGGCAACCCGTGCCGATGGATCGTCGCAGCCTGAACCCGCTCCGCGAGGCGGCGTTGCTCTGGCACCTTATCGGCCTGCTGCGCCGCGAGCGTCCGGACGTGGTGCACGGCTTCACCATCAAGTGCGCGGTGTACGGCTCGCTGGCGGCGCGCCTGGCCGGGGTGCCGGCGCGGGTCAACGCGGTGGCTGGCATGGGCTATGTCTTCATCAGCGATTCGGCGAAGGCGCGCGCGCTGCGGCCCGTGGTGCGGTGTTTGTTGAAGCTGGCGCTGGGCGGGCGCGGGGCGCGCCTGATCCTGCAAAATCCGGACGATGTGGCGCTGTTCGAGAAGGCGCGTCTGGTGGATCCGGCGCACGTTCGGCTGATTCCCGGCTCCGGGGTGGACACGACGCGCTTTGCGCCGGCTGTTGAGGCGGGTGTGGCCCCATCAGAGCCGGATTCCCGCTTGGGACAGCCATTCGGCTGTCAGAAGCGGCGCGGGGATGACGATGCGCGAGTCCGGGTGCTGCTGCCGGCGCGCCTGCTTTGGGACAAGGGATTGGCGGAGTATGCGCAGGCCGCGCGGTTGCTGCGTCAGCGGGGCGTGGCGGCGGATCTGCTGCTGGCTGGTGATCCGGATCCGGGCAATCCCGCTGCCGTGCCTGAGACCACCGTCAGGCAATGGAATGATGAGGACCTGTTGCAGTGGCTGGGTCATGTGGATGACATGCCGGCGCTGCTGCGTTCCGTGGATGTGGTCGCGCTGCCCAGCTACCGGGAAGGGCTGCCGAAGGGGCTGATCGAGGCGGCGGCGTGTGGTTGCGCCCTGGTCGCGACGGATGTGCCCGGCTGCCGCGAGGTGGTGCAGCATGAGGTGGATGGTCTGCGGGTGCCGGTGAAGGATGGTGTTGCGCTGGCGGATGCGATCGAGCGGTTGGTGGTCGATGTCGATCTGCGTGTCCGGCTGGCTGCGGCGGCGCGGGAGAAGGCAGTGTCACAGTTCGACGAGCACATTGTGATTGCGCGGACGATGGAGGTGTATGCCGAACTCTGCGACTGACGCGAGGCGTGAAACGGCACCGCTGCCGGCACCGCCGCGATTCGCGCGCGGAATCCTGTTCGGTGTGGGCGTGCTGGTGCTGATCGCCGTGCTGCTCCCGAACACCACCATTGCGTGGATGCGCTTGAACTGGCGCTGGTTCAATGCGCCGCTGCTCCTGGTGGAACGCATTGGCGGGCCGGTCAACCTGGTCCATGCCGGCCTGTTCCTGCTGCTCGGGTTCATGATCGCATTCGCGTTTCCACGGTGGCGCTGGCTCGGCGCGGGCGTTGCTCTGCTCGCGTTCGGCGCGGGGAGCGAACTGCTGCAGTTGTTTGCGCCGGGGCGACATGTCCGCTTTTCGGACGTGGCCGTCGATCTCGCGGCCGGGTTGCTGGGCTGGATGTGTGCGCGCTGGATGCGACGCCCGGGGCGAACGCGGGCCGGGGAGACATTGAGCCGGTAACGCTGCCCGGCGCGCCGGCGCCGGCGGGTGTCAGTCCTGCCGGGCGGCTTCAATCCTGACCTGGCGGATTTCCAGGGTTCCGCTGATGGTCTGCAGCGCCGCTGCGCGGGTCGCGTTCTGCAGGCGCAGCCACTGGCCCTGGCAATCGTGCGGAATCCGCACTTCGGCTTCCAGCGTTTGCCAGCCGCCGCTGCCCTTGATCGGCGGCGTGCGGCCGGCGATGGCGGAGGTTTCGGCACAGGAGACGACCCATTCCAGCCCGCGCTCAGCGGTCAGTCCCTGTGGGCGCATGGTGGCGATCAGGCGGTAGTTGCCGGGGCCCAGGAACAGCGCCTGCTCCAGCCCGGCGCGCGAAATCCTGCGCCCGCGAAAATCGATGCGGGCACCGCCGTTCGGCTCGAACGCGACGGTGACACCGACAACCCGCGGGGTACGCCAGTCGAATCCGGTGCCGCCGGGCGGCTGCGAAAAACGGCCGTTGTGGATCGGCGGCAGCGTGGACGATGCCGGCAAGGTGCTCGCCCAGCGCGCGTAAGCCTGCGACCAGTGGCCCTGGGCCATCAGGCTTTCGATCCATCGCGCGGATTCCTCGCGGGTCAGCGCGCCCTGGCTTTTCAGGCCCGCCATGATGGCGTTTGCCGTCTCCAGGTCCGCATTGCGGTACAGCGGGTCGAGGAAGGCGTTGCGCCACGGCGGGGAGTTCGCCAAGGTGGAAATCAGGGCGTCGCGCAGCGGCGGATCGGCCGCAAGCTGCGCGAGCGTGGGCAGGACTTCGGCGCGCAGGGAGGGCGTGCTCCGCAGCAGCAGGTCGATGTGTTCGAGCGCGCCCGGGTACTCGCCTTGCGCGAGCCTGTCGTCGATGATCCGCAGCCGCGCCGCGGTGTTTCTCGGTGCGAGGCTGAGTGCGCGGGTATAGGCCGCGAGGGCTTCTTCAGGCTCCCCGCGCGCGGCGGCGGCATCGCCGAGGATCACCCACGCGCCGCTTTGCAGCGGCTCGCGTTCGAGCAGCGCGGTGGCGTTGTTGGCGGCATCCTGAAGACGGCCCTGGTCCAACTGTTCGCGCGCCAGCAGGAGTCGCGCCCGCGGGTGATCGGGGATCCACGCCAGCGCGGCCTGCGGGTTGGTCTCCACCGTGGTATCGGCGAGGGTGTGGGCGCTGATTCGCCACGCGGCCCAGGCCGCAAGCGAACCGGCCATGGCAAGAACCAGGGGCCTTGCCCATCGGGTCACTGGCTGGATTCCAGCGCGATCTGCGCAACCCACCAGTCGTCGTTCTTCCAGATCATCTGGACAAGGGCGATCTGCGTATCGAGCCGCCGGTCTGCGGGCTCGATCGGGATCCGGCCTTCGGCACGGTCGGTGCCGAAGTGCCAGTGCGCGAGATCGCGCCGCGGGCGCGCCGCCTGTGCCCGGCGTCCGGAAATCAGTATCTTGCGGGCTGTTTCCGCCTGGGTCAGCGCGCTGCCGCTGTGCCAGATGGGCGGCGCGTTGTCCCTGCGGCCGGTCAGGTAGTCCAGCAGAGAGGCCCCCTGGGCGCGGGCGCGATCCACGTGGGCCAGGTCGTCGATCACGTCGGGAGCCGGCTGCGCGGGCGATGGGGCGGCCAGCGATTCGGGTTCCGATGCCACCGGCGTTTCCAGCGCCGCGACAGCCGGCTGGATCGGCGGCAGGCGATTGCCTTCAGCCTGCTGAAGCGGTTCGGGCCTTGCCGCCGTGCGGGCGGAAGGCTCGGGCCGGATGCGGCCGGCGCGCTCCGGATGCGCGGAGTCGGGTGGCGATGCGGGCAGGGTGCGAGCCGCTGCGGCGACGGCGTCGGGCGCGCGGTCCGCCGGTTCGCCTGGGAGGAGAGTTCGCGGCTGATTCGCGCGTTCCGGGCGGCGGGTGGGCGCTGCTGCAACCGGGGCTTGGGTGCGTGTGGCATCGTGCCGCAACGTCTCCGGGCCTTGCCGGCCGGCGCGCTGCCGGACATCGTCGGTGGCTGCCTGGACTGATCGCGGGGTGGCCGAAGCGGCGGCGATCCGGACGGTTTGCCCGGGTGCCTGGGTGAGGTCTGGATCGTGGGAGTGTCGATCGGCCGGATCCCGGGCCTGGGCCGCAAGCGGAACGCCGGGTTCACCCGCATCGCGTGCCGGCCTCCAGCGGATGGCCGCCGCGGGGGCGGTGGCCGGATCGAGATCAGGTGCCGGTTCGGCGGTGCGTCCGGATGCGTCCGTGTCCTGCGGGCGCAGGTCCATCATCACGGCCACGGTCAGCGCGAGCAGGATTGGAGCGATGCTGGCCACGGTGACCCAGCGGCGCGGCGGAGGCTTCGCCTGCACCTCGACCTTCTGCCAGCGCGGGCGAAACGCCATCAGCGTGTTGCCGGAGGATTGCGTGCGGCGCGCCGCGCGCAGCCGTGACCAGGCGGCATTGATGCGGGCGGACAGGTTGCTTGCGTCGTCCGGCCCGTCCATGCGGTCCGGATGCAGCCAGGACTGCAGTGCGCGGTAGTTCCGCTTGAGGTCGTCCGGCCCCGAATGCGCTGTCAGGCCCAGCATGCGTGCGTCGTCTGCCGCCGGGTGGAGCATCACTTCGCGCACGTAGCAACGCATCGCGTAAAGAAGGGTGTCCGGGTCGATTCCGAGGCGGTCTGCCGCCGAGTGCAGCCGCTCGCTCTGGCCCGTCATCAGTGCAAGGATGGTGTCGATGCCTTCGGGGAGTGGGGCTTCGGCACATTCCGCGAGCAGCACCGGGTCACCGCTGGCGCGCAGGGTCTGCTCCAGGATGTCCAGGTCTGCACTCATCCGTCATTTTCCGCCCAGGCGTGGCGCGCCTCCGTATGCGTAGTAGCCCTGATACTGGTATCCGTAGCCCGCGATTTTCGAGTCGTACTTCGTCAATACCACGCCGAGCAGGCGCGTGCGCGCCGTCAGCAGGCGCTTGATGGCCCCTTGGGCGTCGCGAATGCGCGTGCGGCCGGACTGGACCACGAACAGCGTCGAATCCACGGCGTTCGAGAGCAGCGGGCTGTCCGAAATGCCCATCACCGGCGGGCCGTCGACGATGATCTGGTCGTAACTCTTGAGGGCCACGTCCAGCAGCACGCGCAGGCGCACGCCGGCGAGAAGTTCCGCCGGATTGGGCGGAAGCGGGCCGGCAAAAATCATGTCGGGTTCGTTGTTCTTGCCCGGCACGATCGTCTCCTTCAGGGTGGCGCTTCCGGTCAGCAGGTTGCTGGTGCCTTTGTCCCCGCGCGGTCCGGCGGTGATCTTGTGCAGCGACGGGTTTCTCAGGTCGGCCTCGACCAGCAGCACCTTCTTGCCCAATTGGCTGAAGTTGCGTGCCAGCGTATGTGCCGTGGTGGTCTTGCCTTCCGCCGGCATGGGGCTGGTGACCAGGATGATGCGCGGGGTGCCCTGGTCGGTGGAAAACTGCAGCGCGGTGCGCACGGAGCGATAGGCCTCGGAGAAGGCCGAGCGGGGATCCGCGCAGACCGTCCTGATCGACTGCTTGGCACCCAGCTTGGGGATGATGCCAAGCACCGGGAGCTTGAGTTGCTGCTCGATGTCTTCGGGCGTTTTCAGGGTGTCGTCGAGGAACTCGACCACGAGCGCGATCGCCACGCCAACCAGCAGCCCCAGCAGCAGCCCCAGTGCGATATTGCGCACGGGGCGCGGAGAAAACGGCTGCGTCGGCAGGTGCGCCCGATCCACGATGGAAATGTTGTCCGGCCGAACGTCGCTGGCGGCACTGACCTGCTTGTAGCGCTGCAGGAGGCTGTCGTAGAGCTGGCGGTTGGTGTCCGCGTCGCGCCGCAGCGTGTTGTACTCGATGCTGCGCTCGCTGGTATCCAGCGTCTGGTTGCGCAGCGCGTCAAGCTGCTGCTTGAGCATGTTCTCCTGCGCAACAGCCGCATCGTATTCCGCCCGCAGCGAGAGCCGGACGGCGGCGTACTCGCTCCCGATCTGCCGGTTGAGCTCGTCGATCTGCCCCTGGATCTGCAGCATTTCGGGATAGTCCGGCTTGAAGATGCGCAGCTTTTCCTGGTAGGTCCGCTGCACATCCGCCAGCTGGTTGCGCAGGGTGGGAATGAGCGAAGTCGATAGCACGTCCTGCGGCAGCGTCGCGTCCGAATCGGCACGGCTCAGGCGCGACTGCGAGCGGATGCGCTGGCCCTGGGTGGCCGCGAGCTGTGCATTCAGATCCGCAAGGTTCTGTCCGACCAGCGACTTTCCGCTGCCGACGTCCACCAGATTTTCCTGCTGGGCAAAACTGACCAGGGCGCGCTCGCCCTCCTCCAGGCGCTCTCTTGCGATGGTGAGCTGCTCTTCCAGATAGGTCTTGGCGTAGGAGCTGGCACCAAAGCGGCGGTCGATTTCCGATGCGATGAATCCGTCGGTGATGGCATTGGCGACGCGCGCGGCGAATGCCGGGTTGCTGGAGGAAAAGGAGACGTTTACCAGGCGGGTGTTGGGCGTGGGCCTGACGGTCAGGCCGTTGCGGATCATTTCGATTCCCGTCTTGCGCAGCAATTCGGCCTCGGCCGCGACGTGCGATGACGGTTCGCCGGAAGCCGCGGAAGCCGTGGCATCGCCCGGTCGGAACAGGGACAACAGTTTGTTGGAGAAACTGCGCGGATGAAGCTGTGCGATGGTCGCCTGATCCATTTTCAGGTCGTCCACGACGCGTTCGGCCAGCGTTTTGCTCTGCAGCAGGCCCAGCTGTGTTTCCAGGAACACCGGATCCCGGGAGGAATATCCGGGGATCGCCAGATCGCCCTCCCGGATGATTTGCTGGCTGGCCTGTTCGATCTGGATCACCGCGGTGGCGCGATACAGCGGCGTGCTGAGGATGGTGACGAGCAGCGCCACGAGCATGGCGGCCCCGATGCACGACAGGATCAGCAGGCGTCGCTTGATGAGGATGCGCAGATAGGCCAGCAGATCGATTTCATCGGGATCCCGGGCCTGTTCGTCCTGCAGCAGCAGGGTGGAGATTTCCCGCGTCTGCGCGTGCGTGACGAGCTGATTGCGCGGCTCGTTCGCCGCGCTGGCGGGAAGAAGTTCCTTGCGCTTCATGCGATGCGGTCCGCCGGGTCAGTCACAGTGCCAGCCAGAGCGCGGCGGCGGGGGTCGATTCTATGATGCGGCGAAAAAACGTCTTGCTGCCGGACTGCTCGACGACAACGATGTCGTCGCCATAGAGAACCGGGTCCTCGATCTTGCCGCTGCGCAGATCGCGCATGTTGTAGACGGCCGCCATTCTCTGCCCGTTGATGGTGCGGAAGAGCACGATGCCGTTCTGGTCGGCGAGTGGATCCAGGCCCTTGGCAATGGCGATGCCCTGCAGCAGCGTGGTGCGCCCGGTGAGCGGATAGATTCCCGGTTGCCGTACCGCGCCTTCGAACGTCAGCCGCTGGCTGGCGAACTCTTTCACGAATACGCTCACCTGCGGGTTCTGGAGGTAACCGTCGGCGTAGCGCTTGGCCAATTCGGTTTCAAGCTCGGGAATGGTCATGCCACCCGCGGCGACATTTCCGATGAGCGGCAGCGAAATCTGGCCGTTCGAGTTGATGCGCACCGCCTGGCTCAGGCGATCCACGCCGAAAACGCTGATCTCGATGAGGTCCTGCGGCCCCAGTCGGTATTCGCTCAAGCCTTTGTAGACGCCTTGTGCGTCGGTGGTGTCGGGGGGCGGAAGGGTGTTGCTGTCGACGACCCTGGTCGCACGGCTGCCGCCGCAGGCGCTGAGGAGCAGTACCAGAATCAACAGTAGCCATGTCCGCACCAAGGCTACGCTTTCGATGCGTGGGCAAAGAGACACGTCGGGATTCTCCGTAAGTTGGCCGAGGCGATGTGCTCCGGTGGGGAAGGCTGTGAGGATATCGCAGGTATCAGGTGCTTGGAATGAAGTCGGCATTCGGGGAGCGGCACGTTCAATGTCCGGCGAGGCGCTGCATGACGCGCGTGAACAGGGTTTTCCTGCCGCCGGAATCGCGTGTTTGGGTCGCAGCGAACAGTGCCGGCGGCAGGCTGTCCGGAGGCGCATTGGCAACGATGCCGGCCGGTCGCGTCACGATCATGTGGGTGGCTTCCTGCGAGCCGACCAGGCGTGCCGCGGCCTCGCCACCCTCAGTCAGCAGCGGCGGCCGGCGACGCGGGTCGTGCGCATCGGTGGCCAGCAGCATGGCGTGACCCTCGGAAACGAGCCGGTCGGCCCAGTAGCGCGGGCGCTTTCCGAAGCGGCCGGTCAGTGCGCCGGACGTGATCTGCATCCAGGCACCGCGCGTCGACAGGCGGATGAAGACCTCATAGTGCTGCTCGATCCAGGAAAGGCGCTCCGGATGGGTGATCACCGGGACAATTCCCGCGGCCATGAGCTCGAAGACGCTTTCCTCGAAGCGCGGAGGCGCAACGTGGTGCGGCGGCTCCAGCAGGAGGTAACGCGAGCCTGCGAGGGTGGGTATCCGGTCGGCGCGTATGTCCCTGACCAGCGCCGGGGCCAGATGGACGTCGGCACCTTCATGCAGCGTGAGCGCGATGCCTTCCGAAGCCAGCGTCTGGCGCATCGCCGAAATCGCCTTCCGGATGCCTGCCGCGTCGTTCTCGTACAGCCCTGGATAGATATGGGGCGTGCAGGCCACGTCGGTGATGCCGTCCGCGACAGCCATCCTCGCCATGGTGAGCGAGGTGGACAGATCCGGCGGGCCATCGTCGATGCCCGGAAGCAGGTGGCAATGAAGGTCGTACATGCTCGCTCAGGAAAAAAGGAGGGCCCCGCACGTTGCGCCGTCCGGCTGGCGGCTAATGGGTTTCGGACTCCGAGGCCGCGATCTTGTTGGCGACCGCTTGCCGGGATGATCTCCCGGCGCTTCCAGCCAGCTCTATTCTTTCAGCCGACCCGGAAGGCATCGCCGGTTTGATCCTGGGCGCGCCAGCGTTCGGCCCGCCGCGCAGCTTCCGGATCAGCGCCACGGCGCGCTCCCGGTTGGCACTGATCCGGTACCAGCCGATGCACAGGCCGATGAACAGGCCCAGCAGCAGCAGGTCGGGCACGTCCAGTCGCATGGCCTGGGCGATCACGAGGCCGAAGGCCAGGGCAAACATGCCCAATGCCAGAACGAGCCCGGAGGCGCTGAATCCCGCATCGCGCAGGATGTGGTGGATGTGGTTGCGATCGGCGTGGAAGGGAGAGCGTTTTTCCCGCAGGCGGCGTGCGATCAGCACGAGGCAGTCCATCACGGGAATGGCGACCACCCACAGCGCCAGCACCGGGCTGACCGGGTGGGCTTCGTTCTGGGTGAGGCGGAAGGCGAGCCAGGCTATCGCGTAGCCCAGGAACGCACTGCCGGCGTTGCCCATGAAGACGCGAGCGCCAGAGCGCCGCGGGAAAGGGAAGTTATGCGCAAGAAAACCAAGCACGGCACCGGCCAATGTCGCGGAAACGAGGGCCAGCCCGAGGTTGCCCGCGTACCAGGCCGCTGCGCCAAGCATCAGCAGCGAAGCCGCCACCAGGGTACCCGCGACGCCGTCCGCGCCGTCGATCATGTTGATGGCGTTGATCAGTCCCACGGTCGCAAAGATCGTGAATGGCACCGAAAGCGCTCCAAGGGCCAGGTCGTCCAGACCAAAAACCCTCCCGAGTTGCTCCACTCGGACGTCGCCGACATGCACCATGATCAGTGCCGCCACAACCTGGACCAGGATGCGCCACCACCATCTCACGTCGAAGATGTCGTCGAGCAGCCCGACGATCACGAGCAGTCCCGAGCCGAGCAGGAACGCCCATTTGGTCGCGGTCATGGGCACCGGGGCAGTGAGAAATACCAGCGTGATGCCGAGAATCATGCCGAGCCCGCCCGTCACGGGCGTGGCCTGCGCATGATTCTTTCTGTCCCCCCGGGGATGATCGAGCAATCCCATGCGATGCGAGGCCGGCTGCAGCGCCCAGATCAGGGCCCAGGACAGGCCACCAGTCGCAATCATCGCGGCGAAAACCACGAGAACGGTCCGCCCTGAATCGCCTTGCCCCAAAGCGTCTAGCATGTTCTCTGCCTTGTATTTTTCCCGTGGGACTGCCGTTATTCAGCCCCGAGGGTGGCACAATTTTTTGCATCGTCGCCACGATGACGCAAGCCAAGGAGCGAAGTCAAGGAGGGCGGGGTGCCGCGCTGTCGATGATGGAGCGCGCAGCGGCGATCCATGCCCCGGACATTTCTGTTCCCCTTGCGTCTTGTCGAACAAGCGCCCTTCGTCGCATCTGCCTGATCGTCACGGCCTTGAATGGAGCCGCGTACGGATTCCCCCTTCGGGTGCTGTCGCCGCTGTCGACGGTTATGGCCTCGGAATGTCGGTGAAATGCCGGACAGTCCACCCCGGAGCGTGCACAGGTCGCAAGTCTGATTGCCGACGGTGTCGTCTTCATTACATCCGCCGTGCCGGCTGGCGGGCACCGCGCACGACATCCGTGCGCAGGATTCGCAATCCAGTTTCCCCAAGGCATTCATTTCGATCATGCGTGGGAGCCGGCGTCGGGTGGCCGGAGGCCGTGCACCACCTGGCTCGCGCCTCTTCTCGGCGGATTTCTCCGTCGTCCCTGACCGAGCCACCGACGTTTGCGGCATCTGGTGAAAACACGGTTTCTCCCGGCACCCCCATCGAATGAATCGACGTCGGTCGGCCGGCGGGGCGCGATCGCAGGCAGGGTTCACGGCGGATAGTGGTCTCGCTTTGCGCCAGCCCCGGATCGCGCGCCGCACATATTTCGGCACCGTCGCAATGGCGCGCCGGCGCGTTGGCGCGTTGGCGCGTGCCGGAATCAGGTAACCTGAGTACATGCCAGGTTCGTCGCGGACGCTGATCAATTTCGACCACCTCGAAGCGCTGCCGGCGGTGCTGATGGCGGGGCGGGGGAGCGTCAGCGTGCGGGCGCTGGCGGGGGCGGACTGGCTGCTGCGGCGCAAGCTGGATGGGCGCTGGCTGGCGGTGGTGAAGTCCGGGCGCGTCGTCGCGCTGCGGCCGCAGGCGCTGCGCGCGGCGGCGGGCAGGCTGTCCGATCAGGCGTTGCTGGCCCGCCTCTGCGAAACCCCGCGCAGCGGGTATTTGCGAACGCTGCCGCTGGCTCCCGTGCGTGCCCTCGTGGCCGGCCTCGGCATCGCTGCGGACTACGGTCGTACCCGCGGCCTTGCGCTGGTGCCCGAGCCTGCGCGGCTGGCGTTCGCCGGATTCGACCGCTACCGCCGTCCGCTCTGGCTGACCGCGGACGCGGCGCGGGGCTGGAACGCGATGCGGGAGGCGGCGCGCGCCGACGGCGTCGCGCTCGACGCCATTTCCGGCTACCGCAGCCACGCCTATCAGCTCGGCATCTTCCGCCGCAAGCTCGCGCGCGGGCAGGCGCTGGGGGACATCCTCGAGGTCAACGCCGCGCCGGGCTACAGCGAACACCACGGTGGCCGCGCGCTGGACATCGGCACGCCCGGCGAGCCGCCGGCGGAGGAAAGCTTCGAGGCCACGCCGGCCTTCGCCTGGCTCGGTGCCCACGCCGTGCGCTTCGGATTCACCCTGAGCTATCCGCGCGGCAACCCGCACGGCATCGTCTACGAGCCCTGGCACTGGTGCCTGAAACCATGAGTCGCGCCCGATGAACGCGCCCCGGATCGATGGTCCCGATGCGCAGGGCGAAGTGCGGCTCGCGGGCGACTGGACCCTGGCGCACGCGCCCGCGCTGGGGGCGTCCGTGGGCGCGGTTCGACACCGCGCCGACGCCCCGCTGAGGATCGACGCCAGCGCCATCACGCGGCTGGATACGGCCGGAGCCAGCCTGCTGCTGGATCTGCTGGCCGCGCTGCCGCCCGATGCCTTGCAGGGGCTGGCGCCGCCCCATGCACGCCTGCTGGATGCGGTGGCCGAGGTGCGGCAGGAGGCGGTGCCGGCCGACGCACCGACGCCGGGCCTGGTGCGCTTCGTGGCCGGCATGGGTGCCGCGCTGGTCGATGTCTGGCGCAACACGCTGCAGCTGGTGGCCTTTCTCGGCCTGCTCCTTGCCACGCTGCCGGGGGTGCTGGCCTCACCGCGGCGCTGGCGGCTCACGCCGCTGGCGGTGCAGATCGAGCAGGCCGGCCTCAACGCGGTGCCGATCATCGTGCTGTTGACCTTCCTGGTCGGCGCGGTGGTCGCCTTCCTCGGGGCCACGGTGCTGCGCGAGTTCGGCGCGGCGCTTTACACGGTGGATCTCATCGTTTATTCCTTCCTGCGCGAGTTCGGCGTGCTGCTCACCGCGATCATGGTGGCCGGCCGCTCGGGCAGTGCCTTCACCGCGCAGCTGGGTTCGATGAAGTCGCGCGAGGAAATCGATGCGATCCGCACCCTGGGCATGAGCCCGGTGGACGTGCTGGTGGTGCCGCGCGTGCTGGCCCTGGTGCTGGTGCTGCCGCTGCTCACGGTGCTGGGAATGCTGGCCGGCGTGTTCGGCGGCGCAGCGGTGTGCGCGCTGGCGCTGGACATCTCGCCGACCATGTACTTCAGCCGCATCCAGGACGTGATGGAGCTGCGCCACTTCTGGGTCGGGCTGTCCAAGGCGCCCGTGTTCGCGGTGATGATCGCGCTGATCGGCTGCCTGGAGGGCTTCAAGGTTTCCGGCAGCGCCGAGTCGGTGGGCCGGCACACCACCTCCAGCGTGGTGCAGTCGATCTTCGTGGTGATCCTGATCGACGCGCTGGCGGCGGTGTTCTTCATGGAGATGGACTGGTGAGCGCGCAGGGCGATGGCCTGGTGATCCGGGTGCGCGGACTGCGCAACCAGTTCGGCGCGCAGGTGGTGCACGAGAACCTCGACCTCGACGTGCGGCGCGGCGAAATCCTCGGCGTGGTGGGCGGTTCGGGCAGCGGCAAGTCGGTGCTGATGCGCTCGATCACCGGCCTCAATCGCCCGGCGGCGGGCGAGGTGTCCCTGTTCGGCGAGAACGTGGCGGCGATGACGGCGGACGAGCGCGCCCGCATCGACCGGCGCAGCGGCGTGCTGTTCCAGTACGGCGCGCTGTTTTCCTCGCTCACCGTGGCCGAGAACGTCGAGGCACCGATGCGCGAGCTGCACCGGCTGTCTGAGCCGATGATGGCGCGGCTGGCCGCGCTCAAACTGGCGCTGGCGGGCCTTCCCGCCACTGCGGGCGCGAAGTTTCCCTCGCAGCTTTCCGGCGGCATGGTCAAGCGCGCCGCGCTGGCGCGCGCGCTGGCGCTCGATCCGGAGCTGCTGTTCCTGGACGAGCCCACGGCGGGGCTCGATCCCATCGGTGCCGCCGCCTTCGACCAGCTCATCCTCACCCTGCGCGATGCGCTGGGCCTTACCGTGTTCCTCATCACCCACGATCTGGATACGCTTTACACCATCTGCGACCGGGTCGCGGTACTGTCGCAGCGCCGGGTGCTGGCCATCGACACCCTCGATGCGGTGGCGCAGCATCCCGATTCGTGGATCCAGGACTACTTCCACGGGCCGCGCGGCCGCGCCGCGCAGTCTTCCGCCCAGCGCCAGGGACTTTGACGACATGGAAACCCGCGCCAATCACCTGCTCATCGGCGGATTCGCCATCGCGGTGGTGCTGGTCACCCTGGCCAGCCTGCTGTGGCTGGGCAAGTTCGGCGGCGACCGCAACGTCGCCTTCTACGACATCGTGTTTTCCGAATCGGTGATCGGCCTGAGCAAGGGCTCGGTGGTGTCCTACAACGGCGTGCCGGTGGGCGACGTGGTCTCGCTCGCGGTGGATCCCAAGGACCTGGCCCGCGTGGTGGTGCGGGTGCGCATCGGCGACCCGAGCCTGATGCGTCGCGACACCCAGGCCACGCTCGGCTTCGCCGCGGTGACCGGCGTGGCCGACATCCGACTGTCCGGCGGATCCCTCGACAGCCCGAAGCTGACCGGCGACAAGGGCGTTCCGGTGATCACGGCCACGCTGTCGCCGCTGGCCAAGTTCACCGCCTCGGGCGAGGACATCATGGTGAACATCAACGAGGTGGTCACCCGGATATCCGAGCTGCTGTCGACGGAAAACCGCGCCCACGTCAGCGCGGTGCTCAACAATCTGGACGCGCTCGCGACCACCCTGGGCGAAGAGCGCCAGGCGCTGGGCGAGGCCATCCGGCAGCTGTCGACCGCCTCGGGCCAGCTTCAGTCCACCCTGGCCAGCATCGAAGGTGCCGCGCGCTCGGCACAGTCGCTGATGAGCGGGCAGGGCGGGCCGCTCGTGGCGGAGTTGCGCCAGACGGTGGAAAAGCTCGATGCACTGGCAGCCAGCCTGGATGGCCTGGTGAAGGACAACCGCTCCGCGGTGAACAGCTTCAGCCAGCAGGGCCTGCGCCAGGTCGGCCCGGCGCTGGATGAGCTGCGCGCCACGCTGGCCTCGCTGCAGGCGCTCTCCGAGCAGCTTTCGCGTTCGGACAGCGTGCTGCTGGGCAATCCGCAACCCCGGGAGTTCAAGCCGTGACGATCCGCTGGATGTTCGCCTGCGCGGCGCTCGCGCTCGCCGCCTGCAGCGTGCTGCCGGAAAAGCCGCCGGTGGCCCTGTATGCCCTCAGTCGTCCCGCACCGCAGGATGCGGCGCCCGGGCGCGTCGAGCTCCGCCTGGCGGTGGCGCGACCGCTGGCCAGCGGCCCGCTCGCTTCGAGCTGGATACTGGTGCGGCCGGGCGGCGGCCAGATCGAGGTCTATCCGGCGGCGCAGTGGAGCGAGCCGCTGCCGGGGCTGGTGGGCAACGCCATCGTCGAGGCGTTCGAGGCGAGCGGCCGGTTCGCCGGCGTCGAGCGCGCCGCCAGCGGCCTGGCGCACGATGTCGAGTTGGCCACCGAGCTGCGCGACTTCCAGATCGAGCTGGAAGGCGGCCCGGTGGCGGTGGTCCGGATCAAGGCCAGCCTGATCGACGCCGCGCGCGGCGAAGCCGTCGCCAGCCGCGTGTTCGAAACCCGCGCTCCCGCCGCGGCGCGCGATGCGGCGGCTGCCGTCACCGCGCTGGATGCGGCCCTGGCAGACGCACTCGCGCAGCTGGTGGCCTGGGTCGTGGCCGGGCACCAGGACGTCGCCACCGGCGATTGATGTGCCCGCGCGCGCGACGCGCGCGACTGACCCCCTGCGCCGCCGAGGCGCGGCGCAGCGCACCTGCCCGAGCCTGGGCGTTTCCCGAAACCCGATCCCGTGCCTGAAGCTCCGCGCTTCTGGGGCTTGCCGTGCGGTGCCTTGGCCGCCCCTCGTCGGCTTGCGCCACGCGACGTTTCCGCGAATGAGAATCTCTCAGCGGAAATCCGCTTATCGGCTGAAATCCGCCGCTCATCTTAAAGTGTGATGGGTTTCACGCCGAATGTCCGCTCAATTCAATGTTGCAAGACGAATTTTCTTCGCGTCCCCCGGCTTCGGTCCGAGGTGAACGGCGGGGACGCGAAATGGGGAGGCCGCAACCGCGCGGTCTGGGGACGATCAAAGCAGGGGCACATCGACGTGAGCAATCATTTTTTCAGCCGGGCGAGCCGCTGCGAAGTGCGTAGGGCTGCCCGCACGCAGACATGCACCGGGCGAGATCCGTCGGCACGGGACGAGGGCTGCGCACCGCGGCAATTTTCGTCCAGGCACTGCACGGGCTGGCTGCTGGCTGCGGGCCTCCTGCTGGCGGGCGCGCCGCTGGCCGTGATCGCGGCACCGTCCATGAGCCTGAGCGCGGTGCCGTCCTCCAGCAGCTACGTGCCCAGCCAGACTGAGACCCTGACCTTCACCTTCGCCAATGCGGTCGGTGCAGATGCGGCGAGCGGTGCGGCACTGTCGCTGACCCTGCCGACTGGCGTTTCGCTGGAGAGTGCCACCTGCAACGCAAGCACCGGATCGAGCTGCGGAACGACCAGCGGCCTGCCTTCGGGAGGCTCGATCGCCGCCGGCGGGAGTCTCGTGGTCGTTGCCACGCTGAAGTTCGATCTCGCTGCCAGCGGCAGCAAACAGGTGGACGCCACGGGTTCCTCGACCGCGACCGGCGCGACCAGCGTCAGCGCCAGCGCCACGTTCACCCGAACCCCCGCCACCGATCTGGCGGTGAGCGCCGCCGCCGTGGCGACCACGCTGCCGGTCAACAACTGCCCGGCGGAGGCCGCCACCTACACGCCCGGTTGCAAGGCCGAGTACCAGGTGGTGTACGAGAACAGCGGCCCCGATGACGCGGACGGCGCGAAGATTTCGCTTGCGCGCAGCGAATCGGCCTCCGGTGCGCTCACCTGGAGCTGCGCTGCCAATGACAACGCCAAGGCCACCTGCCCGGCGAGCAGCGGCAGCGGTGCGTTCAGCAACACCACGGTGACGAAGTTCAGGACCGGCGGAACGCTCACCTACACCGTGATCGTGCAGCATGCGGTGGGCGACACCTACCCGGATGTCGGCGTCACCGGCGGCATTGCGCTTCCGGCCACGCCGGCCGGGATGGTGGACCTCGATCCCGGCAACGATTCGGCCACCAGCAACACCGCTGCCACTCCGCGCCCGCGCCGCGCCTCGGCGAACCTGGCCGTCACGACGACGGCCAATACGATCACCAGTCCGGCCACGCACTGCCCCGGCGAAGCGACGCTCTACACCCCGGGCTGCGCGGCGAGCTACACGGTCGGGGTCAGCAACAACGGCCCGGATGCGGCCAATGGGGCTTCGTTCACGCTCAAGCGCAGCGAGGCCGCCGCGGCGGACTTCTCCTGGACCTGCACCGCCAGCGGTAGCGCCACGTGTCCTGCCGCATCGGGAACGACCCCGCTCGATGCGGTGTCCATCGCAAGCTTCCCGTCCGGCGGCAAGCTGACCTACCAGGTCACGGTGCCGCACGCGTCCAGCGAGCTCGATGCGAGCGTCGGGCTGTCGGCAAGCATCGCCGCGCCCACTGCCGGCCCCTCGCCGCCCGTCGACATCAACCTGGGCAACAACGCTGCGGCAGCGTCGCGCACCATCGACCGCCGTGCCGCCCTGCGCGTGGAGAAGCGCGCGACGCAAAACGGCCTGACCATCACCTCGGTTTCGAAGAACGTGGCCTTCGACTACGAAATCACGGTCTACAACGACGGCCCCAGCGATATCGGCAATGCGGCAACCGGTACCGGGACGCCCCCGGTCGGCGGCCCCGGCGCACTGCTGGCCGACACGTTCAGCCCTGCGCTCAGGGGTGTCGCCACCTCGCTGTGTGAGCAGGGCACGGGCGAAATTCCCTGCTGGTCGCTGTGCCCCTCGACCCTGGGCTGGTTTCCGCAGGAAGGCGAGCCAGTGGCAGGTACCGGCCCCGCCGGCTGCCCAGTGGAGCTTGTAAAGGATAATGGCAGCGCGATTTCGCAGTCCTTCGCCCTGCGCGCCGGAACCGGCAGCCGCCTGCTGACGCGCGTGGTCGTGCCGTCGGACAGCACCATCACCAGCGTGGCCAATACCGCGACGGTGGCTGTGCAGACGTGCGACACGCCGCCCGCCGGCTGCCAGGCGGTGCAGGAAGTTGGCCTTGCGGCCGATCGCACCGACACCGCGACCGTCGCTCTGACGGAAGCCTCGCTGGCCACGATCCAGGCCGAGAACGTCGGTGCCGCCAGCGCGGTACCCGGCACCCTGCGCAGCTACAAGATCACGGTCAAGAACACGGCATTCGAGAACCTGCCTTCGGTGGCGGTGAGCGGACAGTACCCCATGGCCAGCGGAGGCAGCCTGGCCGGCTTCATCCCGGGCACGGTTTACTACCAGTGCCGTGCGTCGGGCGGGGCATGCTGCAACGTGGGAGGTGCCTGCGGTACCAATGCCGATACGCCTGCGGCCTACGGCGACCAGCTCGCGGCCACGGCCATGCTGCCAGCCGGTACCAACGCGCAGGTCGTCTATACCGTGACCGGCATGCTCGATCCGCGCGGCACCGAGGCCGATACGCTCGGCCTGGATGCCAGCGCCGCGTGGGGCACCAGGACCGCGACCAGCCACGTCGATACGGCCCTCGCGCCAGTTCGCAACCTGACCATCCACAAACGGCTCGTGGGGCGTCAGGATGCCGGTGGCGTCGCCACGCTCAGCTACGAGATCACCGCCACCAACAATGGTCCCAGCCACGCGCCGCAGGTCGGCCTGACCGATCCGGCATCTCCGACCACCGACTTCAATTTCGCCGCGGCGACCTGGAACTGCACCGCGATCCCCGCGCCCGCGCCTGCGATCGCGCCGGAGGACACGAAGTGCATTACTACGGCACCAGGCACCGGTACCGGTGCCATCGCGCCAGGCAGTCTGGCACTCGACCTGATGCCCGGCGGTCGCGCCGTGGTCGCGCTGTCTGTCCCGGTCTCCACCAGCGCCGGTGCGCAGGTGACCAACACCGCGCGGCTGACCCTGGGCGGCATGACCAAGGAGTCAAGCGTCACCACTACGCTGCAGACCACCTATGTGCTCAACGTCGAAAAGGACGATGGAACGGATTTCGCGCACCCCGGCGATGACCACACGTACGCCATCTCCGTGGCCAACGAAGGGCCCAACGATGCCTATGACGTGCAGGTCAGCGATGTCATGCCCAGTGCGCTGCAGAACGTGCAGTGGACCTGTGCCGCAACGTCGCCGGTGCCCGGCGACCTGACCGAGTACCTGGGCCAGGATTCCTCCGATCCGCTCATGGTCAGCCCGGGCGGGCGTCCGGGCAGCGCGCTGGCGCTGTCCGCCGACGGCCGTCACGTCTATGCGATCGGGCGCAATGCCGACAATGTTGCCTCGATCTACACCTATGCACGCCAGGCCACGCCTGGACTGGGGTACGGCAGCATCGCGCGTGACCCGATCGATATCGAAGTCGACGGCGTGGATGACCTCTCCGATACCGGTTCGGTCGTGGCCGGGATGGCCAACCCGATCGATCTGGCGCTGCGCCCTGATGGCGCGGTGCTCTACGTCCTCTCGACGGGGGCCGGCGGCGGCAGTATTGCGGTGTTCCACCGCGTCACCAGCCCGGTGGATCCCGAGCACGGCCGCCTGTCCTTTGCCGGATCCGTGGCGACCGGTATCGACACGCCGCGCCGCCTCGTGGTCAGCCCGACGCGCATCTATGTGTCCGGATCGCACGGCGGCAGCCAGCATCGGATCGAAGCGTATCGCCCGGACAGCAGCAACCAGCTTCCCATCGCCATTCCCGCGGCAGGCGCGGACGCCCCGGTGAACGCGGGCCCGATGGCGATCAATGCGGCCGGGACGCGTCTGTTCGTGGCCTCGACCACGACCTCGGCGGTCGCGCGCTATGCCATTGCGACCAGCGGTGCAAACGCGGGTGCGCTGAGTGCCGACGGCAGCCCGCTCGGCGCTGCCGTCGCCGGTCTTGTCGGCATCAACGACATGGTCCTGGCCGGCAACGGCCGCGATCTCTACGTCCACGCCGGCAGCGGCGCGGCGGGGCGCATCGGCTACGTCAAGTCCGAGGCCGTCGGGATGTCGGTCGGTCTTATTCCCGTCCTGGATGCGACCGGAACGGGGCTCCTCGGCAATCCGCTGAGTCTCGCGCTGTCGCCGGATGGCGAGCACCTGATCGGCGTGAACAAGGGCAGCGATGCCATGTTCAGCGTGCGCCGCAATCCCGTCAGCGGCGGCTTGGCCGTCGATGGTGCGGGCATCCTGCAGTTCCAGGACGTGCTGCGCCGCACCGCGGTCCCGGGCGCGATCGAGGCCCGTGGCCTCGACATGCCCGCGGCGGTCGCGGTGACCCACGACAACCGCCATGTCATTGTCGCCTCGGCCAGTGAGACCGGCACCGTCGGCCCGATCGTGGTGTTCGCGCGCCGCGCGCCGCCGCCGCAGCTGGGCTTCATCGAGCGCGATGCGCAGGGCGAAGGGGCGATCGATGCGCTCACCGGGCCGTCCGATCTGGCGATCCGGGATGGTGATGTCTACGTATTGAGTCAGGTCGATTCCTCCATCAGCCTGTTCAAGCGGCGTCCTGCGCTGATCGGTACCGACGAAGATGGCCGCCACCTCGAATTCAACGCGGTGTGGCGCAACCAGCAGGGCGGGGTCAGCGGCATGCAGCGGCCCGATCGGATCCTGATCAGCGCCGATGGGTTGTCCGTGTTCGTCACCAGCCTCGACGGCGATTCGCTCACCGTGTTCCGCCGCGATGCGGGCACGGGATTGCTGACGTTCGCCACCAGCTTCACCCGCACTTCCGGCTCCGGCCATCCGGGTCTGCTGGGTGCCTACGGCATGGCGATGGATCCGGACGCCGGCTATCTCTATGTCGCCGGCTCCTACGAGGCGAGCATCGCGATTTTCCAGTACCAGCCGACGGCACCCGACCGCCTGTCCTACGTGGGTTCGGTGGCGGGCGGGCAGAATGGCGTGACCGGCATGAGCGGCATCCGCGACCTGGTCGTGGCCGGCAGAAACGGCCAGTACCAGCTGCTGGGCGTGGCCGCGACGGCAAACACCGTCGTGGTGTTCGACCAGGTGGCGGGCGGGCAGTTGGCGTTCGTGCATGCGCTGGGCCTGGGTGCCAACCAGCGTCCGATGGCGCTGGCCCTGTCGCCCTCGATCAATGACAGCGACAACACCCACGTCTACGTCGCCGCGCAGAACAGTTCGTCCCTGCACATCCTGCAGCGCGTGCTCGATACCAGCAGCCCGCAGGCCGGCCGAGTGCGCCTCATCGGCACGCTGAAGGCGGGCGTCGACGCGCCCGCGCTGATGACCGGGCCGCGCGACGTGGCCGTCAGCGCCAACGGCAAGCGCCTCTATGTCGCCGCTGAATTCGGCTCCAGCCTCGTGGCCTTCGACCGCTACGACAATTCCGGCAGCGCACTCTATGGCCAGCTCGTGGTCTCCGAGGTGCGCACCCAGGACGTGGATGCGGTGGATGGCATCCGCTCGCCCTATGCCGTGGTCGTCTCGGGAGATTCGCGCAACGTGTACATGGCCGGCTTCGGCAGCGATGCGGTCGCGTCCTTCTCGGTCGGGACCGGGTCGAGCTGCAGCGCGTCGGGCGCGGGCGACATCAATGATGTCGTGACAATCCGCGCCGGCGGCGCGGTCGTTTACACCGTCAACTCGAAGATTCGCCCGGATGCCACCGGCACGCTGGTCAATCTGGCCGAAGCCAGCGGCACAGGCAGCACCGACTTCGATGCCGACAGCACCACGCTGCTGACCTCGGCGCGACTCGAGCTCACCAAGACCAACAATCAGGCCGCGGTCATCCCCGGCACCGAGGTGACCTACGACCTGACGATTCGCAACCCCGGGCCGGGCAGCAACGTCGCCGGCCTGGGTGATCCGTCCCTGGCCAACGTGGAGGATCTGTTCGGCTGCACCAGCGTTGGCGGCGGCTTCGATTGCAGCGACTCGCCCTTCGTGCCCGGGTCGATCTCCTGGACCTGTGCGGCCTCCGGGTCGGGCGCACTGGACTTCCTGTCCGCCTATACCGATGGCGTGAGCGGCGTGGAGGGACTGGCGGGCGTGGGCTCGCTGGCGATCGTTCCGCGCGGCGACAGCGCCGATCCGCAGGCGGTGCGCGCGAGCTTCCTGGTCGGGGCCAGCGTCGACGACGACGCCCTGGTCTTCTTCCAACGCGATGCCCAGACCGGGGCCCTGGCCTATCACTCGCGCATCGACCACACCGCCGGCGTGCCGCTGGAAGGCGCGCGTGCGGTCGCCGTGGGCGGCGGCGGCCGCCTGCTGTTCGTGGTCAGCCGGCGCTCGGACAGCCTCAACGTGTTCTCCCTTTCCGGCAGTGACACCGAGTCGCTGATCGTCACCCACCGCGCCGCGATGAGGAATCCCGCCCTGCCGGGGCTGGATCAGGCCCTGCACCTGGCGGTGCTGGCGGCAGACGGCGATGGCGACGGCACGCCCGATACCGATCATGTGTATGTGGCCGGTGCCAACGATCACGCGGTGGCGGCCTTCGCCTACAGCCGCGCCACCGGCAACCTGAGCCACCTCGGCAGCCTGGTGAACGGGCAGGGCGGCGTGGAAGGCCTGGCGGATGTGGAATATCTCGTCGCCAGCCCCGACGGCGCGCACGTCTATGCGATCTCCGGCAGCACAGGCAGCGCCACCCTGCTGCTGCGCAACCGCACCTCCGGCTCGCCGGATTTCGGCAAGCTCGCCTTTGGCGCGCGCTTCAGCGGCAGCATCCTGGGCGTGGCGATGAACGGCGCATCCTCGGCCGCGTTCGATGCCGCCGGCAAGCGCCTGTACCTGACTGCGGCGGACGCCAATCGCGTGGTGGTGCTGAACCGAGTCGACGATCCGGGCGCGGGCAACTTCGGTACCCTGACGCTGGCCTCCTCGCTCGGCCAGGGCGAGCAGGGCGCGCGCGGCCTGCTCAATCCGCGCCGTGCACAGCTCAGCGGCGATGGCCAGCATCTCTACGTCACCTCGCAGGCCGGTGCCACCCTGGCCTGGTTCTCGGTGCATCCGCAGACCGGCGCGCTCACTTACCTCGGCATCCGCTCCAACAACAGCGGCGGCGTGGCAGGGCTGGGCGGTGCCACCGGCCTGGTGCTCGATCCGCAGCTCGACCAGGTTTACGTGGCCGGCACCCTGGATCGCGCCATCGCGCACTTCCAGCGCCAGTCCGACTCGTGGTGTCCCGCCAGCGGTACCGGCCCGCTCGGGCCGTCGGCCACCTATCCGGGCGGCGTGCCGGTCAACATCGCCGCCGGCGGGCAGGTGGTGTTCCACCTCACCGCGCGCGTCGCCAGCGGCCTGGTCGGAAACCTGACCAACGTCGCCACCGTCAACTGGCAGTCCGCCAGCTGCAGCGGCGGGCAGGGCACCGTGCTGGCCGGCTGCAACCTCAGCGCGCAGGACGTCGATGTCCCGTCGAACCTCGCCGACCTTGCCATCACCAAGGACGATGGCCTGGCCGAGTTCGATGGCTTGGCCGGCGCGGTGGCGCTGGCCGCCGACGAGAACAACGTGTACGTTGCCGCACCCTCGGACAACGCCATCGGCACCTTCCTGCGCCAGGCCGGTGCCTCGGGCAACGTCGGGCTGCGCCAGATCGGGGCGGTCCGCAGCGGCAGCGCGGGCATCTCGGGCATTTCGGGCGTGCGCGACATCGTGGCCAGCGCCGATGGGCTGCACCTGTATGCGGCAAGCCCGGTCGACAACGCCGTCGCCAGCTTTGCGCGCGACGCGGGCGACGGCCGCCTGACCCAGATCGACATCGACCGGAACGGTCTGCTCGGCGTCACCGGAATGTCCGGCGCGCGCGCCCTGGCGCTGTCGCCCGATGGCGAGCATGTCTATGTCGCCAGCGCCTTCTCCAACGCGGTGGCGATCTTCCGTCGCCAGACCGCGCCTGCCGCCGTCGACGCAGGAACCCTGACGTTCGTGGACGTGGTTCAGGCCGGCATAGGCACCGTCAGCGGCATCGAATCCCCGCGCGCCCTGCAGGTGAGCGGCGATGGCAAGCACCTGTACGTGCTGGGTGATGCCGGCACGCTGGTAGCCTTCGCGCGCAGCACCAATTCGGGCAGCGCGAACTTCGGTCGGCTGACCCAGGTCGGCCAGTACCAGAACGGCACCGCCGGCGTCATCGGCATGGATGCGGTGCGTTCGCTTGCGCTCTCGACCGATGGCGCGGTGCTTTGGGTTCTCGGCAGCGAGGCCGGCACACTCGTGCGCTTCACGCGCGACACCTCGAGCGGCCTGCTGGCGTTCGCACCGCATCCGGGAGCCAGCGCCGTCTTCCAGACGTCCGAGCTGGTCGGGGCCACGCGCCTGCGCCTGGGTTCGGACGGGAATCTCTACGTCGCTGCGACCGCGCTCGATGGCGTCGCGGTGCTGTCGCTGGATGCCGCCGGCGTGCCGACGCTCGCCTCCGTGGTGAAGAACGGCGACATTCCCGCCGATCCGTCGCTGCCGCGTGTGGACGGCCTGGGCGGAGCCGCGGATGTGGCCTACGTGAACGACGGGCTGGGGTGGCTTTATGCGGCCGGCGGCACGGATTCCGCGCTGGCGGCCTTTGCTCAGGCCGGCGCGACGCCGGACTACCTGGGCGCGTTGTTCGACGGCCTGGGCGGCGTGGCACCGGGTGATCAGGTCACCTACACCATCGAGGTCACCAACCACGGCCCGAGCAGCGTGTCGCGCGCCCGCGTGGCCGACCAGTTCCCGCCCGAGTTCCAGCAGGTTTCCTGGACCTGTGTCGGCTATGCCGGCGGCAACTGCGCGCCGAGCGGGCTGGGCAACATCGATCTGGAAGTGAACCTGCCGGCCGGAGGCCAGGTCCGGTTCCTTGCCACCGGCACCGTTCGGGCCAAGGCCACCGGACGCCTGGCCAACACCGCCACGGTGGAAGCCATCGGCGTGCTCGATTCGAATCAGTCCAACAACTCGGCGACCGACTCGGACACCGTACTCTCGCCCGCCGTTGACCTGTCGATCCAGGTGGACGACAACGGCTGCGACCTGGGCGATCCGGGCTGTACCGAAGTCACGCAGGCTACGCCGGGCGGTTCCATCGCCTATCGCGTGGTCGCCGCCAACGCCGGTCCGACCTACGCCGCCGGTGCCATTCTCGACGACAGTCTGCCGGCCGCGCTTTACGACGTGGCCTGGGCCTGCACGCCAACCCCGCAGGCCGGCCTGCTGGCGGAGGTGTCCAACGCCGCGCCCGACAACGATGTAGCCTACACCGCCGTGGCGGTGGATGCGCTGGGCCTGCACGTTTATGCGGTCGGTCGCGTCGATGAGGGCAGCGGCCCGCGTGACACCGTGGCCGTGTTCGTGCGCGATCCCCTCACCGGCGCGCTGTCGTGGCTGCATGCCTATATCGACGGCGTCGCCGGCACCGCCCCCGACGGCAGTGCCGAGCCGATGGTGCGCGGCATCACCGGCGCGGTCGACATCGTGGTGACCCCGGACGGGCGCTTCGTCTACGTCGCAGGTCGGGATGCCGACGCCATCGCGGTGTTCTCGCGCGATGCGGCCACCGGCCTGCTGACCTGGCTGTCGAAGGTGCAGGACGGCGAACTGGGCGTGGACGGCATCGGCGGCATCAGCACGCTGGCGCTGGCACCCGATGGCCGCCACCTCTACGCCGGCGGTGCCGCCGAGCAGGCGTTGGCCGGGTTCGCGCTGGATGCGGGCAGCGGCGCGCTGGTCCAGATCGCGCTCTTGCGCCAGGGACAGGGCGGCGTCAACGGATTGAACGGCATTTCCGATCTCGCGTTCGGGCCGGAAGGCGCGGTGCTGTTCGCCACCGCCACCACCAACCGCTCGATCACCGCATTCCGCCGCGCCGTGGCGAACGGCACCCTCAGCTACGCCGTCGGCATCGAAGACGGGCAGGTGGGAGTCGGCGCTTCGCTGCTTGCGCCGTCCGCCGTGGCGGTCGATGGCGACCAGGTGTTCGTCGCCGATGCGCTGGGCGATGCGGTCAACCGGCTGCGCTTCGTCGATGGTGCAAGCCCGACTTTCGAGCTGGATGAAGTGATCGCGCTGGATACCGACGGAGCCAACGGCACCCAGCAGCCGGTCGCGCTGGCCTACGCGGCCGACCAGGCCCGGCTCTACGTGGCCTCGGCCGCGAGCAGCCAGCTGCATCTCTACAGCCTGCTCGATACCCAGGCCGAGCGTCTGGCGAGCTACACCACCGCGCTGTCGGTGGCGATGAACCAGCCGTCGGCGATGGTGCTGGCGCCCGAATCGCGCCAGCTCTACCTGGCGTCTTCCGCCGATGGCGTCGTGGCGACGCTGGCGCGCGAGCACGGCTCACGCTGTCCGCTCAGCGGCGTCGGCGGCCTGGTCGGAACCCGGGTCGACGTGGCACCGTATGGTTCGGTGCGGTTCGATCTCACGGCCCGCGTGTTCGCCAACGCGAGCGGGCCGCTCACCTATGCGGTCGGCATCGATCCGCGCGTCCTGGCCCATGAGTCCAATCCGGTCGACAACCGTGCCAGCGACACCGACCAGCTGGTGCCGGCCCCCGATCTGGAAACGGTCAAGGAGCGCCTTACCGCCGCGGCCGACGTGGTGGCCGGACTTCCGGTGAATTACCGGATCACCTCGGTCAACCATGGCGTGTCCGATGCGCTCGGGGCATGGATCGAGGACGATCTGCCGCTGTTCCCGGCGGAGCCGGCGGGCCTGGTTCCGGACTCCGGTGCCTGGAGCTGTGCCGCCAATCTGCCCCTGGCCGATGCCGGCGGCATCGCCAGCGCCCTCGATCCGCGCGTGGCCGACCTGTCCGCCCTGGCGGCCACGCCCGACGGCCGGCGCTGGTTCGGCGTGAGCCAGAGCGGCAGCGCGCTGATGGACGTGGCGCTGGACGCCGCCGGCGACATCGCGAGCCTGACGCGCTATGTGGATGGCGACAGCGCGGGAACGGGCACCATCGCCGGCCTGGCCGGTGCCTCGCACCTGGCGGTGTCGCCGGACGGCGCGCACCTTTACGTGACCGGCGCGGGCAGCAACAGCCTGCTTGCCTTCCGCATCACCGCCACCGGCCTGGAGTTCCTGCACAAGCTCACCTCCGGTACCGACGGCGTCACCGGCCTGATCGGCGCGCGCTTCGTCACGCTCTCGCGTGACGGGCGCTTCGTCTACACCGCCGCCGTGCCGTCCGCGTCTGCCAACAGCGCCATCGCCCTGTTCCGCCGCGATACCGACACCGGTACGCTCGGCTTTGTCGAACGCATCCAGGATGGGCTGGGAACCTTCCAGCCCGACAGCAACGTGATCCGCGGCGTCAAGCGCCTGCACCTGAGCGATGACGGGCACCATCTGTACGCCCTGGCCACGGTGTCGCAGGCGCTGTCGCGCTTCGAGATCGACGCCAACACCGGCGCGCTGCGCTACCTCGGCGTGCAGCGCGGCACCGGCAGCGGCGCGCTGCCGGCCCTGGCGGGCGTGCGCGACATGGTGGCGACGCCTGCCGATGGACAGCTCTACGTTCTGGGCGACGCGGGCATCAGCGCATTCTCGCGCGCCCTCAACGGCAGCCTGACGCCGGGTGATACCTGGGCGGTGCCCGATCCGGCGGCCGCCCGTGCGCTGGCCATCGACACCTGGGGTTCGCGCCTGTATCTGGCCGATGCGCAGGGCGTCGTGCAGCTGTACGCGCGGCGCTGGAGCGACGGTGCGCTGGAAGCCCGCTTCGCCCTGCCTGCGGCCAGCGCGGTCGACGCAACGGCACTGCTGCACGTGCCCGCGCTGGGCCAGCTGCTGCTGGCACAGCCGGGTGTCGACGGTGGCCTGGCGCGGATCGACGAGCAGCCGATCTCGCGCTGCCTTGCGGCCAGCGGCAGCGACGCCGGCCTGCCGGTCGGCATTGATCTGGGCGTGGGCGGCAGCTCGGAGCTGGCCTACGGCGCGACCGTCCATCCCAGCGCGCGCGGCAATCTCGTCAACGTCGCGCGTGCCGTACCCGGCGCGGGCAGCGATCCGAACCCGGCCAACAACGACGGCAGCGACCAGGCCACGATCAACGTCATCTCCGACATTTCGATCGCCAAGACCGGCCCGGCCAGCGCGGTCGCCGGTGAAATCGCCGAGTACGTCATCACGGTCAACAACGCCGGGCCGAGCGATGCGCTGGGCGTGCACATCGTCGATCCGCTGGAGGCGAGCCGCTTCGCTGGTGCGACCTGGACCTGTACGGCCACGGGTGGATCCATCTGTACGGCACCGAGCGGCTCGGGCACCTCGCTCGATGCCCAGGCCGATGTCATGGTCGGCGGCAGCGTCACCGTGACCCTGCGCGCCCGCGTCCATCCGCGCTGGGTCGGTCCACTGCTCAATTCCGCCTACGTCCAGCCCGAGCCGGGATCGGTCGATCCCACGCCCGGCGATCAGGTGGCGGTACCGGTCACGACCGAGGTGCTGCGTCGCCCGAACCTTTCGATCACCAAGACCAACGGCGTGTCCAGTTCGATGGCGGGCCTGCCGCTGGGCTACACCATCACGGTCAGCAACGCGGGGCCATCGGATGCGCCCAGCGCGCTGGTCAAGGACACCCTGCCGGCGGTACTGGTGGATGCGACCTGGACCTGCACACCGACGCTCGGCACCGGCAGCTGCCAGTCCGTGGGCGAGGGCTCGATCAACGATGCCGTGGATATTCCGGTGGGCGAGTCGCTGGTCTACCAGATCAGTGCGACCCTGGCCTCTTCGGCCACCGGCATGCTCGTCAACACCGCCAGCGTGCAGGTGCAGGGCGATGCGCTCGATCCGGACACTTCCGACAACGTCGCCATCGACACCGACACCATCCAGACCAGCGCCGATCTGGCGGTGACCGCGCATGCGCCGGACGCCTACGACCCGGGCAGCCCGGTGGCGATGGAGCACCGGATCGAAATCGCGAACGGCGGGCCGTCGGACGCGGGCCAGACCGTGGCGGCCTATTCCTTCAGCCATCCGATCCAGGCGGTCGGTGCCGGCTGCAGCCAGGTCACGCCGGTTCGCGTGGACTGCAGCTTCGCCGGCATCCCCGCCGGTACCGTGGCCACCGCGTCGCTGGCGCTGACCCAGCTCCCGGCCGTGGGAAGCACGTTGACCTCGACCGTCCAGGTCGCTTCGCAGACCGGCGATCCGGCACCGGCCAACAATACCGACAGCACCAGCACCCTGATGTTCACGGGGGTGGATCTGGCGGTGTCGATCGACGATGGCCGCATTGGCCTGGCACCTGCCGACACCAGCGCCTACGTCATCCGCGTGCGCAACGTGGGATCGGTGGATGCGATCGATGCGCGTGTCGAATCGCCGCTCGCGGTCGAACTGATCGATGCGACCTGGCAGTGCACCGCGAGCAGTGGCGCGAGCTGCGGTACCGCCAGCGGCGTGGGCGGCATCGACGAACTGGTCGATGTTCCCGCCGGTGCCGTGGTCACCTTCACCTTCACCGCGACCGTCGATCCGGCCATCAACGTGATGGTCCACGAGACCATCGTGCAGTCGGTGCAGGCAACGGCCGATCCGGCCCAGGTCGAGGTCAGCACGCAAAACAACTTCGCCAGCGACACCAACGAGGTCTTCAAGGTCATCTTCAAGGACGGCTTCGAGGACTCCAATCGCCCCTATTCGGGTGCGGACGCCACGCCGCTGCGCTGGCTGGTGCCCTGGTTCCTCCGTTCGACGCCCGATGCCGCACGTTCCTCCTCCCCGGAGCCGGCATCGGTGCGTCGGGCCTTGTACGACGGGGAGGGCGCAGCATGAAGGTTCCAGCCAAAACGGTGGCTCTCGCACTGCTGGGCATGTTCGCGGCCGGCGGAGCGTGCGGCTGGCTCGGCGCACGCATGATGCACGCCCCGGCCGGGCAGGCCGCTCCGGCGCAGTGGGTTGCGCGGATCGGCGACCAATACATCAGCGTCGATGCGTTCGTGGACGAGATGAAGCGCCGCGGCGGCGATCGCCCCGGGCAGTTCCAGGACATGGAGCAGAAACGTCGCCTGCTCGATGACCTGGTCTATCGCGCCGCGCTGGTGGCGGCGGCCGAGCGCACCGGGCTGACGGTGCAACCGGACGTGCGCCTGGCCGTGGACCAGGTGATTTCCAACCGCTACGTGCAGAGCACGCTGCGCGACGCCCAGCGTGAGGTCAGCGTCACCGATGACGAGGTGGCGAAGTACTACGCCGAGCACGCCACCGACTACACGGTTCCGGCGCGCAAGCGCGCCGCGATGCTGAAGATTTCCGTGGCCGCGAACGCGGGCGACGCGGCCTGGGTCGATGCGACGCAGCGGATGCAGGCGGCGCGCACCAAGGCCGCCGGGCTCGATGCCCGCGTGCCGCACTTCGGGCCGCTGGCGACCGAAGTATCCGACGATGACGCCACGCGCTATCGCGGCGGGGTGATCGGCTGGATCGCCGAAGGCAGCAGCGCGCGCTATGCCCACGACCGCGCCGTGCTCGACGCGGTGCGCGAACTGGAAAATCCCGGTGACCTTTCGCCGGTATTGCGCGGTGCCGACGGCGTCTATCTGGTGCGTCTGGTGGAGAGCGAGCCGCGCCAGTCGCGCACGCTCGAACAGCTTGCCGCCGGCATCCGCCAACGCCTGATGCAGGATCGCCTGCAGGCCGCCGAGACGCAGTTCCGCCAGCAGCTCATGCGTCAGGTCGGGGTCGAGGTGCGGGAGTCGGCGCTGGCCGCCATCGCGCCCGTCGGACCACCCGCCAACACCACGCCGCCACAGCCACCCGCCATGCCCCAGGACCAGGGATGAATCTCGCCATGTCCAGTTCAATCACCTCGCTCCTCGTGCGCGTCGCCGCGCTGGCCCTGCTGCTGTTCCCGCTGGCACCGCGGGCGGCCGACATGACCCAGACCATCACCCTGAAGCCGGGCTGGAACGCGATCCACGTCGCGCTGCAACCGGCCCAGAACGACATCGAATCGGTCTTCGCGAACATCCCGGTGCGCAGCGTCTGGCGCTGGATTCCGAATCGCGACCAGGTCCAGTTCATCCGCAATCCGTCCGATGGGCTGGAGAACATCGAAGGCTGGTACGCCTGGTTCCCCGAATCGCGCCCCGACGCCATGCTCACCAATCTGTTCACCATCGACGGCAATACCGCCTATCTGGTGCGTCTGCCCGACGATGCCGGTATTCGCCAGCTCACCATCAGCGGCAAGCCGCGCTTCATCCCCACCCAGTGGCGGCCGGACAGCTTCACCCTGACCGGCCTGTCGGTGACGGCGAGCAATCCGCCGACCTTCAACGAATTCTTCTCCCAGTCGCCCGGCCACACCGGGCAGCCGATCTATCGCCTCGACAACGCCGACGGGCGCTGGAAGCTGGTTTCAGGCACCACGCCCATCAATGCCAACGAGGCCTACTGGATCCACACCCAGGGCAACTCGCGCTACCAGGGCCGCATGCACCTGGTGCTCGACCAGGGCGAGTCGCTCGCCTTCGACACCGCGTTCGACCAGATGCGCTTCGTGCTGCGCAACCTCAGTGGCGTCAACAGCAGCTTCCAGATCGAGCGGCTCGGCACGATGCGCGTTCCGCTGTCGATGCGACTGGAGGATCCGGAAACGGGCGAGGTGGGCTGGCCGGACCTGCCGGACGTGGAAGTCATTGACGCCCCGGCCAACCAGGATGTCTTCGTCACCCTGGCGATCAAGCGGCCGCAGTTCACCCAGGCGCGCATGGAACAGCTCATCGCCATCACCGACGAACTGGGCGACCGCATCGTCCTGCATGTCGGCGGCGACGTGGTCCAGCCGGGCGCGCTGGCGCAGCGACCCGGCGGCGCGAAGGCGGGCGGAGACAATCCGCTGCTGTTCGCCGGCCTGTGGATCGGCGAGGTGGTGATCGACAAGGTCAGCGAAGCCCAGAACGCCGGCACCACGCCCAAGACGGTCGGACCCAGCGCCTTCACCCAGCGCTTCCTGGTGCACGTCAACGCGCAGGGCCAGGCGCGCCTGCTCAAGGACGTCATCCAGATGTGGGAAGAGGGCACGATGCGCCCGAGCAGCATCGACCCCTCCTATCAGGAAGTGGACCAGCCGGGTCGCTACGTGCTCTTGACCAACAAGCAGCTCATCAGTCTCTACAGCGGCGTCGCCGGCCGCGATGGCGTGCCGGTCGGGCTGCGCTTCAGCTCCATCGGCTACGACTTTGGCGGCGAGACGCTGGATTTCACCGGTGTGTTCGGCCCCGGCGGGGAAATCTCCACCACGATCGTGATGGAGCCGCAGCTGCCGACCAATCCGTTCCTGCACCGCTACCACCCCGACCATGACAACCTCGACGAGCATTTCCTCAACTACCTGCCCGAGGCCCTGCAGGTGGTGCGCAACGTCCAGATGGCCTTCACCCCGGATGACCCATCGGGCAGCAACGGGCCGGGCTGGGGCGACTCGGTGATCGGCGGCACTTTCGCCGAAACGATCACCGGACTGCACCGCAATCCGATTTTCACTTCCGGAACCTTCCACCTTCGCCGTGCCTCGCCGGTGACGGTGCTGAACCAGTGATCAGGGGACAGACCATGGCTTTCCTTCAGTCGATTGATTCGCGCGGCCTGGTGCTCGGAGCCGCGGCCCTGCTCGCGGGTGCACTGGCCCCGCAGGCCCAGGCCGCCTGGCCGCACGGCTTTCCCAACGCAGAGGTGGTGCGCACCGTTGCCGCACCCAACGGCGACATCCTGATCACCGGCAACTTCACCGGCGAAACGGTGATGGGCAGCTTCACGCTCAACGCCGCCGGACTGCAGGACATCTTCGTGGCCCGCCTGGATGCCGGAGGGCGCGTGCTGTGGGCCAAGTCCGCCGGCGGCATCCTGACCGATACCGCCGTAGGCCTGGCGCTGGACGCCTCAAACAATGCCTATGTGGTAGGAAATATCTACGGCAACGTCTCCTTCGGCGGGCAGTCGACCTCCGGGAGCAGCAGTCGGCAGGACGGTTTCGTGGCCCGGATCAGCGCCCAGGGCTCCTGGGACTGGGTGCGGCGCGCGAACCACGGCGGCAGCTACCCCTCCAGCGTCAACGACGTGGTGGTCCTGCCGGGTGATTCCACGGTGGTGCCTCCGATTCCCGACTCCCTGATCGTGACCGGCGCGTATCGGGAGAACGTGACCTTCAACGCGCCCGGCAGCGGCAACAGCGTGACGCTGACCGGCGGGGCCCAGGAGCAGGACGATTTCCTGGCGCGGATGCAGGCCGATGGTTCGAAGTGGCTCTGGGCAGTGAACCGCCCCGGCGCGGGCACGTCGGAAATCGGGCGGCGCCTGCTGCTGGATCAAAACGGCTTGCTGCACATGCTGGGCGAGGAAGCCCAGGGCCAGACCGTGCTGCTTAGCGAGAACTTCATCCCGACCACCACTCTCGCGACCCAGTGGGAGATCACTGAAGCCTGGGGCGGCGTCGCGCATATCGTCTCGCAGGAGCACTTCAATATTCTGAAGGGCTCCTTTGGTGGATCGCCCGGCCTCGCCCTGCGCAGCGGCCATGTCGCGGTGGCCAGCAAGACTGCCATGGATACCGCCGCCGCCAGCGCCGTGACGGTGGAGGCGACGGTCATTCGCGGAAACAACATCACCCGGTTCCCCGCACCTCCGCTGTCGTCGGGTGGATACAACTATTCGACCTATCTGAGCGAGCACCCGGACTGGGCTCCTTACGAAGACCTGGTGCTGGAGTACCGGGCAGCCAACGGAAGCTGGCGCGAACTGCGGCGCTTCGCGGCCGGTGGCAATGGAGGCGAGCGGATCAGCGCCAGCATCACCACGACCGATCCGGCGATCCGTCATCCCAACCTCAAGCTGCGGGTGCGGATGGTTGGCGGCAGCGGTTGGGAGTACGACTGGTGGTTCGTGGAGCGCCTGGCGGTCAAGGCCTACTTCAACGAGGGCTACATCCACTCCATCTCCAACGTGGGCAGCAGCGCCCCGGTGTTTGGTACCCTGCGTCGCTTCAGCGGATCGGTTGCCATTTCCGATGCGCTGGCATTCTCCAGCGGCGGACAGGCGCGTATCGCCGTGGTCGGCAAGGCACCCTCCGGCGTATCGATTCCGCTGACATCCTGCCCGGCCGTTTCCGGTGCCAGCGCCGGTTTCGTCGCCGTCCTGACTCCCGGCAACGGCACTTACGCGTGCAACAACCTGCTCGCCACCGGCAGCGGCGACGCCTATGCCGTGGCGTCGGATGGTGCCCGGGTCTTCGTCGCCGGTGCCTTCACCGGCAGCCTGGCTCTGGGGCCGCATGTGATCAGCGGCAACGCGGGTGGCTCCGACGTCTATGTCGCGGGCCTCAACCTCATCGACGGGCAGTGGGCCTGGCTGACGGGCGGCGCGCCGGCCGTGGGCAATCCGCCAGCGGCGGCGGGCGGCACGGGCGTGGATTCCGCACGCTCGATGGTCGCCACCGCTGGTGGGCAGCTCTACGTCTCCGGGCGTTTCCAGGGCATCGCCCAGTTCGGCCCGGTGGACCAACTGGTGGCGCAGGGTGCGACCGACGGATTCATCGTCAAGCTCAGCAACGACGGACGGTTTTTCCAGCCCGAGGCCTGGACGGTGGGCGTGCCGCTGACGCCGCCCAGCGGCGCGCAGGTGGGTACGGTCGCGATGCTGCCCGAGGTGTTCCTCGATGGCGTACAGGTGCAGGCCACCGGGAACGAATACCGCTGGTTCACCTGGGTTTACCGGCCCGCGACTTCCTCCGTGGCGGCAACCTGGCAGTTCATCCCCCTGCAGCCGACGCCGCAGGTCGAAGTCCGCTGGCGCGTCAATACCGATCCGACCTCGCCCGCGCGAGTGGTGACGCAGGGTGCCGGCGTGTGGCCCGCGCGCGCCTGCGGCGACATCGACCTGCCCGGCATGCCGGGCGAAGAGGGCTGCTACCAGGCCCACGTGATCGGCGCGCCGGTCGAGGCCAAGCCGGCCGGCTACCAGATCCTCGGCGATCTGGTGTTGCCCTCCGGCGGCAGCAGCGGTGCCACCCTCGACGGCGGCGTGTTCAACGCCCCGCGCAGCGGCTACGCGGTGATCCAGTACGTGCAGGGCACCTCCACCGACCAGATGCAGTTCCCCACCTTCATCGAGGTGGTGCGCTCGCTGCCCTATCACCTGACGGTGAATTTCCAGGACAACGTATCGGTCGAGATCGGCAAGAAGATCACCAGCACCGCGCACAACGAACCCAGCCGTTCCGGCTGGGTACTGAACGAACTGGCCTATTACGATGGCAGCGGCGTCAACGCGGCCTACAACCGCGCCGCGCGCACCGGCGTCATCATCCCGGTGAACCGCTACTCCAGCCGCCGCATCCAGGACGCGGGCCGCGAGCTGGCGGTGGCCTGGTACCGCAGCAATGGCAAGGGCGTCTACTGGCCCAGCCGCGCGGTGCGCTACCAGCCGCGCTGGCCCTATGACCCCGACCGCATCGTCATCGCCAGCGAGCAGGGCAGCGAGGTCTTCGGGCAGCAGATCCTGGGTGCCGCGTCTTTCCCGCAGGCGCACATCTACGTGCAGAACGACTACGCCGCGCCCGGGTTCAATCCCAACGACGAGCACGCGATGATGGCGCCGTCCTCCACCGGCACCGGTGCCGATGCGGTGTTCGCGCTGCGTTCGGACTTCGGCGGCGATCTCGATCCGGCGGCACCGTCCGATCCCTACGTCCTGCTCAAGTACTACAACGGCACCACGCTGGAGTGGAACTTCAAGCTCTATCGCGTGCTGGCCACGGGTGCCGGCTACAACCGCTTCCGCTACACCGGCACCGCAGGCACGACGGTGTCGCCGCCCTATCCGGTGCGCCTGCTGCCCGGCTGCGCCGAGACCTTCGTGCAGGGACAGGCCGTGGACGGGCCGCCGCCGCCGCCGTTCTTCCAGGACCACAAGAACCAGCTCTGGGCCAAGTCGGCCGGCAGCGGCAAGGTGCATTACTTCTATCCGATGCAGCCGGGGTTCTATCAGGACAACGACAACAACGACGCCAACGACTATCAGCCCGGCCAGTGCACGCCGTGGCTGGCGCGCCTGCCGCAGTCGCAGGGTGGCGCGGCGACGCCGATGGACCCGATTCCGGTCGAATACACCATCGCCTGGCCGGAGAATCCGCCGCTGCTGGTGGCGGGCGAAACCCTGCTCGCACCCAAGAACAACCTGCCTGACATCTCCAGCCAGGCGGCAGTGGAGATCGTCTACGACCAGACCCGCGATACCGCAGGCGACGACCCCGAGCCGTCGCAGACGCTGGCGCAGCTGATCGACCCGCTCAGCACGCGCTGGGTGCGTCTGTCACAGATTCCCGCGAGCGTGGCGACGAGCTTCCGCACCGACGGCTTCCAGGACATCACCGGTTCCTCCGACGGGACCCAGCGGATGCCCGCGTCACTGGGCGAGCGCATGTACTGGGACGGCATGAACAAGCGCTTGGTCATGCACGGCGTGTTCGACGAGACCGGTGCCGGGGATCCCAAGCTGTTGCTCAACGTGATGACTCAGCGCGAGCGCATGCTGCTCAAGAAGTTCAACGGCGGCGACGGCACCGAGGAGGAAACCTTCACCGGCAACTGCCGCGACAGCGGCGCGTGCACCTGGGATCAGGCGGTGGAAGCGCTGTTCCGCCTCACCCGCAATCCCAGCGGCATCAAGAAGATCTGCCGCGACTCGAGCCTCGACGAAAACCGCGTGCGCCAGTGCCATGACATGGTCACCGATATCCCCGCGGGCGAGCTGCTGATCGCCTACGAAGATCCCGAAAACACCGGCTTCCTGCAGCCGCTTTCGGCCTTGGGCGGCGGTTCCGCACTGACCGCCGGTGCGGCGCAGGGCGCAGGCTACATGACCATCGCCTTCAACAACGATCCTTCGCTCGGCGCGCTGCCGGTGTCGCTGGAGGTGATCCGCGTCGGCTGTCTGGAATCATCCTCGCTGCCCGGTCCGATGCCCTATCAGGGCCAGATCAACGTGATCGCGCCCGATGACATCTTCGACGAGCAGCTGGTGCTGCGCCACGGTGGCGACTTTGGCGGCAATCCCGATGCGCTGCAGTTCGAGTGGTATTTCCACCCTGATGCCAACGGCACGCCGCCGATGCCCGTGCCCAGCCCGGAAACCGGGCAGATGCACGGCTGGATCCAGTTCCCCGTGGCCAATCCGAACGGCGCGATGGAGATCAGCATCGAGGGTGCCAATATCCAGACGCTTTCGGACAACTGGTATCTGGCGCGCTACCGCGGCCTGTCGGCCTGCGGCAACGACCAGCCCGGACAGTGGAGCCTGTGGGCAGGCCAGCCGGGTGCCACGCCGACCGGGCCGCGTGCGCAGCTGGCCGAAGGCTGGGTCAAGCGCGTCCTGGGCCGGCTCAATCCGTTCGAGGCGCGGGTGCAGGACTTCGGCGCGTCCGACACCAACAACTACGCCAGCATGCTCATCCAGCTCGGCGAGCGTTACTCGGGTCCGATCGCGCTCAACTCCGATCCCGACAACCTCAACAGCATCGGCCTGATCGAAGCCTATACCACGGTGATGCGCCGCGCGCTGCAGCTTTCGGCCGATTCCACCCCGCCGATCGACTACGGCCCGGCCAACGCTGCGGTGCTGCTGGTGGCCTCGCGCCTGGCCGATTTCTACACGCTCCTGGGCAACGAGGCTTACGCCGATGCGCAGGATCCCACCATCGCGATCGACTCCGACGGCGGCACCTATTCGCTGTCCCCGACCATCTTCAACTTCCAGAACCAGCTCACCTCCCTGCTCGACGAGGAGCTGGTGCTGCTGCGCGGGCGCGACGACAGCCACGGCCCGGTGGCGGCCTCGCCGGTCTACAACCGCCTGTTCTGGAACTTCACCACCGGCGACGGGGAAGTCGCCTATGCGCTGAGCTACAACATCGCCGATCAGGACGTGAACGGCGTCATCAACGAGTACGACGCGCGCATCATGTTCCCGCAGGGCCACGGCGATGCCTGGGGCCACTACCTGACCGCGATGACCACGTATTACAACCTCCTGCGCCATCCGTACTTCTCGTGGAATCCGCAGTCCGAGGCGGTGCAGGTGGCCGGGGTGCCGATCAACGTGGACTTCCTCGACGAGCGTCAGTTCGTCGAGACCGCCGTGGCCAAGGCCAGGACCGGTGCCGAGATCGTCGACCTGACCTATCGCAAGGCCTATGTCGAGAATCCCAACGGCCAGTACCAGGGCTATGACGACACCAATGCGCAGCGCGCCTGGGGCCTGTCCGAATGGGGGCGTCGTGCCGGTACGGGTGCCTATTTCGACTGGGTGACCGGCAACGCCATCCTGCCGGTGGAGGATCCGAATCCGGCGCATGTCGGCATCCAGCGCATCGAGCGCGGGAACATCAGCGAGCTGGCGCAGATCACGTCCGAGTTCGCCAGCATCCAGGGCAAGGTCGACCGTGCCGACGCCGGCCTCAATCCGCTCGGTCTGGCCAAGGGCGTGGTGTCTTTCGACATCGATCCGGCCCAGCTCGAACGCTTCAACAAGACCCAGTTCGAACAGGTCTGGGGGCGTGCCATGGCTTCGCTCGACAACGCGCTCAAGGTGTGGGACTACGCCAATCTGCTGTCCAACCAGCTGCGCCGGACCCAGGACAGCGCCGATGACCTGTGGGACATGTCGATCGACGAGGAGACCGACTTCACCAACCAGATGATCGAGATCTTCGGCTATCCCTACGCCGACGACATCGGTCCGGGCGGCACCTATCCGGACGGCTACGACGGCCCGGACCTCTACCACTACATGTACATGGACGCCCCGGCGCTCGCCGGCACCACCTTCGACTTCGACACCCCGGTGCAGGCCGACATGGCGGTGCGCCGCGTCAAGCGCTTCAAGGGCTACTACCGGCCGGCCGCCAACGGCGTGGGCTTCTTCAACACCAGCCGCACCGGGACCCTGGGCGGCGTGTCCAGCGGTGACTGCGACGTGTCGCCGATGGCCCCCGGCTGCGCGCTGGGCGACACCGACAACACCAGGCTGCTCGAAGTCGAGTACGTCACCACCGATACTCCCGGCACCGGCCTGCTGTTCACCAAGCCGGATGATTGGACCGGCACGCGCCGCGCGCCCGGCCGCCTGCAGCAGGCGCTGCAGGAGATCCTGATGGCGCAGATTTCGCTCAAGCAGGGCATTCTGGAATACGACGCGATGCGCCTGGAGCTGGAGGCCGGGATTTCAACCCTGCGCGCCACGTTCGGGACGGCCCAGGCCAACATCAACCTGGCCATCGCTCAGCGCAACGAGCTGCGCAACCTCACCATCGCGGCACAGGTGATGACCAACTCGGCCATCGCCACGCGGCGCGTGGGCAACATCCTGAGCGAAGTGCTTGATACCACCGGGGACTGCGTTCCGGACAACGTGATCGCCGGCCTGGCGGGCGGCGGCGACCTGTTTTCCACCATCAAGTGCGCAATCGACGGCTCCGCCTCCACCATCACCTCGGTGGCCGACGGCATTGCCGACGGGCTGGAAATCGCCGGCAACGCCATCGATGCCTCCAAGGAGGACGTGAGCGAGCTGTCGGGCATCCGCACCCTGATCAACGACTCCAACCTCGAGCTCTACAACCTCGCCGGCGAGATCGACGCGATCATGCGCCAGGAGCCGCTGCTGCGCTCGGAGATCTTCGCCCGGGCCGAGGCCATCAAGCAGCTCAGGGGCGAGTATCTGGCTACGCTCGCCGAAGGCCTGCGGGTTTACGAGCAGTTGATCAAGTTCCGCCGCGGTGCCGCTGCCGCCACGCAGGAAGCGCGCTACCGCGACATGGCCTTCCGCATTTTCCGCAACGACGCGCTGCAGAAGTACCGCGCGGCGTTCGATCTGGCGGCGCGCTATGTCTACCTCGCCGCCTCGGCCTATGACTACGAGACCAACCTGCTGGGCGGCGACAGCAAGGCGGGGCAGGCCTTCCTGACCAGCGTGGTCAAGCAGCGCAGCCTGGGACAGGTGCTGAACGGCGTGCCGGTAGCGGGTTCGCCGGGGCTGGCCGACACCATGGCCCAGCTCAAGCTCAATTTCGACGTGCTCAAGGGCCAGATGGGCTTCAACGCCCCGCAGGTGGAGACCAACCGCTTCTCGCTGCGGCGCGAGCTGTTCCGCATCGATGCCGGTGCGGCTGGCAACGAAGGCTGGCGCAGCACGCTGGAAGCCGCGCGCGTCGCCGACCTGTGGCAGATCCCCGAGTTCCGGCGCTACGCCCGCCCGTTCGCGCCGGAGAGCGCCGGGCCGCAGCCGGGGCTCGTGTTCGAGTTCAGCACCAACGTCACCTCGGGGCTGAACTTCTTCGGCTGGGATCTGGGTGCCAACGACAGCTCCTACAACCCGAGCCGCTTCGCCACGCGCATCCGCTCGGTCGGTGCCTGGTTCGGCAACTACGCCAGCCTGCCGCTGGCCGATGACCCGAACGTCTACCTGATCCCGGTCGGCCAGGACGTGCTGCGCTCGCCCGATCCGCTCGACTTCACCGTGCGCCAGTGGCAGGTGGTGGAGCAGAAGATCCCGGTGCCGTTCCCGATCGGTGCGGCCGAGCTGGGTCGCTACGACTGGGTGCCGACCGAGTCGCTGGACGGCGCGCGTACCGACCTCATCCGCTACCCGATGATGCGCGCGTTCCACTACAGCGAACCGTTCGACGACAACCAGGTCAGCTCGGACAGCCGCCTGATCGGCCGCTCGGTATGGAACCGCCGCTGGCTGCTCATCATCCCCGGCAGCACTTTCCTCGCCGATCCGAACGATGGCCTGGACACCTTCATCCACGGGGCGAAGGTTCCGGGTGGAAACGGGGTGCGCGATGGCCACGGCGTGGACGACATCCGCATCTTCTTCAAGACCTATTCCTACTCGGGGAACTGACCATGAGCCGCCCGATCCTCGCCTTCATGCAGTTCCTGGCCATCGCACTGATGTGCCTGGCGCTGCCGGCACGCGCCAGCATCGACGCGCCGAACCACATCTACTACGGCAGCGCCACGCTGTACGGCGTGCCGGCCCCGGCCAACACGGTGGTGGAAGCACGCGCGCCGGGCAGCGGCGCGGTGCTCGCACGCTATGTCATCGGCAGCAGCAGCCACATGGGCAACAGCTACCGCATCGACATCCTGATGGACCAGGTCGAGCCGCGCACCGAGGGCCGGGCGCGCCCCGGCGACCCGCTCAACATTTACCTCGGCGGACAGCTGGCGGCCCAGGTTTCGGGCGGCGTGGGCGCGGTGGGCGCGACCACCCGCCTCGACCTCGATCCGCAGAACACCGGCACCGGGCCGGCCATCAGCATTGCCGATGCGCAGGTCTACGAAGGGCAAACCGGTCTCACCAACGTCGATCTCGCCATCACGCTCAACACATCCGCAGCGCAGGCGCTGACCGTGTACTGGGAAACGCGCAACGGCACCGCGATCGGCGGACCCCTGTGCGGTTCGGGCGCGGATTTCCGCCAGCTTGCAAACCAGGCGCTGGTCATCCCGGCCGGTGCCACGAGTGCCACCTTGCGGGTGCAGGTCTGCGGCGACACCGTGGTGGAGCCCGACGAGACGTTCACCGTGGAGCTGCTCTCGACCCTCGGCAACTTCGGCGTGTTCGCCAAGTCCACCGCCGTCGTCACCATTCAGGACGATGACGATGTGCCCACGCTCGCCGTGGACGCCGTGCGTGTGGCCGAGCCGCCGAGCGGCACCTCGGTGGCACGCTTCGTCGCGACGCTGAGCCGCAGCCACACGCGCACGGTGTCGTTCCAGTACGCCACCCAGGGCGTCAGCGCCCAGCCGGGTGCGGATTTCGTCGCAGCCAGCGGCACGGTCACCTTCGCGCCGGGCGATACCACCGGCAACATCGACGTCACCATCCTGCCCGACGCGGTGCCCGAGCCGGACGAGACCTTCCGCCTGCAGTTCAGCAACCCCGTCAGCCTGGTGCTGGCACAGACCTTCGCCAACGGCGTCATCGTCGACCCGGCGCATGATCCCGCGGTGGAGGAAGTGGATGCACAGACCGGCGCGATGCTGCCCGACCTGGCGCAGCCGAGCGCGATCGCGCTGTCGCCCGATGGCCTGCACGCCTACGCCACCTCCGATTCGCGCGGCGCGGTCGTGCACTTCCAGCGCGATCCCGGTACCGGCGTGCTCAGCCCGGTGTCCAGCTATACCGTTGCCACCACCGGCTTCGAACAGGCCAGGCTCAAGGGCCTGCAGGACATCCGCATCAGCGCGGACGGTGCCTTCGTCTACCTGGCCGCGCTGCGCGACAACGCTGTGACGGTGCTCTCGCGCGATGCCGCCACCGGCGCGCTCGGCTTCGTGCACTCGGTGGTGCACGGCGGCTCGGTGCTGGGGTTGGAAGAAGTCGTGCGCCTGGCCCTGAGTCCGGATGGCATGCAGCTCTATGCGCTGGGACGCAGATCCAACGCCATCGTCACCCTCAGCCGTGATGCGGTCACCGGTCAGCTCAGCTTCGTGCGTTCGCAGAGCAAGGACGCCCCCGGCCTGCTGAATCTGGTCCTGCCTTCCGGCATCGCGGTGTCTGCCGATGGTGCGCAGGTTTACGTCACCGCCAGCGGCGGCAACGCGGTGATCGCGTTTGATCGCAACGGCAGCGCCGGCGATGCCGATTTCGGCAAGCTCACGCTCAAGCACAGCTACGTGAACGGCCTCGCCGGTGTCAGCGGCATCCTCGGCGCGCGCGGCCTGGCGCTCTCGCCCGACGGGCACCAGCTCTATGTCGCTGCGAGCGCCAGCCACAGCCTGGTGCACTTCGACCGCGCCGCCGACGGCAGCCTGACCCATCGCGCCGTCTGGAAACACGGCGATGCCGGCGTGTACGGCCTGCGCGGCGCGCACAGCGTGGCGGTGGCACCCAACGGCAGGGAGGTGTTCGTGACCGGGGCCCAGGACGACAGCCTGAGCGTCTTCAAGCGCGCGACGACCGGGGTCCAGGCCGGTGCCCTCAGCGTGCATCGCACCGTGTTCAAGGGCGACAACGGCCTCAACCACCTGTCCATCCCGGGCGCGATGGCGGCCAGCGGCGATGATCGTTTCCTCTACGTCGCGGCCAGCGGCGGAGACGGGGCAGTCATCACCTATCGTCGCCTTTCGGCAGACAATCTGTTCAGCGATGGCTTCGAGCCGCCGCCGGTGAACTGATCCGGCACCCCACATCGCGCCCCGGGTTTCCGGGGCGCGGCGTTTCCGGGGCGTGATGGGCGGAGAAGGGCGCGTCGAAGCGCTTCTGGACGGCGTTCCAAGTCGTTCCCACTCCCGCAGCGCAGCCGTACAGCACCGGTCCAGACCCTGACGCCTTTGCCCTGCCGTCTCAGGTCATGAGACGGCCGCTGGCTACAATGCCGCCATGGAACCGACCCACCTCAGCCTGCTCCTTGCAGCCATCGCCGCGCTGCTGGCGATTGCGCTCGCCATCGTCCTGATCCTGGGAGCGCGCCGCCGCGCCCGCGCCGTCGCAGTCGCTTTCGAGCAGGGGCGCGCCTCGCGCGATGCCGAGCAGGTGGCGCTCGCGCACGAGCGCGACGCGCACCTCGCCCGCGCGCGCGAGCTGGCCGAGCGCCTTGTCGCAGCGGAGGGCGAGCTTCGGCAGCTGCGCGAACGCGCCGATGTCCTGTCCGACGATCGCGCCGCGCTCACCGTCAAGGCCGAGCGCAGCGCCCAGCACGAAGCCCGCGCCGCCCGCCTCGACGGCGAACTGCGAGATGCGCTGGAATCCAGCGCCGCCGCCCGCGCCCGCGCGGCCGAGCTTCAGGCCCGCCTCGAAGAACAGCAGCAGGCCACCGAACTGCGCCTGCGCGAGTTCGACGAGCGCCTCAAGGCCGAACTGGCCCAGCTCGCGCAAGGCGTGCTGGAGGAAAAGACCCGCCACTTCGACGAGCGCAGCGAAAAACAGCTTGGCGCGCTCCTCACCCCGCTGCGCGACCAGCTCACCCAGTTCACCCAGAGCATCACCCGCACCAACGCCGAAATCCTTTCGCTGAAAACGCTCAACCAGCAGATCACCGCCGAAGCCGCCAACCTCACCCGCGCGCTCAAGGGCGACAGCCGCAGCCAGGGTGCCTGGGGCGAACTGGCGCTGGAGCGCCTGCTGGAAATTTCCGGCCTGCAGATCGGCCGCGCCTTCCACATGCAGGTGGTCTACAAGGGCGAGGACGGCGGTCGCCCGCGCCCGGACGTGATCGTGCGCCTGCCCGACGAACGCGACTTGGTGATCGACGCCAAGGTGTCGCTCACCGCCTGGGATCGCGCCGTCGCCAGCGCCGACGACGCCCCGCGCGAGCTGGCCATGAAGGAACACCTCACCTCCCTGCGCCGCCACATCGACGACCTCGGGAAGCGCGACTACAGCGCCGTACCCGACCTGCGCACGCTCGACTTCGTGCTCATGTTCGTGCCGGTGGAAGCGGCCTACATCGAAGCCCTGCGCCGCGACGACGCGCTCTACGCCTATGCGCTGGAGCGCAACATCGCCCTGGTCAGTCCCAGCACCCTGCTCGCCACCCTGCGCACCGTCGCGCACCTGTGGCGCATGGAAGACCGCAACCTCAATGCCCAGGAAATCGCCCGCCAGGCAGGTGCCCTGCACGATGCCTTCGTGATGCTCGAAGCCGAACTGACCCAGGTCGGCGAACAGCTCAATCGCGCCCAGCGCAGCCACGAAGCCGCCGTCCGGCGCATCAGCACCGGCCGCGGCAACCTCGTCGGCCGCGTCGACAAACTGCGCAAGCTCGGTGCCGACGCGCGCAAGCGGCTCGACGTGGAACGCGGCGAAGCCGATGACGATGCGGAACCTGTCGTCGAGCCGGACGTCGAATAGAATCCGCGCCGCTCGGCCGGACACCAGGGAAACCAGCGGACTGATCCTGGAGGCGTAACGGATGCCAGCGCTTTGCCGGCTCAGCTTCGATTCGAGTGAAAGTGAGCAAAGGCATCCCGAATCTGGCTGCGCAGCTGTCCGTCGTCCCACGGTTTGGTCAGGAACCGAAATACCGATCCTCGGTTGACGGCTTCCGTGACGACGCTGAGGTCGGTGTAGCCGGACAGAATGATGCGCACCGTGTCGGGATAAAGGCTCTTTACTTTTCCCAACAGTTCGGTGCCCGACATGCCCGGCATGCGCTGGTCGGACAAGATCACCTGGATCGGGTGCAGTGCCAGCAGGTCCAGCGCTTCGGCACCATTGCTGGCAGTGAAGATGCGGTAACCGTCGCGCCGCAGCAGGCGAGTCAGGGCATTGCAGATGCCGACCTCGTCGTCCACCACCAGCAGGTTGCGATGATCGGATGATTCAGCACCCGGAATCGCGACCTTGCGCCGGCTCAGGATGCTGGCGACAAAGGCGTCGGCCTCTATGGGCGGGCTGAAGAAGTTGCCTTGCACCTCGTCACAGTGGTGCTGGGTCAGGAACATGAGCTGTGCGTGCGTTTCGACACCCTCGCCAACCGCCTTGAGGCGCAAGCTGCGCGCGATTCCGATGATCGCCAGCGCGATCGCGGCATCCTCGACGCTGCGGGTGACATCGACAATGAAGCTTCGATCGATCTTGACTCGGTGGAAAGGCAGCTGCTTGAGGTGCGAGAGCGAGGAGTATCCAGTTCCGAAGTCATCGAGCGCCAGCCCGACGCCGAGTCCGCGCAACTGTTTGAGCACGAGTGCGGAAGTGGCCGTGTCCTGCAGCACCGCGCTTTCTGTCAGCTCCAGTTCGAGTCGATCAGGTGGCAACCGATGCCGCGCGAGCGTCTCTGCCACTACCTTGAACAGGTCGCCCCGGTTGATCTGGACGGCCGAAATGTTGGCACCGATCTGCACGATCGGCACTCCGGCAGCCCGCCATTGCGCCTGCTGCGAGCACACCTTTTCGAGTACCCAATTGCCGATCTGGACAATCAGTCCACAGCGCTCGGCGGCACCGATGAATTCTCCGGGCATGATCAATCCGCGTTCCGGATGATGCCAGCGGAGCAGTGCTTCCGCGCCCACGATTTCACCACTTACAAGGTCGACTCGCGGCTGATAGACGAGCGCGAACTGCTCGCGGTCGAGCGCTTCACGCAGCTGCGCTTCCAAGGACCGGGTGCTCCCTTGGCCGCCTGCGCTCGTATGTTTCATGAATCTTTCGCCACTTGCCTTGGCAAGGCGCAGGGCGGCACCGGCGCGCTCCAGGTCAGGCAACTCGTTCGCATCATCCGTGGCGGCCGAATACCGGGCTGCACCGAATCGCGCCTGCAGCCGTATGTCCTTGTCGCCAATACTGAACAGGCGTTCGAAGATCGGCACAAGCCGGCCGCGCATTTCTTCGCAGACATCAGCCTCGCCGGCAACAAGGGCGGGTTCGGCGACTGCGAACGTGTCACCCCCGATGCGCGCGATCAGCGCCGGATCCTTGAACGATTCGCTCAGGCGGATGCCGATATCGCGCAGCAGCAGATCGCCCACCGCGTGTCCGTACTGCCGGTTGACTTGGGCGAACTCTTCCAGATCCAGCACGATGACGCCCAATTGTCCGTCCCGGGAGCGTACTTCGCTTGCAAGCGCCTCCAGGCTTTGGCGGAACGACTGGGCGTTCATCAGGCCGGTGAGAGGATCGAAGTGGATCAGGTGGCGAAGCCGGCTGGCGGTTTCGATGTGTTCCAAGGCATATGAGAGGTCGCGCGCGACCCACTCCAGCAGCTCGATCTCCGCTGCGTCGAAGAATCCGGACTCCGGTGCCATCAATACCAGAGCGCAATCGACTTTCCCCGCCGCCAGCAGCGGGAATGCGGCTCCCGAAGGCCTTTCCGGCGACTCGATGCAATTGCCGAACCCGGGAGGCGCAATGTCTGAATCGGCGAGCGTATTGGCAACCACCGAGCGGGCGCTCCGCAGGGCGCGAATGCCCAAGGTGTCTTTGTAGTGGTCTGGGTCGAACGTCAGGCCATCAGATGAAAAGTCCGCACTGCTGCACGCCGTGCTGCCCACCAGTCGTCGCAACATGCCAGTCGACGAATCGATCTCCTCCACCCACGCCAGCGCGAAGTCGCCATCCCCTACCGCGATGCGGCAAGCCTCACGAAGGAGCGAGGCGCGGTCCTTGCGCCGCAGCATGGCCGAATGGATCGCGCCGATCATGCGCCGCAACCGGTCAAGGCGCGCGAGCCTGTGTTCCTGCAGCTTGCGCTCCGTGACATCGTTCATCAGGAGCAGGATGGTGCCGTCGGGCATCCCTGCAAGGATGATGCGAACGGAAACGTCCTTGTCCGGGCCGTGCGGCAATCGCCACTCTTCCTGAACCCGCCCGCCGTCGGCAAACCGTGCCAACCTTGCGGGAGCGGGCGGGAAATTTTCTCCGCCGGCGAGTTCTGACAGGTGTTTGCCAACGCTTGCGGATCGTTCCCGGCCAAATAACCGGCATGCGGCCGGATTGACATCGACGCAAATCCCGTCGGCATCGGCAATCAGAACGCCTGCTGGCGCGTTTTCGAACAGCAGACTGTAGCGCTCCTGACTTTGCCGACGCTGTTCCTCCGCCTCGATCCTTTCGGAAATGTCTACGCCCACGCCGACGAGGCAGTCGACGCCATCAAGCTGCACGCGTCGCCCGGTAAGAATATGCTGCCGGATGCGTCCTCCGCGCAATTGCACGCCTGCCACGATCGCGGCATCGCCGTTTGCAAATACCCTGGCAATCGCTGTCTTGAGCCGGTCCTGATCCGACTCCGCAACGAAGTCGGCGGGGCTCATGCCGCGAATCTGCTCCGGGCCAAGCCCCGTGAGGCGCTCGAGGTTCTGGTTCCATCGGAGAAGCCGGCCATCCTTGTCGTACAGGTACAAGATGCCCGGCATGCTTTCGATCATGGCATCGGCAAGGCGCTGCGCGCGTTCGACCTGCTGCTGCGTTTGCCGCATTGCCTGGCTGCGCGCCAGTACCTCCAGTCCGAACCCGACGCCGTTGGCAAAGCGTTCCAGCAGGGAAATTTCCTGTTCGCGGAAGTACCCGCGCTCGCGCGAGTAGACATTGAGGGTTCCGGCAATCATCCCGCCGTCACGGATCGGAATGGCAGCTGCCGCGCGCAAGGCGCTATTCCGTATGGCATCCTGCCAGGGAGCCAATCCGGGGTCGTTCTGCATGTCATTGCTGACGCAATGCGAGCCAGTACGAAACGCCGTGCCGATCACCCCGCGCCCCTCGGCACGCTCATCTGCGAAGACCGCGACGCGCGCAAGCTGCGCCCACGCATCCCCGGCGAATGCCACGGGCAGGATCCGCTGCGTCGCGGGTTCGTGCCAGCCGATCCAGGCCGTAGAGAACCCGGCATCGTCGACCAGGCTCTCGCAGGCCGCCTGGAACAGTTTGTCGCGCGGCGGTTCGCTGGCCACGACTCGAACAATCCGGGTCAGTGCGGCATACAGTCGAGAGATCCGGACGGCTTCCTTCTCCCGCGCGAGCAACGCGGCTATGTCACGCATTCGTTCGGTCACGCCGGCACTGCGGCCATCGTCGTCCCGGATCGGCGTGCAGCCGACCAACACCCGCACCCTGTCGCCACGCTTGTGCAACCGCGATGTTTCGAGAGGTGCGACCCGACCTTCCTCACGACACACCCGGAGCATGTGCGCGTGCTCTTCCTGTCCGTCTTCCGGAACGATACGGTTGATCGGCTGCCCAAGCATTTCTTCTGCGCAGTATCCAAGGATGCGCTCGGCCCCCGGATTCCAGCCAATGACACGGCCGGCCTCGTCGCTGCGGATGATTGCGTCCAGTTCGCAGTCCGACACCGCCGGAAGTTCGCCGCAGTCCTCCCAGGGCGACGCCATCACGTCTCCTTCCGGCATGCCTGGCGATGCGCCGTCCGGAATGCGGCGAGCCACCTGCGAGGCGATCAGGTGCAGGCTCGCGTTGCGCCGTTCGTCCCAGGTCACCGGCTCCCGGGCAAGGACGCACAGGCTGCCCAGAACCGCTCCATCCTCCGCGAGCAGCGGTACACCGGCAAGAAACGCCAGCCTTGGCGTATCTGCCGCGATCGTGACCGCCGCCAGTCCGGAGTCCGTCACTGGGTCGAGCACCGTTCCGTCCGCCGCTCCGGTGGCTACGCTGAGGCATGCCGGTGCCAGGGCACCCATTTGGGCAGCATCCAGCCCCACTGCCACGCACGGCGTCTGGAGGTCATCGGAGCCGAGCGAGAGCAATGCGATCGGGAGTTCACAGACGTGTGCCGCAAGCGTCACGGCATCCTCGCCCCCGGCAGCCACCGCCAGCTTGTGGAGCCAATGCGACGAGGCTGCCCCGGGTCCTGCGCTGCGGGAGTGTTCCATCGTGATCGATCCTGCAGTTCAATTCGACAAGGACCGGTACCACCCGGCAGGCAGGCTCGATGGCTGAGCATCGAGCAGCGATCCCGGCTCGCGCGAAGACGTGCATCGACACATGAAAACCCGTGTCGCACGATTGCGTTGCCTGCGTGCATTTCCTATCATCGTTCCAGCGTATCCGCAAGTGTCGTCGAGGACTCTGATCGGGAACAATGCGCTTGCCGATCAGATCTTCTTTGGATGAAGTCATGGACTGCGGCACGCTACCACCGTGGCACCCGCTTTATCTTCCGAGTGCCCCTTGACCCGTCGCGGGTGGCGTTGTCGGACCTTCCGCAAGGATGTGCGGGCGGGTTCTGCCACGAGATGCCGGGCACCCGTTCCGAGGACCTGATGGACGCCGAACGCCCCGCCCCGCCAGCAGCGACCACCATGGCCAGGCCATTCGGTCGATCGGGTGAGCCGAGGGAGATCGATTCGCACGTCCTGCGACTGATCGAGCACATGCCGGCAGCCGTGCTGTTGTTCGAGGCCGACCAGTCCGTCCTGTACAGCAATCGCGCTGCCAAGATCCTGGCGCAGGTGCTTTCGCCGGATGAGGGTGCCTCCCCACGCACGCGCTTGCAGGACTGGCATCCACGTCTTGTGCCTCCGAGCGCGCTGGAGCTGTGCCGTGCGCGCGGCATGTGGTCTGGCGAAGTGGCGCTGGATTCTCCATATCGAGCGGCGCGCGTGCTTCTGGTCAAGATCCATGCGCTCGGAGATTACGGTGGCGGGCCATACGGCTTGTCATTGCGCGACATCACCCTCGAGCACGACCGCGAACTGGAACTCAACCTGCGCAATAGCGAACTCGAAGTGGCCTTGAGCAGGCTCAGCAGCGCTCAAGAAGCCGTGCTGAAGACCGAGAAGCTCGCTTCGATCGGGCAACTGGCGGCCGGCGTGGCGCACGAAATCAACAACCCCATCGCGTACGTCAAGTCCAATCTCAATACGCTGCAGCACGACATCTTCCAGCTGCTGTCCGAAATCCGCTCTCGCCTGCGCGGTCATCCCATGGGCGAGGGATACGGGATCGACATCGACGAAGTCGCGACCGAGATTCAGGAATTGATCGCCGAATCGTGCGAAGGTGTTGATCGCGTCGTCAAGATCGTCCGTGACCTCAAGGACTTCTCCCATCTGGACCGGATCGACAACTGGGTGCTGGCCGACCTCCATGCCGGGCTCGAGTCGACCCTGAACATCGTCTGGAACGAACTCAAGTACAAGGCTCACATCGTCAAGACCTTCGGAGATCTGCCGTTGATCGAATGTCTGCCCTCGGAACTCAACCAGGTCTTCATGAACATGCTGATGAATGCGGTGCAGGCGCTGGAAAACTACGGCGTCATCACGGTTACCACGGAGCGCTATGGCGACAAGGTGCGTGTCTCCATCGGTGATGACGGCAAGGGCATACCCGAGGACGTGCTGCCGCGGATCTTCGATCCCTTCTACACCACCAAGATCGTGGGCGAAGGCACCGGGTTGGGCCTTGCGATTTCCTATGGCATCGTGGCAAAACACCATGGCACGATCGAGGTGACCAGCGTGCCGGGCCAGGGAACGCTGTTTTTGATCGAGTTGCCGATTGAGCAGCCCCGAGAGCGGGGCATGGAGTCATGAAATGTATCGTGTATTGCTGCTGGATGACGAACCAAACATCTTGCGCGCCCTGCGGCGTTGTCTGGCCGCCATCGACCCGCAACACCTGGATGGGGAGCCGTTGAGGGTTGATACCTTCAGCTCGCCCGCGGATGCGCTCCGCAGCTGTGAAGATGTCACGTTCGATCTGATCCTCACCGACTTCCGCATGCCGCGCATGGACGGCGTGGAGTTCCTGACGCGGGTAATGCCGATTCAACCGGACGCTCCGCGAGTGATTATTTCAGGATTTGCAGACAGGGATGCCATCATCGCGGCGATCAATGATGCGCAATTGACTCGCTTCATTGAGAAACCGTGGGAGGACGCCGCGCTGCAACAGGCCGTTGTTGCGATCCTGACGCGCGGCAAGGCTCAGGTCGCACCCGCCTTCGCACGCTCCGCAGCGAGTGATCGCGAGATGCGGCGCCTCGAAGAAGATTGTCCAGGGATTACCGAGGTCAATCGCGACCCGGACGGCGGCATCTGGCTCGATCTCGATGAGGTCGAGGATTGATCTGGTTATCCCCGCGTTTCGGCTGGCATCTCGGCGGAGAATGACCCCGGCTCGCAATTTTCGCGTGCTTCTGGTGGAAATGACGGGCTGGGCATCGGGTCGATCAGGCGATGCTTCTTATCGCGCGCCCACGCCCAGTGAGGATTTGGATGTCCCGGGGTCACCGCCTGCTGCGTTATCCAGCGGAGCCATGATCGGACGGGATGTGCTCGCCCCATACTTTGCCGAACCGCCTGCCATGGCGAACCGAAAGCCGCCCAGTCCGTCCCGAGACGCGCCGACGGGCAGGGGCAGGCCACTGTGTGGGACACAGCCCGGGGTGGTTCAACGTAAAGAAATGTGCCTTTTCCCTCTGCGTACCCCAAATGGGGGACGACAGAGTGCAGCGCGGCGCGCTAAGGTGCGGTTCATACGCTGAAAGGGCATCAGCGTGAGCGGTGATTTGACCGCCAAGAATCAGGGGGTGTCCCTTGGGGAGCATGCCTTCGTTGGGCTACTGGCGCGCGGCAGTCTCTGGCGCACAGGCACCGTCATGCGGCGCTGCGCCGGGAGGTGCGCTTGATGTGTCCTTCATTCTGCCGGTTTCGTGCAGATATCCGGGGCTGGTCTTCGCGACTACGCAGCACGCGCGTGACCGGGTCGTGACGCCTCGCCTTTCCCGTGGCTCGCTTGCAGGTTCCGCCACCGGCCTGTCGCGTGCCGCAGCGGCTGCCGCGGTGTCTCTCCCTTGCTTGCACAGCCGTACAGCGGTACCCGGGCCTTCGCGCCTGCGCGGGCCGGGCCGTTTTCTCACGTGTTATTGCTCCGAATCCAAGGCCAGGCCCGACTCCGGTGTCTGGCCTTCGTCGTTTTTTGCTTCCCGCATCACACCTTCATAGGAGTCTGCCATGCGAATCCATGTGTCGCATCCTTCCCACCCCCCCTGCACCGGCGAGCCATGCCGGTCCCTCATCCGAAGGTTTGCGCTGCTTGGCTCCTGGTTTGTCGCGCTGGCGGGATTGGCCGCGCCGGTGGCAGCGGCGGATTGGTATGCCGCAACGGATGGCGTGTTTGGCAACGACTGCGCGACGCCTGCGACGGCCTGCACGATCCGTGATGCGATCACGGCGGCGGCGGCGGGCGACACCGTGCACGTTGCGCCGGGCACCTACTCCGACGCCATCGTGCTGAACAAGGCCCTGCATCTGACCGGCAGCAGTGCGGCGGGCGTCAAGAGCAATGCCCTCCGGGCCGGGACCATGGCCGGCCCAGGCGCGCCACCGGTGGTCATCATCGATGGCGGCGGCACGCAGGCGGTTGGCATCACCATCGCCAGCGGCGTGACCAATGCAGCCGTCAGCGGCATCGAGGTGCGGAATTTCACATCCGACTGTGTCCGGGCTGTCGGTGGCAACCACGGCCTGCTGGTCGAGGAAAGCCATGTCCATCACTGTGGCGGACATGGCATCTACGCCAATGCCGGCGGAGCGGGAGGCTTGGCATCCGTCACCATCCAGAACAATCAGGTGCACGACATCTACAACCGCGCCATCGTGGTTTGGAACGGTTTCAAAAAGGACATCACGGTCAGCGACAACCTGATCACCGGCCCGGTGGGTGCCACGGCGATCGCGTTCGAGGATGGTACGGCCGCAGGTATCCACGTCACGGGGAATCAGATCGACCACTCACTCGGCGGCGACACGGGTATTGCCGCAATGCAGCTGACTTCCGGCTCGCCCAGTGGTCGCGGCAACCTGATCCGCGGGAACACGCTGACCGATCCGGGTCGCTTCGGTATCGCGCTGATGATCCCCAACGGCAGCGGCGCGGAATCCGGTGACGGCTCGATCGTGGTCGAAAACAACGAAGTCATGGGCGGCACCAATCAGGGCGCATGGCTGGAGGACGACCGGGCCGGCATCCAGGTCATCCGTGCCTATTACGGCGGGGCCTCGCAGGGCCAGATCGATGTAACCCGTGGCGTGGTTGTGCGCAGCAACGAGGTCAACGACTTCACCAAGCAGGCAGGTGTGCCGGCAGGCGTGGAAGCGTACGGTATCGTGGTCGAGGGCATGGGGTCTTCGGTCTACCTCAACATCCTGACGGGCAATGATGTCGGGCTGCAGATCCAGCAGGGCAATCAGCCCGGTTCCCTGCCGGGCAATGCAAATCCCGATATCCACAGCGATTGGTTCGACCGCGGCAACACACCCCTGACCTGCGCAAGCGTGGGTGAAGGCGTTGATGCGAATGCGATTTCCGGCAGCACCATCGCCGATCAGCGCAGCATCCCTGCCGATGCCGACATGATCGGCTCGCGCGTACTCAACCAGAACAACGGGACACGCTACTGCACCCTCAACTCGGCGATCGCGATGGCCAACGACGGCGATGTGCTGGTTGCCGATCCGGGCGTGTATGCGGAGCGCTTGACGATCGACAAGCCGGTCACCCTGCTCGGTGCCCGGCACGGTATCGATGCTCGCACCCGCAACAGCGACAACAGCGATATCGGAGAGTCCGTGCTGGTGCCACCGGAAACGCAGGCAGGGCTCTCCATGGCCTCGTACTTCTCCAGTCGATTGATCGGCGTGGGTGCCGCCGGCGTGATCATCGACGGGTTCGTGCTGGATGGCGACAATCCGGCGCTGGCTTCGGGCGTCGACCTCAATGGTGCCGATATCGATTACGCGTCCGGCATTCTGGCGTACGGCGACTCGGCGGGCCTGCAGGTACGCAACAACATCATCCGCAACATGCAGTCGGGCGGCCTTTTCGGCTACGCGCACGTTGGCGATAACGTTGTCGAGTTCAATCGATTCAGCAATATCCCTGCGCCCTCGGAATGGGGTATCGCGGTGCTGTCCACCAGCCACTGGTACGCACAGATCCGCAACAATCTGTTCGATACGGTACGAATCGGCGTGCAGAGCAACCTGCTCCAGCTGGCCAATCCGGGCACTCTGGAGCCGATCATCGTCGGCAATGAGTTCCATGCCCAGTACCGCGGTGTGTTTCTGAACCAGAACGGCGGCGCGGTGGCGACCAGCCATCGGGTCGAGGGCAACAGCTTCCATGCGGTTGCCGGAACCGGCTTGGTCGAACCCTGGCAGGCCGTCTGGATCCAGGGTCTGACCGGTTCGCGCGAGATCCAGGTCATCGACAATCAAATCGATGGCAGCGGACTGTCGGGCCGCACGCGCATCGGTTACTACCTGAACAACATCACCAGCACGGCCGTGCCGACCACGCGCGTCATCAGCGGCGGTACCGTCGGCAACGTCGACATCGGCGTGTTGGCTACCGATGCCGGCTATTTCACCGGACCGGTCAATGATTTCGTGGTCCGTGGCGTCAGCTTCAGTGGCGTCGGCACCGCGTTGCATGTCGAGGACACCACGTTCACGGGGAATGCCCGGCTCTCGGTTGGCACCGGAAATGATTTCGCCGGGGCGACCTGGCCGGTCGCGCTGTCGGGACCGGAAGCGACGCTGGGGATGGCCGACGGTGTGAGCGGCGTTGACCGGATCCTGGTGAAGTCCGCGCAGATCAGCAACGTCTGGAATGGTCCGGACTCGTCCAACGCCACCCATGATGTCGCAGCAGCGACGATCAACAATGGCATTGCCGGCGCAAGCGTTGGCGGCGTGGTGCAGGTGGAAGCCGGAACATTCGCCCAGACCGTGCTGGTCAACAAGGCCGTACGTCTGCTGGGTGCGCAGGCGGACGTGTCCGCCAAGGGTGTGGTTGCCGAGCGCGTCGGCGGTGAAACCATCATTGCGCCGGACGCGCCGGTTCGCGTCCAGATCCCGGCCGCGGGTGCCGGTGCCGAGGTCAACGGCTTCACCGTGAGCGGCGTCAGTGGATCAACCAACGCGAATTCCGCGGCATTCAACATCACCGGTTCGGGTGCCATCGTGCGCAACAACCGGGTGCTGGGCATCAACGGCAATGGCGTCTATCTGAGCACCAGCGGCGTCGCCAATGTACTGGTGGAGCAGAACCATTTCGGAAACCTCGCCGGCGGCTCGTACAACGGCGTCAAGACCGAGGGCTCGATCAACCTGAGCATGATCGACAACAGCTTCGACAACATCGCCTATCAGGGTGTCCAGCTTGGCGGCAGCAACAACGGTGCGCAGGTGCGCAACAACGTCATCGCCAATACCGCCCAGGGCGGCATCAATATCGGTGGTGGCACGTCGATCGTCATCGACCGCAATACGCTGAATCTTGCCGATACCAGTGGCACGGCGGACAGGGCGGCGATCCGGATCTATCCGGGCGTCGGCGCGGCGGTGTCCTGCAACACCATCGGCGCGGACAACAACCGCGGCGTGTACTTCCATTCCGCTGCTGGCACGCATCAGGCCCGGGTGTTCCACAACGCCATCCTGGCCGGTGTGTCGCTGGTGAATGGCAATGCCAATGTCGTCGAAGTCGGATCGAACTGGTACGACGGCGCGACCAGCGCCGCAGGCACGGCGATGGCCGTTGCCGATCCGCTGGCTGCCGATCCGGTCGGCAATGCGCTGTGCGGCGACAACACGCCTTCTTCGATCGTTGCCCATGGCGGCACCGGCGTGCAGTCGACGCCGGTCGACAGTGCCTTCAACGACCTGCGCGTCCGCGTGCAGGATCGGTTCGGCGGCGCGGCTGTGGGCCAGACCGTGAGCTTCAGCGATCCGGCCAGCAGCACGGCGGCCGGTGCCACGCTCGGTGCGGTTTCAGGTATTACCGACTACAACGGCGAACTGGTCACCACGGCCACGGCCAACAGCTTTGCAGGCACCTATACGGTGACGGCAAGCAGCGGCACGCTGACGCCGGATGCAGAGTTCACGCTGACCAACACCCAGGGCACGGCGACCGTGACGGTGGCGGATGCGACGGTGGCGTACAGCGGCGCTTCGCACAGCGTTGCGGTCACGACCGCCCCGGCCGGTCTGGAAGGCGACGTGCAGATCGTCTACAGCCAGGGTGCCACCACGGTGGCCACCTGTGCCGCAACGGATGCTGGTTGTGGCCCGGTCAACGCCGGTACCTATACCGCGACCGCGACTGTTGTCGGCAACCCCAATTACGCGGGTTCCGGCAGCGGCGCGCTGACCATCACGCGCGCGGCCACCGCCATCGCCTTCGATCCGCTGAGCTTCGAATACAACGGTGCCACCCACGCCGTCGGCGCGTATCTGGTCGACGAGCCGGGAACGGCCTGTCCGGTCACCGGTACGGTGGGCCCGGATGTGTCTGGTTCGCCGTACGTCGTGAACGCAACGGCCTGCACCGGCACGAACTTCGAGGCACCGGCGGCTTCCGCCAGTGCCGAGGTGACGCCGCAGCCGATCACGATCACGCTCGGCCATCTGGCGCAGGCCCACGATGGCTCGCCCAAGTCGGTATCGGTCACGACCTCGCCGATCGCCGGTGTTGCGGTATCGGTGACCTATGACGGCACGTCGGCACCACCAAGCGCGATCGGCAGCTATGCCGTTGCAGCGGTCACCAACGATCCGAATTACAGCGGTTCGGCAACCGCCACGCTGGTGATCGGAAAGACCGTCGGCACGGTGAGCTTCGACCCGCCGCTGAGCGGCACCTACGGCACGACGCACGCGGTCAGTGCCGGGATCGTCGAAGAATCGCCTTCCGTCTGTACCTACAGCGGCGTGCCCGGTCCGTCCGATCCGGTCGGCAGCTACCTGGTCACGGCCGACTGCGAGAGCAGCGGCTACGTCGCCAGCGGTTCGGCGATGTACGAGGTGACGGCCGGCATCGATGTTTCGATCGAGGCCACCATGGCCGCGCCGGTGGGCGTGGTGACCCTCGTCCCGCAGCCCGATGCAGATGCCGGGAAGTCCTACTATGACTGGCGCACCAACGGCAGCGCAGGCGAGAACGTGCGCGCCTTCTTCAAGGTGACATCGGGCAATCCGGCGGCTGCCGCGGGCGACCTAGCGGTCGAGTACCTGGATACCTCGGACAGCACCTGGAAGAGCCTGCCGATGACTTTTGCCGGCGGCGAGTGGAGCGGCTGGTTCGGTCCTGCATCCGGCTTCCCGCTGGTGGATGGCGCAGTGTCGAGCTTCCGCGCGAGCTTCCAGCGCGGCGGGCGCTACGGCACCACGGCGAGCCTGGTGGGCATGGGATCGGGCGTGACCCTGGCAACCAGTGCGCTGGTGACAACCGACGTTGCGCACCTGGTGCTGGGCGGCCTGGCCAACGAGGCGGGCAGGGTGGGCGAGCCGGTGGAATCGGCGATGACCCTCACCAATGCCGGCACGGCCGCGTTGAGCAGCGGCCTGCCCAGCCCGGGCAATCCGATTGCGGCCCAGCCGACCCCGAACGATGAAAACGTGCGCGGCCGATTCTTCATCGCGTGGGACGGCGGCGCGTTGGAACCGGCGACGGCACCATCGTGCGGCACCGCGGCCTGCGCGTCGCCGGACGTGAGCGTGGAGTTCTACGACGAGGCGATCCACGCCTACCGTGCGATCTACAACCTGCGTGCCGAGCTGGATTCCTCGAGCAGCCCGACCGGCCGCCTGTACGGCTACTTCGGAGCGCTGTCCAGCCAGGGGGTGCCGGTGCCGGCCAGCTACACGGGCACCTACCTGTTCCGCACCACGGCCAAGCGCCATACCGGCGGCTACACGGTGACGCCGCAGGTCGTGGGCATCACCACCGGAACCGTGTACGCGCAGGCGGCCGACCAGACCATCGGCATCGACACCGGCCTGGCGGCCAGCATCGAGATCGTCTCTGGCGATGCGGGCGTGGCCATCGTGGGCGGCAACGCCTACGACAGCGGTGACCTTGTCGTTCTCGTGCGTGACGTGGCCGGAAATCCGGTGGCGGGGGCATCCGTCGCGTTCAACGAGATCGCCGGCGCGAATGGTGCGGGCGCGAGCCTGACCTCGCCGGCGGCAACCGATGCGAGCGGCGAAACCCGTGTATCGGCAAGCTCCAACGCCGTCGCCGGGGCGTTCGAGGTGAGCGCGAAGCTCTCCAACGGCGTCGAGCTTGCGGTGCCGTTCGGCCTGCTGAACGCGGCGGACGCCGACCTGACGCAGGTGCAGCTGGCGATGGTGTCCGGAAACGGACAAACGGCGCAGGTGGGCACGCCTTACGGCATGCCGCTCGTGGCCAGCGTCAGCGACCGCTTCGGCAACCCGCTGGAAGGCATCGCCGTCGACTTCGCCGCGCTGGATCCGGGTGCCGGCATTTCGCCGAACCTGCTGAGTGGAACCAGTGGCCCGGATGGCCTCGCCAGCAGCGGCGTGATCACGGCCAACGTGACCGCGGGCGCATTCATCGCCACGGCGATGATCGATGCCGCACAGTGCGATGCCACGGCACCCAGCGTCGCCATCTGCGCGGTCGACTACGGCTTGACCAATACCGCCGGTGGCGCAGCGAGCGTCACGCTTGCCAGCTCGGCTCCCGACGCGGTCGTCGGCAGCGCCGGGGCCTACACGCTGACCGCCACCGTGCGCGATGCCAACAGCAACCTGGTGGAAGGCGTTTCCGTCACCCTGGTTGGCCCGAACTCCGGTGCAGGCATCGCGCCGGCTCTGGCCGCCGGCATCACGACGGCCGCGGGCGAAGTCAGCCACACCTTCGATGCCAATACCGTGGCTGGTGCCTTTCAGGTGCAGGCCGTGGTGTCCGGCGCGGATTCGGCCAACGTGGGTCTGGAAAACCTCCCCGGTTCGGCGGCTTCGATCGAGCTGGTTTCCGGCACCAATCAGGCCGCGCCGGTGAACACCGCCTTCAGCGACCTGACGGTGCGGGTGATCGACCAGTACGGCAACGCGGTGGCTGACGGCGAGGCGGCGATGGTGAGCTTCACCGCGCCGGGCACGGGCGCGAGCGCCGCGGTGAATGCCACCGCCACCAGCGGTGCGGGTGGCCTGGCTACCACCCCGGCGATGGCCAACGGCGAGGCGGGTGCCTACAGCGTGGTGGCGACTTTCGGCAGCACGAACCTCGCGTTCGCGCTGCAGAACACGGTCGGCGACGTCGGCATCACCGGCATCGTCTGGGCTGACAACGCGGCAACCAGCATCGCCTACGACGGCGCGCCGCATGCGGCGACGGCCACCGTCACGGGCAGCAGCCTGACGCCGGCGTTCACCTACAACGGCAGCGCCACGGCCCCGACGGCCGCCGGCACCTACCAGGTGATCGCCACCATCGACGACGGCAACGTGCTCGGCAGCGCCAGCGCAATGCTGACCATCACGCCGGCGGCCGCCGGGGCCTCGGGCATCACGCTGACCGGCGGCAGCTTCACCTATGACGGAGCGGCGCATCCGGCCAGCGTCGCAAACCCGAACGGCGTGGCCTATACCCTGGCCTACGCTCCGGGCGGCAACAATGCCCCCGTGAACGCGGGCAGCTACGACGTCACGCTGACGGTGATCGATCCGAACTTCGCCCCGGAAACGATGACGGCCACGATCCTGATCGATCCGGCCGAGGTGACGCTGGCATTCGGCAATCTGGGCCACGTCTATGACGGTACGGCGAAGACGGCCACGGTGACGGCGACCCCGTCGGTAGCGGGTCTGGACCTGGCCTACAGCCAGAGCGGTGTCGCGGCGACGCCGATCAATGCGGGCAGCTATGACGTGACGGCGAGCCTGTCGAACCCGAACCATGTGCTTGCGGGTTCGACGGCCGCCGTGTTGACCATCGCCAAAGCCAATGTCCAGGTTCAGATCGGCAACACCGCGCAGGTGTATGACGGCACGCCGAAGGCGGTGACGGTTGCTACGGTGCCTGCCGGCCTGACGGTGGACGTGACCTACGATGGCAATGCCGGCGCGCCGACCGCCGTGGGCGAGTACGCGGTCGTGGCAATGGTCAACGAGGCGAACCATGTTGGTCAGGCCACGGCGACGCTGCGCATCACCGCCGCTGGCGTGACGATCACCGACATCGTCTGGGCCGACAACAGTGCCACCAGCATCGCCTACGACGGCACGCCGCGTGCCGCGACGGCTACGGTGGCTGGCAACGGCGTGGCTCTGACCTTCACCTACAGCGGTAGCACGACGGCTCCGACCAATGCCGGCAGTTACCTGGTGGTGGCCACGGTGGACGAAGGCAACGTGCAGGGCACCGCCAGCGCCTGGCTGACGATCACCCCGATCCCGGCCGGCAACAGCGGCATCGTGCTGGAAGGCGGCACCTTCGTGTACGACGCACAGCCGCATCCGGCCACGGTGACCAATCCGAACGCGGTGGCCTACTCGCTCACCTACCATCCGGGTGGCAGCAGCGAACCGCTGCTCATGGGTTCCTACACCGCAACGCTGATGGTCACGGATCCGAACTACGCGGCCGAAGTGTTCCTGACCACCATCACGATCCTGGACGACACGGGGAACTGCTCGCTCTTCTGCGACGGCTTCGAGGACGCGCCGACGCCGCCTGGCGCTGATGCGCTCGCGGTGCCGGGCGATCGCGGCACCGGCACCGCCGTGGCGGGATGGAACATCCAGCGGACGGCCTTCGGAAAGGTCGAGACGGTGCTGGAGTTCGTGGACGGAAGCGGTCGTGCCGTCGCCTGGATGGATACGGCGGTTGTCACCGACGGGCAGTGGCTGCGCCTGCGGTGGACCGACGCGCAGGGCGTGGAGCAGAAGGGTGCCTGGGCGCGCTGGAATCCGGATGATCGCCTCGTCTACGAGTGGGATCTGACCGTGGACGGACTGGTGCTGAGGTTCGGTAACCGCGCCGGCTTCACCGAGACGTTGGAGCTGATCCTGCCGCCGGGAAGTCCGATTCCGGAAGCGGTACGCGCACTCAGGGCATCGGTTCGCTACTGATCCTGGCCTGAGTCGACTCGACGGGGCGAAGCCTGGCTTCGCCCCGTTTTTTTGCAAGGATGTTGCTTGGCTTTCCCGTAGGAATGGCCAGATGCCCCGTGTTCGAATCGGCTGGAAAACTGCTACGATTTCGCCGGCAAGGCTTTGTAATTGTTACAAAGTTAAAACTTGCCGAGGCGCAGGACGCTGTACCAACCCCGGGGGAATCCAATGTCACGCAACTGGCTGAAACATGCCGCGGCCTTCGTGCTGCTCGGCTGCGCAATGGCTGCGCAGGCCCAAACATCATCCGACCAATCGCTGAACGAACTGCTCGCGCCGCTCGGGCTGAGGGCTCCTGATGCCCATCGCGCGCCGCAGGCCAGGCCGCCCGCGACCGTCGAAGATCTGGCCGATCGGGTGAAGGCCGATGGGCACGTCGATGTGATCGTCCTGCTGGCGCTCGATGCGCCGTTCCGCGCCGAGGGCAATCTTTCGCGCGCCGACGTGCAGCTGCAGCGCAACCACATCGGTGCGGCGCGCACGCGCCTGCTCGGCGCGTTGCCGCAGGCCTCCTACAGCGTCAATCGCGACTACGAAAGCATCCCGGCGATCGCCATGCGCGTGGATGAGGCCGGCCTTGCCGCGCTGCGCGGTTCCCGCCTGGTCGCAAGCATCGAAGAGGACGCGCTGAAGTTCGCTTCGCTGGCGCAGAGCACGCCCTTGATCGGCGCGCCCAATGCCTGGGCCAGCGGCTACGACGGCAGCGGCTGGACCGTCGCCATCCTCGATACCGGCATCGAGGCCGGACATCCGTTCTTCCGGAATGCGGCCAACGCCTCCCGCGTTGTGGCCGAGGCCTGCTTTTCCAAGGGTGTGACCGCCCCACAAACCGCTTCGCTATGCCCCAACGGCACGACGACGCAGACCGGATCGGGTGCCGCGAATGCCAACACGGCGCAGTGTCTTGTCAGCGGCACCCAGCTGTGCGACCACGGCACGCATGTCGCCGGCATCGCCGCGGGCCGCAGCCAGACGGTGGCCGGCCAGACGATCAACGGCGTCGCGCCCAACGCCAACATCATCGCCATCCAGGTCTTCACCCGTTTCAACCGCGACACCGATTGCGGCGGCACGGGCACCGCGCCGTGCATCATGTCCTACACCTCCGACCAGCTCGCCGCGCTCAACTACATCAACACCACGCTGCGCCCGAGCCACAATATCGCCTCGGTCAACATGAGCCTGGGCGGTGGCAGCTACGGTGCCTACTGCGACACGGCGACCATCAAGACCGCCGTCGACAACCTGCGTTCCAACGGCATCGCCACCGTGATTGCGACGGGCAATGACGGCTACAGGACCACGATCAGTTCGCCGGCCTGCATTTCCACGGCGGTCGCGGTTTCCTCCACCAGCAAGATCGACATCGTATCCGGCTTCTCGAACGTCGCCACGATCATGGACCTGTTCGCGCCCGGTTCGGGTGGCGCGGGCCCGGCACCGTGGAACGCCGGCATTGGTTCATCGGTACCTGGGAGCGGTTACGCGCTGATGAGCGGCACCTCGATGGCGACCCCGCAGGTAGCGGGTGCCTGGGCGGTGCTGAAGCAGGCGGCACCCACGGCCAGCGTCACCAGCGTGCTGAACGCGCTGGTCACCACCGGCACGCCGGTCACGGATACCCGTTCAGGTGCGAGCGGAACGATCACCAAGCCGCGCATCAACGTCGATGCCGCAGCTGCGGTGCTCACGGGCGCGCCGACGCGAACCGTCACATCGAGCGTGGGTACGCCCAGCGGCACGATCACGCCCACCGGGGCGCAGACCGTCGCCGTGAACGGAAAGGCGGGCTTCAACCTGTATCCGGCTGCCGGTCAGGAGATCGATTCGGTCACCGGCACCTGCGGTGGCACGCTCGTCGGCAACCGGTTCACCACCAATCCGGTGACCGCCAACTGCACCGTGATCGCCAACTTCAGGCCGTTCAGCGGCAATCCGCTGGTCTGCGGCACGCTCAATCACAGCGTGATCCAGAATGGCGACGGCAGCGCCTTCACGCTCCTCACCGGCGTGGCGCAGGGCTACAGCGCCTCGCGCCTCGATGACATCAACCTTTACGTCAACGGCGGCCAGATGTGGGTGTGGTGGTACGGCGGCCTTGGCGGCGTGGCCGCGGGAGGGCAGATCTCGGTGCTGCCTGCGGGCACCACGGTCGGGCCGGCATCGACCTTCAGCAATGCGAACCAGGCCATGAACAACTGGCTGCCGGGTCGCACGGGCTACATCGGCATGGCCTTCGACAATGCCAGCACCGGCCAGCGCAACTACGGCTGGCTGCGCATGACCACCGCCGGGACGAGCGGTTATCCGGCCACCTGGCACGACTACTGCTACGACCAGAGCGGTGCGCCCATCACGACGGGTTCCGTCCCGGTGGTTACCTACCCGATCACGGTCAGCGTCAACCCGGCACCGGGCGGCAGCGCAAGCTGCACGCCGAATCCGGTCACTTCCGGCGGCAACAGCGCCTGCAGCGCGAGCGCGAACACCGGCTACACCTTCAGCAGCTGGAGCGGCGATTGCACCGGCGCGACCTGCAGCCTGACCAACGTCACCAGCGCCAAGGCGGTGACGGCCAACTTCACGCTCAACAGCTACACCGTGACGGCGACCTCCGGCGGCAACGGCACGATCACGCCGGCCAGTCAGAACGTGAGCCACGGCGGGACCGCGAGCTTCACGGTTACCCCGGCGACCGGCTACCACGTCGTGAGCGTTGCGGGCGACACCTGCACCGTGACCGGCTCGGGCACCAGCTACAGCGCCGCCAACATCCAGGCCAACTGCGCGGTGACCGCGACGTTTGCGATCGACGAGTTCACCGTCACCGCCAGTTCCGGCGGCAACGGCACGATCACGCCGGCCAGTCAGAACGTGAGCCACGGCGGGACCGCGAGCTTCACGGTCACGCCGGCGACCGGCTACCACGTCGTGAGCGTTGCGGGCGATACCTGCACCGTCACCGGCTCGGGCACCAGCTACAGCGCCGCCAACATCCAGGCCAACTGCGCGGTGACCG
>JACDJA010000220.1_pt1 | contig 74808 bp, 62 predicted proteins | sample 7449241 | NCBI WGS metagenome assembly JACDJA01 (sample SAMN14253289, study PRJNA609438) | sludge metagenome | isolation source: initial anaerobic sludge | collected 2018-12-20 | reverse complement strand
TCGGCTCGTCGTTGCTGCCGATATCGCTGCACACGAACTATCGCGCCGCCGCGATGCGACTGGACGGCGCCATCTCGGCGCGGCTTGAGGCGGTCGGTCCGGTGCAGCAACTGCGCCTGCATGGCGATTGCCATCCCGGCAACGTGTTGTGGACGGACGCCGGGCCGCACTTCGTTGACCTGGACGACGCCCGCAGCGGGCCGGCGATGCAGGACTTGTGGATGCTCGCCAACGACGAGCGCGCGCTGGATGCCCTGCTCGAGGGTTACCGCCAGTTCCGTGACTTCGACGACCGCGAACTGGCGCTGATACCTGCCCTGCGCGCAATGCGCCAGTTGCACTATGCCGGCTGGATCGCCGCGCGCTGGCATGACCCCGCCTTCCCCGCCGCGTTCCCGTTCGCCGCCGAATCACGCTGGTGGGAGCAACACATCGCCGACCTGCACGAACTGTCCGACACCCTCCAATAGCCAAGTCCTTCCGAACGTTTGTTTTTCCCGGAGTCCCTTATGCGCACAACTCTGTTCCGCCTGATCGGCGTCCTCGAAGTGGCCGGTGGCCTCTATGGCATGGCCGTGATGCTGCGCCGCCTGCTGCCGCTGGGCTCGACCCACGACAGCGTGGTCGCGCTGATCGGGCTGGCACTGTTCGGCTTCGTGCTGGCCGCCGGGGTGCAGTTGATCGACGGCAGCGAGCGCGGCATCCGCATGTCGCTGTGGGCGCAACTGCTGCAGATACCGCTGATCGCCACGCCGGTGTTCAGCTATGCGCTGCACAGCGGCGCCTTCGTCAACGTGCTGGTCACTCTGCAAGGCACGCCGCACCTGGGCATCGACTGGAAGCTTGGTACGCAAGGCTTCGCGCTGGCGGTGGCTGGCCCGTCGGTGTCGCGGCTGGGGATCAACCTGCTGGCGTTGCTGTCGTGGCTGGTGCTGCGGCTGCGCTGAGCGGCCGGCACGTTCCCTACCCGCGCCTTCGGCCGGGACCTCGCCGGCGGCGGCCCGACCCACGCCTGCACCATGACCGGCGGCGGCGCTTCCCGTTCGGCGACCGGCACGGCAACGAATCGGCGGTCACCCGGGCCGACCGGGATCGCGACCGGCGCGGCGCGCCACCGCGCACCCGCTATCATGCGCGGATGACTACCCCTGCCGCCCTGCCCGTCATCCGCCTGAAGTCCGATCGCAGCCCCGGCCACCCTTGGGTATGGTCGGCGCAGGTACACAAGCCGGAATCGAGGCTGCCGCCCGGCAGCGTCGTCGAGGTGCACGACGCCAAGGGACGTTTCGTCGGCCGCGCATTCTGGAATGGCCATGCCCGGATCGCGCTGCGCCTGCTGGACACGCAGCCCGATGCCCGCATCGATGCCGGATGGATCGCGGCACGCATTGCTCGCGCGGTGCAGCTGCGGCGCGACGGGCTGCGGCTCGATCGGGTCAGCGATGCGTGGCGCGTCGTGCACAGCGAGGGCGACGGGCTGTCCGGCCTGGTGGTCGACCGTTATGCCGACACCCTGGTGATCGAATACTTCGCGGCCGGCATGTGGAAGTTCCGCGAGGCGATCCACGCCGCCCTGCTCACCCATTTTCCCGCGGCGCAGCTGTACTGGTTCGCCGAATCGCATGTGCAGAAGCAGGAATCGTTCGACTGTCGCAGCCCCGACGTACCGGCCGCGTTCGAGGTGCACGAGCATGGCCTGCGCTTCCACGCGGCGCCGGGCTCGGGCCACAAGACCGGCTTCTTCGCCGACCAGCGCGACAACCGCAAGCGCTTCGCCGAACTGGCCAGGGGCCGCCGTGTGCTCGACCTGTGCTGCAACGCCGGCGGCTTCGCGGTGCATGCCATGGCGGCCGGCGCGCGCGAGGCCGTGGGCGTCGATCTCGACGCGGGAATGCTCGAGATCGCCCGCACCAACGCGGCCGCCAACAACGTCGCCGTGACGTTCGAACAGGCCGACATCTTCGACTGGGTACGCGCCGCCGTGGCGCGCGGCGAGCGCTACGATGCGGTAATCCTCGATCCGGCCAAACTCACCCGCGACCGCCACCGGATCATGGACGCGCTGAAGAAGTATTTCGCGATGAACCGGATGGTGCTGGACATCATTCCAGCAGGCGGCTTGCTGCTGACCTGTTCGTGTACCGGCCTGGTCGGCGAAGGCGAATTCCTGGAGATGCTGCGCCGGGTCGGCTTGAATGCCGGTCGCGCGATCCAGGTACTGGAAGTGCGCGGCGCGGGCGCCGATCACCCGTTCCGTGCCGATGTGCCGGAAGGTCGTTACCTGAAGGCCGTGTTCTGCCGGGTGGATTGAACCGCGCCTTGCACCCGGCGCAATGCACAAGGGCAAATCCGCGGTCATGCGCGGCGCCGGCTACGGCAATATGAGACCCCGGCCCAGCCCATGGGACGGCACGACGTACACTGGTCACATTGTCCCGGGAAAGCATTTCATGCCATTCGATCAACTGCTGCTGATGGTTCTCGTCGTGCTGGCCGCATTGGTATTGGCGTTGCAGGTGGCCACGCTGTTGCGCCGCCGCGGCGACCCCAGTCTCGACGCCAAGCTGGACGCGCTGAAGGATGACAGCGCCCGCGTGGAGCGCGCCGTGCGCGAGGAACAGCGCGCAGGACGCGAGGAACTCCAGCAGGGCTTCGACCGCTTCCGCGGCCAGCTCGGCGAGCAACTCGATGGCATGTCGCGGCAGCAGGCCGAGCGCATCGACAACTTCGGCCAGCGCCTGAACCTGCTCACCGAACGCACTGATGCCGGCCTGCAGATCCTGGCGCAACGGCTGACCGAGGACGCACGCAAAGGCCGCGAGGAGGCCACGCTGGCGCTGGGCCGCTTTGGCGAGCAGCAGCAACAGCGCCTGGCCGCGCTCAGTGCCGAGCACGACAAGCGCATGGGCGAGGTGCGCGCCACGCTGGAGGCCAAGCTCGGCGCGATCCAGCAGGACAACGCGGCCAAGCTGGAGCAGATGCGCGCCACCGTCGACGAGAAGCTGCACGCCACCCTGGAAACCCGCCTGGGCGAGTCGTTCAAGCTGGTCTCCGAGCGACTGGAGGCCGTGCAGCGCGGGCTGGGCGAAATGCAGAGCCTGGCCACCGGCGTGGGGGACTTGAAGCGCGTGCTGACCAACGTGAAGAAGCGCGGCATCTTCGGCGAAGTGCAGCTCGGGGCGCTGCTGGAGGACATGCTCACCGCCGAACAGTACGCCTCCAACGTGATCACCGTGCCCGGCAGCAACGAGCGGGTGGAGTTCGCCATCCGCATGCCCGGACAGGACCAGGGCGCGCATGTCTACCTGCCGATCGACGCGAAGTTTCCGGTGGAGGATTACCAGCGCCTGCTCGACGCCCAGGAAGCCGCGGATGCGGAAACCGCCCAGGCTGCCGGTCGCGCGCTGGAGCTGCGCGTGCGCGAAGAGGCCAAGCGGATCCGCGGCAAGTACGTGGCACCGCCGCATACCACCGACTTCGCCGTGCTGTACCTGCCCACCGAGGGCCTCTATGCCGAGGTGATCCGCCGCCCCGGCCTGTTCGAGACGCTGCAGCGCGAGCACCGTGTCACCGTGGCCGGGCCTACCACGCTGAGCGCGTTGCTCAACAGCCTGCAGATGGGTTTCCGCACGTTGGCCATTGCCAAGCGATCAAGCGAAGTATGGAAGATCCTCGGCGCGGTAAAGAGCGAATTCGGCAAGTTCGGCCTGGTGCTGGACAAGACCCGCAAGCAGCTCGATGCGGCGCGCAACAGCATCGACAGCGCCGGCGTGCGCACGCGCGCGATCGAGCGCAAGCTGCGCGAGGTGGAATCGCTGTCGGACGATGCCAGCCGGTTGCTGCTGGAGGACGTGCCATCACTCGATGACGACAACGAAGCGGCCAGCGATCGGTAGGCGCGTACCTGCCGGCCCCCAGCGCGACCACGGCCTGGCCGGCCATCCCGCCGGCTTTGGCCCGGGGCAGACGCAATCCGCCGTCAAACGCTAGACTGATGCGTCCGTCAACCCGAGGCAACCGCATGAGCGAACAGCACAACCCCAGCGACGTCACCCAGCAACAGGCCGAGGAAGCGGTGCGGGTCCTGCTGCGCTGGGCCGGTGATGATCCGGCGCGCGAGGGCCTGCTGGATACGCCCGAGCGGGTGGTCAAGGCGTACCGGGAGTGGTTTGCCGGGTACGAATCGGACCCCGGCGAGTTCCTGCGCCGCACGTTCAAGGAAACGGCCGGTTACGACCAGATGGTGGTGCTGCGCGACATCCAGTTTGAAAGCCATTGCGAACATCACCTGGCGCCGATCATCGGTCGGGCGCACATCGGCTACATGCCGACCAACCGGGTCGTGGGCATCAGCAAACTGGCACGGGTGGTGGATGGCTTTGCGCGTCGCCTGCAGGTGCAGGAAAAGCTCACCGCGCAGATCGCCCAGTGCATCCAGGAAGTCCTGCAGCCGGCCGGCGTGGCGGTGGTGATCGACGCCAGCCACGAATGCATGACCACCCGCGGCGTGCACAAGCGCGGCGTGTCGATGGTGACCAGCCAGATGCTGGGCAGCTTCCGCGACGACGTGCGTACGCGCAACGAGTTCCTGCAGTTCATCGGCATCCACGGCAGCAATCGCTGAGCGTGCGCGGAGGCGCATTCTTGCTTGCCGCGCTCGGATTGCTGACAGCGACAGCGCTGCGCGCGCAGGATTCGCGGGCGGACTATCTGCGGCAGTTCGACCGCAACGGTGACGGCAAGGTGAGCGAGGCGGAATACGTGGACGACATGAGCCGCGGCTTCGCGCACATGGACCGGGACCGCAACGGCGTGATCTCGATCGACGAGCTCCCCGGCGGCCGCGGCCAGCCGATCACGCGGAAGGCATTCCAGCACAACCTGCGCCGCCAGTTCCACAAGCTCGACCGCGATCACGACGGTTATCTCAACGCCCACGAACTGACCGCGCCGCCACGCTGACCGTCACCGCGTCCGCTACGCATGGATGCCGCCGGCACGCAATGTGGCCCGATTCCCGATTTCCGATTTCCGATTTCCGACCGAAAGCGTCAGCCGTGAGTGTCCCTGTGGAGGACCGTGGGCGCGAGGTTCCAGGCAGTTGCTCAGGCCGAGATCGCCAGCTTTTCCGAACGGTACAACCAGATCGTGGCCACTACGGCCAGCACCGCCGCCGCGGTGCTGCCGGCCAGGCACAGCCCCATCTGCCCGGCAGTCACGCCATCGCCGCGCAGCAGTTGCATGACGCCCAGGTTCTGCCCCAGCAGCGGCACCGCGTACATCCACGCCTGCGTCTTGATCGGAAACACCGAGAGCAGCAGGCTTGGAATCAGCGGCACCAGCATCAACAGCGAGATATAGGTCTGCGCCTCGCGATAGCTCTTGGCGAATGCCGCCACCATCGACTGCAACGCCGCCAACAGCAGGACCAGCGGCAACATCAACAGCAATACGCTGGCCGCGAAATGCAGGCCAAGGTCCAGCTCCATGCCGATCTTCTCGGCGGGGATGAACGGGCCGACGGCAGCGAAGGCTGTCAGCGTGATCAGCAGGGCGAGAATGGAGAACAGGCAGATCGCCGCCAGTTTGCCGCACAGGATCTGCCAGCGTGGCACCGGGTTGGCGAACAGCGGCTCCAGCGATTGCCGTTCGCGCTCGCCGGCGGTGAGGTCGATCGCCAGATACATGCCGCCCATGAACAAGGTGAGCACGAAGAAGTAAGGCAGCATCGCGAACAGCAATACCGCACGCGACTGCGGCGTGGCCTGGTCGCGTCGGGCCACCTGCAGCGGCCATGCCGTGGCCGGTGACAGCCCGCGCGCGAGCAGGCGCATGGCGCCTTGTTGCCTGGCGTAGGTCTCCACCAGTTTGCCGACCCGCTCCACCGCCGCGCCGGTGTCGCGCCGCGAGGAGTCGTAGAACAGCTCCACTTGCACCGGCTCGCCCTGGCGCCAGGCCTTGCCGTAGCCGGAGGCAATGCGCAGCACCACGTCGGCATCCTGGCGGCGTACCGCAGCTGCCGGATCGGCCAGCGCCGGCCCGGGTACCACACCGCCGGCCTTGAGGGCCTCGATCAGGTTCGGTGCATGGGCGGCACCGATCACCGGTACCGGCAGCGGCTGGTCGGCCTTGTCCAGCTCGCGGTTGAGCGTGACGCTGATCAACATCACGAACAGCAGCGGCCCCAGCAACGGAGCGGCGAGGAAGGCGCTGGTCAGGGTGCGGCGGTCGCGCAGGTTCTCCATCACCTCTTTCCGGAACACGGTGAGGAAGGCACGAGGGGATCGCGCGGCCGCTGCATTGGTCTTCATGCCGCCAGGCCCTCCTCGCTGCCGATGATCTTGACGAAGGCATCCTCCAGATTCGCCTCGCCGGTCTGCGCGCGCAGCGCATCGGGCGTCTCGTCGGCCACCACGCGGCCGCGCGCGACCACCACGATGCGGTCACACAGCGCGCCGACCTCCTGCATGATGTGGCTGGAAAACAGCACGCATCTGCCCTCGGCTTTCAGTTTCGTCATGAACTGGCGCAGCGCACGGGTGGCCATCACGTCCAGGCCGTTCGTCGGCTCATCGAGGATCACGTTGCGCGGGTCGTGCACCAGCGCCCGTGCAATCGCCGTCTTCACCCGCTGTCCTTGCGAGAAGCCCTCGGTACGCCGATCGGCGATGTCGCCCATCTCCAATGCCGCGATCAAGGCGTCGCTCCGCTGCTTTAACAGGTCTTCCGGCAGACCCTGCAAGCGCCCGAAATAGGCGATGTTTTCGCGCGCGGTCAGCCGCTTGTACAGGCCGCGCGCATCGGGCAGCACGCCAAGCTGGCGGCGCACGCCAAGCGGATCGACCGCCGCGTCGATACCGTCCACCAGCACCTGGCCGCGGTCCGGCGCCATCAGCGTGTACAACATGCGCAGCGTGGTGGTCTTGCCGGCACCGTTGGGACCGAGCAGGCCGGTGATCTCGCCGTCGCGCGCGCGGAAACTGACGCCATCGACGGCTTTCACCGGACCGAACGCCTTATGCAGACCCTTCACCTCGATCATGGCGTGGCTCCGTTGAAGTCGATGAAGAGCGGCGTCGGCCGCAGGCGCTCGAGGCAACTGGCATCCAGCGTCTTCGGATCCAGCTCGTCGACGAAGCGGCGGATCAGCTGCGGCGTGCAGCCGGCCGTCATCACGCTGTGCGCCTGGCCGTTCAACACCAGCACGCGCGAATTGGGCAAGCCTTTCGCCACCTCGTCGGCGTAGCGCGGCGGGGTCACCGGGTCGTACTGGCCGGCCAGCAGCAGGGTCGGCGTGGTGGCGGCCAGCGGTTGGTGGAAGTCGGCCGGGCGGGTGCCTTTGGGCCATACGGAACAGATTGCCTTGAGCATGTCGACCATGCGCGTGCCGAGAATGGTGTTTGCATCCTGCGGGCGCAGCGTGAGTCGGTCGGCGTCCTCACTGCAGATCACCGAATACTGCATGCCGCTGCCGCTCAATTCGGACAGATCGCCGGCGAGGATCTTGGCCTGGCCCAGCAGCGGGCCAACGTCGCCGCGTGCCGCCGCGTCGATCGACAGCGGCAGCAGGCCCGCGGTATGCGGGGTATAAGCGAACATCCGCACGACGCTGGCCAGGGCGTTCTCGTTCAGGACCCGGGTGACGGTCTGCCAGGTCTGCGGGTCGCGAAAACTGACCCGATGCGGATTGGCGCGCAGAGCGTCGCGCAACTGGTACAGGGTCTGGCCCGGGTCGCCGAACTTCCGTTGGCACGCGGGCTCGGCCGCGCAACGGGCAAACTGCGCCTTCAGCGCATCATGCAGGTTGCGCGCGAATTCCTCACCCAGCACGAGCGGATTGGGTACCACGCTGTCCAGCACCATGCTGCGCACGGCATTCGGGTAGCGCACCAGGTACTGCTGTGCCACCCGCGTACCGTAGGACACGCCGAGCAGGTTGAACGTCGGCGAACCGAGCGCCCTGCGCACGTCCTCCAGATCCTGCACCGCGATGGTGGTGGTGTAGTAGCGCGGATCGGCATGCGTGGCCAGTTGCTTCAGGCAGGCTGCAGCGTCCCGCCGCATCCGCTCGGCATCGAGGCTGCCGTCATCGTCGCCGGGAAGGGACTGACCGCTGTCCCGGCAGGTCAGCGCATTGGAGCCGCCGGTGCCGCGCTGGTCCACCAGCAGCACGTTGCGATGGGCACGCAGCGCCTCCAGCGTGGCGATGACCGTGGCGCCGGTCTCGGTGGCCGCCTGACCCGGGCCGCCGGCAAGGAAGACGACCATGTCCTTGTTCGCCACCTGCGCACGCGAGCGCAGCACGGCCACCTTCAGCTCGATGATGCGGCCGTGTGGATCGGCGCGGTTCTCGGGCACCGGGAACATGGCACACCAGGCCGGCATGCTCAGCCCGCTGTTGGGACGCGCCACCTCACACGCGGCGAGGGTCAGGTCGCCGAGTCTCCAGGTTTCGGGCCTGGCCGGCGACCGGGGCTGGACCGTCGGCGTGGCGGCTTTCGCGGGCGTGGCGTCACCGTCCTGGCGAAAGTGGTGCCAGGCGAGCAAGCCGACCACCATCGCCACCGCTCCGACACCCCGTGCCAAACCCGCTTTCAATGCCATGGGCAACTACTCCTCGGCCGGGACGAAGATGGCTTCGATCGATTGTCCGAACAGGCGAGCGATCTTGAACGCCAGCGGGAGGCTGGGGTCGTACCTGCCGGTCTCGATCGCGTTGACGGTCTGCCGCGACACATCCAGCCGCTCGGCGAGGTCGGCCTGCGACCAGCCCCGCCCGCCACGCAGTTCACGCAGGTGATTGTTCATCGGCGGCGAGTTCGCCGCGGGGACAGGGGGGGCATCGTCGCGATCCCCGCCAACTCATCGCGAAAACACCGTCGAACCCGGGCCGTCGAACCCGGCCCGTAGTACCGCACGCACCCGTTGGTGCGTGCGCAGGAGGTGTTCAATGGTCTGCTTGCAGACCCATGGGCCACCCTGCCGGGTCCGGAGCCTGGAACGCCGCCCGCCGCCGGGCCCTGGTCGCCGTGGCGCTCCACACCGAGCGTATCGACTGTCGACGCGGTCGGTCGCGCCGCGGCCGGGGCTGCCACGGCCATTGGCAACGGGAGCGGGAGCGGGAGCGGGAGGCCCAGGCCCAACCGGTTCGAGCGGAAATACCGGCTCATGGTCGCATGTCCTGTGGGAACGGAAGGATGTCAAGCAGACTTGACATATGCAGCTTATCCATGGCAACTCCGTATTGTCAAGTCACCTTGACTCTTCCCCCATGCGCCAAGTGAGGCGCGCTCACAAAGTGACCAAAAACTCCCCCAATATGTGACGTACTTCGCACTTTGTGTGCCATAATTTGTAAGCTTGACTTGACGACAACGTCAAATTCTTGTGATGCGACGGCAATTTCACACGTGGGACCCGCACGAAATTTGGAGAATGCCACCAGTCACGCTGATTGGCATGGCAATTGCTTGACCCTGTGCCAGCCACAACGGATTCCGTGGCCGGCATCAATTCCGGGGGGACCAGGGCAACAGGCCCACCGGTTTGCGTCAAATGTGTTGCTGACACCGGGAATCCCCAAAGCGGCACAGCCAAGCCCATTCATTCACCACCAAGAGAAAATCCAAACCATGAACAAAACCCTGCTTTCCACCGCACTGGTCGCCGTCATCGCCGCCGCCGCTTTCGTTCCCGCCGCCCACGCGGCCAACAGCGGCGCCATCAACATCAGCGGCATGGTGATCGCTGACACCTGCAAAGTCGACGTCAATGGAGGCGCCACCGTCGCCCTGCCGACCGCGACGACCGCCCAGCTGGGCACCGTGGGTGCCACATTCGGCGACACCAATTTCAACGTCAACCTGACCGATTGCGATGCCCTCGTCTCCAGCGCGTCCATGGCGTTCAGCGGCAGCAATATCGACACCAATGGCAACCTGAACAACGCCGCTGCCGGTGGCTCTACCGCTCAGGTGCAGTTGCTGACCGGCGGCAACGTGATCAACATGAATACCCAGGACAACGCCCCGACCATCGCCGTCAACGCCGGCTCGGGCAGTGTCGCGATGAGCGCCCGGTACTACGCCAAGACTGCTGCCACCACGGCCGGCCTGGTCCAGTCGAGCGTCAGCTTCACCCTGACCTACCTGTAAGCAGCAAAGGGAACGCCGCAGCCCGGTGCTGGCTGCGGTGTTCCCGCCTGCCGCAAGCCGGCAGACCGATCCCCTGAACGGAATACCTCGATGAAAAGCCTGTTATGCGCCATCGGCGCAGCCTTGATAGCGCTTTCGGCCGTCGTTGGTACCGCCAGCGCCAGCGTCGTGATTGCCGGCACCCGGGTGGTGTTTCCGGCGGCAAACGGTGAGGTCACCGTGCGCCTGAACAACAATGGCAGCGCACCCGCCCTGGTCGAAGCATGGATCGACAACGGCGATCCGGATTCCACCCCCGACACCGCCCATGTACCCTTCCTGATCACCCCGCCGCTGGCGCGCATGAACCCGGGCAAGGGGCAGAGTCTGCGCATCGTCTACACCGGCCAGCCCTTGCCGGAGGACCGCGAGTCGCTGTTCTGGCTTAACGTGCTGGAAATCCCGCCCAAGCCCGTGGCCAAGCCGGGCGAGGAGCAGAACACCTTGCAGTTCGCCGTGCGCTCACGGCTGAAGCTGTTCTTCCGTCCGGCCAACCTGGCCGTTGAGGCGCGCACCGCGCCGCAGCAGATCACTTGGTCGGTGGTCGCCGATGGCGCGGGCTTCGCGCTGCAGGCGGACAACCCCACGCCGTATCACATCACCTTCAGCCAGGTGTCGTTGCTCGTGGACAAGACCACGTACACGCTCGACAGCGGCATGGTGGCGCCGATGGCCTCGTTGCGCCTGCCGATCAGGAACCTCGGCCACGCGCCGGCGGCGGGTTCCGCAATCGAGTACACCACGGTCAATGATTTCGGTGGCGCCAAGACGTACGAGGGCAAGGTGACACCGTGAACCCGGCGCGCGCCAGTGCTGGCGTACCAGCCATGGGCAGGCGCGCGGCTCGTCGTCATCTGTTGGCGGCGCTGATTGCCGTGGCACTGTGCGGCTGGGGCAGCCACGTGCTGGCGGCAACGGGCGTCGATGCCGCTGCGGACGACGCCAGTGGCGACATGGCCTATGCCACCTTCGATCGCAGCATGCTTTCCGGTGCAGGCCGGAACACCACCGACCTGTCGCGCTTCGAGCGTGGCAATTTCGTGCTGCCGGGCAGCTACAGCGTCGACATTTTCCTCAACGACATCGCGGTCGGCCGCAGCGACGTGCGCTTTGCCTCACCCTCCGCCGACGCCAGCGCGACCGCCTGCGTGACCCGGGACCTGCTCGACAGACTGGGCCTGTACCCGGCCGACCTGTCCGACCAGGTCACCGCGGAGCTGACCGACGACAACGCCTGCGTCGACATCGCCGACGTGATCCCCGGTGCCGGCATGACGTTCGACATGGCCAACCTGCGGCTGGACACAAGTGTGCCGCAGGCGTACATGGGCCTGCGCGCGCGCGGCTATGTCGACCCGAAATACTGGGATTCCGGCGTGAACGCGGGCCTGCTCAACTACAACTTCAACAGTTACCACACCAACAGCGACGGCGTGTCGCAGACCTCCTCGTACCTGGGCCTGAATGTCGGCCTGAACCTGGGCCGCTGGCACCTGCGCCACGACTCGTCACTGGACTGGCAGTCGGCCGTGGCCGGCAATCCGGCCACGCATCGCTGGCAGAACATCGCCACCTATGCGCAGCGCGACCTGCCCGACCTGCGCGCGCAATTGACCTTGGGTGATTCCTACACCAGCGGTGAGGTGTTCGACAGCTTCGGCCTGCGTGGCGTGCAGCTGGCCACCGACGACCGCATGTTGCCGCAATCGCTGCGCGGCTACGCGCCCACCGTACGTGGCACGGCCGACAGCAACGCCAAGGTGACCGTGCGCCAGAACGGCATGGTGATCTACCAGACCACGGTGACACCCGGCCCGTTCACCATCAACGACCTGTACGCCACCGGTTACGGCGGCGACCTGGAAGTCAGCGTGACCGAAGCCGACGGCCGCGTGCACACCTACTCGGTGCCCTATGCCTCGGTGCCGCAATTGCTGCGCCCCGGCGTCACCCGTTTCAGCGTGGCCGCGGGCGAGCTGCGCGACGAGTCGATCCAGCACAAGCCGGACGTGGTGCAGGCCACGATGCAGCGCGGTTTCAGCAACCTGCTGACCGGCTACGCCGGCGCCGAAGGCTCGCAAGGCTATCGCGCGGTGCTGCTGGGCAGCGCGCTGAACACCCGCTACGGCGCCTTCGCCCTGGACGTCACCACCGCGCGCACCCAGATCCCCGGCATGGATACGCTGTCCGGCCAGAGCGTGCGCCTGAGCTACAGCAAGATCATGGCGCAGACCGGCACCTCGCTGACCGTGGCCGCCTACCGCTACTCCACCAGCGGCTATCTCAGCCTGGGCGATGCGGCGCAGGCACGCGACTACGCGCGTCGCGGCGAGCCCGTGTTCGCCACCGACAGCAGCCAGTCCATCCTGATCAATGGCGTACCGGGCTCCGACCTGCTCACCCCGGCACAACAGGCTGCACTGGCTGGCGTGGACCTGGACGAGTGGGTGGAACCGGCCGGGGTGGATCGCCGACGCAACCAGTTCAGCCTCACCGTCAACCAGCAATTGGGGACGCGTGGCGGCTCGTTCTACATCAGCGGTTCCGCACGCGACTACTGGGACCGAGGCGGCACCGACACCCAATTCCAGTTGGGCTACAACAACTCGATCGGTCGGGTGAACTACAACCTCTCGGCCAGCCGCGAGCGCGACCTGTTCGGGCGCAGCGACAATCGCTACACGGTCAATGTGACGATTCCGCTGGGCAACGGTGCGCACACCCCGCTGTTCACCGGCGGACTGACCCGCGACGGCAACGGCAACACGCAGGAACAGGCCACGTTGAGCGGCACCGCCGGCGTCGACGACCGCTTCAGCTACGGTGCCACCGCCACCCACAACAGCGGCCAGGACGCCAGTTCGGCGGGCACCACCGGCAGCATCAATGGCGGCTATCGCGGCACCTACGCGCAGGTCAATGCCGGCTACGGCGCGGGCAGCGGCTATTCGCAGTCGTCGCTGAACGTGGCCGGCGGCATCGTCGCCCACCCGGGCGGCATCACCTTCGGCCAGTCGCTGGGCGACACCGTGGCCATCGTCGAGGCCCCGGGCGCGGAGGGCGCGCGCATCGGCAATGCGGCCGGTCTGCGGGTGGGCGACTCCGGCTACGCGCTGGTGCCCTACCTCACCCCGTATCGGCTCGACACGGTAACCATCGATCCGGCCGGCCTGTCGCTGGATGTGCAACTGGACACCACCAGCACCCAGGTGGCCCCGCGCGCCGGCGCCGTGGTGATGCTGAAGTTCAAGAGCGAAAGCGGCCGCTTCGTGCTGATCCAGGCACTGCTCGCCGATGGCAAGACGCTGCCGTTCGGCGCTGATGTGACCGACGAACAGGGCCAGTCGGTCGGCGTGGTAGGCCAGGCCGGCCGGCTCATGGTCCGCGTGCCTGAGGAAAGTGGTCATCTCAGCGTGCAATGGCAGGATCAGGACATCACGCGCACCTGTTCACTGCCGTACCACCTGAAACCCCGCGACCGGCGCGCCAAACCGGGGAATGGCGTGATCGAACAGATCAGCGCGACCTGCACCCCAACCCTGGACATGGCGCAAGGCGCCAGGAGTGGAACGTGATGCGCACGACCTTGCTGTGGGCGACGCTGTTGCTGTTGGGGCTGGTGCCGCTGGGAGTGCGCGCCGAATGTCGATTCGCCGACGGCAGCGGCAATACCCCGGTGACCTTCAGCCTGCCGCCGACGATCTCGGTCCCTGCGAACATGTCGAATGGAACGGCCATTGCGTCTACCGGGCTGGTGAACCCCGCCAACCCGCCGACGATCGAGTGCGGTATCCAGATTTTTATTTTTTGGATCGAGCGCGCGGAGACGCTGACCTACGGGGTCGCCAATTCGCGTGGCGGAAGCTATGACAACCAAACCTTCGAAACGGGCATTCCCGGCCTCGGCTACCGGATCGTCCAGTCGAGTGCCTACCTGACAGCCTACCCGCTCAATACCACGTCACTTCAGACGCGGAAATTCGACGTACCCTCAAGCCTGGAGCTGGTCAAGACCGGCTCGATCGCCTCCGGCAGCGTACTTGCGGCGGGTTCGCTCGGCGATTGGAAATGGGTGGACTCGAAAGGAAACATCCTGATTCCGGAGACCTTCCGACTCGGCAACTCCATCACCTTCACCACGCCCAGCTGCACCATCGTCACCAATCCGATCAACGTGATCCTGCCCACCGTGACCACCAGCGCGTTCACCGGGGTCGGCTCGGTTACGGGCAAGAAACCGTTCCAGATCGACCTGTCGTGCCCGCCGGACACTGCCGTGGCCAAGATCACCATGCAGACCGCCACCCCGGACAGCCACCCGGGCGTGGTGGCGCCGGCCGGCACGGGGTATGCCGCCGGCATCGGCGTGCAGGTGCTGGACGCCAATTCGAACCCGATGGAGTTCGGCACGCGGACCGTGGTCACTCCACCGAACGCCACCACCTCGATCCCTTATTTCGCGCAGTATTTCCAGACCGCACCGACGGTTTCCGGCGGCAACGTCAAGGCCACCGTGACCTTCGACATCTTCTACCAGTAACCGCAGCGTCTGCCGCGGCCAGGGTTCAATCGTAGGTGTGGACGACGACTTTCACCGTGGCCTCGTCGCCAGGCCCGCGGTGGGCATAGCTGGCGAAATAGGCCAGCAGCCGGTCGTGCCCGAGATCCGCCGGCGCCAGGTGGGTGACCACCCGCGAATAGGCCCGACCGGGATCGGTGGCAGTGCGCCCGCAACTGTGGCGTGTGGGGACTGCGCCCTGCCCGACCCGCGGGACAGGGTCGGCGGTTACGGTGTCGACCGTGCAGGTGGGTTCGACGACCGCGCCGGAAAAGGCGATGTGGGCGGATGCGGCATGCACACCTGACGCGCCTGCAAGCAGGACCAGTGCGATCAGGGCCGAACCAACCCACAGGGCGCGAACCGGGCGTTCCATACCGATCACCTCTCGAGTTCCCCGGCCATCGCGGGGTTCCTTACGTGGCTTTCGGCGCTCCTCGCCCGGGCTTTACCACTTTGAGGCATCGGCTGTCACGAAACGTGATACCCATCACACTCCGTGACCTGCGGGCGCCCGTCGTCGCTGCAGCCACCTGACAACCGTGGTCATTACACCCCCCGCGGTGAGCGGCACGTGAGAAAAGAGAGCCGTGGACCCGACGATCCTGGCGTGTTCCAGCCATGCGGTGCCGAACCAGGAATCCTGTCGGCACGAAGGCGACAAGCTCGGTCAACGCGACGAGATGTACTTCTCGCGCCGGATCTGCCGGACCGGCAAGCCGAATTCCTGCAGCGTGGCAAACGCGGCATCGACCATGTTCGGGTTGCCGCACAGGTAGGCGATATCTTGCTCGGCGCTGGGGCGCAGTTCGGCCAGCACGTGCTGCACGTGGCCGGCGCGGTCGGTGGCACGCGGCACGGCGCGCGCCTGGCGGCTCAGGCAGCCGTGGAAAATGAAGCCCGGCTGCGCCCGCGCGAACGCCTCGAACTCCTCACCGTAGAGCAACTCCTGCTCGTTGCGCGCGCCGTACAGCAGCACGACCTGGCGATCGCCGGCAGCCAGCACCTGCTCGATCTGCGGCAGCATCGCGCGATACGGCGTCACGCCGGTGCCGGTAGCCAGCAACAGATAGCGCCGATGGGTGTCGGCGGCCTGCAGGCAGAAGCGGCCGTACGGGCCGCTGGCGTCGATCACGCCGCCCACCGGCAGCTCGCCGAGCAGCCGGGTGGCGGCGCCACCTTCCACGTAACTCACCGCGATCTCGATGTGTTCGACTTCCACGGGCACTCCCGGGGCACCGCCATCGCCCACGCTGGCCACCGAATAGCTGCGCTTGGCGGCCAGGCCGTCGCCGGTTTGGAAGTGCACCTGCAGGAACTGACCGGGCTGGAACACCAGCGGCCGGCCATCGACGCGTTCAAAGACGAGATGACGTACCGTCGGCGCGAGCATGCGGCTGTCGACGAGACGGAGCTGGAAGTGAACGGCCATGGGGTTCCCGAAACAAGGTATGCGTCGGGCGGACCCGGACGGCAGGAGTCAGCCCCGTATAATAGGCGGCTTCCCCCCCTTGGCGCAGCCCATGTCCGTACCGCACACCGATTCGCCGCCCGCGCTGGTCGTCGACAACCTGCGCAAGACCTACCGCAATGGCGTCGAGGCGCTCAAGGGCATCAGCCTGACCGTGCAGCCGGGCGACTTCTTCGCCCTGCTCGGCCCCAACGGTGCGGGCAAGTCGACCCTGATCGGCATCTTGTCCTCGCTGGTGAACTCCACCAGCGGCGATGCACGCGTGTTCGGCCTGTCGGTGAACAAGCAGCGCAGCGCGGCGATGAAGATGATCGGGCTGGTACCGCAGGAGATCAACTTCAACCAGTTCGAGAAGCCGTTCGACATCTGCGTCAACGAGGGCGGTTTCTACGGCATCCCGCGCCGACCCGCCGCCGAACGCGCCGAGAAATACCTGAAGGAACTGCGCCTGTGGGACAAGGCGTTCCACCAGGCGCGCGAGATGTCCGGCGGCATGAAGCGCCGCCTGATGATCGCCCGCGCCATGATGAACGAGCCGCGGCTGCTGATCCTGGACGAACCGACCGCCGGCGTGGATATCGAGATCCGCCGCTCGATGTGGCAATTCATCACCGGCATCAACGCCGCCGGCACCACGGTGATCCTGACCACGCATTACCTGGAAGAAGCCGAATCCCTGTGCCGCAACATCGCCATCATCGACCACGGCACGATCATCGAGAACACCAGCATGAAGCGCCTGCTCGCCACGCTGGACGTGGAGACTTTCGTGCTGGACCTGACCGCGACACCGGCCGCACTGCCCACGGTGCCCGGCATCACCTTGCGCTGCACCGACGAGCGCACCCTCGAGGCGGAAATGGCACGCAAGCAGGATCTCAACACCCTGTTCACCGCGCTCACCGACAGCGGCATCACGGTGCATTCCATGCGCACCAAGACCAACCGCCTGGAGGAGCTGTTCGTGCGGCTGGTTGAACATGGCCGCAGCGAACCGGAGCGGGAGGAATTGGCATGATCCGCTCGACCAACCTCATCGCCATGTATACGGTCGCCAGGCGCGAAATCGTGCGCATTTTGCGCATCTGGACGCAGACGCTGATCCCGCCGATCATCACGATGACGCTGTATTTCATCATCTTCGGCAAGCTGATCGGCAGCCGCCTCGGCAAGATCGAGGGCGACTTCAGCTATATGCAGTACATCGTGCCGGGGCTGGTGATGATGAGCGTCATCAACAACAGCTACATGAATATTTCCAGTTCGTTCTACGGTGCCAAGTTCCAGCGCTCGGTGGAGGAGATGCTGGTGGCGCCGATGGCCAACTGGGCGATTCTCTACGGCTACGTGATCGGTGCGGTCGCGCGCGGCCTGGTGGTCGGCCTGCTGGTACTGCTGGTGGCGCTGTTCTTCACCTCGCTGCACGTGGCGCACCCGTTCATCGCGCTTGCCTCGATCACCCTGGGCGCGATCATCTTCGCGCTGGCCGGCTTCATCAACGCGGTATTCGCCAACAAGTTCGACGATATCGCGCTGGTGCCGACCTTCGTGATCACCCCGCTGACCTATCTCGGCGGGGTTTTTTATTCGATCAACATGCTGGGCGAGCCGTGGCGGGCCATCTCCCACGCCAACCCGATCCTGTACATGGTCAACGCGTTCCGCTACGGCATCCTGGGCATCAGCGACGTGGCGGTGGGCTGGGCCTTCGTGGTGATGCTGGTATTCATCGTCGGGCTGACGATCATGGCGTTGCAGTTGCTGCGGCGGGGGGTGGGGTTGCGGAGCTGAGGCGCTGAGAATGGGGAATGGATGGAGCGCCGTGATCGTTCGCTACCTGCTCCGCCCAATCTTTACCACAGCGCAAGATCCGGTCGAAGCACCATTCCCGCCATCTCGCCCATTCCCCATTCCCTCCACGAGACGGATGAGTGGTTGCTGCTGCCCGGACGCGCGCCTCGGTGGTGAACGCAACGGCGCTCAGGCCGGCGGTGGAATGCGCGATTCGCCGGCCGCGGCATACGATACGGAACGCAGGCCCTCGACCTGGCGCAGACTGTCCACCAGCATGGCCAGCTGTTCGGTACGCACGCTGCGCTCGAACAGGATGTCGACGATGTCCTCGCCACTGTCGTGCCGACGCAGGATGATCTTGAACGTCGCCAGGTGATGGCGCGACAGCACCTCCTCCACCGCCGCCAGCGCCGGCGCACCGCCGAGGCGCGCGCTCACCCGGGGCCGCCGGTTGCGGGTCTGGATGAAGCGCCGCTCGATCGGCTTGAGCAGCGCCAGGATCACCCAGATCACCGCCGTGGCGAGCGTTGCCGCCAGGAACAGGCCGCTGCCGGCGGCCAGGCCGATCGCCGAGACCGCCCACAGACCCGCCGCGGTGGTCAGTCCGCGGATCACCTGTTCGCGCTGCAGGAACAAGATGGTGCCGGCGCCAAGGAAACCGACGCCGCTGATCACCTGCGCCGCGATGCGCGAAGGATCCAGCACGATGTCCGGTCGCGTCAGCACGTCGGCAAAACCGAACGCCGAGACGATCATCGCCAATGCCGCGCCCACGCTCACCAGCATGTGCGTGCGCAGGCCGGCGGCCCATTCCAGGCGGCCCCGGTTGACCCCGATCACGGCACCCAGCACCGCCGCCAGCAGCAACCGGATCAGGATTTCATGAGGCTGGATCATGCGCGAGCACCACGTGGGCGACAGAGCCTGTCCATACTATCAAGCCGGCCGCATCATGCCGCCGGCAGGCTCTGCAAGTCCCAGCGGGGGCGAACCTGTACGGTGTCGTCCTGCTGCTGGCCAGCGGCCAGGCGGATCGCTCCGGCCAGCGCGATCATCGCGCCGTTGTCGGTGCAAAACGCCAGCCGCGGGAAATACACGCGGAAGCCGTCGTGCTCGCCGGCGGCTGCCAGCTCCGCGCGCAGCCGGCGGTTGGCGCCGACGCCGCCGGCGATCACCAGCCGTCGGGCGCCGCTGGCCTCCAGTGCGCGGCGGCACTTGATGATCAGCGTGTCGACGATGGCCTCCTCGAAGGCGCGGGCGATGTCGGCGCGGGTCTGCTCGGCCTGGTCGGAATTCTGCCAGGCCAGCAACACCTGGGTCTTCAGGCCGGAGAAACTGAAGTCCAGGCCCGGCCGGTTGGTCATCGGCCGTGAAAAATGGAATGCGCCTGGCCGGCCCTGCTCGGCCAGTCTGGCCAGCGCCGGGCCGCCGGGATACGGCAGGCCCATCAGCTTGGCGGTCTTGTCGAAGGCCTCGCCAGCAGCATCATCCAGCGTATCGCCCAGGATCGTATAGCGGCCGATCGCCTTGACCTCGACCAGCATCGAGTGTCCGCCGGACACCAGCAGGGCCACGAACGGCGGCTCCGGCGGATCTTCTTCCAGCAACGGCGCCAGCAGGTGGCCCTCCATGTGGTGCACGCCGATGGCCGGCACGCCCAGCCCCCAGGCCAGCGCCCGCCCGACCGAGGCCCCCACCAGCAAGGCGCCCACCAGGCCCGGCCCGGCGGTATAGGCGACCCCGCCCAGATCCCGCACGCCCAGCCCGGCCTGGGCCAGCACCTCGCGGATCAAGGGCAGCAGCTTGCGGATATGGTCGCGACTGGCCAGTTCCGGCACCACCCCGCCGTAGTCCGCATGCAGCTTGATCTGGCTGTACAGGGTATGCGCCAGCAGGCCGCGCCCCGGCGCCTCCGGCTCCCAGCGCAGCAGCGCCACTCCGGTCTCGTCGCAGGAGGACTCGATGCCCAGGATCGGCTTCATCACGCCGATCTTTGAAAATTCTCTGTTATCCACGGTATAATTCGCGGCTCACCACATTTCACTGTCCCGCCAGAGCGGGCAGATTACCACCTGGAGATTCCATGCCCAACGTAAAAGTTCGCGAGAACGAGCCGTTCGAGATCGCGCTGCGTCGTTTCAAGCGTACCTGCGAAAAGGCCGGCGTGCTGGCCGAGACGCGCAAGCGTGAGTTCTACGAGAAGCCGACCCAGGAGCGCAAGCGCAAGCGCGCCGCCGCGGTGAAGCGCCACCTGCGTCGCCTCTCGCGTGACGTGACCCGCAAGACCCGGATGTACTGAGTTTCCCCGATCCGCCGTCTGGGTGGCGGGTCATCGGGTGCCACGGTACCCCGCATCGAGGAAACCGGCCGGCGCGGACACTCGCAGCCGCCGCAAGTACCGCAGATGAGACCTGGCCGGTGTTGTCGCCACGACAACGCCGGCTTTGTCGTTTCCGACACCCCGCTTTCCGTCCCCCTTCCGCAGAGGCTTCCGCCATGACCCTCAAGCAACAGCTCACCGAAGACATGAAGACCGCCATGCGTGGCGGGGACAAGCAGCGCCTGGGCACGATCCGGTTGATGCTGGCCGCGCTCAAGCAGCGCGAGGTGGACGAGCGCATCGAGCTGGACGACCGGCAGGTGCTGGCCACGCTGGAGAAAATGCTCAAGCAGCGGCGCGATTCGATCACCCAGTTCGATGCCGCCGGCCGAGACGACCTGTCGGCGATCGAGCGTGCCGAAATGGTGGTGATCGAGGCCTACCTGCCGAGCAAGCTGGACGAGGCCGGGATCGACGCCCTGGTCACCGCCGCCATCGCGGAGACCGGTGCCAGCTCACCGCGCGACATGGGCAAGGTGGTCGCCGCGGTGAAAGCCAAGGCCGCCGGACGCGCCGACATGGCCGTGGTCGCCGGCAAGATCAAGGCACGCCTCGCCGGCTGAAAGTCGGCAAGCGGAGCAAGCTCCGGGGCCGGCCATGGATGGCTGGGCGCGAAGCCGTGGCGCAGATGACGGATTTGCGTGAGTGCGCATGGGCATGCGCCGGACACGCAAGGAAGATATCCACGGGAAATGGAATCTTCACAAACCCTGCCAGCCGTCGCCGTGACCTTTCCTCCGGACGACTCGCGCCAACGGTTACGACGGCAACCGACTAGACTAGCGGCCTATGCGTGGCCTGATTCCCGACAGCTTCATCGATGAACTGCTGGCTCGCGTCGACATCGTCGACGTGATCGAGCGGCGGGTGCCGTTGAAGAAGGCTGGACGCGAATGGACCGCCTGCTGCCCGTTCCACAACGAGCGCACACCATCGTTCTACGTCAGCCCGGCCAAGCAGTTCTTCCATTGCTTCGGCTGCGGCGTGCACGGCAGCGCGATCAAGTTCCTGATGGACTACGACCGGCTGGAGTTTCCCGACGCGGTGGAGGAACTGGCGCAGACCGTGGGCTTGACCGTACCGCGCGAAGGCGGCCGCGAGGCGGCGCCGCGCGAGGACAAGACCGACCTGTACACGCTGCTCGACGATGCCGCCAACTGGTACGAGAGCAAACTGCCGCACAACGCCGATGCCCAGGCGTATTGCAGGAAACGTGGGCTGGATGCGGAAACGATCAAGCGCTTCCGCCTGGGCTGGGCGCCGGCCGGCTACGACGGCATGCTCAAGCAGCTCGGCAACAACGACCGACGCCGGGCACTGCTGGAAGAAGCCGGCATGGTCGCCAGCGGCGACCGCGGCAAGTACGACCGTTTCCGCGAACGGCTGATGTTCCCGATCCTGGATCGTCGCGGACGGGTGATCGCGTTCGGCGGTCGGGTGCTGCGCTCGGAACAATCCCCCAAATACCTCAACTCGCCGGAAACCCCGCTGTTCCACAAGGGCCGCGAGCTGTTCGCGCTGTGGCAGGTGAAACAGGCCAACCAGCGCCTGGCCCGCATCGTGGTGGTCGAGGGCTACATGGACGTGATCGCGCTGCACCAGGCCGGCCTGCCGATCGCGGTGGCCACGCTGGGCACAGCGACCACGCCCGAGCACACCGAGTTGCTGTTCCGCGCCGCCCCGGACGTGGTGTTCTGCTTCGACGGCGACCGCGCCGGCCGCGCCGCGGCGTGGAAGGCGCTGGAGGCGGCGCTGCCACGCTTGCGTGACGGCCGCCAGGCGTACTTCCTGTTCCTGCCCGAGGGCGAGGACCCGGATTCGTTGGTGCGCAAGGAAGGCAAGGACGGGTTCGAGAAACGCATGAGGGAGGCCACGCCGCTGACGGATTATCTGTTTGGCGAGATTTCCAGAGAGATCAACATCGGCAGCCTGGACGCCCGTGCAGCCCGCACGCGGTTGGCGGAACAAGTACGTCCTCTCGTCGCCAAGATTCCCGACGGTGCCTTCCGCGATTCGGTGGTCTACGAGTTGGAGCGGCGAAGTGGCGCAAGCACGCAACTGGAGAAAGACCCCGCCACGAAGCGCGCGATCGTGCGCCCGATGGCCGTGCAGCGCAGCCTGGTGCGCAGCGCGATCTCGCTGCTGCTGACCCAGCCCGCGCTGGCCAAACAGGTCGAGCCGCCCTACCGCTTCCTGCGCCTGGACAAGCCCGGTGTGGGGTTGCTGGCCGAGTTGCTGGACAAGGCGCGTGCGCGCCCTGGCATCAATCCGGCGATGCTGGTGGAACACTTCGCCGAGCGGCCCGAATACGCCGCGCTGCAGAAACTGATGGCCGCCACCGTGGTGGGCGAAGCCGAAGCGCAGGCCGCCGAGTTCTTCGACGCCCTGCGCCGGATGGAAGAGCAGGCGGTGAGCCAGCGCCGCGCCGCGCTGACCGCCAAGAGCCGCGAAGGCTCGCTGGACAGCGCCGAGAAGGCCGAATTGCGCGAGCTGCTGGCGGCCCGCGTGCCGCCACCGGCCGCACCGGCATGAGCGTGGCAGGTCCGCGTTGGTCCGCCTCCATCCTGCGGCAAGCTGTCCCGGCCCACGGCGACGGGCGCCCGCGTGTGGGATCATACCCGGTTGCAACCGCAGAACTGCAGCGCGAGGCGCAAAAACACTGATGGATCTGCTGCAGCAACTGGTCACGATCTTCGCCGAGAACGGTTATGTGGCCGTATTCATTGCACTGATGATCTGCGGTGCCGGCCTGCCGCTGCCGGAGGACATCACCCTGGTCGCCGGCGGGGTGATCGCAGGGCTGGGCTACGCGAACGTGCATGCAATGTTCGCGCTGGCGATGTTCGGCGTGCTGCTGGGCGATTGCGCGATCTTTTTGCTGGGCTATCACTACGGTGCGCGCATCCTGCGGTGGCGCCTCGTCGCCCGCATCCTCACCCCGTCGCGCTACGCCCGGGTGCAGGAAAAGTTCCACTGCTACGGCAATCGCGTGCTGTTCGTTGCACGCTTCCTGCCCGGCATGCGCACCACGGTCTATCTGACCGCCGGCATGACCCACCGGGTCTCGTTCCTGCGTTTTCTGCTGCTCGACGGATCGGCTGCCCTGATCAGCGTACCGTTCTGGGTCTACCTGGGTTATGTCGGTGCGGACAACCACCAATTGCTGCTGACCTGGATGCACCGCGGCCAGACCAGCCTGTGGATTGTGCTCGGCGTCGTGCTGCTGATCGGGATAATTGCCTGGTGGCGACATTATCGCCGCTCCGACTGCACGCCGGACTGAGCACCTGCATGCGTTGGCGACGAGCTGTTCCGGACCACTTCACGCTGGCCCTGCTCGCCACCGTGGTACTGGCTTCGCTGCTGCCATGCCGGGGCGACGTGGCGCGAATTTTCGACCTGGTCACCGATGCAGCGATCGCGCTGCTGTTTTTCCTGCACGGCGCCAAGCTGCCGCGCCGGGCGATCGTGCAAGGCGTGGCCCACTGGCGACTGCACCTGACCGTACTCGCCAGCACCTTCGTGCTGTTTCCGCTGCTGGGGCTGTTGCTGCAACCGCTGGGCCAGGCCGTACTGACTCCCGACCTGCGCCTGGGCGTGCTGTTCGTGTGCCTGTTGCCCTCGACCGTGCAATCGTCGATCGCATTCACCTCGATCGCCGGCGGCAACGTCCCGGCCGCCGTGGTCAGCGCCTCGATATCGAACCTGATCGGTATCGTGCTGACGCCGCTGCTGGTGGGGCTGCTGCTGGAGAGCCACGGCAACGGCGTCTCCTGGCAAGGCGTGCTGGACATCCTGCTGCTGCTGTTGCTGCCGTTCGCGCTGGGGCACTCTGCCCGGCGCTGGATCGGCGGCTTCGTCGACCGGCACAAGCCGCTGCTCGGCTTCACCGACCAGGGCACGATCCTGCTGGTGGTCTACACCGCATTCAGTGCCGCCGTGGTCGGGGGCCTCTGGCGCGACACCCCGGTCTCCGCCCTGCTTGCCACACTGGCCGTGTGCGCCCTGCTGCTGGCACTGGTGATGCCGATCGTCGCCTGGGTTGCGCGCCGACTCGGTTTTTCACGCGAGGACGAGATCACCATCGTGTTCTGCGGCTCCAAGAAAAGCATGGCCAGCGGCATCCCGATGGCGAAGATCCTGTTCGCCGGCCAGCTCGGCGGGCTCGGCGCGCTGGTGCTGCCGTTGATGATCTTCCACCAACTGCAACTGATGGTGTCCGCGGTGGTGGCGCGGCGGTATGCGGCAAGCGGCACGCCCGCCGCCGCCGATGACAGCCGCGAGGCGGATTGAGACAACCCCAGGGTCGACGCCGACTCAGCCATGCTCCGCCTCCTGCGGGAGTCCGCTCGCGGGCGAGGCTTTTGGTCGGGGTTCGGGATTAACAAGAAAAGAGTATCGCCCCGGGAGCAGGCTCCTGTCCGACCGCGCAGGATCGCCACCGGCTTGCCTGGCGCCGGATATCCGCGCGGCGGCGCCGCTGGCACACGCCTGCGCGGGAACCCGCGGATCACCGACGTCCGCTGCCCAGCCGCAGGTGGCGTGGCGAGCGCAGGAACGATGCCGGCTCGCGGCGTTCGGTGCGGGCGCGCGGCAACTCGACCTGGCTGGGCGATTCGCTCGCCGACGCAGCCAATGGCGCGGGTACGGTGACATGGCAATCGCGCGGCAGGGCGGCCGGCCGCCCGTCGGCGGGGCGCACACCGGCAAGACGCAGGCGAATAAAATCTTGAAGGAGCTTCATCGGCCCATCTCCTCATGACGACGCCCTCGGCGTCGTCTCCGGAGGGGCCGTGCCTAAGCCTGGATCAGGAAGGCACCAGCCGACCGCAGGCGGTCGCCACAGGCGTTCAACGGTTCATTGTGCGGCGCCGGCATCCGAAGCAAGCGGATGTCGACGTTGCGACTCGGGTAAACGTCCATATGCCTTGGTTTGTAAGGACTGGAAACCGACCGGCGCAACGTGCCGGTCGATCCGCCCATTGTCATGCTGCGCCGCGCAAGTGTCAACATCCCGGTGCGTGAAACGCCGCTCGACGCGGCGACAGTCAAGGCACCGAGTGCAGCAACAGGCCTTGCTGCACCAGCGGCTCGACCAGCCAGTGGTCAAGCAGCAGGAAGGCGAACAACGCCATCAGGTACACGATCGAATACTTGAACACGGTCATCGCGAACAGTTCGTCGGGCGGGTTCAGCAGCCGGATCGCGTAGTAGAGGAAGCCCAGGTCGAGCACCACCGCGCCACCCAGATAGATCAGCCCACTCATCCCGGTGATCGCCGGCAACAGGGTCACCAGCGTCAGCAGAATGGTGTAGAACAACACCTGCCAGCGCGTATAGACAACGCCGTGGGTGACCGGCAGCATCGGCACCCCGGCCCGCGCATAATCGTCGCGGCGGAAGATCGCCAGCGCCCAGAAATGCGGCGGCGTCCAGACAAAGATGATCAGGCACAGTTGCAGCGCGAACGCGTGCAGCTCGCCGGTCACCGCGGTCCAGCCCAGTATCGGCGGAACCGCCCCGGCCAGACCGCCGATCACGATGTTCTGCGGCGTCGCCCGCTTCAGGTAACGGGTGTAGACCAGCGCATAGCCGATCAATCCGGCAAAGGTCAGCACCGCGGTCAGCCGGTTGACCAACAGCGCCAACACCACCATCGAGGCAATCCCCAGCAGTACCGCAAACAGCAGGGCCTGGTGGGAGGTGAGCTTGCCGGAGGCCAGCGGGCGGCGGGCGGTACGCGCCATCAGCTTGTCGATCCGTTCGTCGATCAGGTGGTTGAACGCGGCCGCCGAACCGGAAGCCAGCCAGATACCCAGCGTGCCGAACACGAGCGCGCGCCACGGTGGAATCCCGGGCACCGCCAGAAACATGCCGATCACGGCGCAGAACACCAGCAACGCGACGATGCGTGGCTTGGTCAACTGAAAATATTCGTGGATCAACTCCATCTCAACACGACTCCCCCGGTATCGGCGCGGCACGGCGGGTGCGCGCCAACATGGCCAGCAAAGTGAACAGCAACAAAGCCGCCACGCCATTGTGCGCGGTCGCCAGTGCCAACGGCAGCCCGAGATACACGTTGGCGATACCCAGCACCACCTGACACGACACGACCAGCGCCAACGCAACCGCATAGCCACGCAAGCCACGCCCGGCTGTCACGTGCGCCAGCCAGGCGAGGTAGCACAGCACCACCAGTGCCCCGATCCGGTGCGTGATCTGGATCGCGCTGCGCGCGGCCATGTCGAGTACGCCGCCCTCGTAATTGACGCCGATGCCGCGCCACAACACGAAACCCTCCCGGAAATCGGTCGGCGGCGCCCACTGGCCCAGGCACTGCGGGAACGATTCGAGCCCGTAACCGCAGGCCAGCGCGGCGTAGTTCGACGACGTCCAGCCACCCAGGGCAATCTGGCACGCCAGCAACACGACGCCGACGATCACCAGTCGGCGCACATCAGCCAGTTGGTCATCCGGCGCCGACACCCCGGCAAAGCGCAGTGCCGCATACGACAACAGGGCAAAGGTAAGCATGCCGCCCAGCAGATGACTGGTGACCACGATCGGTTTGAGCAGCAAGGTGACCGTCCACATGCCGAGCATGGCCTGGAAGATGATCACCGCCAGCGTCAGCACGCAGATCTTCCAGGCGGCCGGCCGTGGCAGCCGCACCGCCACCATCAGCGGCAGGGCGATCGCGCAAGCCGCCAGCAACGACGACCACAGGTGTTCGTCGCTCATGTACAAACCGACCCCGGCCGCCGCAAAGACAGACCCGAGGATGACCCCCAGCATTGCACCGCGCCGACGCCAACTGGCCAGCAACGCCAGCGCGAGCACCATGACACCCAGCGTGCCGGCGAGGAAGCGGTGGACCTGCTCACGCCAGGCCTTGTGTGCCTCGAAGGGGCGATCCGGGAAGGCGGCATCGGCCCGTGCAACGGCCTGGGCATGTTCGGGCCAGGTGATCTGGCCGTAGCAGGTCGGCCAGTCCGGACAGGACAGCCCGGCGTTGGACAGCCGCACGAACGCGCCGAACATCACCAGCCCGAACGCGAACACCGCCGCCAGCACGGACAGGACACGCAGGAGCTTCCGCGTGCGCGCTGGCATCACTTGATCACCTTGCGCATGTCGCGCAGCAAGCCTGCCGCATCGAACCCGGCAGGATAGAACGACAAGGCAGTGCCGTTGGATTCCACCAGCACGGCACTGACGCTGTCCGGCGTGGCCGGCCGGAAACCGGCCAGCCTGCCTTCAACATCCCGACCGATCTGCCAGTACGCCTCCATTGCCTGGCGCGCGGCCGCATCGCCGGGCGGCGTGCCGAGATAGAGCAGGCGCAGGCGCGACTGCTTGTGGTTCAACATGACCCGTGCCTTGGCCATCGCGGTCAAGGTAGCGAGGCAGTGCGTGGCGCAATCCGGTCCGGCCAGCGCCAGCAGGGTCATGCGCGGCTCGCGGTCGCGCCACGCGTAATCCTGCCCGTCGGCCAGTTGCACGCGCAATTGCTCGTCGACGAAATTGCGCTGCGGCAGGATCGGCTGGCCATTGCCCTTGGCCTCTGGCTGCCAGCCGCCGAGGGTCAACAGGCCGGCGGCAATCATCGGCGCGGCAAACGCCAGGGCAATCAGCAGCAGATACATGCGGCTCTTGCGCGACGGTCTGGAATCAGCAGTATTCATGAAGGATATCCATCAGCTGCAATCGGGTTGGCCCATCAACGTTCGCGCGATCCGTGCTTGCGATGCAACACCAGCAGGATCACCAGCGCGGCAAGCGCGAAGGCGAACCACTGGAACGCGTAGGCACGGTGGCGCGCCGGCGACATCGAAAGATCGAGGGTATGCTTGCGCAGGTAGATTGAGGAGGCGTCGGCGTCCAGGGCCAGCACACGCGGATACAGCGGCCGGCCGAGGTCGTTGGCCACCTCGTCCATGGCCAGGAAGATGCTGGTCTTCGGCCAGTTGGCCTGTCTTGCCAGGGCATTGCCACCCATCTCGAACCCGGTCGGCGGCGGCGGCATGTACAGCCCATGCAGGTCGACCGGATCACTCGACAGCGGAGGCAACTGCGGTGTCTTATTGTTGCCGTTGCCGGGCAAAAAGCCCAGGTCGACCAGCAGCAGGCGCGACTGGCCAGGCAGTTCGAACGGCGCGAACACCTCGACCCCACCACGCTGGTCATGGTTCGGGTTGTCCAGCAGATACAGCCGATCAGCCAGGTAACGGCCATGCACATGCACGCGCGGAAAGCTGTCCGCTGGCGGCCTGGCCGCCACCGCGGCGAAGTCCTGCAGCGGGGCCGTCGCTGCCGCGGCATAGCGACGCAGCAGCGACTCCTTGAAATCGGCACGATGCAGCTGCCACAAGCCCAGGCCCATGAACAGCAAGGCACCGACCATGCTCAGCAGCAGTGCCCACCACGAGGGACGACGAAACCCGTTCACCCTGAACGGCTGCCGCTGGTGGCTATACTGCCGCAGTCGAAATCGTTCGGACTTGTCACGTGGAAACCATTTACAAAATCGCGCTTGTGGTGGTGTTGCTGGTGGTGATCTTCAACCTCGGCCAGGCGCTGTACTTCATGATGGTCGACAAGGACGACGGCAAGCGCACGGTGTGGGCGCTGACCCGCCGCATCGGCCTGTCGCTGGTATTGATCGCGATGGTCATCCTGGGCATCTGGATGGGCTGGCTGCACCCGCACGGCATCAACCAACGATTGTAGCGGTTGCGCGGACATGACGTCGCAGGCATGAAACCCAGACAACGGACAATGGCGAAAACTCCGTTGATTCGACCCGAAAACCGGTCGAACCGTGCCGGTCGGGGCGGGAATTCGGCGGCACAAGGACAGACAACGCGGATTCGCCGGCGTACCGTGATTCCATAACGCAGGAAGCGGTAGATAATGGACTGTGCAGCCGGATTTGCCGCCCGGCCGGTCAAGCTCCGACCGGCGCCAATCCGACAGACCCTCATGCCGGTATTCGATAATAGTCCCGGTACCAGCGTACGAAGTTCGCCACGCCCTGTTCCACCGGTACGCCGGGGTTGTAACCCACCGCCGCCGCCAGCTCCGACATGTCGGCCTCGGTATCCGGCACATCGCCGGCCTGCAGCGGCAGCATCTCCATCTGCGCCTTGCGGCCCAGGCACTGCTCCAGCACCTCGATGTAGCGCAGCAGCTCCACCGGTTGCTCGTTGCCGATGTTGTAGATGCGGTAGGGTGCCACACCGCTGCTGGCCGGGTCCGGCGCATCGCCATCCCAGTCATGGTTTTTGCCGGGCACCTGGTCCAGCGTGCGGACGACGCCCTCGACGATATCGTCGATGTAAGTGAAGCTGCGCCTGTGATGGCCGTGATTGAACACCTTGATCGGCTCGCCGGCCAGGATCGCGCGGGTAAAGAGAAACAGCGCCATGTCCGGCCGCCCCCAGGGCCCGTAAACGGTAAAGAAGCGCAACCCGGTGCACGGCAGGCCGTACAAATGCGCATAGGCGTGCGCCATCATCTCGTTGGCTTTCTTCGATGCCGCGTACAGGGTCAGCGGGTGCTCGGTCGACTGATGTTCGGAGAACGGCATCCTGGTGTCGGCGCCGTACACCGAACTGGTCGAGGCAAACACCAGGTGCTCGACCTCGTGATGGCGGCAACCCTCGATGATGTGCAGGAAGCCGGTGATATTGGAGGACACGTAGATGTGGGGGTTCTGCGCGGCATAGCGCACGCCGGCCTGCGCCGCCAGGTTGATCACGCGCTGCGGTCGGTACCGCGCGAACACGGCCTCGACCGCGCCACGATCGGCCAGGTCGACCGGCTCATGCCGGTAACCGGGATTATCGAGGAAGCGTGCCAGACGCGCCTTCTTGAGCTCGACATCGTAATAGTCGCTGAGGTTGTCGATGCCGATCACCTCGTCGCCGCGCTGGAGCAGACGCATGGCGACGTGGGAGCCGATGAAGCCGGCGGTACCGGTGACGAGGACTTTCATGGTTTTGGGAGTGTGGTTTGGGGCTGGGGTTCAGGGTTCGGTATTGTTTTTCGCGCGGAAGCAGTCTGGTGGCTTTTGGAGCGAGCGGGCAGCATGGCGAGGACTTGCTTGGAATCGGTGGTGCACCGACGGTGTTGCGGGTTACTCAGGATACCGGTTCGTGCCGCGATGCGCGCGCCGGTGCGAAGCTCGGTGGCTAATCCGTTGCGATATTGGAAAACCCGGCGAAACCGGTACCGGTGGTTCGTTCCGGGCCTTGCGCGCGATTGGATGCGGCGGAAACGACCGCACGGGTCACCTGCTCCTCCGGGCCGTGGTCGTGCAATCGCGCAGGTCGCCGTACCACCGAATCGCCAACCGGCACGAAAGCTTCAGGACGTCCGGTTCCTGGACCGGCGGAAAACCGTTCTACAACCTCCCATCCACCGCCTCGTGCGGCAGCACATACTTGACGTCATACAGCACGCTCGCCGGCTTGCCCAGCGCACGGATACCGACCCCGCCCAGCTCGGCAAACTGCCGGTGGCCAACCGCCACGACAATCGCGTCGTAGCTTGCCGGTGACGGCGTCCCGATCAAATCCAGGCCGTATTCATGCTCAGCCTCGGCCGCGTCGACCCAGGGATCGAAGATGTCGACATCGGCGTTGTAGCCGCGCAAGGCCTGCACGATATCGACCACCCGCGTGTTGCGCAGGTCCGGGCAGTTCTCCTTGAACGCCAGGCCCAGCAGCAGCACGCGCGCGCGTACCGGGTTGATACCTTTGCGTACCATCAGCCGGATCACTTCGCTGGCGATGTATTCACCCATGCTGTCGTTGGTGCGTCGCCCGGCCAGGATCACGTCCGGGTGGTGGCCGACCTCCTGTGCCTTGTGGGTGAGGTAGTACGGATCGACGCTGATGCAGTGGCCACCGACCAGGCCGGGTCGGAACGGCAGGAAATTCCATTTGGTGCCAGCCGCCTCGAGCACCTCCAGCGTATCGATGCCGAGCTTGTTGAACAGCTTGGCCAGATCATTGACCAGGGCGATGTTGAGATCGCGCTGGGTATTCTCGATCACCTTGGCCGCCTCGGCGACCTTGATGCAGCTCGCCTTGTGCGTGCCGGCGGTGATGATGGATCCGTACAGGGCATTCACGAAATCGGCGATTTCGGGCGTGGAGCCGGAGGTGACCTTGAGAATGCCGGTGACCCGATGCTGCTTGTCACCGGGGTTGATGCGCTCCGGGCTGTAACCGCAGAAGAAGGTATCCGGGCTTCGAGGTCCGGGGTTCGGGATGCCGCTACCGTAGGTGAGGCCGGAGATGCGCTCGAGGATGGGGACGCAGACTTCCTCGGTGCAGCCGGGGTACACCGTGGACTCGTAGATCACCACGTCGCCGGGCGTGAGGACGCTGCCGATCGCCTCGCTGGCCTTGACCAGCGGGGTCAAGTCCGGGCGCTTGGCGGCATCGATCGGGGTGGGCACGGTGACAATGTAGACATTGCAGCCGCGGATGTCGCCCAGATCGGTGCTGAATCGCAGGCGCGTCGCCGCTGCCAGCTCGGCGGCATCGACTTCCAGCGTGTGGTCGTACCCGCTGCGCAATTCATCCACGCGTGCGGCACGGATATCGAAGCCGACGGTGTCGTACTGCTTGCCGAATTCCACCGCCAGCGGCAGGCCGACATAGCCCAGCCCGACGATGGCGACTTTGGTGTTTTCCAGTTGGTGCATGCGTACTGTCCCTGCGGTTGTCCGTAATCCGGTGCGCGTCGGCATGATCAGGCACCGCACCTTACCGATGCCTTCGTGCACCCGCCGGTCGCGCCGAGACCGGTCCAAAGATTCCGAAGTGTCGCACGAACGGGACCCGGTGGCGGGGGTACCGAAAAGATCAAGCCCGCCTGTGGCGGGCCTGGTCCATCGCGCAGGAGCCCAAACCGCTCAGAGGATGTAGACAAACATGAACAGGCCCAGCCAGACCACGTCGACGAAGTGCCAATACCAGGCCACCGCCTCGAAGCCGAAGTGGCGATCCTTGCTGAAATGACCCTTCAGCACGCGGAACCAGATCACCGTCAGCATGATCGTCCCCAGCGTCACGTGCAGGCCGTGGAAGCCGGTCAGCAGGAAGAAGGTCGAGCCATACACCCCGCTGCCCAGGGTCAGGTTGAGCTCTCGATAGGCCTCGATGTACTCATGCGTCTGGAAGTACAGGAACAGTGCGCCAAGCAGCACGGTCAGGCCCAGGAACGCCACGATCCGGCCACGCTTCCCGGCACGCAGCGCATGATGGGCGATCGTCACGGTGACGCTGGAGCTGAGCAGGATCAGCGTGTTGACCAGCGGCAGGCCCCACGCCGGCACGATCTCGAACGGGCCACCGACCTGTTCCGGGCCGTTGCCGCCGGTGGCGCCCCAGGAAGCGGTGTAGTCGCTCCACAGGAACTGATGGGTCAACACGCCGTGGCCCTCGCCACCAAGCCATGGCACGGCGAACATGCGAAGGTAGAACAGCGCACTGAAGAACGCTCCGAAGAACATCACCTCGGAGAAGATGAACCACATCATGCCCATGCGGAATGAGGTGTCCACCTGTTGGTTGTAGTCGCCGGCCAGCGACTCGTTGATCACCGAGCGGAACCAGCCGAAGAACATGGCCAGCACGCCGATCACCCCGACGGTCAGCACCACCTTGCCGAATCCGGCCTCGCCCGGCGCCGCATTGAGCCAGTGCCCGGCCCCGAACATGAAGATGAACATGACCATCGCGGCGACGATCGGCCAGAAGCTCTTGACCGGTACAAAATAAACGTCGTGTTGTTGACCCATGTTGAGACCTCGTGGATTTCTCTTGATGACCCTGCCCCGCCATGCCGCTCGGGGAACCGCCTGCCGGTCAGGCCGACCCGGGCAACTGAAATGGAAACGACTGGTACCCCGACAACACTATTTCATCAGCAGAATCTGCAAAAACGCCAACAGGTAGAAACCGATCACCACCGCGACCAGGATTTTCACCGTGCGCCGCACGCCGCGATGACTATCCGCGGCATGCTTGTCTGGAATCGGCGGAGTCATTGCCACTGGGTTCCCTGCCCGGATCAGGCGTGCACGTCACCGTGCGCCAGTTCCTCGTCGCGGATCACCGGCGGCACGCTGAAGGTGTGATGCGGCGCCGGCGAAGGCACCGTCCACTCCAGTCCCTTGGCACCCTCCCACGCCCGATCGGCCGCCTTCTTCTTCGAGAAGAACACGCAATGGATCACCACGCCAAGGAAAATCAACTGCGAGGCGCCAAACAGAAAGCCACCAAGCGAGCTGATCATGTTGAAGTTGGCAAACGCCACGTTGTAGTCGGGAATGCGCCGCGGCATGCCTGCCAGGCCGAGGAAGTGCTGCGGGAAAAACAGCACGTTCACCCAGATGACGCTGTTCCAGAAATGCACCTTGCCCCAGAACTCGTTGTACATGTGGCCGCTCCATTTCGGCAGCCAGTAATAGGCCGCCGCGATGATCGCGAACAACGCACCGGTCACCAGCACGTAGTGGAAATGCGCCACCACGAAGTAGGTGTCCTGATACTGGAAGTCGGCCGGCACCATGGCCACCATCAAGCCGGAGAACCCGCCGATCGTGAACAAGATGATGAACGCGATGGCGAACAGCATCGGCGTCTCGAACGTCATCGAGCCGCCCCACATGGTGGCCACCCAGTTGAACACCTTCACGCCGGTGGGTACCGCGATCAGCATCGTCGCGTACATGAAGAACAGGTTGGCGCCAAGCGGCATGCCCACCGCGAACATGTGGTGCGCCCACACCGTGAACGACAGGAACGCGATGCACGCCAGCGCGAACACCATCGCCTTATAGCCGAAGATCGGCTTGCGCGCGAAGGTGGGCACGATCTCCGAGATGATCCCGAACGCGGGCAGGATCATGATGTAGACCTCGGGGTGACCGAAGAACCAGAACACGTGCTGGTACAGCACCGGATCGCCACCACCACCGGCGTTGAAGAAGCTGGTGCCGAAATACTTGTCGGTCAACAGCATGGTTACCGCACCGGCCAGCACCGGCATCACCGCGATCAGCAGGAACGCGGTGATCAGCCAGCTCCACACGAACACCGGCATCTTCAGCAGATCCATGCCTGGCGCACGCATGTTGAGGATGGTCGCGATGATGTTGATCGCGCCCATGATCGAGCTGATGCCCATCAGGTGGATCGCAAATACCGCATAGGCCAGCGAATTGCTCTGCAGTGACAATGGCGGGTACATCGTCCATCCGCCGGCCGGGGCGCCGCCGGGCAGGAACAGGGTCGACAGCAGCAGGGCAAAGGCGAACGGCAGGATCCAGAACGACAGGTTGTTCATGCGCGGCAACGCCATGTCGGGCGCGCCGACCATCAACGGGATCATCCAGTTGCCGAGGCCCACGAACGCCGGCATGATCGCGCCGAAGATCATGATCAGCCCGTGCATGGTGGTGAGCTCGTTGAAGAAGTACGGCTGCACCAGTTGCAAGCCGGGTTTGAACAGCTCGGCACGGATCGTCAGCGCAAAGCTGCCGCCGATGAAAAACATGGTCAGCGCGAAGATCAGGTACAGCGTGCCGATATCCTTGTGATTGGTGGACATCAACCAGCGCTGGAAGAAATTCTTCGGCGCGCCGTGGTGATCATCGTGCTGATCATGGGTGGCTGCGTAGGACATGGCCGTGCACCTCTAACCTGATTATTGAATACAACTGCAACGAAACACGATGAAATCCGGCTCAGCTCCGCTGGGCCTGGGTCGACGTGCCGGCGGATGCGGAGGCCGGAGCGGCCGCATTGAACGGTGTCGGCGGCGGCGATGGCGGCGCCGTCCTGGACCCGGCCGTCCGGGACTCGCCTTCCTGCTCGCTGAGCCACTTGGCGAAATCCGCCTTGGACTTGGCAACCACCACGATCGGCATGAATCCGTGATCCTGGCCGCACAGCTCGGCACACTGGCCGCGATAGGTGCCCGGTTCCTTGATGTTGGTCCAGGCGGCGTTGATGATCCCGGGGACGGCGTCGAGCTTCCAGCCCAGCGCCGGCACCCACCAGGAATGGATCACGTCGCCACCGGTGATCACGAAGCGGATCTTGGTGTCGACCGGCACCACCAGCGGCTTGTCGACGTCCAGCAGGTAGGTGTGCCGGTCACCGACCTTGACCGCGTACGGGTCCATGCCTGAACCCAGTTGGCGCGTATCGTCGCTCTGCTGGTCCAGCCTGGACATGAAGCCGACCTTCTCGATCGGCCTGCCCATGTAGCTGACATAGTCGTAGCGCCACTTCCATTGGTAGCCGGTGACTTTCACCGTCATCTCCGAACCGGTGGTGTCGGCCCAACTGGTCAGCCCCCCGGTGGCCAGATAGGCCAGCGCGACCAGGATCAGCACCGGAATCGTGGTCCAGACCACCTCCAGCCTCGTGTTGTGGGCCCATTTCTCGGCTACCGCACCGCGCGATTTGCGGAACCGGAACATCGCGATGAACATGGCGCCGAACACCAGCACGCCGATCACCGCGCACACCACCAGCGTGATGTTGTTCAGATCGTAGGGCACGTGCGACCAGGTGGTCACGCCACGCTCCATGTTCAGTTGCCATGGCTGTGGTTCCGCCCGAGCGACGCCACCGAACGATGCAAGGGCAAGGCTCGCCGCTGCCATGAATGATCGCCTGATCCAGCCAGATGTCATGTCCTGCACCTTTGTCGTAACTATTTGCGCCACTGTTTGGCAAACCCGGCCAGCAACTCCGTGAGTCGCTTCGCCAGCTCGACCCGTTCCGGTGGAGCCAGAAACGCGCCGATCTCCAGATCGCGGCCGTGCGATGACAACAACAGGCGTCCATGGCCCGGTTCCAGCCGCACCCGCACCCAGTACGACTGGAAGCTCGTGCAACGCCGGCCTGGCGACGACCGCACCTCCAGCGACGATTCGTCGAGGGTGATGCGCTCGCAGCGGTCGCCGGCCCGCCAGGCCACGCTCAAGGCGATGGCCATGGCGGCGGATTCCACCAGGGCAAACAGCGGTGCGAACACATTCCCCTGCCACGCCCCCAGTTCTGCAGTTGTCAGCGCCAGTACCGCCAGAACCACGATCAGGCGACGCAACCCGCGGCGGCTGAGCGAACGATTTGGCTTGAGCCACATCATCACGCGAGGCAAACCGACGCTGGCTGGTCGAAGCACGATCATGGGAATCCGGCGTGCCTGAAACTGGAGTGATCATAGGACGCGATGACGCAGTGGGCAAGAATGTCGCACCCCATTGACTTGGATCAGTGCATCTGATCGCGTTTTGGGCGCCCGCAGGCCCGACTTGCGAGGGCGAGGCGCGGCACACGTCCCGCTCCACCCCCATCCGACGGCGCAAAGCGTACAATCGCGCGTTCCTTCAACCGCCACCTGCAGCCAGCATCGACCCGACCGTGACCTCGACCATCCTCAGCCCTGAACTTCCGGTGCAAACCACGCCTGCGCGCGCGCGCATCACCGCCGCCTGGCTGCGCGACGAGACCGAGGCCGTCAACGACCTGCTCGACCAGGCCGATTTGCCACCGGACGAGCGCGAACAGGTGGTCGAACGCGCCGCCGCCCTGGTCACCCGCGTACGCGCACGGGCGCAGGACCAGAACCTGGTCGAGTCCTTCATGCGCCAGTACGATCTGTCGAGCGAGGAAGGCATCCTCTTGATGTGCGTGGCGGAGGCGCTGCTGCGCATTCCCGACAAGACCACGACCGACAAGCTGATCCGCGACAAGCTCGGCGATGCCGACTGGCGCAAACACCTGGGCCGCAGCGAGTCGCTGCTGGTCAATGCCTCCACCTGGGGACTGCTGCTGACCGGTCGGCTGGTGAATCTGGCCGACGGATCCCGCGACGATTTCAACGGTGCATTGCGCCGGATGGTCACCCGCATCGGCGACCCGGCCATCCGGGTGGCGGTACGCCAGGCCATGCGGATCATGGGTCACCAGTTCGTGATGGGCCGCGATATCGAGGAAGCGCTCGATCGCAGCCTGAAAAAGGAGAACGCGGCGTACCGTTACTCCTTCGACATGCTCGGCGAAGCGGCGATGACCGCGGACACCGCCGAGCGCTACCAGCAGGATTACCGCAACGCGATCGCCGCGCTGGGCGCGCGCGGTCCCCACGCGAACCATGCCGAGGCACCATCGATCTCGGTGAAGCTGTCGGCACTGTTCCCCCGCTATGAGGTCGCCCAGCGCGCGCAGGCACACCGGGCGCTCACCGGGAAGCTGCTGGAGCTGTCGCAACTGGCGATGAAGCACGGCATCGCGCTGTCGGTCGACGCCGAGGAGGCGGATCGACTGGAACTGTCGCTGGACATTGTCGGCGACGTCTTCAAACACCCCTCGCTGCAAGGGTGGAACGGACTGGGTATCGTGGTGCAGGCGTACGCCAAGCGCGCCCCATTCGTGATCGACTGGCTGGTCGAGACGGCACTGGCGTGCGGGCGGCGCTGGTACGTGCGGCTGGTCAAGGGCGCCTACTGGGACGCCGAGATCAAGAAGGCACAGGAACAGGGCCTGTCCGGCTATCCGGTATTCACGCGCAAGCCGAACACCGACGTGTCGTACCTGGCCTGCGCGAAGCGATTGTTCAACGCCGGCAGCGCCTTCATCTACCCCCAGTTCGCCACCCACAACGCGCACACCATCGCGGCGGTGCACCACCTGGCACAGGGACGGCCGTTCGAATTCCAGCGCCTGCACGGCATGGGGGCCGACCTGTACGCCGAGGTGATCGGCAAGAACAGCTTCAACGTGCCCTGCCGCGTGTACGCGCCGGTCGGCACGCACGAGGACCTGCTGCCCTACCTGGTGCGCCGCCTGCTCGAGAACGGCGCCAACACCAGTTTCGTCAACCGCGTGGTGGACGAGGATGTACCGCCACGCGAACTGGTGGCCGACCCGTGCCAGACGGTGCGCGCGTTCGATCACATCCCGCATCCGCGGATCCCGCTGCCGGCCAATCTCTACGGTGAACTTCGGAAGAATTCCATGGGCGTCAACTTTGCCAACGACAACGAACTGAACGAACTCGCCGCCGCGGTCAACGCGCAGCGCGGTCCGTGGAAGGCCGGCCCGCTGGTGCCCGGTGCCAGCAGCCAGGGCCCGACCATCCAGGTCACCGACCCGTCCGACCGGCGCCGCACGATCGGCAACTACGTCAGCGCCGACCAGGCCACGGTGGACCAGGCGATGAGCAACGCCGCCGCCGCCCAGGATCGCTGGAACACCTTGCCGGTGGCCAACCGCGCCGCCATGCTGGAGTACGCCGCCGATCAGTTGGAGGCGCGCCGTGCCGAGTTCATCGCATTGTGCGTGCGCGAGGCCGGCAAGAGCCTGCCCGACGCGATCGCCGAGGTGCGCGAGGCGGCCGATTTCCTGCGTTACTACGCGACCATGGCGCGGCGCCTGTTTGCCGCCCCCGAGCAGTTGCCCGGTCCCACCGGCGAGACCAACCAGCTCTTTCTGGGGGGTCGCGGCGTATTCGTGGGGATCAGCCCGTGGAACTTCCCGCTGGCGATATTCACCGGCCAGGTCAGCGCCGCGCTGGCCGCCGGCAACACGGTGATCGCCAAGCCGGCCGAGCAGACCAGCCTGATCGGTTATCTCGCCACCCAGTTGCTGCACGAAGCCGGCGTCCCGAAGGACGTGCTGCAATTCGTGCCCGGCGACGGTCCCACCGTCGGTGCCGCCCTGACCCGCGACCCACGGGTCGCCGGCGTGGTGTTCACCGGCGCCACCGAAACGGCTTGGGCGATCAACCGCGCGCTGGCCGCCCGCGACGCACAGATCGCCGCGCTGGTGGCCGAGACCGGCGGCCAGAACGCGATGATCGCCGACTCCTCCGCCCTGCCCGAGCAAATCGTCAAGGACGTGATGGCCTCGGCCTTCCAGTCCGCCGGCCAGCGCTGCTCGGCCGCGCGCGTGCTGTACATCCAGGCAGACATCGCCGACAAGGTGATCGAGATGCTGGCCGGCGCGATGGCCGAGCTGAAGGTGGGCGATCCGGGCCTGCTGTCCACCGACGTCGGCCCGGTGATCGACGAGGAGGCCAAGGCCATCCTGGTCGCCCACGCCGAACGCATGGACAAGGAGGCCAGGAAGATCGCCGAGGCGCCGATGGACCCGGCCGCCACCGCGCACGGCACCTTCTTCGCCCCGCGCGCCTACGAAATCCCCTCCCTGTCGGTGCTCAAGCGCGAGGTCTTCGGCCCGGTGCTGCACGTGATCCGCTTCAAGGCCAGCGACTTGAAGAAGGTCGTCGACGAGATCAACGGCACGGGGTACGGCCTCACCCTGGGCGTGCACAGCCGCATTGACGCCACCGTGGACTACATCAGCCAGCATGCGCGCGTCGGCAACTGCTACATCAACCGCAACCAGATCGGCGCCGTGGTCGGCGTACAGCCGTTCGGCGGCGAAGGCCTGTCCGGTACCGGCCCCAAGGCCGGTGGCCCGCACTACCTGCTGCGTTTCGCCGGTGAGCGTACCCTCACCATCAACACCACCGCATCCGGCGGCAATGCCTCGTTGCTGACCATCGGCGAGTAGCTCGACTACCGTCGGGCCGGCATGGCGTGCCGCCCGCTGGCGCCTGTCGCCGCCGGGGATCATCACGCGGGCATACGCCGAATGCGGCAAGCTCCAAGTCTGGACACGGGAGACGCACATGACGATTGATAACGCCTCTGAGCTCGCCGACCGCCTGCAGCAACTGCGCAACGCGCAACGCGCCGAACCGATGCCGGACTGGACCACCCGGGCGACCCGCCTGCGTGCGCTGGAAACCCTGTTGAGCGACAACCGCGAGCAGATCGTGGAAGCCATCCACGCCGACTTCGGCTGCCGCCCGCGCGAGGAAACCGAGTTGCTGGAGTTCTTCCCCAGCCTGTCGGCGATCCGCCACGCGCTGGCCAGGGGCCGGCGCTGGATGAGGCCGCACCGTCGGCTGGCCGGCCTGGTATTCCTGCCCGGACGCACCGAACTGCGACCGCAGCCGCTGGGTGTGATCGGCATCATCGTGCCGTGGAATTACCCGCTGTATCTGGCCGCCGGGCCGTTGATCGATGCCCTGGTCGCCGGCAATCGCGCGATGGTGAAGATGAGCGAGTTCACCCCGCGCTTCTCGGCGCTGTTCGCCGAACTGGTGGGCAGGTATTTCAGGCCCGACGAGGTTGCCGTGGTCACCGGCGATGCCGACGTGGCCCAGGCATTCTCGGCGCTCCCTTTCGACCATCTGCTGTTCACCGGCTCTACCGCGGTCGGCCACCACGTGATGCGCGCGGCCTCGGCCAACCTCACCCCGGTGACCCTGGAACTGGGCGGCAAGTCGCCGGCGATCATCGGCCCCGGTGCGCGCCTGGAGCACGCCGTGGAACGCATCATGCTCGGCAAGCTGCTCAACGCCGGGCAGACCTGCATTGCGCCGGATTACGTATTGCTGCCGCGTGCACGGGTGCCCGAGTTCATCGAGTTGGCCGGACGCACGGTATCGCAGCTGTACCCGCAACTGCACGAGAACACGCAGTACGCCAGCATCGCGTCCGATCGCCAGTACCAGCGCCTGGTCGGCCTGCGCGACAGCGCACTGGCCGCCGGCGCACAGGTGCATGCACTCGGCGACGCCAGCGAGGACGCGAGCCGCCGCCTGCTGCCGCCGCAACTGGTCAGCGAGGTCAACGACGACATGCCGGTGATGCAGGAGGAAATTTTCGGGCCGCTGCTGCCCCTGCTCCCGTACGATTCACTGGACGAGGCGATCGCCTACGTGACGGCGCGTCCGCACCCGCTCGCGCTGTACCTGTTCGAGAATGACCGCGCGCTCATCGACCGGGTACTGAACCGGACCATCGCCGGCGGTGTCACCGTCAACGACACCCTGTACCACATCGCCCAGCCGCACCTGCCGTTCGGCGGCGTCGGCGCATCCGGCATGGGGGGCTACCACGGCGAGGCGGGTTTCCGCACCTTCAGCCACCTGAAACCGGTGTTCCGGCAGGCCCGCTTCAACGGCGTCGGCCTGCTCAATCCGCCGTACGGAAAACGCTTCGGCAAGATGCTCAACCTGCTGCTGAAACGGGGTTGATACGGCGCGGGCAGGGCGCTCTCCTGCTACCCTCCGCAGCGCAACCTGCCGGAGGAGGACACCCTACGGACGCTCGACCAGCTGCACCCCCAAGGCTGGCATTTGCAGTTGCCGCTGCAGGAAACACCGGCTGCCGCCGATCGACCCGCGCCACCGCAGGTTGTACGACGTCCGTGGCGCGTGGGGTCCGTATCGGTAGCTCGGGATCGGCGCCGGTTAACGCCAGGTTACCGTCTGCACAGCCAACGATTTCTATACTGCCGCCATGACCCAGCCCAAATCCCGTCGTCGCCCTCCCTTTCTGCACGCACTGGCCTGGTTCATTCCCGGCCTGCTGGCCGTCGCCGTCGCCGGGCTGGCAACCCATCCGCTGACCTTGATTCCGCTGCTGCTGGCCAACGCGCTGACGATGGCGGCGATCTGCCATGCGATCGGCTTCGACCCCGAACCGAGCTTCACCCGCACCGTGCTGCGCCGGGGCGCCGCGCACCTGGTGATGTTCACCGTGTTCACCGTGCTGGTGTTCGTGCTGGTGGCATGGCCGATGCTGCAGCTGAGCCGCGCCCCCAGTCTCGGCGCGGCCCTGTTGCTGGCGGCGGCACTGGTGCTGGCGCTGGCGGCATTGTGGCGGCTATGGCCGGCATTCGGCCTGGTATTCGTGTGGGACGACGCCTACCCGTCGCAGTGCGACGGCTCGTGGATATTCACCGCCACCCTGCGCAGCATGGCCTTCGGTCGCCACCTGTCGCGTGAGGAGCACTTCTTCAGCCATTTCCTGCCCGCCGCCTTGTGCCTGCTGCTGCTCGCCTTCGGGGCGATCGCGCTCACCGGGCTGGTCGGCGTACTGCCGGAAGAGCTGCGCGTGGCCTCGCTCGCGGTCTATGCGTTGTTGATCCTGCCGCTGGCTTGCCTGGTGATCGCCAACCGCACGCTGCACGCATTGCTCGGCGAGCGCCACCCACCACGCCGCCGTGCGGACCAGGACCCGGCAGCGGCCGACACCCCGCGCCCGGTGCTGACGGAAGGCGAGCGGGTCGCCGGCACTCCGCAGCAGGCCGCGGCGCTGGTTGCCGCCACCCGCGACGGCGACATCGAACGCGCGCTGGCCCTGCTGGAAGTCGGCGCCGACCCGGACACCGCGCCGGACCCGGCTGATCGCGACCAGCGCCCGGTACTGATGCTGGCAGCCTTGCTGCCCGACACCCGCCTGCTGCGCGCGCTGATCGCCCGGGGCGCCGACGTGAACCGCGCCAGCGGCGGCATCACCCCCCTGCTCGCGGCCACCCGCGACAGCTGGCACGGGCGTGCCGAGGCCGTGATGACCCTGCTCGCCAACGGCGCCAGCCCACTGACCACCGACGCCGACGGCAACACGCCGCTGCACGGTGCCGTCCTCAGCACCGACGCCAGCGTGGCCGCGATGCTGCTGGACGCCGCCGCGCCGATCGACGCGCTGAACCTGGCCGGCCTGAGTCCGCTGGCCACGGCCTGCCGTGCCGCCAACTGGCCGCTGGCGAAGTTCCTGCTCGAGCGCGGCGCCAAACCTGCCCCGGCGGGGGGCGAGCCGGCGCTGGTCGCGGCCGCCACCATCGCCGATGACGACCCGGCCGGCGTCACCTTGCTGCTCAAGCACCGCGCCGCCGTCAACGCGCTCGATGCGCGCAAGCGGCATGCCCTGCTCGGCGCCGCGGCCGAGGGTCATGCACGGATCGCCCGCGTGCTGCGCGAGGCCGGCGCTGACGTCAAACTGGCCGACGAACACGGCAGTACGGCGCTGATGGAAGCGGCGCGCGCCGGCGCCAGCGGCATCGTGCAGCTTCTGGCCGAGGCCAAGGCGAATGTGCTCGCGCGCGACCAGCACGGCCGCGATGCGTTGCTGCTGGCCTGCCAGTCACCGCACGCCGATGGCGCCACCGTCAGCGCCCTGCTTGCGCTGGGCGCCGACGCGAAAACAGCCGGCAGCGACGGCCGCAGCGCACTCGACCACGCCACGGCGGCCGGCCGCTGGGATCTGGTCGCCTTGCTGGATCCGGATACCGCCCTGCCCGCCAACCTCAGCCAGGACCTGCTGGCCGAAGGAGCCGACACACCGCTGCATCTGCTCGATGCACTGCGCTTCGGCCACTGGGCAACGGTATCGGCCTTCGCCGAGCGGGTGCAGGCGTGGCCCACGGCGCACTTGGCCCAGCTCTACCTGGACCTGGCCACACCCGGCCGCGGTGCCGCCCGCCGCTGGCTGCTCGACCATGGCCTGGATCCCGAAGCCCGCCTGGAAGCTCCCCGGGTCGACGATGCCGAGACCGACGAGGCTGCGGTGCCGCCGCCACTCGGCCGGCGCCTGTTCGATGCGCTGTTGCAGCGCCTGCCCGATGCCGCCGAAGCGGTGGACGATCTGCTGCACGCAGGCGCCAGCCCGGCCGGTGCCGGACTGCTGGCACTGGCGTTGGCCCAACTTGGCAAGGCGGCGCAAGGCACGGCGCTGCCTCTGGACCTGATCGAGCGCGGCGCCGATCCGTTCGGCCCGGACGCGCGCGCGCAGACGCCGCTGCACCTGGCGGCCGGCCACGCACACGGCGAACTGCTGCGCGCCCTGCTGGCGCGCGGTTGCGACCCCAACGGCCGCGACCGCGCCCAGCGCACCCCGCTGTTCGCCGCGCTGGAACACGGCGCGGCAGCGCTGCCGCTGGTACGCAGTCTGATCGCCCATGGCGCCGACCCGGAAGCATGCGACACCCACGGCGAGACCCCGCTCGGGCTGGCGCTGGAGCATCCCGCACTGGAGCGCTGGCTGGACTGGCGCGACTGGCCGCTGCCGCATCGCCCGCTGCGCGGGGAGGATTTGCCCGCCGCTGCGGCGGCGGGTGCGCTGGCGGCGGTGCAGCGCCTGCTGGAACTCGGGTTTGCCGTCGACAGCCGCGACGACCAGGGTGCCACCGCCCTGTTGCGCGCCTGCGGTGCCGGACATCGCGAGGTGGCCGTCTGCCTGCTCGATGCCGGTGCCGACCCCGGCCTGCCGGCGCACAGCGGGGTGACTGCCCTGGTCGCGGCGATCACGGCGCGGCGCGAAGCGCTGGTGGCGCTGTTGCTGCAGCGTGGCGTCGCGGTCGACCAGCGCCTGCCCAACGATGCCACCGCACTGATGGTGGCGGCCGCGCTCGGCTATCCGGACATTGCCGAACAACTGCTGGCGGCGGGTGCCGACGTCAATGCGCAGGACGCACTGGGCCGCAGTGCGCTGCATGCCGCCGCCCAGTTCGGCTTCGAACACAACGACAGCCTGCGCGCACGCCGCCAGTTCGACGGCCTGCTCAAGCGCGGCGCCGACATCGACCACGCCGACCGCGAAGGCAAGACCCCGCTGCTGTTGCTGCTGGGCGCGCAACTGCCGCCCGGCAGCGATGGCGACGCCACCCACCTCGGGGCGCTGCTACCGCTGCTGCTGGACGCCGGCGCCGAAGTCGGGCATGCCGATCAGCGCGGAGTCACCGCCCTGCACGCCTGCGCCATGCACGCCCTGCTGGCGCCGGCGCGGGTGCTGCTTTCGCGCGGCGCCGACCGCCACGCCACCGACGCATTCGGGCGCAGCGCGGCCGACGTGGCCCGGCAGCTGGGCTTCGTCGACATCGCGCATGAACTGGGCGCGCGCAGCGGCCAGGCGATCCCCAGCGTGCGGCAGACCTTGCGCCAGCCGGCCCAACCGGCCGATTGAGTCACCCTGCAGTTCCACGGTCCCATGCGCACCGCGTCCGCGCGTAGCGTAAGGATGCTGACCGCTCAATCAGAACCGGGCGGTGCAGCCAGTTTCTTCTCACGCTCGCGCTCGGCGCCCGGCTCCGCATCGGCTTCGAACAACAGCTGCAGGTCGACCAGCGCATCGCGGGTACTCTGGATCAGCTTGGTCTCGTCGTCGTAGACCAGAGCCCGCCTCTCGAGCAGCTCCTCGTCGTAGCGACGGAAGCGTTCGACGCGGTCGACCACGAACTCCTGCGACAGATCCAAGGTCTCTAGTTTCTTGCGCGTCATCTTCAGGCTGGAATGAAAAGTCCCACGGACCGGTTCGTCGATGCCCAGGTCCAGCAGGCGCGGAATACATGCTGGCGGTTGCGTGCGCGTGCGACGATCCTCAGGTGTGGATGCGCCGCGCGGTGCGTAGGTTGGCTTCGGGGTCGTCCGTTGCCAGCACGAAAACTTCGGTGGTGCGGGCCTGTGCCGCCCGCGGCAACTCTGGCCGGCTCAGACCGCCGAAGGGCAAGTTGAAGATGCCAAAGCGCCGGGAGGCATTGCGCCAGCCGGCGGATCGAGTTTGCTGGTCATCGGTCCCTGTGCGGCAAGATGCCGCACCGAAGCGTAGCACTCCTGTGCCTCCCCGGAGGGACAAGCATCAACAGTCAGCTTTTTCGGTACTGATGTGGGGCATCGCCTACATGAAATGTCGTCAATCCCCTGTGCCAACCACACAGAAAATCAGATAAGCGTCGAAACGTCGGGAAGGTTAGCCGCCGCGTCAGGTTGCATTTTGGAATCGGGTCGTCCCTGGTCACTCGGCGCATCGTGCATGTGTGTGTCAAGTGTTAAAAAAGTGGGGAACGTCCCTTCAATCAGATAGAAAGGAGATAGACTGCCGTGAAAATATTTTCTTTGGTGGTACTTGCACTCGGCCTTGCAGCCGCCTCGAGCTCCGCTAAGGCGCAATCACAAGATTTTCAGGAGTCCCTTTTCTGCGACAACTGCAGTACGTCAGCTCAATTTGAAAGTGTCGCAAGAACTCGACCGACAAAGACGGGCAAATGGTCGTACGTAGTAGGCAACCGTGTCACAGGCGAAATGAGGTAGATGACCGTTTTTTACACAGCATCCGGTCAGGTGCCATTATCGACCGGCGATTCGAGTCAAAAGCATGCGGTTGGCGGAATTGCCATCGCCGAGGTTCCAATAGAAAATTCGTACGTGGTCGCACCCGAGGATCGGCTGATTCCTTTTGTCAGCAGGAATTCGACGACATGGGCAACCAGTACTCGGGCTACACCTGCTGAAGAGCACGAGTTTATGGCGATCGCGCGTGCCTCAAGCAATCGTATTGTCGTAAACGCACCACCCAAGACATATGGTTTTGAATCCCTCGCGGGTGCCCAGATGGAATTGGTTGGCCCTCATCTATGGGCGGCGATGACCGCGAGCAATCCCGGATGGGCCGGGAACGAGCTCAGCGGCACCGTGAAATCAGTACTCTACCGCGCCGTGGGGTGGCTCAATGGCAAGGGGCCTACCGCGTGCTTGGTGTTTGAAAACGGTGATTTTGGCTGCTTTCAGATCAATCTGGCCGATATAAACGCTCCGATATACGTTGAAGATACCGGTAAGGATCGCGACAACAATCCAATCAGTCGCACACCCTCTCTGCCCAATGGGGGCAATACCCAGACAAAGGTAGTGTATGAAAGTGGAGGCGGACGCGGTTACAGCGCAGGTGGTCATCAGCGGCTTGTGTGTGCGTTCGTAGATGGTCATCTGGATCATTGTTTCGTTGAGTATGTGATCCAATAGGGCACGGAGAGACTTCAAGTTCACCTGATTAGCGACAAGGCTCAGCCGAAATCTAGTCCGCTCGACTTGGGCGCAGACTCGAAAGGCCGAAATCGAAGGCCCATTTTTTGACGTGCGCTTCGAATTTGTTTGCTGTCGCGAGCTACGCCAAGCGCGAACGGAACGTCAGGCTTATAGTCTCAGTGGATCGGACGAGTTAAACGGCAGCGCGATTTCGAAGGATCATGATACTTTCGGTAATATCGAGCTGCCATCCGACAATAGCTGATGGAGTTCACAAAACCATGAAGACATGGGCAAAGATTTTAGTTTCGGCGCTGGCTGGATTGGTTGTTGGTGTGGCCATCAGCGTCGTAACGACTTCGTTTTTAATGAAGTCGTACTTACGGGTTACCGCCGCGCAGAACGCGTATCAGGATTTGGAATTCGGCTTTGAGCGCTTGGCTTCACGTGACGGCGAGCCAAAGTCCGAGGAAAAAATGCGAATGGGCTTGGTGGATAGGCTCTCGTTCTCGACAATAACACTCGGGATACAGTTCGATCGCATCGATGACCCCCAGTTGCGGGCTGGCGCCCTTCGGATCGTAAAGCTCATCGACGCCAATCCATCACTGCAGGGTGTGACAACCCAGTGGACGGAACGAAACGCGGCAAAGGCGAGGCAATGCATTATCGAGAAATTCTCGAATCCTGCCGAGGTTACGCAATGCGCCCTCTCTGCGTATGAGTCCTCGACAGCAATAGCTCAGCCCTGAGTGTCAGAATGAGCTCGCTCCTGAAGTTGCCCGCACTCCGCCTTCAGTCGGCGAAATGGGTAGCGATGCCCCCGCCAGCACAATGCGTTCACAAGGGCTCGGCGGGCGTCGCCAGGCCCTTCTCGCGCTCGCGCTCGGCGCCCGGCTCCGCATCGGCTTCGAATAAGTGCTGCAGGTCGACCAGCGCATCGCGGGTGCTCTGGATCAGCCTGGTCTCGTCGTCATACACGAGTGCCTGCTTCTGCAGCAAATCCTCGTCGTAGCGGCGGAAGCGCTCGACCCGATCGACCGCCAGCTGGTGCGGCAACCCCAGCGCTTCAAGCGTCTTGCGGGTCATCTTGAGACTGGAATAAAAGGTCTCGCGCACCGGATCGTCCACGCCCATGTCCAGCAGGCGGTAGACGTGCTGGCGATTGCGTGCGCGAGCCACGATCTTCAGGTGCGGATACTGCCGCTTGACCAGGCGGGCGGTGCGCAGGTTCGCTTCCGGATCGTCGGTGGCCAGCACGAACACTTCGGCAGTGCGAGCCTGTGCCGCGCGCAGCAACTCCGGTCGCCCCGGATCGCCGAAAAACAGGTTGATGGAGCCGAAGCGCCGCGAGACATCGACCTGGTCGGCGGAATGCTCCAGCGCCACGAACGGAATCCCCTGCGCGCGCAGCACGCGGGCGATGATCTGACCGACCCGGCCGAAGCCGGCGATGATCACCCGCGGCGGGCCGGTGTCGATGGTGTCGAACTCGCGCACCGGCTTTTTCGGTTGCACGTTCAGGGCCTTGGCCGCCAACACCACCAGCAGTGGGGTCAAGGCCATGCTCAGGGTGATCGCCAAGATCAGTGCATCGCGCTGGCCCATGCTGATCAGCTGCTGTTCGGCAGCCAGCCGCAACACCACGAAGGCGAACTCGCCGCCGCAGGCCAGCAGCACCACCAGGCGCAGCGTATCGGGGCGATTCAGCCGACCCAGCAGCCGGCCCAGCGGCCACAGCAGCACGCCTTTCAGCAACAGCAAGGCGCCCACCAGCACGAGCACCAGACCGGGCCGGTGCCACAGCAGCGACAGGTCCATCGACATGCCGACGCTGATGAAGAACAAACCCAGCAACAGCCCCTTGAACGGCTCGATGTTCGATTCCAGCTCGTGGCGGTATTCCGAATCGGCCAGCAGCATGCCGGCGAGGAAGGCGCCGAGCGTGGCCGAGACGCCGGCCAGTTCCATCAGCCAGGCCACCCCCATCACCGCCAGCAGCGCGGTGGCGGTGAACACCTCGACCGAGTCGGCCTTCGCCACGAAGCGGAACACCGGGCGCAACAGGTAGCGGCCACCGACCACCACCGCCACGATCATCCCGACCGTACGCAAAATGCCGAACAGGTCAAAATGCGTTGCCGTCGACGCAGCCAGCAGCGGCACCGCGGCGATCAAGGGGATTGCAGCCAGATCCTGGAACAACAGGATCGCGAACACCTGGCGCCCATAGGCCGAGCCGGCCTCCTTGCGCTCGGCCAGGATCTGCAAGCCGAACGCGGTGGACGACAGCGCCAGGCTGCCGCCGACGATGGCGGCGCCCTTGCCACTGAGTCCAGCCAGGTAGTACGCCACCGCCGCGATCACCACGGAAGTGGCCAGCACCTGCAGCAGGCCGGTGCCGAAGACCGACCGACGCATCACCCACAGCCGCTGCGGCGAAAGCTCCAGCCCGATCACGAACAGCATCAGCACCACACCGAACTCGGCGATCGTGGCGACTCCCGCGGTATCGCCGACCAGGCCCAGCAGCTGCGGCCCGATCACCATTCCGGCCAGCAGGTAACCAAGCACCGCACCGAGGCGGAAACGCTTGGTCAACGGCACCATGATGACCGTGGCCAGCAGGAACACCACCGCGGTCTGCAACAAATGATGGCTGTCCACGCTCACACGGCTCCAGTCGGGAAGGTTCGATTATTCCACGCCGGCAACGATTCCCCCGCATGCACTGGACGAGCATGAAGCAATCAGGCCCGCACGTGGCGGGCCTGATCTGTTGCCGTTGCTCTGTGGTGACGGGACGACTTACTTCTTTGGCGCCTCCTTCAGACCGCGGTTCTCCAGCATCGGCTCGATGCCGGGATCCTGGCCGCGCCAGTCCCGGTACATCCTGGCCAGCTCCTCGGTATTGCCGCGGGACAGGATCATCTGGCGGAAGCGGTCGCCATTGGCGCGGGTCAGGCCGCCGTGCTCCTGGAAGTCGACGAAGGCGTCGTCGGCCAGCATCTGGGTCCACAGATAGGCGTAGTAGCCGGCGGCGTAGCCGTTGCCCCAGATGTGCTGGAAGTAGCTGGAGCGATAGCGCGGCGGCACATAGCTCAGGTCCACGCCATCCTTCTTCAGCGCGGCCGCCTCGAACTGGTCGGCGTCCTGCAGCGGTGCGTCGGCGCCGAGCATGTGCCAGTTCATGTCGAGCATCGCGGCGGCGACCAGCTCGGTCATGTCGTAGCCCTTGTTGAACTTGCCGGCCTTCTTCATCTTGTCCACCAGCGCCTCGGGCATCGGCTCGCCAGTCTGGTAGTTCTTCGCATAGTTGGCGAACACCTTGGGGTTGGTGGCCCAGTGCTCGTTGAACTGCGACGGAAACTCGACGAAGTCGCGCGCGGTATTGGTGCCGGACAGGGTCGGATATTCCTGGTCGGCGAAGATGCCGTGCAGCGCGTGACCGAACTCGTGGAATATGGTGATCACGTCGTCGAACGACAGCAGTGCCGGCTGGCCCGGGGCCGGCTTGGTGAAGTTGCATACGTTGTAGACCACCGGCCTGGTATCCATCAACCTGGACTGGCCGACGAAGTTGTCCATCCAGGCGCCGCCACCCTTGTTGTCGCGCTTGAAATAGTCGGTATAGAACAGCGCCAGCGATTTGCCGTCCTGGTCGAACACCTCGTATACGCGCACGTCCGGCTGGTACACGGGAAGGTCCCGGCGCTCCTTGAAGGTCAGCCCGTAGAGCTGGTTGGCCGCGTAGAACACGCCGTTCTCGAGCACGTTGTCCAGTTCAAAGTAGGGCTTGATCTGGTTTTCATCGAGGTCGTACTTCGCCTTGCGCACCTGCTCGGCGTAGTAGTTCCAGTCCCACGGCTCGAGCTTGAAGCCGGGCTGCTTGAGCGCCCGCTGGCTCTTGTCGATCTGCGCCTGGATGTCGGTGGCCTCGCGCCTGGCGCGCGCCACCGCCGCCGGCACCAGCTTTTCCAGGAAGTCCATCGCCGTGGCCGGCGTCCTGGCCATCTGGTCGTCCAGCTTCCACGCGGCATAATCGGGATAGCCGAGCAGGCTTGCCTCCTGCGCACGCAGCTGGGCCAGCCGCTCGATCGTCTTGCGCGTATCGTTGGCGTCATTGTGCTCGGCCCGATTCCACGACGCCTCGAACAATTGCTGGCGGGTGGCGCGATCGTCCAGATCCCGCAGCTCGGGCTGCTGGGTGGTGTTCTGCAACGGCAGCACGTACTTGCCGTCCTGCTTGCGGTTCTTGCCCGCCTGCAGCGCGGCGGCAAGCTGGGCATCGGACAGCCCGGCCAGCCTGCTCTTGTCGCTGAACACCGGCGCGGCATCCCTGGTCGCCGCCAGCAGCTTGTTGGTGAATGCCGTGCTGAGGCTCGACTCCTCCTGGTTCATCGCCTTCAGCCTGGACTTGTCCGCGTCGGACAGCCTGGCGCCGGCATGCACGAAGTTCTTGTAGACCACCTCGACCAGACGCGCCGACTCCGGATCGAGCCTGAGCGTGTCGCGCTGGCCATAGACCGCCTCGACGCGCTTGAACAGCTTGTCGTTGAGATAGATCGCATCCTGGTGGGCTGCCAGCTTCGGGGCTTCCTCTTCCTGCACTTTCTGCAGCGTGTCATTGGTGTTCGCGGCGGTGACGGCATTGAATACCATCATCACGCGCTCGAGCATGACGCCGGATTTCTCCATCGCCACATAGGTGTTCTCGAAGGTGGGCGGTTCCGGGTTGTCGACGATCTTCTGGATCTCGGCCCGTTGGCGCTTCATGCCCTCCTCGATCGCCGGCTGGTAATCCGCATCGGTGATCTTGTCGAACGGCGGGGCCTGGAACGGTAGCGTGCTGGGCTGGAAAAACGGGTTGCTGGTCATGGCGGTGGCCGGTGCGGCGGCGCTGGCGGTCGCCACGGACGCCGCCGTCGCCGAAGACGGGTCGGCGTCACTGGGTTGCTGCGAGCAGGCGGCAAGGGCGATCGTGGTGGCAATCACTAGCATGCGGAAACGAAGCATCGGGTTTCCCAGGTTGGGCGTCCGCGACGGGACAGGATGGATGGGCGATCGCCGACTTTACCTACTCCACTGCCACTTTCCAAACCCGCGCAGGATCATGCGGCCGCACGATCGCGTAATCGGGATGGATCAGGCCTTACGCAGATCGCGCAACTGCCACGCGGACCCGATCAGCAGATCCAGCCGGTGCCGCACCACACTCATCGGCAGGCTGGTGGTCAGCTCCAGGTCGGTGTGCAGGTCGGCGACCCGGGCCTTCGCTTCCGCGGCCGGGTCGGTAGCGCCGAGGCTGGCATCGACCGCATCGGGGTCGGGCTGTACCGCGCGCCAGCGCTGGAACAGGTCCTCGTGACGCAGAGCCTGCTGCAGGGCGGCAGCAAAATCGTTCGGGCCGGCGCCATCGCAGGCAAAGCGTGGATCGTCGCCGCGCGCACGGGCAAGGTCGGCAATCGAAAGATAGTAACGGTTACGGGCCATGCAGCCTCCGCGGACGGGTTTCGTGCGTATTCAAGCACGGTCGATGTGAAGTCGCCGAAGTGCCCCGAAAACTGGCACTGACGCGGAAAGTGGCGTAAGAAGCATAGTCGATCTCCCAAGACGGGGCTTCCAATGTCACGCATGATCCACGCCCGGGGACGCACGTCCGCCGCCTGCACCCTGCTCGTCGCCGCGATCGGCCTGAGCGCCTGCTCCCCCTCCACTCCACCGGCCTCGACACCGGCCGCAACACCCGCCGGCGCCGCCTCCGCCGTGACTCCACCACCAGCGCCGGCGCAGCCGCCAACCGGCGCCCCCGCGCTGGCCGAAGGCAGCGGCACCCGGTTGCTGCGCTTCCCGGATGTATGCGCGGATCGCGTGGTCTTCACCTATGCCGGCGACCTCTGGCTCGCCTCGAACCAGGGTGGCACCGCCACCCGCCTGACCGCCGCGCCCGGCCTGGAAATGTCGGCACGCTTCTCGCCCGACTGCAGGCAGATCGCCTTCACCGGGCAATACGGCGGCGACAGCCACGTCTATGTGGTTTCCGCCGACGGCGGCGTACCGACCCAGTTGACCTGGTATCCGGCGATGGGCCCGCTGCCGCAGCGCTGGGGCTTCGACAACCAGGTGTACGGCTGGACCCCGGATGGCAAGTCCGTGCTGTTCCGTTCCTGGCGCGACTCGCGCAACATCTCCGACCCGCGCGTGTTCACCGTGCCCGTAGCCGGCGGCCTGCCGACCGTGCTGCCGATGCCGCAGTCGGGCACCGCGCGCTTCTCGCCGGACGGCAAGCAGATGGTGTATTCACCCAAGTTCCGCGACTTCCGCGACTGGGACCGCTACCAGGGCGGCTGGGCGCAGGATCTGTTCATCTACGACTTCGCAGCAAGGACGGCGAAGAACATCACCAACGATCCCAACACCGACCGCGATCCGGTGTGGATCGGCAAGGACATCTACTTCCTGTCCGACCGCGGCCCGCATCTGAACCTCTATCGCTACGACACCAGCGACGGCAAGACCACGCAGCTGACGAATTACGCCACGGACGATGCGCGCTGGGCCAGCGGCGACCAGGCCGGGCAGATCGTGTACGAGGTCACCGGTGCGCTGCACATCTACGACACTCGCAGCAATACTGACCGCGCACTCGAGATCCATGTGCCGAGCGATCTGGTCGCCGCCCGCGCGTCCGAGCGCAGCGTCAAGAAGTTCGTCGAGGACTTCGCGCTCAGCAGCAACGGCAAGCGTGCCGCCTTCACGGCGCGCGGGGATGTCTTCAGCGTGCCGCTGGAACACGGCATCAGCCTGAACCTGACCCACACCCCCGGCGTGCATGAGCGCGAAGTGAGCTGGTCGCCCGATGGCAGGCGCGTCGCCTACATCTCCGACCAGAGCGGCGAGGAAGAGGTATGGATGCGCGACGCCGACGGCTCCAACCCGACAATGCTCACCCAGGGCGTGCCTGGCCGCCTGTACGGCACCACCTGGTCGCCGGATGGCAGGAACATCGCCTACGTGGACAGCAACAACCGCATCCACGTGGTGGGCGCTTCGGCGGGCGCCGCCGACAAGGTCGTGGCGCAGGACCCGGGCAACATGCCGGGCGACTACACCTGGTCACCCGGCGGGCACTACCTGGCCTACTCGCTGACCGACAAGGACACGCTGCAGCCCCGGTTGCACGTGTATGACCTCGGCTCCGGTCAGGCGACCGAGCTCGGGCGCGAGTACTTCAGCGCGTACCGTCCCGCGTTCTCACCCGACGGCAAGTATCTCTATTTCCTTGGCGATCGCGAGTGGGCACCCTTGATGTCCGGCGTGGAACTGGACTACGCCAGCAACCGCAGCACCGAAATCCTCGCCTATGCCTTGCGCAAGAACGTGGACAATCCGTTCGCACCGCGCAACGATCGCGCCACCGGCGAAAGCGATTCGCAAAAGGACAGCGACAAGGACAAGGCCGAAGACAAGACGAAGCCTACGCCGGCCACGCAGATCAATGACCGCATCGACTTCGACGGCATCGATCAGCGCCTGGTGCGTGCACCGATCGAGCCGGACAACATCCGCTGGCTGGCGCTGACTCCGAAGGCGATCCTGTACGCCACCACCGGCGCGCCGTATCTGGGTCGCGACAGCGCGATTCCGGGCAAGATAGAGGCGTGGTCGTTCGAACAACGCAAGTCGAGCACGGTCTATACCTACAAGAAGCCGGGCGGCGATGCGGGTGACGAGGGCGACGGCGCCGGCTCACTGGCACTGTCGGGCGACGGCAACACCCTGCTGGTGCACGACGGCAAGGACTACAAGGCGATCGACCTGGGTGCCGACAAGCCCGAACCGAAGGAGGTCAAGCTCGATGGCCTGTTCATGCGGGTCGATCCGAAGGCCGAATACGCCGAGATCTTCAACGACGTGTGGCGCCGCTATCGCGACTACTTCTACGTTACCAACATGAACGGCTACGACTGGAACGCGATCCGCGCCAAGTACGAGCCGCTGTTGAAATACGTCGGCGACCGCACCGATCTCAACTACCTACTCGGCCAGATGATCGCCGAGCTGTCCAACTCGCATACCTATGTCGCCGGCGGCGACCTGGGCCTGCCGGACAAACCGCATGTCGGCCTGCTCGGCGCGAGCTTCGAGCTGGACGCCGCCAGCGGGCATTACCGGATCGCGCAGGTCTTCGCCGGGGAGAACGACGAATCGCGCTACCGCTCGCCGCTCACCCAGGTCGGCGTCGAGGTCAAGACCGGTGATTACATCCTCGCGATCAACGGCACCCCGCTCACCGCCGACGAAAACCCGTACCGGCTGCTGCGCGTCGCGTCGGGCCAGATGGTGCAGCTCACGGTCAATTCGCGGCCGTCGACCGGGGGCGCGCGCGCGGTGCTGGTCGAGCCGATTTCCAGCGAGATGCCGCTGCATTACTACGGCTGGGTGCAGGCAAACCGCGACTACGTCGCCAAGGCCAGCGGCGGCAGGATCGGTTACCTGCACATCCCGGACATGGGTGTCGATGGCGCGCGCGAATTCATCAAGTGGTACTACCCGCAGTTACGCAAGCCGGGGCTGATCATCGACGTGCGCGACAATGGTGGCGGCTTCATGTCGCAGACCATGATCGAGCGGCTGTCGCGCAAACCGCTGGCGTACAACTACCTGCGCGGCAGCAGCATCACCGGCACCTACCCGGCGTCGACCTCCATCGGCCACCTCGCCGCGTTGTCGAACGGCACTTCGGCCTCCGATGGCGACATCTTCTCGTATATGTTCAAGCAGGCGAAGCTGGGGCCGCTGATCGGCACCCGCACCTGGGGCGGCGTGATCGGCATCCACGGGCTGGGCCCGTTGATCGACGGCGGCACGGTGTTCGTGCCGACCTACGCCGGCATTGTCGACCTGCACGGCAAGTATGTGGTCGAGGGCTACGGTGTCGAACCGGACATCGAAGTGAAGGAAAGCGTGTCCGACCAACTGGCCGGCAAGGATCCGCAACTCGACAAGGCGATCGAGGTGCTCGACCAGAAGATCAAGGAGCACCCGGTGGTCTTGCCGCCACAACCGCCAGGCCCGGACAAGGCACCGCCCCACATGCGCCCGAAGAGCGCCGGCACGCCGGCCAACTGATCGATGTGCGCGCCGCCGTCACGGCGGCGCGCACCGCGACGCCCCGCACCGCGCAGCATGGCGCACAATACCGACCGGCCATGGACGCAGCATATGTTTGACATCAAGACTTCCCGTCACACCGGCAAGCGCGAGCACTACGCCGACCTCGCCACGCAGGCGCGCGGCATGCTGGCCGGAGAGCCTTCGCTGATCGCGAACGCAGCCAATTTCAGCGCACTGGTCTACCACAGCCTGCCGCAGCTGAACTGGGCCGGATTCTACCTGTTCGACGGCACCGAGCTGGTGGTCGGCCCGTTCCAGGGCAAGCCGGCGTGCATCCGCATCGCGCTGGGCCGCGGCGTCTGCGGCACGGCCGCGCAGAGCCGTCAGACCCAGCTCGTGCGCGACGTCAATGCGCACCCTAACCACATCTTCTGCGACTCGGCCTCGCAATCGGAAATCGTGGTGCCGCTGGTCAACACCGATGGTTCGCTGCTCGGTGTATGGGATGTCGACAGCCCGGTCACCGACCGTTTCGACGAGGACGACCGCGTGGGCATGGAAGCGCTGTGCGCGGTGTTCATGGCATCAGCACACCGCTGAAGACTCCGGCGACCGCGGGCGGCCTGCTTCGCGCGCGTCGGAGCCGGCTCGCGCACGACACTCCCGACAATCCCGGATCCGGACCAAAAACATCGCCCGCGAGCGGGTTCCGACGGCGGTGCGACTATATGTCGCGCTCGTGCCGCAACAAGCGCATCACCACCTCGCGTGCCTCCTCCACGCCGATACCGGCGGAGGAGGAGAAGATCTGCGCGGTGGCACGCAGATCCTCGGCCGCAAACAGCTTGCGCAACGCGGCCAGAGCCCGGGTGGCTGCCCCATGCGACAATTTGTCGGCCTTGGTCAGCAGCACGTGGCAAGGCAGCCGGGTATCACTGCAGAATTGCAGCATCTTGCGGTCGAATTCCTTCAGCGGGTGACGGATATCGACGATCAGCACCAGCCCGCACAGGCTGCGGCGCCGATGCAGGTAGGCGTCGATTTCCTTCCTCCAGTGCTCGCGCATCTCCAGCGGCACCTTGGCGTAGCCGTAGCCGGGCAGGTCGATCAGGCGCGCCGCCGGCGGCTGGTCGCCGCTCGTGACCGCTACGGATCGCCCCTGCGCATCCTGCGCCCGCGACCCTGGTGCATCCTCGTGCGGCGGCAGGCTGAAGGCGACCATTTGCTGGGTGCGCCCGGGCGTCTTCGAGGTGCGTGCCAAGCCCTTGTGATTGGTCAAAGTATTGAGCGCACTGGACTTGCCCGCATTGGAGCGGCCCGCAAACGCCACCTCGGCGCCTTCGTCGGCGGGCAACTGGTCGATGCGATGCGCGGCAAGCATGAATTGCGCACCCTGGAGGGGATTGGGCATGGGAGAGGTTTGACCAAGGTAGGGTGGCACGTGATAATTCCGTGGTTTCTGTCTGCCGAGGGGCTTTGGTGGTTTCGTCGGCAATGTTCGCAAGTCTCTCGGGAGTCAAGTGTATGAGTTTTCACTTCGCTGGTTTTCGGACCGCCGCCGTCGGGTCTGCCGTGGCTCTCGTATTGGCGCTGTCCAGCACGGCCTCGATGGCCCAGGACGCGGCTGCCGCGAATGCGGCCACGCCCAACGTGGCCGAAGCTGCGGTCAAGCCGGGTGACGCCGCGGCCGGCCAGGCCAAGGCCGCCGTCTGCGGCGCCTGCCACGGGATGGACGGCAATTCCCCCATTGCGATGTACCCCAAGCTGGCCGGCCAGAGCGAGCAGTACATGGTGCGCCAGTTGACCGATTTCAAATCCGGCGCGCGCGAGAACCCGATCATGTTGGGTATGGCGGCGCCGCTGTCCACCCAGGACATGCACGACCTCGGAGCCTATTTCGCCAGCCAGAAGCCGCAGTCCGGCGTGGCCGACCAGGCCTTGGTCGAGCGCGGCCAGACCCTGTACCGCGAGGGCGATGCCACGCGCTACATCCCCGCGTGCATGGGTTGCCATGGCATCGATGGCCGCGGCAACCCGGGCGCCAGGTATCCGCAGTTGACCGGCCAGCACGCGCAGTACACCGAGGCTACGCTGAAGGCCTGGCAAGACGGTGTCACCTGGGGTGACGATGCCTATTCGAAGATCATGCCGGAGATCGCGGTGAAGCTGGATCCCCAGGACATCGCCGCCCTGGCCAGCTACATCGAGGGGCTGCACAGCACGGACAGCGAGGCGCCAGCCGTCTCGCGCTGATCGGTCACGCGCCGACCCCGGTCGGCGCCGTCGGTCTGATGCTCCATCGATTCGAGGTCGCCATGTTCAAGCGTCTTTCCATCATATGTGTTGCCCTGCTTGCGCTTGCCGCCTGCGGTCATGACAACGACAGCAATACCACCCAGCCGGTGGCGCCGGTTGCCGGCAGCACCGCCGCGATGGTGTCGACCCCGGCACCCGTTGCCAGCAGCCCGGCACCAGCCACCACGAGCGAAGCCCCGGCCGCCAGCAGCACCCGCGCCGCCACGCCGGCCACCAGCGACAGCACGACCGCGGCGCCTGCCGCGCCGACGGTACCGTTCGTCGACAACGGCAAATGGATCGAAGGCAAGAACTATTTCGTGATCGAGCCGGCGCAGCCGACCAGCCACCCCGGCCAGATCGAGGTCACCGAGGTATTCTCCTTCGGTTGCCCGGCATGCAACGCATTCCACACCACCGCCAGCCAGATCAGGAAGAACCTGCCCTCCGGCGCAGTGATGAATTACCTGCCGGCCGCGTTCCGCCCCGATGAGAACTGGCCGGTCTATCAGCGCGCGTTCTACGCGGCGCAGGCGCTGGGCCTGGCCGAGCGGAGCTATGACGCGATGTTCGAGGCCACCTGGAAAACCGGCGAAACGGCCACCTACAACCTGAAGGGCACCGGCCTGAAGCCGAAGGAGGCATGGCCGACGATCGAGGACATTGCCAGGTTCTACGCCGCGAATTTCGACGTGGACCCGAAGGAATTTGTCGCCGTCGCCAACTCGTTCACGGTCAACACCAAGATGAAACGCGCCGACGACCTGATCAAGGCGTACGGCATCACCGGTACGCCATCGATGGTCGTCAACGGCAAGTACCGCTACGGTCCGAGTACGGCCGGCGGCTATGCGCAAACGATCGAGCTGACCCAATGGCTGATCGCCAAGGAACAGGCGGGCAAGTAAGCCGGCCGGGTCGACCGGGCCGGCCCGGCCCTGCGCCACCCTAGTCGAAGAGAACCTCCTGATGCTCAAACGATTCGCCCGCCTGCCCATCCTCGCCCTGTTCAGCGGCCTGCTGCTGGCCAGTGCCTGCACGGCGCAATCCAGCGACCCGGCGCCATACACCGAGGGCAACAACTTCGTCACCCTGCCTGCCCCGCACGAGCGCTACAGCAACAGCGGCAAGGTCGAGGTGGTCGAAGTGTTCTCCTACGGCTGCATCCACTGTGCCCAGTTCGCGCCGGAGGCCGAGAAGCTGCGCAAGGAGTTGCCGCCGGGCGTCGAGTTCAAGCTGATGCCGGCGCCGTTCAGTTCCACCTGGGTACCATATGCACGTGCTTACTACGCCGCCAAGGAGCTCGGCGTGGTGGATCGCACGCACCTCCAGCTGTTCGCGGCCAAGTTCGACCAGCATTACCCGATCAACTCGATGGACGAGCTTGCCGACTTCTACGCGCGCGAGGGCGTCGATCGTGCCGACTTCATGCGCATCGCCATGGCGGAAGCAACCACCGCCAAGATGAAGCGCGACCTCGACCTGCTGCGCACCTGGCAAGTCGACGGCACGCCGACCCTGGTGATCGACGGCAAATACCGTGTGATCAACGTCGGTTCGCATGCCGAGATGGCAGCGGTGGCGCTGTGGTTGGCCAAACGCGAGCTGAACGGAAAATAGCCGCAAGCAAGCCCGGTTTGCCGGCGAGCCGGAGCGCGGCAGGCCTGCCGTTCATCTTGTTGCGTGCATGTTACTACTGATAGCCTGCCCCACCTGCCGGTGTGGGTGATCACTTCATCCCGCTTTTGCGGTGTATTGCCATGACCAGTGTCGCGATCAATTCAGTTGTCCCAGCCCCGGTGTCGGCCGCTGCCGAGCATCGCCTGCGCCTGCTCAGCTGCAACATCCTGGCCGGTGCCAGCGTGCAGCATTATCGCGAATACGTCACCCGCAGCCTCAACGCCATGCTGCCCGGGCGCAGCAAGATGGACAATCTGGACCGGTTTGCCGAGGTACTCGCCGAATTCGACGTGATCGGCCTGCAGGAGGCCGACGCCGGCAGCCTGCGCTCGGGGTTCCTCAACCAGACGCGCTACCTCGCCGAAGCCTCCGGCCTGCCGTTCTGGAGCTATCAGCCGAATCGGCTGGTCGCCAAGCTCGCACATTCCGCCAACGGCCTGATCAGCCGGCTCGAACCGACGTCGGTGACGGACTACCCGTTGCCCAGCCGGATTCCCGGACGCGGCGCCCTGCTGGCGCAGTTCGGCGAAGGCGACAACGCGTTGGCGGTGATGATCGCGCACCTGTCGCTCAGTGCCCCGGCGCGCGCGCGCCAGCTCGGCTTCATTGCCGAGCTGCTGCAGGATTTCCGGCACGCCGTGCTGATGGGCGACCTCAACACCGAACCCGGCAGCGCGGAAATGCGCCAGTTGTTCAACAAGTGCGGCCTGCAACCGCCGGCGCAGGCCACCCCGACCTTTCCCAGCTGGAAGCCGCGGCGGGCACTCGACCACATCCTCACCTCGGAAGCCATCCAGCTGGACAAGACCTGGGCACTGCCGCAGGCGTTCTCCGACCACCTGCCACTGGCAGCGGAGATCCGCCTGCCGGCACACGTCGGCAGCAAGCCGGTCGCGCTGAAACGTCGGTGAAAGGGTTGCGGTGGCGACTGGCGCTGCCTTGGCTGTTACTGCTGGTGGTGGGCATCACCGCCGGGGCGTTGCGTTTCGGCTTGATCGAATCCGGCGCGATCGGACAGCTGTGCAGCACCGGCCACGGCCCCTGGTGGTGTGGCGTGCGAACCGCCTTGGTGCTCGGCTTTTTGCACAATGGCTACGGCATGGCGGCCCTGCTCGGTACGGCACTGGCACTGGCGTCCAGGCGCCTTGCGCCGGCCTGGCTGGCCGCCGCGCTCGGCGTGGTCGCGATCGAGCTGTATTGTGCCCAGACCGGCGCACTGGCCTTGCTGATCGGCAGCCTACGCCTGCTGCAGTTGCAGGCGGGCGCGAGCGGCGTGCCAGTCGAGCAGCACCGGCGTGGCCAGCAGCAGGTTCAAGCCCAGCCATAGCCAGGCGACCGGGTTGAGGCCCGCCTCCTGCACCAACACGATCGCCCCCAGCAACGGCAGCCATGCAGCCAGGAAGCGCTCTTCCAACCGCGGCATCACCCGCGCGCATGGATCGGTCAACCCGCCGGTCAGCGCGTAGCCGACGCAGGGCAACAGGAACAAGCCCAACGGAAAATCCCGATAGCGTCCATCGAACACCAGCAACAGACCGTAATAGGCCAACGCAAACAACCAGCCCAGGCGCAGCCAGCCGGGCACGAACGGACGCGTCGCGCCGGACAAGCGCGCCGCGATCCAGCGCGTCAGGTGCAGTGCGGTGAGCAAGGCCAGGATGCAGGCGCCCAGCGAGACCGTCCACTCCCATGCGTCACGACAGGCAAACAGCATCTGCCGTACCTGCCAGGCCAGCGCACCGCCGCTGGCGACGCCGGCCAGCGCGAGCACCAGCGCATCGCGCCCGCCGCGCCGACACCGGCCCCATCCACCGGCCAGCACAAACAAGGCGCCACCCGCACCGGCGGCCAGCGCACCCAGCCACCAGCGCGGGTCCTCGGTCACCGGGCCCTGCATCGGGAATTTCGGCCGCGCCTGCGCATCGAAAATGCCCCAGTAGCCGCCGACGGTCCCTTCCTGGGCGCGCTTCCACGGTTGATCGAACGCCTCGATCACGTTGTACGGCAGCTTTGCCTCGGCCGCATAGCGCAGGAACTCGCGCAGGTAGCGCGCCTCGTTGACCACGCTGGCGCTGGCGGCCTGGCGCGACCGCCCGGCGCTGGGCCAGCCGGTCTCGCCGATCATCACGCGCCTTGCGGGAAAGGCCTGCCGGACCTTCGCATACACCGCCGCCACATGCGGCACCGCCCGCTCCGGCGCCACCGGCGTGTCCTCCCAGTACGGCAGGATGTGGATGGTCAGGTAATCGACCGAATCGGCCAGCTCGGGATGCTGCAGCCAGAATGCCCACACGTCGGCATAGGTCACCGGCTCCGGTACCGCGGCACGCACCCTAGCCAGGTCGGCGGCCAGCTGGGCCGACGAGAGATCGCCGCGCAGCAGCACCTCGTTGCCGACGATCACCGCGCGCACCACCTGCGGATACTTGCGCGCGGTGGCGATGCCGAGCCGGATCTGCTCGGCATTCGCCTCGCGATCATGGCCCAGCCAGATGCCCAGCAACACCTGCATGCCGTAGCGCGCCGCGATCTGCGGTACGGCGCTGAGGCCTTGCCCCTGCGAGTAGGTGCGCACGCAGTCGAAGCGCTGCGACAACGCACGCAGATCGGCATCGATGCGTGCGGGACTGATGAACGTCCCGGCATTCAAAGGCGTCTCGCCCGGCAGACGAAACGGCGCGTACGACACACAGGCGATGCGCGCCACGGGTGCGTCCGGCATGTTCACCGGCCGACCGATGGCCCACCACCAATACGCCGCCGCCAGCGCCGCCGCCAGCAGGACCAACCACGCCAGGCACTCTCGACAAAAAACACGTGCAGATTTTGACGGCATGCCGGATCCAGGGGCGCGAAAGCAGCAACGCACCACTTTAGCAGGGCATGCCGCGTGCTCACCGAATGCAAACAAGCCGGAGCAAACCATCCACTACACTGCCGCCAGATCGTAAGGCGGAGTTCGCATGCTTGTTTCCATCCCGTTGCCTCGCGCGTGGTCGCCTTGGCTGTTACCGATCCTGATCTGGCTGGCGGTTTCCAGCGCGCATGCCTACGAACCGACAGCCGCCCAGCGCACAGCCTTCCGGCAGGCCTATGCCGCCGCCCAGCACGGTGGCGACGACTGGCGCAAGCTGGCCGGCGGCCTGCGCGACTATCCGTTGTACCCGTACCTGCAGGCCGCCGCGCTGGCACATGACATCCGGCAGGTCGACCGCGCCTCGGTGGAGTCCTATCTCAGGCAATACCCCGACTGGATTCCTGCCGCCGACCTGCGCCGCCAGTTCCTGCAGGAACTGGCGCGTCGGCAGGACTGGGATGATTTCCAGGCGCTGTATCAACCCGGCCTGGGGGATTCACTGAGCTGCGAGGCATTGCGGGCAAAGCTGGCGCAGGACGGCAAGCTGGATTTCGAACGCGACCTTGCCACGTTGTGGGCCAAACCGAACCTGCCCAACAGCTGCGACCCGGTGCTGAGCGCCGCCCAGGCCCAGGGCTTGCTGACCACGACCCGGCTGTGGACGCGCATCGACCGCGCCGCCGACGCCGGCCAGGCCGGCACCATCGCCAGCCTGGTCGACTGGCTGCCATCCGCCGACCGGGCCAGCGCACGGCGGCTGGCGCTGGCGTTGCATGATCCGGCACGCGCATTGGCCAAGGCGGTTCAATGGGAAGATTCACCGCGTTCGCAGCAGGCGGCCACGCTGGCCCTGGTGCGGCTGGCCAGGCGTGACCCCGACCGCGCCGATACGGCATGGCAGCAGTTGCAACCGCATCTCCACTTCAGCCCGCCGCAACGCGACCGCATCCTGGGTGCCCTGGCCCTGTTCCACGCCACCGACTTCGACGACGGCGCGCTGGCGCGCCTGGTTGCGCTGCCGCCGGCCGCGCAAAACGACAGCACCCGCGAATGGCGCGTCCGGCTGGCGCTGGCGCGCATGAACTGGCCTGCCGTGCTGGCCGCGATCGAGGCCATGCCGCCCAGCCAGCAGCAGGATGGCGAGTGGCGGTATTTCCTCGCCCGCGCGCTGGCCGCCACCGGCCACGCCGAGCAGGCACGGCAGGAGTTTGCCGCGCTGGCCGGGCAAGCCACCTATTTCGGCTTCCTGGCGGCCGACCGCTTGCAGCAACCCTATGCGATCTGCCCGCTGACCCTGGCCGCCGACGCGCAAAGCGAGCAGCAGTTGCTCTCGCAGCCCGGCCTGCAGCGCGCGTTCGAATTGTTTGCAGTCGACCTGCCGGCGCCGGCCCGGCGAGAATGGTCGCGAGCACTGCAAGATGCCGACGCGGCAACATTGCGCATCGCCGCAGATCTTGCCAACCGCCGTGGCTGGTACGACCGCGCCGTGTTCACCTTCAGCAGTGGCGAAGCGCTGCGCCTGTACGAGCTGCGCTTTCCGCTGGCCAGCCAGGATGGCCTGGTGCCGCAGGCCGAGCAGGCCGGGATCTCGCCGGCCTGGGCCTACGCCATCCTGCGCGCCGAGAGCGCGTGGATGAGCGACGCGCGCTCCAGCGCCGACGCGCGCGGCCTGATGCAACTGCTGCCCGGCACGGCGGCACTGGTCGCCAGGCGCAACGGTTTGGACTGGGCCGGAGCTGCCAGCCTGTACGACCCCGTCGTCAACATCGCGCTGGGCACGCGTTACCTGGCGCAGATGGCGGAACGCTTCAACGGCTCGATCTGGCTGGCCAGTGCCGCCTACAACGCCGGTCCGAACCGGGTCGACCAGTGGCTGGCCGCGCGCAGCACGCTGGCGCCCGACCTGTTCGTCGCCACCATGCCGTACAAGGAAACCCGCGAGTACGTCGCGCGGGTCATGGCCTTCAGCGTCATCTACGACTGGCGCCTGCACGGCGCGGCGGTACCATTGGCGCTGCAGATGAGCCCGATCGGGCAAGCCCCGGCGCTGTCGGGCGCGACCACCCCACGCCGCGCGATCAGTTGCCCGGCGGCGGCGCCGATGGCGGCTTCCAGCACCGTCCACGCCTTGCCACCATCTCCGACCGCACCCGCCAGGGACTGAACCCACATGACCACACAGCAGTTGGTGATACTCGGCGGCACGGGTTTCGTGGGCAGCCACCTGGTGCAACGGCTGGCTGATGACGGCCATCGCATGGTGCTGCTCAGCCGCAACCGGGAACGGCATCGCGCACTGGGCGTGCTGCCCGGGGTGAGCGTGCGCAATGCGGACGTGTACGACGATGCGGCGCTGCGTCGGCACTTCGCCGGCGCCGATGCGGTGATCAACCTGGTCGGCATACTCAACCCGGGCGGACCGCATACGTTCCAGCGCGCGCACGTGGAGCTGACCCGGCGGGTAATTGCCGCCTGCGGGTCCGCCGGCGTGGCGCGCCTGCACCAGATGAGCTCGCTCAAGGCCGGCCAGGGCCTGTCCCAATACCTCAAGACCCGCGGCGAGGCCGAGGCGCTGGTCAAGGCCTCGACGCTGGACTGGACGATCTACCAGCCCAGCGTGATCTTCGGCGCGGGCGACGGGCTGGTCAGCCGTTTCGCCACATTGCTGCGGCGCATGCCGGTAGTCCCGTTGGCGCGCGCCGAATCGCGCATGGCGCCCACCTGGGTCGGCGATGTAACCGAGGCGATCGCGCGCTGCGTCGGCAACACGCAGCTTGGCCGGCTACGCAGCTTCGAGCTGTACGGCCCGGAAGTACTCACCCTGGGCGAGATCGTGCGGCGCATCCGCGACGGCGCTGGCCTGCGCACGCCGATCATCGCACTGCCCGACAGTCTTGGCCGGTTGCAGGCACGGGTAGCGGAATGGCTTCCGGGTAAGCCCTTCTCGCTCGACAACTTCCACTCGCTGCGCACCGACTCGGTGGGCAAGAACGATGGCTATGCGGCACTTGGCATCACCCCGCGCGCGTTCAGTGCCGCCTTGCCCGGCTTGCTCGAGCCACCACGTCGGCAACGCCAGCTGGACGACTTCCGCTCTCGACGGCACTGATCCGGCCGGAAATGTACGGCACGCGCTGGCGCATTTCAGTTGCCGTGGGTACGCATCCGCAACAAGCCGCGCAACCGGTCCAACTGGTTGCCGTACGCCGTGCAGCGCAGGCTGTCCTCGGTCATCAACTCGGCTGCCGCCATGTGTCCGGCGGGACGCTCGACATGCCGCGTCCGGTGCAACTCCACACAGGCCGGGTCGAATGGCAGGCCGCAAAAATCCAGCAATCGGCGAACTTGCGGCGCCGGATCCGAACGCCACGCCTCATAGTCGTGATCGAGAAAGTTTGCGGGAAACGTCCGCAGCCAGTGCCGACTGAGCCCATCGTAGTCGCACCAGTAGCCCACCATGTGATCCAGGTCGTAGCTGAAGCCGTGGCGGTCAGGCAACAACTGGCGATAGCAGGCGAAACAGGTTTCGAGGGCGCCGCGACGACTGTTCACCACGTGCGCGCCCGGCAGCATCGAGCGAATCGCCCCGACCAGCTGCCAGTTGCCCGGGGTGCGGTCGACGAAATGCGACTTGCGCCGCCGCCAGGGTTCGATACGGGCCAGGTACTCCTGCCCCAGTCGCTGCCAATCCACCGGCGTGGCCGTCGCCATCCATTGCGGATGCGGTTGCTGGCGGCGGGTCGATTCGGCATCGACCACCTGCTCCAGCACACCGCGTTCGTCGACCATGGCCACCGCGGGGTGCGCGGCCAGGATCTGCCCGGTCAGCAGGGTGCCGGCCTGCGGCAGGCCCACCACGAAAACAACCTCCGCGCCCAGGCCCGCATCCACCGCCGCGGCCAACGGCTTGGCAAACAATCGGCGCATCGCCTCCGCCTGTGCCGTGGCCTTTGCCGCGTTCCAGGCCACTTGTCGGTACATCAGGCTGTTGGCCTTGCGCAAGGCACGAAACGCCGCGGCATAGTCGCCCTGATCCTCCAGCGCCCGGGTCAACGCGAAACCGAGGCAGGCGCGTGCGTGGACGTCCGCTCGCGGCGACTGCCATGCCCGTTGCAATTGCGCCACGTCCTCCATACTGAATCGGGCCGCCTCGACCTCGGCCAAGCCGATCCAGGCAGCCGGCAGGCCCGGTTCAAGGCGCAGCACCTCCCGATAATTCCTGCTGGCCGGCTGCGCGGCCCCCAGGCTGGCCTGCGCCTGCGCCAGCAGCAGCCGCGCCGATACATGCTCCGGTGCCGCATCCAGCGCGCGGTGCAATACCGTGACCGCACCGGCCGGACGTTGCTGCAGCATGTACATCTTGCCCAGGTTGTACCAGGCCGGCGCAAAGTCCGGCGCCATCGCACAGCAGTGTTGCAACCCGGATATCGCCGCTTCCGCAGCCCCGCCGGAAAACAGTGCGGTGGCCAGGTTCATCCGTATCAGCGGATCGTCCGGCAACAAGGCCCGTGCCTGCTGGAACCAGGCCAACGCACCGACATAATCGCCGCGCAGATGCCGCACCAGCCCCTGCAAGCGCATCGCTTCGGCGCATTCCGGCGCCATCGCCAACACGTCGTTCAGCACCCGCTCGGCGGTCGCCGCATCCTGCATATCCAGTGCGGCAACGGCACGCTCGAGCAAGTCCACCACCGGCGCCGGCAAGTCGACCGTGCGATCACGCATCAGCGGATGAATCTGCGTTCCCCCCATAGTCCCCCCGTGCCCACCGTCCGTCCTTCGCCCGCCAGCTTACGCGAGCGCGGGTTAGGCATAAAGCGCCTGGCGGCACGGAGCAGCTCCCGACCCACGGCTCGTGTCACACCGGGCTGGAGCGAGCTTTCCGGAACGGCCGGATCAAGCGCGCACCCGCCCCAATCCCCGGCCTGGCCGGCCGGATCGACCCGACGGCGAAACCGCGCCTGGCGCCGGAACATCACGCCTCAAGCGTCTGCATTTGAAGTTCGCACCAGGCCTCGTCGACGCGACTTCCGCCGGACGGACAATCGCACCTACTCCCCGCGCAACCACCGCGCCGCATCCACCGCGTAATACGTGAGAATCGCATCCGCCCCCGCCCGCTTCATCGCGGTCAGCGCCTCCAGCACGACGGCCTTCTCATCCAGCCACCCATGCTGCGAGGCGGCCTTCAGCATCGCGTACTCGCCGCTGACCTGGTACACGAAGGTCGGCACGCCGAACCTGTCCTTCACCCGGCGCACGATGTCCAGATACGGCAGGCCGGGCTTGACCATCACCACGTCGGCGCCTTCGGCGATGTCCAGTTCGATTTCGTGCAGGGCTTCGTCGCTGTTGCCCACGTCCATCTGGTAGGTGTGCTTGTTGCCCTTGCCGAGGCTGGCCGAGGAACCCACCGCGTCGCGGAACGGACCGTAGAACGCGGAGGCGTACTTGGCCGAGTAGGCCAGGATGCGGGTGTGGATGTGGCCGGCATCCTCCAGCGCATTGCGGATCGCCCCGACGCGGCCGTCCATCATGTCCGACGGCGCCACGAAATCCATGCCGGCCTCGGCCTGGGCCAGCGACATCTTGATCAGCGCCTCGACCGTGGGCTCGTTCATCACGTAGCCGGTATCGTCGATCAGGCCATCCTGGCCGTGCGTGGTGTACGGGTCGAGCGCCACGTCGCCGATCAGGCCCAGCCCGGGATACTCCGCCTTCAGCGCGCGGGTGGCACGGTGCATCAAGTTGTCGGGATTCCACGCTTCGGCGGCATCGGGCGACTTCACGCGTGCACCGGGCGACGGGAACAGGGCCAGCGCAGGAATATCCAGCCGCACGCACTCGCCGGCCAGCTTCAGCAGCTCATCGATCGACAGGCGCTGCACGCCCGGCATCGACGGCACCGCTTCGCGCTGACCTTCACCCTCGATCACGAACGCGACCATGATCAGGTCGCTGGCGAGCAAGGTATGTTCGCGCATCAGCGCGCGCGAGAAGGCATCGTGGCGCATGCGGCGCATACGGATGGCGGGAAAGCTCATGGCAAAGGCTCGCAGGTAAATACCCGGGCATTTTACGCCCTCGCGCGTCAGGACAGCGCCGAAGGCGCGGGCCGGGCCATGCGCAAGCCCGCGATCAGCACGCCCATTGGGGGCGTACGGTCGGAAAAGGCTGGACTAAGCGCAAGGACGACGGCACGCTTGGCGTTCCATGCCGTCAGGAAAATTCATGAGCGCGTCCCGCAACGTCCCCACCCTGCTCGTCGATCTGGGTGGCACCAATGTCCGCTTCGGAGTGGCTGACCCCTCGCGCAAGCATCCGCTGCTGGCCGACAGCATCCGGCGCTATCGCGTGGCCGACCACGATTCCCTGGTGTCGACGGCGACACAGTACCTGGCCGACACCGGGCTCGAGGTGAAGCGCGCGATCATCGCGGCGGCCGGTCGCATCGTCGATGGCGAGACCGTCAAGGTCACCAACAACCCATGGGCGATCTCCGCGCACCACACCGCCGAAGCGCTCAAGCTCGAGCGCGTCCACCTGGTCAACGACTTCGCCGCACAGAGCATGGCGGTGACCCTGCTGCAGGCCGAGGACCTGGTCGACGTGGGCACGGTGGCGCGGCCGGTGATCGGTGACCAGGACGAACAGACGTTCGCGATCGTGGGGCCGGGTACCGGTCTCGGCGTCGGCGGCCTGCTGGTGCGGCAGGGACACTGCAGCGTACTGCAGACGGAGGGGGGCCACGCCGGCTTCGCCGCGCATTCGCCGGAAGACATCGCCATCCTCGACTACCTCAACCACAAGTACGGCCGCGTTTCGAATGAGCGACTGATCTGCGGCAAGGGTCTGGTCAACCTGTACGATGCGATCTGCCACATGGTCGGGGCGAAGGCCGCCGAGCTGACGCCAGAGGACATCACCGCACGCGCCAAGGGCGACAGCTGCCCGCTGTGCACGCGCACGGTGGAGACCTTCGCCGGCATCTTCGGCAGCGTCGCCGGCGACCTGGTGTTGACGTTGGGTGCCTGGAACGGCGTCTACCTCACCGGCGGGCTGATCCCGGTCCTGCTGCCGTGGCTCGAACGCGGCCGCTTCCGCGAGCGATTCGAGGCCAAGGGCCGCTTCCGCGACATCATGGAGAAAGTGCCGACCCAGGCCATCATGAACCCCGAGCCGGGACTGCTCGGCGCCGCCGCCCTGGCGGTGATGGAGTCGGGTCGTTCCCTGTTGCCGCGGTGCTGACGATCGACCCCCCGCAAGCCTGTCCCGCGGCAGCCGCTGACGCACCACTCCCCCGGAGAATTGCATGACCCGCCGCGACACGGCCTTCCTGTTCGACCTCGATGGCACCCTGATCGACAGCGTCTACCAGCACGTACTGGCGTGGAAGGAAGCGCTGGACCGCGAAGGCCTCGACATCTCGGTCTGGCGCATTCACCGCAAGATCGGCATGAGTGGCGGCCTGTTCGCCAACATGCTGCTGCGCGAGACCGGACTGGACATCACCGAGGAGCGCCTGGCGCGCCTGCGCGAAACGCACGCCGGCGCATTCAACCGACTGCATGCACAAGGTTCGGTACGGCCGCTGCCGGGTTCGTGCGAATTGCTTGCCCATCTCACCGCGCAGAAGATCCCCTGGGCGATCGCCACCAGCGGCCGGATGGAGACCGCCATCCACAACCTGGAGGCGCTCGGCGTCGACCCGGCGAAGATCCCGGTGGTGACGCGCGACCAGGTGCGCCATGCCAAGCCGGACCCGGATCTGTTCATCGCTGCCGCCGACCGCCTGGGCGTGGACATCCAACAATCGCTGATTGTCGGCGACAGCGTGTGGGACATGCTCGCGGCGCAGCGTGCCCGCGCCTTGGGCGTGGGCCTGCTGTCCGGCGGCTATGGCCAGGACGAACTGCAACAGTCCGGCGCATTCCGCGTATACGATGACCCGGCCGGCCTGTTGCGACACATCGACGAAGTGGCCGCACGCGACTGAGGCATGGCAGCGACCGCTGAACCGCGATGCCGTGCATCATGAAAACTTAATCCCCCGCATTTGACCGCGGGTTAGGCTGCGCAAGCATTGTCGCCCCGGAGTCATTCCATGCGTCACCTTGCCGCCGGCCTCCCACTCGCCTTGCTGCTCGCCGCCTGTTCGCCCACACCACCCCCTCCGTCAGCCGCCAACGGGCAGAACGCACCTGCCGACGCTGCGCTGGGGTCCACGGCCTGGTATGCCTGGGTCGATGGCACCCTCGGCATCAGCGACCACGGTCACGGCCCGGACCCTGGCTCGGACGAGTGGAACCGGGCGGTGCAGCACAAGTTGGGCGAGGAAGCACCGCGATCAGAACCCGGCTCGCCACAATGGCAACAGTCGGTGGATGCACTGTTGCGCACGCGCATACCGCCCAAGCCCTGACCGGCCCTGCCCGCCGCGGCTCGCGCCAGGCGGATCCGGCAGCGTGGCCTGGCGCAGGAACCGTCGCACGAGCCTGTCGACGCATCCCGGTCGCGCGCAGCAAGGCCGCTTGCGCTCGGAGCGTTTCCGTGAGCGCGGCTGCCCGCTTCAGCCCGGCGCCAGCAGCACGTCCAGATCGCCTTCGTCGAAGCGCAGTTTCTGGCGGCTGCCACCGCCTTCAAGCACCGCGTCGGCCAGTTCGGCCTTGCGCAGTTTCAGTTCCTCGATGCGCTCTTCCACCGTGCCCGAAGTGATCAGGCGGAACACGAACACCGGCTTGTCCTGGCCGATGCGGTGCGCGCGGTCGCTGGCCTGCGCCTCGGCCGCGGGATTCCACCACGGGTCGTAGTGGATCACGGTGTCGGCAGCGGTGAGGTTGAGGCCCACCCCGCCAGCCTTCAGCGAGAGCAGGAACAGCGGCACCTCGCCGTTCTGGAAGCGCTGTACCGGTTCGGCGCGGTCGCGGGTGTCGCCGGTGAGGGTGACGTAGCGGATGCGCCGGCGATCGAGCTCGGCGGCGATCAGTTTCAGCATGCCGGTGAACTGCGAGAACAGCAGCACCTTGCGGCCTTCGTCCAGCAGCGCGGGCAGCATGTCCATCAGCAGTTCGAACTTGGCCGATTCGTGCACGCCTCGCGCCACCTCCAGTTTGACCAGGCGCGGATCACAGCAGACCTGGCGCAGCTTCAGCAGCGCATCGAGCACCACGATGCCCGAGTGCGCGATGCCACGCTGGGCGATCACCTCGCGCAGTTCCTCGGCCAGCGACAGGCGCAGGCCCTCGTAGAGTTCGCGCTGGCGACCTTCCAGCACCACGCGGCGGGTGATCTCGGTCTTGGGCGGCAATTCCTTGGCCACCTGCGCCTTGGTCCGGCGCAGGATGAACGGCGCCAGGCGCAGATTGAGCCGCTGCTGGCATTCCTCGTCCTGCTGCTTCTCGATCGGCACCCGGTAGTAGCGCCTGAATGCACCTTCGTCGCCGAGCAGGCCGGGCACCGCCAGGTCGATCTGCGACCACAGTTCGCCCAGGTGATTTTCCAGCGGCGTGCCGGTAAGACAGACATAACGCGGGGTGCGCAGGCTCAGCAAAGCGCGGCGCGCCTGGGTGCGCGGGTTCTTCACCTGCTGCGCCTCGTCCAGCACGATCAGCGCAAACGACTGCTGGCGCAGCGATGCCACGTCGCGTGGCAGCAAAGCGTAGCTGGTCAGCACGATGTCCTGCGCGCCGAGCTGGTCGAAATCTTCCGCCCGCTGCGGCCCGTGCAGGGTCAGCAGCTTGAGCGTCGGCGCAAACCGGGCGACCTCGGACTGCCAGTTCGGGATCAGGCTGGTCGGCACCACGACCAGCGCCGGCTGGGTCAGCGCACCTCCCTGCTTGAGCGACAGCAGATGGGTGATCAGTTGCAGGGTCTTGCCCAGGCCCATGTCGTCGGCCAGCACCCCGCCGACGCCGGCCTCGGCCAGGGCGTTCAACCAGCGCAGGCCCTCGCGTTGATAGGGACGCAGCTCGACGGTCAGGCCCTCGGGCACCGCGTCGCTGGCGCGCGCGGCCGCATCACGCAGGCGCGCGGCGAAGCCGAGCAATGGTTCGGCTGCCTGCAAGCTGCCACCCGCGGGCATTGCCGCGACCAGTTCCTCCAGCCGACCGGCCTGCACCCTCGGCAGATGCAACTTTTCGCGCGGCTTCTCCAGGTATTCGGCCAGCGGCGCCAGCAGGCCACGCAGCTCCTTCAGCCGTACCGGCACGCGCCGGCGTGTATCGACCGGCGCATACCACACCGCGTCATCCGGCTCGTTCGCCGCCGGGCTCAGGCTCAGTTGATGCTCGGTCAGCGCCTGCGCCACCGCCGGCAGCAGGTTGTGCCGTTGGCCATCGACTTCGATGCCGATCTCCAGGTCGAAGGCCTGGTCGTCGATGTCTTCCGCCGCATGGCCATACCACGGTACCGGGCCCTCCAGCACCTCGAACGGGAAGCTGGACGCGTACTCGACCAGAAAGTTCTCCTCCTCCAGCTTCGGGCGCAGCGCCAGCCAGCGTGCCGGCGTATTCACCTCCAGCGCGCCCGCGTAGCCGGTACCGGGGAACAGCCAGGCATCGTCCGGCAGGGTCTCGGCCACATCCCAGGGCAGGCCTTCGGTATCCACGCCGGGGGTGAGGCCGGCGCGTTCGAGCTGCTCCATCGCGGTGAGTTCTTCGGCGCGGCGGCGGGTGATCTCGACCAACTGATCGTTGCGCACGCGGCGCACCAGCGGTTCGCCGCCGCGGCCAGGCAGGCGCTCGCCGGCATAGTCGAAGGCAAGCCGCGCATAGCCGAGCGGCGGGGTGCCGGCGGCCAGCCGTGCGTGGCGGATCAGCGCGTGCATGGTCAGCACCGGTTTGGGCGCCAGCTGCGAACGCTTGAGTTCGTCAAACACCTGCGGCAGCGGAACCCGCGTGGCCAGCCGGCTGTTCGCCAGGCGGTTGCGCAGACGCCGGCCGTGCTCGTGCCTCAGTGGAGGCAGGTCCAGCCATCCGGTCTCCTCGGCCGCCGCATCGAACACGCCCACGGTGGCACGCTCGGCGTCGAGGTACCACAGTGCGTCGACGCGCAGCAGGCGCCGGCTGTTCGGCAGCACCGGCAGCAGGCGCTGGCTGCCATCGGATTCCATCTGCCAGTGCCAGTTGAGCTGGTGCGACTTGCCGCGCGACAAGCGCAAGCCGCCCAGACCACCGAGGAAACACGGTGCGGTATCGAGGATTTCCGCCAACAGACTGTCGCCGACGCGGCCACTCAGGCGCGCGTAGCTGCGGCTCTTGCGCACGCTCAGCGGCAGGCCGAGCACGCTGGCGGCCAGGCGCTGCTCGTGAGGTTGCAGCGGCGAGTGTGCCAGGTGCCGGCTGTCCAGCGGCACCGGCCGGCTGTAGCGGCCATGCTCGGCCACGGTCAGCAGCACCGGCGCCACGTCCACATGGGCGAACGACGCGTCCTCTTCGGGAATCACTTCCACGAAGAAACCCAGTACGCCACGATCGTCGGCCACGACAGGCTTGGACGCGGCCAGCAGCCGACGCCAGGCCTGTGGCAAGGCGTCGTCGTCGCCAGCGGGTGTGCTGGCAGCGCGTTGCTTCTCGTCCGGTTGCTGCATCCGCATACGTTCCGTGGCGGCGACCAAATGCTTGAGCATAGCAGTGCCGAAGCAGGATGCTGTTGTTCCGGCGCATACCGACGGGTGAACCCGCAAGGGCGACCATGTTTCAGCGGCGGTCGAACAGTCCTTGCGGATATTCCGGCTTTTGCTCGCGCGCCATCAGCGCCTTGAGGCCGTCG
>JACDJA010000219.1_pt1 | contig 74910 bp, 63 predicted proteins | sample 7449241 | NCBI WGS metagenome assembly JACDJA01 (sample SAMN14253289, study PRJNA609438) | sludge metagenome | isolation source: initial anaerobic sludge | collected 2018-12-20 | reverse complement strand
TTCGCCACCTTGCATAATTTCAAGGCTCTTATTGTAAATATTTCTACTATCTTCAAAAAAAAGTAAATTACCATTGGTGTCAGAAATGCAGGCTGTTCTCCATACAGGATTTGGGCAATTGTTCAAAAGTACAGGTGCCCCCGAATTAAAATCAAGACCGTTTTTATAACGAAAATACCAGGTATTGGCCTGATTTTGTGCTTGTAGAACGAGATGACTTAAGATTATGCAGAAACCAATGGTAATAAACTTTTTCATAACACTACTCGACTTCTAGTGGGAAATTGTATAGAAACCCATTGGAAAACTGAGCACACGTATATGTATCTGGGAATGTCCTTTTACCCCGGCATAGCTCCTCTTTGGTATTTACATCTACTTTCCCTCCTTCAATCAGAATTTGGTAACCTGTGTCATCACCTGAACAAAATTCTGGCAATGGTACCGGAATTATATGACTCCCAAGATTAGTATTATTAGTGATTACCGTATTTTGAGCGACAAGCTGAAAGTTTTTGTCAATCATAACATGGGCAACATACACAGTTTCAGATTGAGGATAAACGCAATCACCACTAAGTTCAACGGTCACAGTAAATACCTGGCTATAGCCAGCGATTGCAATAAATGAAATTGCAAGCAACAAAATTATTTTTTTCATTTTTGTAAAAATTAAGGTCAATAAAACAAGGATTAATACAGAAAATGCACTACTGCAAATGCAGTGTTTTAACAGGCTTTGGTGGTAATTGGCCGGGTTGCAATACCCCCCCCTGAATTAACCAATATACTGCAAACGGGCAGTAGGAAGGTGATTTCGGTTAGGTATTGCAGGTTCATGCGCGGGTTGTTTTCTATTTCATAAAGCAAAGATAAGCATTTCTCTTGCCGATAGCAAGTAGCAGCCTGTGCAACACAGTGAAAAGGTGGCGGGACGAAGTGCACAGAACTCCGTCAATCAGCCTAAAATTTCGATTTTTTTCCCGCAGCATTAAAAGCCAGTCGGGTGTCAAATACCACTTTGGCAGGCACTTTAGCAGCAGAAAGCTTAGTTGCGCAGTATTGTCTGATGGCCTCTTCGCTAAACTGATCAAGATCGCTTTCATTTACATATACGATTGCTTTTAATGCTTCACCTGTAATATCATCGGTTTCTGATACAATGGAACAATCAATCACTCCTGGATAATTCACGATAACTGCCTCAATTTCTTTGGGGCTGATGCGGATACCTCTTACCTTTATGATTTCCTTTGCCCTCGATTGCATATAAATGTAGCCATCTTCATCCACAGTAGCCATGTCTCCTGTGTATAACCAGCCATCCCTGATGGTTTCGCGGGTACCCCTTTCATCCTGAAAGTACCCCTTCATTACATTTTCGCCCTTAGCAATGATTTCACCGGTTTCTCCCGGTTTAACGGGTTCTCCCTGATTATTTACCACCTTAAGCTGCACATCGGGTATGCCCTTTCCCAGGGAGCCAAGTCTGTGGGCCAGGTCTTCAGGCGGGAGGTAAGATAACCGTGCGGTGGCTTCCGTTTGCCCGTACATTACGTAAAATTTGATGTCGGGAAAAGTTTCCGTAAATTCGCTGATAAAGGCATTGTGCAGTTTGCCACCTGCCTGGGTAACATACCGCAAGGTTTCAAAGCGGGTATGTTTAAAGTCCCGGGTTTTGCGCAATAAAATCTGAAAATGGCTGGGCACTCCGGCAAATCCGGTGCATTTATATCTGTTCAGGTCGTCAATCACTCCACCAACAAATATAAAAGAATTGTTCATATGCACCGCGCCTCCAACCTTAAGATGGGTGTGGAGCAGCGACAATCCGTAACAATAATAAAAAGGCATGACCACTTCTATAATATCCTCTTGTGTTAGATGCAGATAAGCAATGATAGAATTGGTATTGGCTATAATGTTGCGATGGGTAATCATAACCCCCTTTTGGTCACCGGTTGAACCTGAGGTGAAAATGATTTCAGCCAGCCGCTGTTCATCAAAGTTCTCAGAAGCTTCCATCTCCATCTCATTCTCCAGCCCCCAGGTATGGATGGTGTCATTGTTAAAAACTGTAAAATCATAATCGGTAAAGCGCTTTTCATAACGTTTACTTGCAAAAGCCAGAGTGGATTTGGTTTTGAGTAAAACTTTGTCCAGATTTTCGGTTTCAATGGCCGGATTAAGTGGTATACAGATGTTACCTGATTTGATGATGGCCAGATAAGCCACTATGCAAAAAACGGAATTTTCGCTCAGTAATAAGATCAGATTTTCCTCTCCGAACTGTTGCTGTAATTGAGCCGCCGTTTTATTTACTTGTGTGAACAGGTCTGTATATGTTATGCTTTCACGACCTACAACGGCTTCTTTTGACAAGCCGCCGGAAGTTTCAAAAAAATAATCGACTACGTTCATACCAAACTCAATTATAGGTTAACAGGAAAATAATAGGGGTTGGCCCTGAGGTACTCGGTGGTTTTTTGTTTGCGCGCGAAATTTCCGTAAATAATGTTTACTTCATCGGTTGTCATGTTCATGGCCGGAGCAACTTCATCAGCAGTGTAACCATTTTCATAGGCATACCACATTGGGTCCATAATATCGAAAGGAAGCTGATAGAAGAATTCCTCCTGTGTTTGCTCGGCACTATAGGTATCGGTTGTCGGCACCCGGTCGATGATTTCCTGAGGCACATCAAGATAGGCTGCAAGTTGATAGACCTGAGTCTTATATAAATTGGCCTGTGGATAGAGGTCGGCACCACCATCGCCAAATTTTACAAAGAATCCCTGATCAATCTCGTGTTTGTTGGCGGTGCCAATAACCACGTAATGGAATTTTTCAGCATAATAATAAACCATGGCCATCCGGCAACGCTGTTTAAAATTGGATGCAGCTACAATTTGAAGATATTCCTGTACGGGAATGATTTTACTTTGCTGTTTGCCCGCTTCATCTATAACCGTAAGATGAAATATTGGCGGGAGTTTTTGATCGAGTCCCGTTTTATTCAGTCCAATTTTTGATTTCCAGGTTTTGGGGTTAAATTCCGGAAATACTCTTTGAATGGCTTCATCCCGTCTTTCATAACATTTAAAGCCCTCAAGTGCCGGCCTGATATTTTCCACAACCGCTTTTACCCCATATTGTTTTGCCAGCCGTGATGCCATAGTTTCACTGTCGGGATTGGAATCTTTTTCCGGCATCATTACTCCAAAAACTTTCTCAGGGCCCAGGTATTTGGCTGCCAGAGCCAGGGATACTGAGGAATCTATCCCACCACTGATGCCTATCACAGCACCGCGACGTTTGTTTTTGATGAAAATTTCTTCCTTTAACATTTCACCCAGCTCATCGGCCAGTTTTGCAACGTCTTTAATTTTAAGAATATCTCTGCTAAATGGTGTCTTGGTCATATTTAGTTTATTGTAAGGTTTATTGTTTTCACAAATATAGACATAAATATGCAAATTTCATGCGCAGTGGCTAAAATTGATAATTAATAAGACAAATTTAGAGATGCCGGCATAAAATATAAAAAAAAACGCCGTTTTACCGGCGTTAGTGACCAACAATGGTCTATTCATGAAAACAAGGTTCTTAATGCAGTCGGGAACCTATCAGATGAATGAATTCAGCCCGGGTTTTATCCACCAGAAAAGCACCTGTAAAGTCTGAGGTAGTGGTTACCGAGTTTTGTTTCTGAATGCCACGCATGCTCATACACATATGCTGGGCTTCAATAACCACCGCCACCCCAAGCGGTTTGAGTGTGTTTTGGATGGCATCTTTAATTTGGGTGGTGAGTCTTTCCTGCACCTGAAGGCGACGTGCAAAAGCATCAACCACACGTGGAATTTTGCTCAAACCGACAATGCGACCATTGGGGATGTAAGCCACGTGAGCCCGACCGAAAAATGGAATCATATGGTGTTCACACATGGAATATACTTCTATGTCCTTTACCAGTACCATTTGTTTATAGTCTTCATTGAACATGGCCGAACGCAATATCTCTTCAGGATTAAGATCATAACCGTGTGTGAGAAACTGCATGGCTTTTGAGACGCGTTCAGGAGTTTTCAATAATCCCTCTCTATCCGGATTTTCGCCAATCAGTTTAAGGATTTCCCGGTAATGAGTACTCATTTTTCTGATGATTTTACCATTGTATAAGTCCCGCTTCTGATAGCCATCTTTTAAGTCATAATCATCCATCATATTCTCAATGATCATGTCTTTTACTATTTCACTGCTCATATTTCTGTTGTTAAGTTCCGTAATATTCAACAAAATTTCGTTCTGTTTCAAACAATTTTACACAATGTAGCTTTGCTCCGGTTTGTGATACCGGCTCTTCCAGTTGATGCCAGATGGCTACGGCCAGGTTTTCGGTGGAAGCCAGTTTGCCAGCCATAAAATCAACTTCAAGATTAACATTTTTATGGTCAAGTTTATCAATAACACGGTTTAGCATAATCTCACTGAGTGTTCTCAGATTCATTACAAAACCCGTTTCCGGATCAGGCTCACCTTTCACCGTTACAAATAGCTCGTAGTTGTGCCCATGCCAGTTAGGATTGGAGCATTTACCAAAAACTTCCAGATTCTTCTCATCGCTGTAATCCGCTCTGAACAGGCGGTGTGCAGCATTAAAATGTTCTTTGCGTGTTATGTAAATCATTGCCAATAAAATATTTAACAAAATTACATTAAAATAATGAATAAACATCCATTTTTGAGATGCATTGTGTTTAATTATTTAAAACGAAAGTTAAACAAAGTGGATGGTGAAAAGTTCGATGATAATTCGATCAAAGCCTTTTTTTTGCCAGCACCATTACTTCAAAAACGGAATAAGTTACATAGAGTGTGAAAAAAGCACTCAGAAAGTATAAGGCATCATCCCGATAGAGGAATACATACAGCATAATAATAACTATATAGAGGATCAGCCTTGCCGCGGTGGTTATGAGATAAACCTGAATAAAACGGCGTGGATTACGCATGGCTGATTTTTGAATAAAATAATAGGATAGGAGCGTGATAGCCATAAAAAAAATCAATAAAAAAGGCAGAGCTGGGCTAAACCATTTTCCGTGGTATGCAAAGTAAAAAATGAGGATAAAGAATGCAACTCCGGCACTGAGCATGAGCAATTTTTTTAAAAAAACATTGAGTGGATCAATCATTTTTTATCGGTTTTTGAGACAGTTCGTATTAACAAATAAATGGCAGCACTCACTCCCAATAAAGAGAATACCACCGTAAATACCGGGAATTTCAGGTTTAGCCATTGGTCGAGTTTGATTCCGCCAATAATGCAGCCTGCAATAACTACTCCCATTTGTATTGCTATGGCCGAATAGCGGGCATAGGCGTTCAGCGAGTTGATGCTGCTTTTAGGCCTCCAGTTCGGCTTGTGCATAAGCAGGTTGATTTTCTGAAGCGGGATTGTCCATATTGCAGGTTCCTGAAAACCGTGCTCCAGGCTCAATGGCCAGCTTGGCAGTGGTAATTTCACCGCTTACCAGCGATGAGGCTTTGAGTGAAAGCAGTTCACGCACCAGAAGCGTGCCATTAACTCTGCCTTCAATGTCAGCATTAATACAAATGATGTCGCCTTCTACCACGCCGGTAGAACCAAGTATAACTTTGCCTCCGGCATTCACTGTGCCGGTCAGGTTTCCATCAATTCTGATGTTGCCATTCGACTGTATATCACCGGTAATAAAAGTTCCCGACTGAATCAGGTTGGCCGTTTGGATAGGCTCTGGTGTGTTTGGTTTTCCCATAGCATTGTGTGATTATGGCTGAATATTATTCACCCAGGTAATTTTTTTTAAAAAACTGCTGATAAGCAGCCGTATTCTTTTCCTTGAAAAAGCCAGGATAATTTTCTGCTGAAATAAGGAATTGATCATAACTACCTTCACGCATACCCGAAAAAATATAACTGTCATCCCTGATTCCGTTAAAATATTTCAGCGCTTTTGACAATTCATTAAAACTGCTGATGGTTATCATCTGCCAGGTATCGTCGAGCAGTACACTGTTTACCTGTAAGTTTTCCGTAGAATAATTCCTGGTATTAAAGTCGGTGATTCTCACCTTGGTTCCGTATACATTTACCTCATTGCCATTCACAATCAGCGCATAAAAGTGAGTAGCCTGAGGGTTAAATTTGTACATGCTGAAGTCCATAGTCTTTTTAAGAGAATCTGAAACTCTTTCATCTTCTTTGGACAGGGCCGCAGTTCCTCCGGTAGCTTCTTCTTCCCCCAGAATAAGCCGTGCATATTCCACCACTTCACTTTGAGGATAATCATTTATTAGTTGTTTCAGTTCAACCTTCATGGTGTCCGTACTCATGGTTTTGCCGAGCGAAACTGCTTTAAGAAAAGCAAAGCGCGGTATAAGTGTAGCGTCCTGATAATTACTTATGGCTTCATTACTGTATAAAATGGCTGTACGATACTGCCCGCGTTCAAATGCAAGATAGGTCTCTTCGTAGAGCGATTGTACCCGGTTCTGGGCAGCCAGTAGCTGGGCATTGTATGTAGGATCAATCAGTATTTTGGCATAATCACTGTCAGGATAACCATTAATGATCAGATCCTTATATAGTTGCATATTAACACTGTCACCCTGATCCCGGTAAATGCGGTATAGGTGATAACTGGTGCGCAAGGCATGGTCATTTTCAGGGAAACGGTTGAGCAAGGCGGTAAAAAGCTCTTGGGCTTTGGGTTTGTCAAAAAGTTCTTCCAGATAGATAATTCCGCCTTCAAACAAGGCCTCAGCAATTTGAGTGTTGCTTGCTTCAATACTTTCGGGAGTCAAAGGTAGCCCTGCAAGGTAGGTATCCCTACTTTTCATGTCGCTGCCCTTTCCTCTGCCATCCTTTCCCTGTGTTATTGAGTCGGAGAGCACAGTGCCTGACTCAGTCATATCAAAGTTCACTTCGCGCTTATTACTGAGCCGCCAGTTGTCTTCCAGTTTTCGTCGTCCCCATTTTCGGGTAAACTCGCTGTAACCCATACTAATGGCACCTGGGTTATAGAAATACCAGCCTCCACCTCCCAGCGAAGTTGTTCCTCTGGTGGGATCAACCATTTGACGGCTGCCCATCAGTCCTGCTCCGGCCTGATCGGCCAGGCGCATCTCTTCTTCCAATCGCCTGGCTTCTTCTTCCTTCCGGATATATTCGGCTATGGCTGCATCTATAATGGTGAGTCGCTCCGCTTCAGGCATGGCCGCCAGGCGTTGCAGGCTATCCTGAACATGCACAGTTTGAAGATTATCAACCAGGCGGGTGAGAATTTCTGTACGTGCAGTAATCTCATCTGCATTCGGAAAATCTGCCGGAATAACCATCAGCGCAGTATCATAGTAAGCCTGGGCAGGGCGATATTCTTTGTGCTGATAATAAATATCTGCCAAACGAAGAGATGATATTGCCTTTTGATAATCATTGTCAACGCTGGTGGCTACAGATTTGCGGAGATTTTTAATACCGAGAGTGTCATTTTTATCTTTGAGGGCAATGTCAGCGAGCGCATAATAAATCTGATCCTGAAAGTCATCATTTTTGTTGTCTTTCAGCATTTTTTCCAGTTCCCTGACAATCATTTGCCGGTTTCCCGAATTTACATTATACACCCTGGCCAGGTTAATTCGGGCATTAAAAGCCATTTCAAATGAAGCCGGACTCTTCAGCACCTTGGCAAAATACTGGCTGGCGGTGTTGTCACGACCTTCTTTCTGATATAATTGGGCAAGAATATAGTTTAAGCGGGTGTTGAGTTTTTTATTTTTATTTAATTCCTGGGCTTTGATGATCTCTTCACGTGCCAATTTGTATTTTTCGCGCGCGATGTGCATATCGGCCATTACCAGAGGCATTTCCCTGCGCACCTGCCAGGGAAGCAAAGTAGTTTTAGCGTCATTTTGAAGATTTTCAAAAATGGGGATAGCTTTTTCATACAATCCCTGTTGAACGTAAGTTTTAGCCAGCCAAAGGCGTGCTTCGTATTTAATGGGATGGTAACTAAAAGTACGCTCAACATGATCAAATGCCCTGCGGGCAGCATTGTAATCCTGCTTGTAAAAATTGGCTTTACCGATTAGCAGATAACTGTACATGACCCACTTAATATGCTCCTTTTTATCAAATTGCATGGAATGCTTTTGGATTACCTTTGAGGCTTTTTCGATGGCACGATCCATATTGGGGTTAACAGCCTGAGCATTTTTTTCGGTGCCGTAATTGTATATGTGAAGAACGGTGTTGTAATTGTCTTTGGCTTGTTTTTTCAATTCATTTACACCTTCCTTAACACTTTCATTGCCATTCCAATAGGCGTTATAATGAGCCGTAACATTATGATATACCCGCCGGGTAAAGGTGTTTTTACGCGTGGAACAGGATGCTGTTACCAGCAAAAGGGCAAAAGCAACCAACAGAAATTTGTTCGAAATAAAAAGCTTTGATATCAAAATAAGCCGGATTACGATTTTAATCAATAACTGATAAAGTGCAAAAATATTTTATTTTTTCGAATAAGCCGGTAATCAAATACATAATTTAGTGTTTTAACCCGGCTTTTGTGCTTATAACTCAGGATATTTGCCAATAAAACTTAAAGGAGAGAGATAAAAAATTACAAGTGGCATATTTTTCGGATATTTGCAGCGAAAATCAAGTTAATTGATCCGTTAGATGGCGGTAACTTCCTTAAACGATTCCGGAAATAAGAAAAAGGTGCCCTGGTATTTAAAACTGCGTAACAAATACCGGCTGGTTATACTAAATGAAGATAGTTTCGAAGAGAAACTTTCATTTAAGTTATCCCGGCTCAATGTGTTTGTAATAAGTGGGATGCTTGCCATTGTGTTGATCTTTTTTACCATTTATCTGATTGCTTTCACCGGATTGCGCGAATACATTCCGGGTTATAGCAATGCGAGTGTACAGCGCAATTTATATGAATTGCAACTCAAAGCCGATTCCATTGAAACTGTGTTGAAAAGCAGCAACATCTACATTGATAACATGAAAATGATATTGAATGATGAAGTTCCCGGCACCGGCTTTTCAAATGCAGAACCTAAAGATACCACCAGCCAGTTTAATTATTCAAATATTAATATTTCACGTTCTCCTGAAGATTCATTGTTGAGACTACAGTATGAACAGGAGAACCGCTATCTGCTCAACAATCAGGTGGAAAGTGTGGGTAAGTCGGCAGTTTCACTGAATAAAATGAATTTTTTTACACCCATAAAGGGAATAGTTACCAATCATTTTGATGCCTCTAAACAACACTTTGGGGTTGACCTGGCTGCACCCCGTAATGAAGCGGTGAAAGCTGCTTATGACGGGGTGGTTTTCTTTTCGGAATGGACCGCCGAAACCGGCAATGTGCTTGCCATACAACATCCGGCCAACGTAATTACGGTATATAAACATAATTCGGTATTGTTACGTAAGCAGGGAGCATTTGTCAGGGCAGGTGAAACCATTTCCATTATAGGGAATTCCGGTGAATTGTCAACCGGTCCTCATCTGCATTTTGAAATCTGGATCAATGGTACAGCGGTAGATCCGGAGAAATTTATGAGTTTTTAACGTTATGATTAAGCAGGAAACATCTCCCCGGCGTATAGCGGTACTTGGTTCTACCGGTTCCATTGGTAAGCAAACTCTTGAAGTAATCCGGAAACACCCCGATCATTTTACCCTTGAAGTGCTCACTGCCAATCACAATGCAGACCTGCTGATTGCTCAGGCATTGGAGCATAAACCAAATGCAGTGGTAATAGGCGATGAAATACTATATAACCACGTGAATGCAGCCCTCTCTCCGCATTTCATTAAAGTATATGCCGGCCAGAAATCTTTATATCAGGTGGTTGAAATGGAAACCATCGATCTTGTGATGGTGGCACTGGTGGGCTTTGCCGGACTTCAACCAACCATAAATGCAATAAAATCGGGCAAGCCGGTTGCCCTGGCCAACAAAGAAACATTGGTAGCCGGTGGCGAACTGGTTACCAAGCTTGCTGCTCAGCACAATGTAGCCCTGTTGCCGGTGGATTCAGAACATTCAGCTATTTTTCAGTGTCTGGCCGGGGAGTTCCATAACCCCATCGAAAAAATATACCTTACTGCTTCTGGTGGACCTTTTCATGAGTATACTCCGGACATGCTTGCCAATATCGGAATTGCTGACGCACTAAACCATCCTAATTGGCAAATGGGTAATAAAATTACCATCGATTGTGCCACACTGATGAATAAAGGTCTTGAAGTGATAGAGGCCAGTTGGCTTTTTAACCTTCCCGGCAGCTCCATAGAGGTACTGGTGCATCCACAATCCATAGTTCACAGTATGGTGCAGTTCAGAGATGGCTCCCTGAAAGCTCAATTGGGCATGCCTGATATGCGACTTCCGATACAGTATGCTTTAGGTTATCCCGCCAGACTGAGCAACACGTGGGCAAGGCTTGATTTTAGCCGGCAAACCCAACTTACTTTTGCGCCACCCGATATGGAAACATTCCCCTGCCTCAGCCTGGCTTATCGGGCATTGCAAAAAGGAGGCAATATGCCCTGTATTATGAATGCAGCCAATGAGGTGGCTGTAGATGCTTTTTTGGCTTCAGAAACCGGGTTTCTCCAGATAGCTGATATTATTGAACATGCTATGCTAAATATCACCTGGATAAATAAACCTGATCTTGCCCAGCTTATTGAAACGGATGCCGAAACACGTAAATTTGCGAAGCAATATATTCACCGTTGAAAAGTTCGCTCAATCTGAGCTAAATGAATTTGTTTTAAACTGTCACACTAAATTTTTTAATTGAATATGGAAATTCTGATAAAAGCCGCCCAATTGCTGCTAAGCTTATCAATTCTGGTTATTTTTCATGAATTTGGTCATTTTATTACAGCCAAATTATTTAAAACAAGGGTTGAAAAATTCTATCTCTTTTTTAATCCCTGGTTTTCGCTTTTTAAGTTTAAGAAAGGCGAAACAGAATATGGTATGGGCTGGCTACCACTGGGTGGTTATGTTAAAATAGCCGGAATGATTGATGAATCCATGGACAAAGAACAAATGGATCAACCTGCCCAGCCGTGGGAGTTCAGAAGTAAGCCTGCATGGCAACGCCTCATTATTATGCTTGGAGGGGTAACCGTTAACATTCTGCTGGCCATAGCCATTTATATTGGTATGCTTTGGGCCTGGGGGGAAAAGTACCTTCCGGTGAGTGAAGTCAAATACGGTATAGTGGTTGATTCAACAGCTTCAGATATGGGGTTGCGTAACGGCGATTTTATTGTTTCGGTTGACCATGAAGAGGTAGAGGATTTCTTTAAAATTCCGGCAAAAATAATACTCGATAATGCCCGTACCATTCAGGTAATCCGCGACGGAAAACCCTTTGAAATTGAAATTCCCGGGGGTCAACTATCTAAATTACTTAAAAATCAATCAGGCGAATTCATCAATGTGCGGATGCCCTTTGTAATTGCCGGTTTTCAGCCCGGATCGGTGGCTGAACAGGCCGGACTTCGCACAGGCGATCGCATCATAGCCATTAATGATTCTTCCACTTTGTTTTTCGATGAATTCAGAAGCCGTATTCCCGCTTATAAAAATAAGACCATTCAATTGGGCGTAGTGCGGGATAAGGATACCCTGAGCTTTACCATGGATATACCCGAAACCGGATTGATCGGAGCTTACACCAATCCGTCGAGCCACTTTGTTTTTCATGAAAAAGAATACGGCTTACTTGCTGCTATACCTGCCGGGTTTACACGCACCTGGAAAGGAGTAGGAAATTATCTTAAGCAGCTTAAGTTACTCTTCTCACCCGAAGTAAAAGCTTATGAATCTGTTGGTGGTTTCATTACTATCGGCAGTATATTTCCCTCTTCCTGGGATTGGCAGGCGTTTTGGAGCCTAACTGCCTTTTTAAGCATTATGCTGGCAATATTAAATGTACTTCCTATTCCGGCACTGGATGGCGGACACGTAATGTTCCTGTTTTATGAAATGGTAAGCGGTCGCAAGCCCTCAGATAAATTTATGGAATTTGCACAGATTGTTGGAATGGTACTGCTTTTCGGGTTACTTATTTTTGCAAATGGAAATGATATTGTGAAGCTGTTTAAGTAAGGAGATAAGCTGCCTTCCGCCTCAGACGTGAGTTGTTGAGTAAGCAGTGTTGAGGAATCGGAGCTCAGTGCCTCTGGCTCTGCCTTAGGCGAAAGGGTTTCTAATCTGCTCCTGATTGTCTCGGTTATTATTGAATTCGGAACCTGAATGAAGGATCGAAATCCGGAAATAATCTGAAAAAATGTCAAAATCAAAAGGTAGCAAACCACACATTGGTATTTTTGGTCGCCGCAATAGCGGAAAGAGTTCGCTGATCAATGCATTGGCAGGACAGGAGCTGGCCATTGTGTCTGATATTCCGGGAACCACCACTGATCCGGTAAAAAAGTCCATGGAAATTTTTGGCATTGGTCCGGTAATATTAATTGATACTGCGGGCATTGATGATGTAGGGGAGTTGGGTGAAAAACGGGTGGCCCGGTCGAGGGAAGTACTTAAAACCATTGATCAGGCATTACTACTAATCAGTGAAAATATATTCGGCACCGAAGAAGAAAGACTGATCTCGGATTTTAAAAAATACGAAGTGCCTTTTATGATCATCCACAACAAAAGCGATCTGTTGAGCCTGGATGAATCTTTACATTCCCGGCTTTTAACCAAATATCAGGTGCCGGTTCTGAATCTGAGCGCCCGCTTTAAACCGGAGCTTGAGGAGTTGACTGCCAAGATGCGTCAATTGATGCCTGAAACCGCATATACTGCACCCAGCCTGCTAGGCGATTTGATCTCACCCGGCGATGTGGTGCTGCTGATTACTCCTATTGATAATGAGGCTCCGGAAGGACGCATGATATTGCCACAGGTGCAGGCCATACGCGACACACTGGATCACGATGGCGTTGTGCTGGTATGTAAAGAATCAGCAGCAGGCGCTTTTATTGAAAAAATGAACCCTAAGCCTGCATTGGTGGTAACCGACAGCCAGGTATTTGCAAAAGCTGATGCGGCTGTCCCCCAACATATACCTTTAACCAGCTTCAGTATACTGCTGGCCCGGCAGCGTGGCGATTTTAAGAATTATCTGAAAGGAACCCCATACATTGCCAACCTGAAAGATGGCGATCGAATATTGATTCTTGAATCCTGCACCCATCAGGTTTCGTGCGATGACATTGGCCGGATAAAAATACCCGGGTGGCTGCAAAAATTTACAGGTAAAAAACTTGAATTTGTGGTTGTTGCGGGCCTTACCAATCTTCCCCGCGATATTCACGACTATGCCATGGTAATACAATGTGGCGGATGTGTAATTACCCGCAAACAAATCATAAATCGTTTAAAACCTGCAGTGGAAGCCGGTATTCCTGTTACCAATTATGGTATGGCCATCGCCTGGATGCATGGCATCTATAATCGGGCAGTGGCTCCATTTAACATTGCTTCATTGTAATAATAATCTCATCTTTTTGCAAATGAAAAATATAGTCATTACCGGAGCTTCTTATGGTATAGGTTATCATACCGCCCTGGCCTTTGCCGATATGCCTGATGTTCGTATCGCCATTGTTGCCCGCAATGAGTTTAATTTGCAGTCACTGGCTGGAGCATGTAACCTTAAAAAGGGTAAAACCATAGTTCAGCCATTTGCTTATGATCTTTCACAAGACAGCCTGGAACCTTTAATTGAACGCATTATACATTTTCTCGGATCGGTGGATGTGCTCATCAATAATGCCGGCGACCTGGTTAACAAACCTTTTTCGGAAACCGGTGTAGAAGATTTTAACCGGGTAATGAACATTAACCTCAAGGCTCCATTTTTTCTTATACAGCGAATGCTACCCTGGCTTAATCCGGGAAGTCATGTGGTGAATATCAGCAGTATGGGTGGCGTGCAGGGAAGCGTTAAATTTCCGGGTCTTTCATTATATAGTACCAGCAAAGGTGCCCTTGCGGTGCTTACTGAATGTCTGGCTGCCGAATTGACCGCAGAAAGTATTTCGGTAAATTGTCTGGCCTTCGGTTCCGTGCAAACTGCCATGCTGGAGCGGGCTTTCCCAGATTATAAGGCCCCTGTTACCGCAGAAGAAATGGGTCGTTATGTGGCCGGATTTGCAATGGAAGGACATAAATTTTATAACGGGAAAATATTACCCTTATCTTTGTCTACTCCTTAACCCGAACTTTTCAGAAAATTTATGAAAATGAAAAAGTTCTGGTTTATTGCGACTTTGGTGGGAGTCAGGGCAGATTCAGGTTTTCGTCATGCCTTGCAATACATATGAGCACATAATAGAGTGTTGTTTGTCAAAACCGCGCATATCTGTTTTGGGAGTTAATCAGGTTAAATAAATAATTGGTCAATAATGTCTTCATCCGATTTTTGTGCCATAAAAGCTGGAAGAGTACATCATATTCAGGAAAACCAGGTCTTTGTTGAAGTAACTGCACTAAGTGCGTGCGCCTCCTGTCATGTGAAAGGAGTGTGCGGTGCCGCGGAATCTGGTCAACGCCTGATTGAAGCACAAAAACCAGAAGGAATTATGCTTAAGCCTGGCCAGGAGGTTTGGATTAATGCCCAACCCAGGGCCGGGCATAAGGCGGTAATCATAGGATACGTTATTCCTTTCATAATTCTGGTATTGGTTCTGATCGTGACAAGCCGGTTTGTCACTGAAATGGTTGCCGGCATACTTGCATTGTCTTCACTGCTGCCTTATTATCTTTTCGTTTATCTTTTTCGACATCGCATTGAAACTCATTTCAAATTTACATTGTCCGCTAAATCAGGAGAAGCGTAATTTATAGTCAATCTAAATAGAATTGTAACCTGTTGAATCATAGCTTCATAGGTTTTCGGATATTGTATAAATCTAAATATCTATTTATATATATCTGTATATCAGGGTGTTGTGGATTTTCAAAAAGTAGCTAAATTGCGGACAATAGTTTTTAATTGTTCGTAATTTTGTTGAGTTTTAAATGCATATTGAAAAGCATTTCAAATTATCAACAATAAAAAACAAATGGAGTGAACGAAACCCTTGTATTTGCTGTGATATCATTGAGTGCCATTGGCGTCATATCGGCAGTAATTCTCTATTTTGTAGCTCAGAAGTTTAAAATAATTGAAGATCCACGAATAGATCTGGTGAGCGAAAAATTGCCCGGTGCCAATTGTGGCGGTTGTGGGCTGGCTGGCTGCCGTGCATTTGCCGAGCAGTTGGTAAAAAGCAGCGACCTGTCAGCACTCAATTGCCCGGTAGGTGGCAGTGAAGTTATGAAAGAGGTAGCCTCCATTCTGGGACTGGAAGTAGAGGAGAAAGAACCACTCATTGCGGTGGTGCGTTGCAATGGCAGTCGCGTCAATGCCCCGCAGAAGATGATATATGACGGCGCAGAATCCTGTGCTTTTGCCCATGCGCTGGGAACAGGCGAAAGCGGCTGTCCTACCGGTTGTCTTGGATTGGGCGATTGTGTGGTGTCCTGTAACTTTGATGCCATTTATATTTCTCCGGAAACCGGATTACCTGTAGTGAGCGATGAAAACTGCGTGGCCTGCGGAGCCTGTGTAAAAGCCTGCCCGCGAAATATCATTGAATTGCGGAAAAAAGGTAAAAAGGACAGGCGGATTTATGTTTCCTGTGTAAATACTGAAAAAGGTGGACCTGCGCGTAAGAATTGTCAGGTTGCCTGTATTGGTTGCGGCAAGTGTGTAAAAGAATGTCCTTTTGATGCCATTACCCTGGTCAATAATCTCGCCTACATTGATTATGATAAATGTCGCCTGTGTCGAAAATGTGCCCCGGTGTGCCCCACGGGTGCCATTCTTGAAATTAATTTTCCATTGAAAAAAGAAAAACCTGCCGACCCCGGTATTGCTGTTGAAAACCCTACAGTAGTATAGTGAACGGTTAGCTTAAATTTGAGTTTAATACGAAATTTAATTATAGTGAGAACTTTTAAAATAGGTGGCGTTCATCCCCCGGAACTGAAATTGTCGGCCGACCGGGAGATTGAACTGCTGCCCTTGCCCGCAAAAGTGATCATTCCACTCTCGCAAAGCCTGGGCGCACCTTCCAGGGCAGCCATTCAAAAAGGGGATCTGGTAAAAGTGGGTCAGCTTATTGCCAAAGGTGAATCATTTATTTCATCCAATGTGCATTCGTCCGTTTCCGGAAAAGTAACTCGAATTGATGATGTCATGGATTCATCGGGGTACCGCCGTCCCGCTGTACTGATTGATGTAGAAGGAGACGAATGGGAGGAAAGCATTGACCGCTCACCTGATTTAAAGAGTGAGATCACAGCCTCTTCCGAAGAAATCATCCGCAAAATTTATGACATGGGTGTAGTGGGATTGGGAGGTGCTACCTTCCCTTCACATGTTAAACTGCGCTTACCTGAAGGTAAAAAAGCCGAATACCTGCTGATTAACGGAGTGGAATGTGAGCCTTATCTTACCGCTGACCACCGGGTTATGCTGGAACAGGGTGAAGAGGTAATAACAGGTATTCGCTTGCTGATGCGTGCCCTTGCGGTTGAAAAAGCCTTTATTGGTATTGAAAACAACAAGCCTGATGCCATACATCATTTGCAGCAGCTTTGTATCCCTTTCCCTGAAATAGAAGTTGTTCCATTGAAGGTTAAATACCCACAAGGGGGTGAAAAGCAACTGATCAAAGCTGTTACAGGACGTGAGACTCCTTCGGGAAAACTTCCTCTCGAAGTGGGTTGTGTGGTGCAAAATGTGGGTACAGCACTGGCGGTTTATGAGGCTGTACAAAAGAATAAGCCATTGATTGACCGGGTAGTGACCGTAACGGGGAAGAAGCTTGATCGTCCCAGTAATCTAAGGGTTCGCATCGGTACCCCGGTTGGCAATCTCATTGAATATGCAGGTGGTCTGCCTGAAGATACCGGGAAAGTAATCAGTGGCGGCCCCATGATGGGAAAAGCCCTGAGTTCTCTTGATGTACCTGTTGTTAAAGGTACATCGGGGATATTGTTGATGCCCGGCATAGAAAGCAAACGTGCGGCTCCTTTAAATTGCATTCGCTGTGGACGCTGTGTAACTGTCTGTCCAATGGGACTTGAACCCATATTGCTCGCTCAGTTGTCTGAAAATTTTTTGTTTGAAAAAGCAGAAAAGGAGCGCATTATGGATTGTATAGAATGTGGTTCATGCCAATATACCTGCCCTGCGGGCCGGCCTTTACTTGATTACATCCGGCTTGGGAAAAATAAAACCGGTATTATGATTAGAAACAGGGGGAAGAAATAATATGCAACTACTAACCGTTTCGGGTTCACCCCACGTTCACAGCTCACAAAATGTAAAATCAATCATGTATGGTGTGGTTATTGCCATGATCCCCGCCATACTGGTATCTGTCTATTTTTTCGGTCTGGATGCAGCCAGGGTATTTTTGATATCTATTTTAGCCTGTCTCTTTTTTGAATGGTTTATTCAGAAGTACCTGATTAAGGGCCAGGTTACCATTAACGATGGTAGTGCCCTGGTTACCGGGGTATTACTCGCTTTTAATGTTCCGGCCAACCTGCCCGCCTGGATTTTGATAATCGGGGCCCTGGCCGCTATTGGTATAGCAAAAATGTCATTTGGCGGATTGGGTAAAAACCCTTTCAATCCGGCATTGGTGGGTCGGGTATTTTTACTTATCTCCTTTCCGGTACAAATGACTACCTGGCCAAAACCACAAGCTTTGTTTGAGGCCCCGCTTACCGATGCCCTTTCGGGACCTACAACGCTGGGCTTTTTTAAAGAAGGCTTAATGAAAGGTGAATCTGTGCAGGAGATTATGCACAATCCTGGTTTTCCGGGTTATGTCAACGACTTTCTGGGTGCTCAGGGTGGTTCATTGGGTGAAATATCGGCCTTTGCGTTACTACTAGGGGCTGCCTATATGTTTTATCGCAAAATCATCACCTGGCATATTCCCGTTTCTTATTTAGGCTCAGCAGTAATTTTTTCAGGCATCCTATGGCTTGTTGACCCTACCCGGTTTATTGATCCGCTGATGCATCTGCTGGCAGGAGGAATGATACTGGGGGTCTTTTATATGGCAACGGATATGGTAACTTCGCCCATCACTGCGAAGGGGCAGTTGATCTTTGGTACAGGTGCCGGCTTGCTTACCATACTTATCAGGGTATGGGGAGTGTATCCAGAAGGAGTTTCCTTTGCCATCCTGATTATGAATGCTTTTACGCCGCTTATAAATATGGCATTTAAACCCAAACGTTTTGGAGAAAGGATGGCCCATGGCTAAACTGGAATCTTCATTCAGAAATATGGTTGTGGTGTTGCTGGTTATAACACTGGTGGCATCTCTTTCATTGGCTGCCGTTTATAATGTTACCAAACAGCCTATTGAGGCAGCACGGCAGGCCAAAAAAGAAAAGGCGATAAAAAAGGTGCTGCCGGTTTTCGGGCAGCTTGAAGAAGAAGCTGTACTGCCTCCCACCGGCAAAGATCCGGTGGTGGTTTATAAAGCATTTAATGCAGATACTTTAGTGGGATATGCCGTGGAAACATATTCTGATAACGGTTTCGGGGGGAGAATTCAACTGATGATTGGATTTTTACCCGACCTGAGTATATACAATACCGCCGTATTGAAACACATGGAAACTCCTGGGCTGGGGGATAAGATGGACGTGGAGAAATCCAATTTTCCGGTTCAGTTTGAGAGAATGAAAGCGGAAAGCTTCCCACTTGCTGTGAAAAAAGATGGAGGCGCAGTGGATGCCATCACAGCAGCTACCATCAGCTCGCGCGCATTTGTTGATGGGGTTAACAGAGCCTATGAAACTTTAAAAGCAAAAGGAGATAAACAATGAATCGTTTGGAATATTTTTCTCGCGGATTGTTGCGCAATAACCCGGTTTTTGTTTTGTTGCTTGGCATGTGTCCAACCCTGGGGGTGACCACCTCAGCCATTAACGGCATGGGTATGGGACTGGCCACTACCTTTGTTCTGGTAATGTCGAATGTAGTTATTTCGCTGGTCAAAAATGTAATTCCCGATAAAGTGCGTATTCCTGCATTTATTGTTATTATTGCTTCTTTTGTAACCGTAGTTGATCTGGTAATGGCTGGCTTCGCACCTGCATTGCATGAACAACTTGGTATTTTTATCCCCCTTATTGTGGTCAATTGTATTGTTTTGGGCAGGGCTGAAGCTTTTGCATCTAAAAATACCGTTTTTAGTTCCATTCTCGATGGCCTGGGCATGGGCCTGGGCTTTGCCTTTGCCCTTACCCTGCTGGGTAGCATCAGGGAAATACTTGGCAGCGGCGCTTTCTTCGGTATGAAGTTTATACAGGGGGATGCCATACTACTCTTTGTACTTGCACCAGGAGCATTTATAGCTTTGGGATACCTGATTGCCCTCATCAATAAATTGCGTAAAGTTTAACCGGAAAAACAACTGATATGGAATACATTATTATCATCATCTCGGCCATATTTGTCAATAACATCGTTTTTGCGCAGTTTCTTGGCATTTGTCCTTTTTTAGGAGTTTCAGGCAAACTGTCTACATCGGTTGGTATGGGTGGAGCCGTAATTTTTGTGATGACGCTGGCAACCATAGTTACTTACCTTATTTATCAATTTATTCTGGTGCCATTTGGCCTGGGCTTTCTTCAGACCATAAGTTACATTTTGGTTATTGCCGCATTGGTGCAAATGGTTGAAATTATTCTGAAAAAAGTAAGTCCTGCTTTGTATCAGGCCTTGGGTATCTTCCTGCCACTCATCACTACCAATTGTGCAGTGCTGGGCGTGGCCATTCTGGTCATTCAAAAAGATTTTAACCTGGTGCAAAGCGTGGTCTACGCAGTGGCCACTTCCGTGGGATTTACCCTGGCACTGGCTATTTTTGCCGGCATTCGTGAACATCTCGAACTTATGGGTGTACCCAAAGGCATGCGCGGGGTGCCAATAGCCCTGGTCGTGGCCGGTTTGCTTTCCCTGGCCTTTATGGGATTTGCCGGATTGGTGTAAATTATTTAAAGTATTGGCCACTCGAGCGTCAGGCTGTGACCAGGGAATCGCTTTTGACTTAAGGGCAAAAGCGGGCAAGCTGCCTACTGCGAATAATTTATAAGCGAGAATTGTAATAATATCTAGCCAAAACTTACGCGCTGATTTTTAAATATTCAGGTTAAAAAACAATAAGTTGCGATGCAAGCCAACGCAGGGTCTGGATATGTGTAAAGATTTAATAGATTATTTATTTTAGACTCCAAACATATTTACAATGTACATGTTTTATATAAAAGACTGATAAAATATATTGTCCATGTTCTGTTAATTACTATTTTTAACGCTTTGGCAGTTTTATATTTATATGGATGTCTTTTCTTTATGGAGAGTTGATTGGGTAATTTTTTAAATCTACAGTTATATGGTGCTAAACCGTTTCATTTTTCTATGAATAAAACCCTGCATATTCTTTTAATGAGTCTTTTATGGCCATTTTTGGCCGGGGCGCAGGGCTTCCTGCATACTTCCGGAAAGTTCATCTATGACGGTGCAGGCAATGAAGTTATTCTTCGTGGAATTGGAACGGGTAACTGGCTGTTGCAGGAGGGCTATATGATGAAATCTGTGGAAGTTGCAGGTGCAATGTACCAATACCGTGAGAAACTCATTGAAACCATAGGCGAAGATCGGACGGCTGTTTTTTATGAAGCCTGGCTCGACAATCATTTCACCCGCCGGGATGCAGATTCTCTGAAAGCCTGGGGATTTAACAGTGTAAGGGTAGCCATGCACTATAAATGGCTAACCCTGCCTATTGAAGATGAACCTGTTGCAGGACAGGATACCTGGCTTGAAGAGGGCTTTGTAAGACTTGACAGCCTGCTGGCCTGGTGTGGTGACAATCAACTATATCTTATACTCGATTTGCATGGAGCACCCGGAGGACAGGGTCATGAATCCAATATTTCTGATTACGACCCTTCCAAACCATCGTTGTGGGAAAGTGCCGAAAACAGGCGAAAAACAGTAGCTTTGTGGGCGCAACTCGCCCAACGGTACGCCGGTGAAACCTGGATAGGCGGTTATGACATCCTCAACGAACCCAACTGGGAGTTGCCGGGTGGAACCCTGCTCAGACAGCTTTATACAGATATTACCAATGCCATAAGAACAGTGGATACCAATCACATCGTCATTGTTGAGGGCAACTGGTTTGGCAATGATTATACCGGTCTCACCCCGCCCTGGGATGAAAATATGGTATACAGCTTTCATAAATACTGGACTTACAATACGCAACAATCTCTGGCCTGGATTGTGGCCATGCGTAACAATTATAATGTTCCTATATGGCTGGGAGAGTCGGGTGAAAATTCCAATTCTTGGTTTACAGACCTTATTGCCTTGTGTGAAGAAAATAAAATTGGCTGGTCGTGGTGGCCGGTAAAAAAGGCGGGTATCAATAATGTACTCCGGGTGCACGAAAGTACGGCCTATAACAATCTGATGAATTACTGGAAAAATGGCTCTCCTGTTTTTACCGCCGATCAGGCATTTGATGCAGTAATGGAATGGGCCAACCTACACCGGATAGAAAATTGCACGGTTCAGTATGACGTGATTGATGCCATGATCAGACAGCCATTTACCGATACTACGAAACCATTTAAGTGCCATGTGGCCGGGCAGTCCATTGCCGCTCCGGATTATGATTCAGGCCGAAGTTCTGCGGCTTACTATGATAAAGATAGTGCGGATTATCATTTGGAAACCGGTGATTTCGGTATCTGGAATTCCGGCTGGTCCTACCGCAACGATGGGGTAGATATTGGTACTTCTCAGGATACTGATCCTGGCAGTAACGGATATTATGTAGGGTGGACTGAAGATGGAGAATGGCTTGAGTATACCATTCACACCGTTTCGTCTGCGGCCTGGACAATAAATCTTCGCTCAGCTTCATACAATGCGACAGCAGGACGGGTGCGTTTTTCGATAAATGGTACGGATATAAGCCCATCACATATATTACCTTCCACGGGAGGATGGCAAAACTGGCACAATACTGCCATTAGTCAGGTAATTGTGCCCGCCGGACGCAATAGATTGCGACTGACTTTTGAAAAGGGAGGTTCAAATATGAGTTTCTTTACTCTGAATGATTCAATGAGCATTTCAGAGGTGCCATTTCATGCCCTTTCATCAGAAACTTCAGTTTCAGGAGAATATATACTATTAACTCTCAACAAACCAGTAACCGTGATGAATGCCATTCCTGCCGATTTTGCCCTGGTTGTGGATGGGAAAGGCCGGATTATCCAGGAAGTCAGCGTTGATACTGACAATCAAATGAAACTTAAATTAGTGCTCACCCAACCCATAATGTTTTCGGCGCGCGAATTGAGTCTTTCCTATTCCGGTAACAATATTGCCAGCGATTCCAGCTTGCTTGAGCATTTTTCCGGTATGCCGGTGACACTAAAGGTACCTTCCCGCAAATGGATTCCCGGATTAATAGAAGCGGAAGATTATGATCTGAATGTAGGATTCCAGCTTGAAAATTGCCTGGATATTGGCGGTGGTTTCAACTTAGCTTTTGCTAATAACGGAGATTATGTTGATTATAATGTTTTCATTGCACAGGCCGGGACTTATAATTTTGATTTCAGGGTAGCCTCAATGTATTCGAATGGAAGGATAAGTATAAGGCTGGTGTATGAAAATGATTTTACTACTGTTGGGAATATCAATATTTCAGCAACTGGTGGATGGCAGTCATGGTCAAACCAGCCTCTATCTGTTGTTTTGCCTGCCGGGAATCAAATTCTTCGGTTATATTCACTTGCAGGGGAATACAATCTGAACTGGTTTGACATTTCCCAGGTGAATGCCCTGTCTGAAACACTGGCTAAAAATAATTTTAAGTTGTTTCCTAATCCCACAAATGGTGAACTGCATATTCAATCATCATTGCCCGGGCAGAAAATAAAAGGACTAAGGCTTTTCAACATACAGGGCAGCCTGATTTGGGAAATGGAATCAGTGCTCAATCCTGATGAATTTTGGCTGCCCCACCATCTGAATTCAGGTCTGTATATGTTGGAAATCATAACAGAGGAGGGTGAATGCCGGCATAAATTTTTAAAAATGTAAGAACCTGAACCAAGATTGTAACATTAATAAGTTTATAGATGTAATAATAAAAACCTTTTCAGTGAAGCTATGAGGGTGAAAACGTCATTTTACGTGAATAAATCTTTTTACTACAGTATTTTTGTAGTACTGATGTTACTGCTTTCTTTAGCTCTTGCTTTATTTTTTAAAGCTGAAAAGAGAGATATAATTCATCAAAATATACAAGAACTTAAAAACATAACTTTATTAAAATCACAACAAATAAACGATTGGTTCAATGATGAATTAAACGATGCCTGGGAAATAGGGATGAATACCTCGTTTGTTTATAATGAAATTGCGCTTTCCAGACCTTCAGAAGAAAAGTTTAATGGCACCATTTCCAATTACCTGAAAGGGATAGCTGCTGAGCATGATTACAGCATTATTTTTCTTACAGACAGCTTTGGCAATATTCTCTATTCATCCAGTAGAATGGCGGCTTCATTGGATTCCATTGAAAATAACATATTGCATCAATCCCTGCCCGGCCGGGCTTCAACAACTGATGTTTTTTATACTGAGGATGGAAGAGCTTATATTGATTTTATCGCTTCGCTCGATGTAGAAATCATGGATTATCCTGTCCCTGCCTATATGGTGATGCGTATTGATCCTGAAGTTGATTTATATCCCTGGGTGGAACAAACCTATATGAATAACTCGACACAAATTGTGTTATTACGTAAAAATAAGAATACCATTGGTGTATTGAGTAACCTGAAAGATGTAGAAAATTCAAATGAAAATATTTTCGTTATAGATACCGCTTCCTTTAATGCTTTGCTTGATGCAATAGAAGGGGAGGGGAGCATACAGGGATTGGATTACCGGGGGCAAAAAGTTGTGGGATATGCAGCACGCATTGAGCACACTTCCTGGTTTGTGCTTTCATTCGCTGATGAGGCCGAGGTGTTGCAATGGTATTATCATAAAATGAATCTTGTTATACCCATTTTTTTACTGGGAGTTATACTTACTGCACTCTTAATCCTTTATTATGATATATGGAGAAGCAATAGATTTTACAAAAGCCATGGAGCCGAACAGGCAAAATTCAAAACGACTATTTATAGCATTGGCGATGCTGTAATTATTACTGATAAAAAAGGGAATATTGAAAATCTGAATCCTGTTGCTGAAAAAGTCACGGGTTGGAAAGAAGCGGAAGCCATAGGTAAGCCATTGGCCACAGTATTTAACATCATCAATGAATCCACCCGGAACAAAATAGAAAGTCCGGTTAAGAAAGTGCTTGAACATGGCACCGTTATTGAACTGGGGAATCACACAGTGCTTATTCGGCGCGACGGGAGTGAAATACCTATACTTGACAGTGGAGCGCCTATTATGGATGAGCGCAATGAAATAAGCGGTGTGGTACTTGTATTCCGTGATCAGTCAGCAGATCGTCAGCGTCAGGCATTTTTAGAACAAAGTGAAATAAATTATCGCCGTATGTTTAACAGCAACCCTCAGCCTATGCTTATCTATAATGTAGATAATTATCAGATTCTTGAGGTGAATGATGCTATGGTGAAAATGTATGGTTACAGCTACCAGGAGTTTCTGCAAATGGATGTAAAAGCACTCAGGCCCGAAGATGAGATACCCTATTTTATACAAAAGATGAAGAGTGAAGCCAGCAATGCACTGCATATGGGCGAAATCTGGAAGCATAAGTTGAAAAATGGAGAAATCATTTTTGTAGAAATTTCATCTCATCAAATTACCTATAACAAACAACCCGCCCGACATGTGCTTATTACCAATGTATCTCAACGGCTTACGGCGGAACTAGCACTCATGCAGAGTGAACAGAAATTCAGATTGTTGTTTGAGAATCATTCTGCCAAAAAGTTCATCATAAATCCTGAAACCGCAAAGATTGAAGAGGCCAATCTGGCTGCCAGTAAGTTTTATGGTTGGTCAAGGGAGGAATTTCGTGGTATGGATTTATCAGTAATCAATACTTTGCCTGAGGATGAAATTCGAAAGTCGTTGCACAAAGTAGAATCCTCTGCGGAGTCAACTCTTGAATTCAAACACAGAAAACGTGATGGTACCGTGTTTGATGCGGAAGTGTTCAGTAGTAAAATTATTACCGACGACAAAACAATGCTGCATTCCATTGTTCAGGATGTTACAGAAAGGAAACAAGCCGAAGATCAGGTGAATTTGCTGCTTAGGTCCATCAATCAAAGTCCGGTAGGCATTCTTATTGCCGATGCATCAACCATTACTACCTATGTAAATCCTTATATATGTGAGATGAGTGGCTTTAGTGAGGAAGATATTATAGGACACACCCCATTATTACTCAGCCCGGCCTCAGAACCATTATTCAGTGAAATTCAGGCTACGCTCAAAAAGGGAGAAGAATGGAAAGGAGAATTGGAAGCGAAAAAAAAGAACGGAGAAAAATACTGGAAAAATGTGGCTGTTTCAGCAGTTCGCAATAGTAACGGAGAAATTGCCAATTATGTATTTGTGCAGGAAGACATTACCCTGCGTCGCAAAATTATGTCTGATTTAATTGAATCTCAGCAGAAGGCTGAAGAAAGTGACCGGTTAAAATCAGCCTTTCTGGCCAATATGAGTCATGAGATCAGAACTCCCATGAATGGCGTTCTGGGGTTTATGGATTTGCTTCAGGACTCTGACCTTACCAGTGATGAACGCGAAGAATATATGGCTATTGTCCGAACAAGTGGCAACCGGCTGCTGTCTACCATAAATGATATAATAGATATTTCAAAGATTGAATCTGGGCAGATGTTGCTTACTATTTCACAATTTAATATTAATAATTTACTTAAACGGCTACTTTTATTCTTTACTGCTGAAGCCAATAATGACAATTTAGAACTCATACTTAAAAATGAATGTAATGAGGCGGATGCGATCATTCGCACTGACATGTCGAAAGTAGAATCCATTTACAACAACCTGATCAGAAATGCAATCAAATTCACCGATAAGGGATACGTTGCTTTTGGATGTTCTGTTGAAAATGGACAATTGTCAGGATTTGTTGAGGATACGGGACGTGGTATACCTTATGAACGACAAGACGTTGTTTTTAACCGATTTGTTCAGGCCGATACCAGCTATTCAAGGGCTTACGAAGGGTCAGGCCTCGGATTATCCATTACCAAAGCATTTACTGAAATGTTGGGCGGCACAATTCGTCTGAAATCAAAACCAGGAGAGGGTACACGTTTTGACTTTGTCATTGATGTTAAGCCAGGCGATAACAATATATTGCCAACCAATAACAGTGCTTTTGTAAAACTATCCAGCGAGCACGATGCTTTAATACTTGTAGCAGAAGACGATGAGGTAAGCTTTATCTTTTTAACCAAGTTGCTGGCCGGCAAGAATTTAAAATTTATTCATGCCCGTAATGGTAAAGAGGCGGTAGACTTTTGCCAGTCCAATCCCAAAATCAGCCTCGTAATGATGGATATTAAAATGCCGGTAATGGACGGGTATGAAGCCACCCGTATCATTAAATCATTCAGACCTGATCTGCCCATAATAGCAGTTACTGCCTTCGCTTTTTCTGAAGACAGAGATAAAGCACTGGCTGCCGGATGCGATGAATATATAAGCAAACCACTTAACCGCAACAAAATCATTGAACTCATAAGTCGGTTTATATAATCAGGCTCAAAGTATAAATAACTGGGTTTCCACCTCCGAAATTTACCTTTAAAGGGAAGAAGAACGTAGGTTATTGCTTACTTTACTATCTTTACAACTTCAAATACTCAAAGAGACTATGGAAAACGTAAGAACCTTATATTTAAACGAACTGAATGTATATCAGCGCAATATACTTATACTTTCTTCGGTTAACCTTCAGATAAATAAAGGTGAATTCGTTTATTTAATTGGCAAGACCGGCACCGGCAAAAGCAGCCTGCTAAAGACTTTATATGCTGAATTGCCTGTAATTGAAGGAGAAGCGGAAATAGTGGGGTACAATATTAAAACCATCCGCAGGCGGGACATTCCTTATCTCAGACGTAAGCTGGGCATTGTCTTCCAGGATTTTCAACTCTTAAGTGACCGCAGTGTACACAATAACCTGCTTTTTGTGCTTAAAGCAACCGGATGGGAAGATAAAACGGCAATCAATGAACGCATTCGTGATGTTCTTGAAAAAGTTGGTTTGGGAACCAAAGGATTTAAGATGCCTCACCAGTTGTCCGGGGGCGAACAGCAGCGGGTTTCTATTGCCAGGGCATTATTAAACGATCCGGAGTTGATTCTGGCCGATGAACCTACCGGAAATCTTGATCCCGAAACTTCAGAGGGCATCATGTCGTTGCTATTCAACATCAGTGCATCGGGCCGGGCCGTACTTATGGCTACCCATAATTATGCACTTATCGAAAAATTTCCTTCGCGAATAGTGAAGTGTGAAGGCGGACGCGTATTAACCACCGAAAATCAGGCTGATCAGTTTTCCGGCATTGGCAGTATTTGAAAAATGTGCCTCAAGCAACGCCGCTCTTTGATGGCTGATTTTTGCATCCAGAGGGGTATTCAACAATGTTCCAACCTTATTGCCGATCTCTTGTTCATTGTCGGCAACAATACACAAAGATTCCAGTCCTGTACCTGCAAGCATGGGTGAGTTTACCAGACAATGCCGTCCATTGTAAAGGGTATTCAGCAGCTTTAACTTCAATCCTGTTGCCTGAAAAGTAACCAGAATATTTACCTGAGCATCGCGAATAAGCGAAAAAAGCATGTCATCGTCAGGATTGGCCACAATTCGGATGTTGGGATGCGCATTTGCCATTTCAATAATCCTTGGCGGAGGATTCATGCCTGCAATTACCAATGGATAATCTGTATTGGCAAATACCTTCTTGATCAAAAACCCGGCAGCCATTTCGTTTTCGGGCACTTCGATATTTCCATGATAAAGTACGAAACTTCCACTTCCGGGTCTAATATCCACTTCCTCGTTAGCATGAAAGCTGGGCAGATAGTGTACAATCCCCGGATCAGGAAATTTTGACCTCAGGTAATCGGCGTCGCTGCGTGACACTACCAGCATAAGTTTCGCATGTTTGAGCCTGAATCGCTGGAAAAAATAAAGTTTCAGACTTTCAATTAAAAAATAAGCTTTTTTAAAAAAACGGTGTTCGGCCCTGAACAGATTCAGGTAATACTGATGCTCGATATTGCTTTCGCGATAGATGAGCATGCGGTTTTTTAAACGGGAATCATCCAGGTAATAACATGAGTGTATGCCTTCAAACAGTATAGGATAATCATCCCTGAGCAGCCGACTGATGAGTGCTGGCGATCTCCGGCTCTTAACAATATAGGGTATGGGGCTTAAGGCTGATTTTAAACCGGTCAGGCGTGGATAATAAAGGACCTCCATACAGTAATCCTCTAATTCTGGTGCCCGCTCACGACCCGGATATTCGAAACAATGCAGATGAATTTTTATTCCTTGTTGGCAAAGTGCCTTTAATTTATAAAAAACGTCAATGACCCCTCCATAATTTGGTGGGTAAGGTATATCAAAAGCAACGATATGCAAATGGCGTTCAGGCATATTGACCATAAATCTTATGTAATTTTTTTTCTTCGTTTTCCCAGGTAAGTTCCCGGGCTGCCCGGTTCAATCCTTCTTTCCACTTATTCCGGTCGGTTTCAATGTGGAGCATTTCCTCCATTATAAGTGCAAGCTTTTTCGGATCATGATTGTCTGTAATCCGGCCAATGTTATAAATTTTTATAATACGGGCAATTTCCGGAAGGTTGGATGCCAACACAGGAATCCGGGCATGAATATAATCAAAGAGTTTATTGGGCAGGCTGAACCGGTAATTCAGATTGGTATCTTTGTCCAGTGTCAGCCCCAAATCGGCATTGGAAGTATAAGCCATAAGCTGAGCATAGGGCATTTTATCGCGAAACATCACTTTACCGGCGATTTCAGGTTGCGCAGCACGGATTTTAAGGGTTTGAATAACATCGCCCGAACCTATGATCAACAGTAATGTATTTTGCAAATATGCCATTGCTTCTATGGCTTCTTCGGCTCCCCGTTGTATATTAAGCCCTGCCCCCTGTAGTATAACAATCCACTGATCATTTGGCAAACCCAATTCCTGGCGGGAAGTTTTGAGCTTACTTACCCTGCTGCGGGGAATATTTCGAACCACATGCACTGGCTTGCCGTATTTTTTTTCATACAATCGGGCGATGGAATCATTTACGGTGATAATGTCGCCGAGCTTTGGGAAAATGAACCCTTCAATGCGTTGCCAGATATGCTGAACCCCTGGTCGGTTAACAAGTTCGGGAGTCTCAGTGTAAAATTCGTGGGAATCGTAAATCAGGGGTATTTTTTTAAGCTTATGCGCAATGAAATTTGCAAGTAAAGTGTCAAGATCGTTGGCTACCAATAATTTGCATTGATGAAACAGCAAAAACCATAGTAACCGGAAATTATACTCTGCATAGAAAAAAGGGCCACGTCTGAAGATCAGTTTCATGCGGTGGGTGTCATAAGGCCGTTCATTAACAGGAAGACAACCCGGTAACCATCGTCCCACAAGCAACACCTTGAATCCCATGTCGGTAAGGGTGTGACAGACCTTATCCACACGTTGATCGGTGCTTAAATCGTTGGTTACGGAAACAATTACGCTTTTCAAAATCAGGTTGTAGTACGATGGGAGTGCAAAAGTACCTGATTTTTGAATAGGTTACAAGACGATCCGCTTTCAGTTAATAAGTTGTTTCAGAAAGCTTCTTTACCCTGATATAATGCGTTCCATTGTGGTATTATGTTCTTACACCGCACATTATCTTCTATGGCAGTGCCCTTTTTAAGACATTATACGGTATTTGTTCTTTGATGGTTTATTTATCTGACATTCTCCGTAATTTTGCGCCATGGAAACGGCCAAAACCCTCAAACTGCAACACAACATTTTACTGAAACCATATAACACTTTTGGTATGAGTGTTATTTCCAGGGATTTTGTCGAAATTACCTCCGAGTCTGAACTGCCTGAATTGCTAAAGATTATAAATCAGTATCCTGGTCGGGTTATGTTTCTTGGTGGTGGCAGCAATGTTCTATTTACCCGTGATTTTGATGGACTTATCGTTAAAATATCACTTTATGGCATAAAAACATTGCATCAGGATGATGAGGTGATCTATGTGCGGGGAATGGCCGGCGAAAACTGGGATAATTTTGTGCAGTATTGTGTAACTCGCAATTATGGAGGACTTGAGAATCTGAGCCTGATACCTGGCAATGTTGGTACCAGTCCCATTCAAAATATCGGGGCATATGGTGTGGAACTAAAAGATACTTTCCATATGCTGGAAGCCGTTTCCTTGCGCAGCGGTGAATTCAGGGAGTTTTATGCTGAAGAATGCGCTTTTGGTTACAGAGATAGCGTTTTTAAGAACGAGCTGAAAGATAAATATCTCATTCTTGCCGTTATCTTCAAATTGAACAAGCGTCCTGTGCTTAACACTTCCTATGGGGCCATTGCAGAGGAACTGCAAAAAATGAAACTGTCGCCCTCGGTTAAAAATATCGCTACCTGTATAACCAATATCCGCCGCAGTAAATTACCCGATCCGGCAGTGCTGGGAAACGCTGGCAGCTTTTTTAAAAACCCCGTAATACCTGCTGAACAGGCGCAAATATTGAAAGTAAAATATCCGGAAATGCCGGTTTATCCTGCGGAAGATGGCGTAAAGCTGGCAGCAGGCTGGCTAATAGAGCAATGTGGATTAAAAGGTTATCGCAGTTCACATGCGGGTGTGCATCAAAATCAGGCATTGGTACTGGTGAATTACGGACATGCAACCGGAAGCGAAATTCTCGCACTTGCAGAACTTATTATGGCTGAAGTAAGCAATAGATTTAACATAAACCTGCAGCCGGAAGTTAACATCATTAGCTAAAGTTGAAAACATCTGGCAGCCAGCTGCTTTTCTTTTGTGGTCCATTGGTCTGCATAGGTTTTCTCAATGGCTTTCATGGAATTAATCCGTCACCTTTTCTTTTTGATCGGGCCCGCCTTCATCTTCTATGGTTGTTATCTTGAATTGAACTGCGAAATGACTGGGTGTATTTTCATGATTATGATAGAGAGAATAACGCCGGCTAAGCTCCACTCCAAGATAAAAGATGAGTGATGCATAATAAATCCAACCCAATATGGCAATAAATGCGCTCACCGCTCCATATACCGCTCCCATATTATTGCCTCCAATGATTAATCCTATAAGAATCTTCCCTATAGAAAATAAGATAGAAGTAAAGATGCCCGCAAACCAGGCCGCACTCCAGTAAACTTTTATATCAGGTAAATACCTGTATATCAGCGTGAATATAACCGACACAATTCCAAGTGATAAAATTATATTGATAAATTGAGCAATCACAATGAAATCAGGAGACAGATACCTGATAAGTATATCTTTTAGAAATGCAATGGAGGCATCTACCACCAGCGAGATAAGCAACAGAAATCCCAGCGATAGGATTACTCCAAACGACATTACCCTGTCTCTCAATAATTTAATGATGCTCGTTTTAATACTACCTTTCACCTTAATACGCCAGATTTCATTGATGGATTTCTGGATAATGCCAAAAAGAGTGGTAGCCGATACCAGAAAAAGAACGATACCAACAATGGTTCCAATGCCTTTTTTTTCTGAAATCTGATAATTGTCTATGGCCCTTTCCAATAAATCAACACTGTCGTGTCCTATAAGCACATCAAGCTCATTAAACAACTTATACCTGACCACATCGTCGCCAATCACATATCCAAAAACAGCTATAATAAGTATCAAAATCGGCGCGATCGAAAAAGTGGCTATATAAGCGGTGTAGCCGGCCAGCTGGAAAGGGTTTGACGACATAAAATTCATCACGGTTTCTTTCCATATCTTACCGGTATCTATGAACCATTGTTTAAGATGTTGAATTGTAGCGTTTTTCATTTCCCAAATAACTTTAAAAATTTCTTCTTTGTTTTAGAAAAGTTGAAAGAATATTTTTCCGTTCCCCGGTCACTTAATAAGTATGCATAAGGCTTAAGACCATCAATATGGCGCATAACGATTTTTAAAATTGCCATAACAGGCACGACAATAAGCATTCCGGCAACGCCCCAGATCAAATTTGCAATCAGTAAGCCAATAATAATGGCAAAAGGGTTTAATTTAATATTATTACCAACAATGTTAGGCGTAAGAAGGTTGTTTTCGGTAAACTGAATAATAATAAATAATATTACGATTTTTACCACCATGCTAAACGGATCTGAAACAGAAAAGAATACATAAAGTACCGGGATTGCCCCGCCTAATAAGGTGCCAAAATAGGGAATCAGGTTAAGCAATGCCGCCAGTGAGCCAAACAATATGGCATTTGGGACCCCAATAATTAAAAGGCCAATAGAATTTAATACTGCCAGTATGAGAACCACCAGCAAAATACCCCCCAGATATTTTCCGGTAACTTTTGATACTTCCCTTAAAATATTTAGGGTAACCTGTTTGTTTTCACGACCAACAATTTTAAAGATAAAATAGGCAGTTTTGGTGCGATAAAACATCACAAAAAATGTAAATACCGGCAGTAAAAATATTTGAAACAGGGTAGAAGTGGTTCGTGAAAAAAACATGCCTACACTTGATTCCCAGGAGGAACCTATGGCATTTGTTGCACGGCTTACTACATTGTCCATGGCGCTGCTGTTCATTCCCAGTTTCTTTTCGAGCACATTTTGCATGTTATCAAATTTTGAAATAACCTGCGCTTGAATAGCGTCATAATCAATATTGGCGTTTGACACCTTAATGCCTGCAAAGAGTCCTATCCCACCCAATATTAATAAAGCGGCCAAAATAACCAGAAAAATAGAAATACCACGATGCATGCCTCTTTTTTCCATCTGCCATGAAACAGGATACAGCAAATAAGCAAAAAAGAAACTTAGCGCTAAAGGTACGAATACGCTTTTAGCGAAAATCATTGTGGTGATTATAGCGGCCAGTATAAAAAGAACGGCGGCAATTTTTAAGACCTTTGAATCCTTCATAAATATATAAGACTTGATTTCATATATACTAAAATTTATGCCAGGAGCTAAAGTAGTGTAAATTACCGACCCCATCATGCTTATACGCCTATTAACAGCCACACATTGATAGTTAATGTGTGGAAAATTATTCACGTTGCAAGGTTAGATGGTTTATGCTTTCAGTTAAAAGCCGCGTGGCACGCTATTGGCATAACTTTTAAGCAATGAACAAATTCATTTTTCAAACATTTATAGTTCTATAAGATTTCACCTATGATCAGAAGTTTACGCTTATGCATTTTTTTGATGCTCTTATTTGGAAGTTTTATTCCAATGGCTCAGGAAAATTATGAAGTGCGTAAGGTAAAATTTAAAGGCAACAAAACCCTGGATGATGATTTTTTGCTTGATCGCATGGCATTAAAGGAGGTGTCATGGGTTCAAAAGTTATTGACCAAAAAGGAGCCCTATCTCTATCACAGAGAAATGATAGAAATGGATATGGAGCGGCTTACCCGGATTTACCAGACTGAGGGTTTCCTGGAAGCTGAAGCCACAATGTTGCCTCCGGACATCAATGATAAGAAGAAAAAGGTAAAACTTACCATAGAAGTGGACGAAGGAGAGCCGATAAGGGTAGATAGTGTTTATTTCAGGCTGACGGACACCGTTAAGTCACCAATAAATATGGATTCCTTAACACGAAAAGTATTCAAACGGGTGGCTTTAACAAAAGGAAAACGTTTTCGTGATGAAGACTTGCAGTCTGATCAACAAGCCTTAGGCAATGCCTTCCGAAACATGGGTTATGCTTACGTTGATGTAACCTATGATTTAAATCTTCGTCCGGATGATTATAAAACGGACATTATTTATTTTATTAAGCCGGGGCCTTTATGCTATGTTGGAACTACCCATATTGTGGGTGCCAAACATGTTAAGGATTCTTTTATTCGCAAGCAGCTAAAATATGAGGCAGGCGAAGTTTATGATCGTTCAGCCCTGGAAAAAACCAGAATAAACCTCTATCATCTTCAGCTTTTTCGTATTGTATCCGTATTGCCGCAAACCAACGCCGATTCTACCCAAAACCCTATCCCTGTCAGAATATATTTAGAAGAAACACCCCGTTTGAATGGGAAATTAGGGCTGGGTTATGGTACAGAAGATAAATTCAGGACATTTTTGGATTTAAATTACCTGGGCTTTTTAGGTGGGGCCCGGCGTATAAATCTACAGTTGAAGCATTCAGCCATATTGCCTTACTCAGCAAGCCTTCGGTGGATACAACCCCGTTTTATCGGAGACCGAAGCACCATTGAGCTTAATCCATACATTATGAGAAACAAAGAGCCGGGATACGATAATCGTACCCTTGGTTTGAGGGTGCCAATGAATCATCAGTTTAACAACTGGCTGACTTCCTCACTCACCTATTACTTTGAAGCCGTGGAACAGGCGATTGAAGCAGATGATCCTGAATTTGCACACATCCAGGGAGATAAGTTCCCCTACAATAAATCAGGTGTTATTTTGGGCTCAGTATACGATAACTCTAAACCCAGATTTTCTGCCACAAGTGGCATCAATCTATCACTGGCATTCAAGGTAAATGGATATCTGTTTGGAGGTGATTTCAGTTATACCCGGTTGTGGGGCACTTTCAGGATATATCATAAGATAGGCGATTTTACCCTGGCTTTTAAAATGGCCGCCGGAGGCATACATTCTTCAGATACCAGCGGATTTATTCCCGTAGAGGACCGCTTTTACTCCGGAGGAAGTATTTCAGTCAGGGGGTGGAGGCGGGCTCAACTTGGCCCTAAGCGTGAAAGTGGAACCCCACTGGGAGGCAAGAGCCTGCTCGAAAGTAGTTTTGAAGTTCGTTTTCCCCTGTTCTGGAGGCTGAGCGCAGTAGGATTCATTGATGCGGGAAATGTATGGACAGGATCTTATTCCTATAATATAAATGATCTGGGTTATGCTGTTGGGCCGGGATTGAGAATTGAAACTCCCATCGGACCTGTAAGATTCGATGTGGGCTTTCCTGTATGGAATGAAAAAAAATTACCCCAGTTTTTTATCAGTGTTGGACAAGCATTTTAAAACAATGAGCAAAACCATTACAACAATAATTAAAGTACTCGCCTGGATACTCGCCGGTATCATTGGCCTGTTGTTGTTGGTTGCTTTGCTGATACAAACATCATTTGTTAAAAAGAAAATTGCCGGAATAGCCGAAACACAGGCTGCCTCTTTTGTTGAAGGCAAGCTTACGCTAGGTTCCATTACCGGAAATTTCTTTACCGGCATTCAATTGAACGAAGTCTTATGGATGAACGGGAGCGATACCCTGGCTTATATTCCGGAAATCAGCACTACTTACCGCTTGCTTCCTTTGTTAAACAGTCGTCTTGTAATTCGCACTGCCTCTATCGAAAGGCCAAGATTCTTTCTGAAGCAGGACGCAGATTCCACCTGGAATGTTCAACATCTCATCAAGCCGCAACCGGTAGATACCTTAGCCAGTGACACCTCTGCAAGCAAATTTGCCATTGACGTGGCCCGGTTTTCCATCAATCAGGCTTATATAGGGGTCCAATCCTTTGATACCATCATTCCGGAAGAAATTATAAATCTGAATCTTTTGTTGTCCGGATATTATAGTTCAGATAATCAGAATGTTGAATTAAAGCGATTTAATTTTGTAACAAGGCAACCAGATTTTACACTCAAAGAACTTACCCTCGATTTTAGCCGGAATCAGGCGCACATGCAACTGAAAGACTTTAAATTGGTTACCGCACGCAATCAGGTGGTTGCCCATGCAGCCTACCAGGCCGAAGGAAAAAGAATGGGCACTGCCAGCATACAAACTGAGCCGGTTAACATTGAAGAATTTAAATTTATATTGCCTGATATTACACTCCCCGCACATCCCTATATTGACTTTGATGCTGAGTTGATAGGCGATCAGATGAATGCTAATCTTGTTATTGCAGATGAAGGACAGGAGCTTAACATGAATTTGATATCCGGCAATCTTTACGCATTTCTGACAGATACTACGATGAAAGATTTACAATATCTTGTAAATGCAACCATCAAACAAATAGATGTTGCTCATTGGACAGGCGAAAGTAATCTCAACTATATAATTAATGGAAGCTTAAAGATTGATGGCTCCGGAATTTCCCCGGAATCTGCTGTCGTTGAACTGGTGGGCGACTTTTATGATCTACGCGTGAGCAACAAGCCGGTAGATAAGCTTGATTTGGATTTGAATTATAATAAGGGTGATGTTAAGGGATTAATTACCGGAAATGGCAATTTTGGCAGTTTCCGTGTGATTCCCGATGCCAGAAATCTGATGGGTGACAATCCGGATTATAAGGTGTTGATGGTTACAAGAAATCTTAATCTGGCCATGCTTACGGGCAATGACAGCTTGTATTCATCACTGAATGTAAATGCCAGATTGAGCGGACGGGGCATTGATCCTAACACCCTGACTGCCGACGCGGACATTAAAATACACAACAGCACTTTTCAGACCATACACCTTGATACTTTATTGGCTAACGTAGGCTATCGTGCTGAGAATATTGATATAGATTCTCTTTTGCTTGCAACTGAATCGTTGCGGCTTACTGCTCATGGCAGATATAGCATGAATGCCTCTTCATCTGTTAAGTTGAATGCAAGCTTTTCAGGACTGGATGAGTTTCGGGCTTTTATCCCGGTGGATAGCCTCGAGACAAGTGGGACACTGGAAGCCAATCTTGCAGGAACCCCCGATTCGCTTAAACTAATAGCCAGTCTTAAAATAAATGAAACCCGGTATGGCTCTCTTCTGCTGGAAGCACTTCAACTGGATGCCAATGCTTTTATTGCTCATGGCGATACGCTGGTGCATGCCGGTATACGCGCAAAGCGCTTTAGTACAGGATCTTTTGTGCTTGATTCCATAAATATGAATGTAGATGCCTCCATGGACTCTGTATATCTTGCCGGAAACGTGAGTAACCAGGACCTAAGTGCAACCATAAAAAGCGGGCTTACCTTCGGCACACCAATGAATGTGAGACTGGACGATTTAGTGCTTGACTACAAAGATCAGCACCTGGAGTTGCAACAATCTCCAGCATTGATAAGCATAGGCGAAACTGCTTACCAAATTGATAATTTAAAAATGGCGTCTGCAGATTCCGACAGCGCTCAGGCTATTCAAATAGCAGGTGTTATCGATCGTTCAGGAACGCAGGATCTGGCGGTAAATGTCACCAATGTGAACATAGGCGAATTGGTAAATTCCTTTAATGAGGAAATGAAAGCATCGGGCATATTTAGTTTGAATCTTAAAATTTCAGGTAGTGCGGCAGCTCCGGTAATGGATGCAAAGTTTGCGCTGGAAGAAGCATCATTGAATGATTATAAGTTTACTGAATTCGGAGGGACATTTGGTTTGAAGAATAATGAGCTGGATGTGGCTGTAAATCTCATTCCTGCCGACAGCGGCAAAATCAGTATCGAAGGTCAGATTCCGGCATCCATAAGACTGGATAGTATGCAATTTGAATTTAACCCGGAAGCACCACTTGATGCAAAGTTTATTGCTGACAGATTTCCCTTAGGCGTAATCAGAGCTTTTAACATTACAGAAGATATTGCCGGCTTTTTGCAGGCTGATGTAAACATAAGCGGTACAGTAAAGGATCCCAGGCCCGAAGGTAATCTGCGACTGGTAGATGCTTCGGTAAAGGTACCGGAATACGGAATAGATTATAAAACCATTAAATTGAATGTTAATTTTACGCCTGAGGAAATCATTCTGGATACTTTTAATATTACCAGTCAGGACGGGGCAATGTATGCTGATGGGAAACTTAATTTTAGAGGTGGATTTTACAAGGGTGATATTTCTGATTCCAAAATCAGTGTCTTTTTTGATAAATTCAATCCATTTGATCACAAGCAATTTAATATGATGCTTTCTGGTCAGGCTGATTTGAAAGGCAAGCCCGGAGAAGTAGTCTTCTCTGGCGATTTGAAGATTCCTGAATCGGAATTTAATCTGCCGGCAGTTATGGCCTTGCTTGGTAAGTTTAGTGCTCCTGAGATGCCAACACCCATCCTTGTCCGCGAACTCACCGAACACAAACACCAGGGCGACTCACTAATTACTCATAGACCCATTGCAAGCATTGATACGGCTGGCCCAACGCTTTATCTGGAAAATGTCAGTGGAAAGTTAAAGGTAAATATCCCCAAAAATACCTGGATTAAGAGCGAAGATTTGCGTCTGGAGCTTTCAGGAGATATTGAGCTCATTAAGACCAGGGCATATTTCGAAATATTTGGTACTGTAGACGTTGTCAGGGGTCAATATGAAATCCTTGGACGCACCTTTAAAATAGACAAAGGACACGTGAGCCTGCAGGGTGGAGAAAAAATTAATCCGGTTATGGACATTACCGCATCTTATACCTTTAGAAATACTGAACGTGCTGAGCAGGAACTTACTGTAAACATTACCGGTGATATCGATACCCCTGCAGTTAAGTTTGAGCTTGATGGCAGCGCCATAAGCGAAGGAGATGCAATGTCATACATCATGTTCGGCAAAAGTCTCGACCAGCTCACCCTGGATCAGCAACAAAATGTGGAAGGTGCCGGCGGTGGAAGTGTAGCCGCCAATGCCGCTGCATCTATATTGTCCTCTCAGTTAACCAAATTTTTGGGCAATACTTTAAATGTCGATTATATAGAATTAAAAAGTGGTGATGGTTTTGATAATGCCACCCTTATTGTAGGTAAATACATTACCAACGATTTGTTTGTTAGTTATGAACAACTCTTTGGTCAGACATCAGAGAACAATGCCAAGGCCTATGAAGTAAAGCTGGAGTATGAAATATTCCGCTGGCTGTTTCTTCAGTTGAACAATTCCAGTCGAGATAGCGGTTTCGATGTTATCTATAAATTTGAATCGGAGTAAAGTTATTGATGTGTTGGAGGTGGGATGATTTTTAGAGGTTGGAGGTTGGAAATTAGAGGTTAGAAGTTAGAAGTTAGAAGGTAGAGGTTAGAAGTTAGAAGTTAGAGGTGAGAAGTTAGAAGGTAGAGGTTAGAAGTTTGATTTCCCATCTCCCTGTCCCCACGTCCCTTTTTTATGTCCCTCGTCCCTTTGGTCTTTGGTCTTTGGTCTTTGGCCTTTGGTCTTTGGTCTTTTGGCTTTTGGTCTTTGGTCTTTGGAGGTTAGTGGAGAGAAGTTAGAAGTTAGAGTTTAGAGTTGAGAAGTTAGAAGATAGAAGATAGAAGTTAGAGGTTAGAGTTGAGAAGTTAGAAGTTAGCTTTCCCGTCCCCTTGTCCCCACGTCCCTTTTTTATGTCCCTCGTCCCTCTTAAGCGTCCCTCGTCCCTTTTGGCTTTTGGTCTTTGGCCTTTGGTCTTTGGCCTTTGAGAAGATAGAAGATAGAAGTTAGAAGTTTACTTTCCCGTCCCCACGTCTCCCTCTCTCCCTCACCCCCTCCCTCTCTCTCTCTTTGCTCCTACCTCTCCTTGTCCCGCGGTTTCTGCTCTCCCCGTATATGTGGATGTAAAACCTCAAATTGTGGCAGTTTATAGTTACAGAAAACCACAACCCGTTCAATATGTAAAATATGTAAAATAATGATATAGAGAATGTTACATGTTATCTTCTGTTGCTGTCCGAATCATGGCATACAATTAGACTAAAATGTACACAACAGAATTAAAACTAAAGTAAATTCAAAATGAAAACACTAAAATTATTCTCTCTCGTACTAGTTTTACTTGTTGGAAACTCGTTATTGGCTCAGGAAACTTCTGTTGGCTTTAAAGGTGGATTGAATCTGTCAACCATTAGCACTGATGGAGGTGAAGATAAAAACCTGAAGCCAGGATTTCACGTAGGAGTTTTTACTAATGTTGGTATAAATGATGCGGTGGGCTTTCAGCCTGAACTCTTATTTGGTACCAAGGGATTGAAAATTAACTACGATGGTGCCATCATCACAGATGGCGAAACACACTTTAATTTTAATTACCTTGAACTTCCACTCTATCTTACTGTTAATCTAATTGAGACATTTCGTTTTCAATTGGGGCCATATGTAAGTTACCTGTTAAGTGCCAATGTGGATACGGATGCTTCGGTGTTTAATTATTTTGAAATTAACTCGAGCGATGAACTTGACAGGGAATATTTTAATGCTTTTGATTATGGTTTGGCTGCAGGCATTGCCTTTAATTTTGATGCCCTCGAAGTTGGTGTTAATTACACCTATGGGTTAAATCAGGTAGCCAAAAATGATGAACCCTCACATCGACTGTTGGGGGATGGCAAAAACAGGGTAATCCAGGTTTATGCCGGAATTAAGTTCTAACCCTTAAAAACCGAAAAACATGTTACGTCTTGTATTGATTTTCTTCGTTATCGCCCTTTTGGCCGCAATCTTTGGATTCGGTGGTATAGCTGCCGGTGCTGCAGGTATTGCAAAAGTAATTTTCTATATTTTCATTGTGCTGTTATTGCTCTCAGTGATTGCCGGTGGAATAAGAGGATTTAAATAAAAAACAAATTATTAACCTTTAAAAATTTTAAAACTATGAAAACTGGAGATGTATTACTGGGATTTGCCATTGGCGCAGTTGCCGGTCTGGTTACCGGAATCCTGGTTGCCCCTGACAAAGGGACAGAAACCCGCAAAATGATCAAAACTAAAGTTAAGGATGTTACCCAAAACTTTATGGACGACGTGGAAGACAGAATCGACCGCGTTGAGGAAAAAGTAAGGTCTATGAAAAAGAAGGCTCAGCAATCAGCCGAAGAAGTAAAGGCCGATCTGAAAGAAAAAGCTGCAGGAGCCGTCTAATCATTATTATTAACTGCCTTATATCACCATGAAAGCAATTGTATCCGATAGTATTTCCGCATTAAAAGATTCGCTTGAACGATATCTCGAATTGAGATTGGACTTGCTTAAGCTTTCTGTCCTTTCTAAAATCAGTAAAATATCAGTGTTTCTGATTACTGCGCTGGTTGTTGTTTTATTGGGATCTGCTTTTTTACTTTTTGGTGCGGCAGCTTTCGTGGTGTGGTACGGCAATACCTATGGCGATTATCTAATGGGATTGCTGATGGTTACCGGATTTATTCTCTTCCTGGGCATATTATTTTACCTGTTACGTCGACCTTTAATTTCTTCAATTGTAATTAAAAGTTTTGCAGGTATTTTATTTGAAAATGATGATGACAATTCATTAGGCCATGAATAGTAAAAACCTGAAAACATTCAATGAGATTAAGTTGATGCGTCTTAATCAAAAACAGCGTTTGAAATACACTGAAGATCAGATTAAGGCGCGGCTGGACCTCGTATATCAGAATTACAAATTACAGCTAAAAGGTGAACTTGTAAAACGCGGTACCTTTATGATATTTAACTTCCTGGGGAAGAAAATTATGCATCGATTCTCCCGCTGATGTAGAGTTTAATCCCGTTTTGTTGTGTGTTGTTGTTAGTTGCGTTAAAGCCCTGCATTTTTGCAGGGCTTTACTTTTAAGATCCGTATAGTACCAGTGTAATCATTCTACCAGAGCTTTTATTACCATAAAATTGGAATTTAAGCTTTAATAAGCTGCCCTCAGAAACCGGGGCAGTTTTTATAAGGTAATATTCAATTCTGGGACTTTCCGACTAAATAACTAAATTTGCAGCCTTATAATTTTTTTATGAAAATATCATTGAATTGGTTGCGGGATTACCTTGATACAGACCTTTCTGTTAATGAATTGTCACACTTGTTAACCGATATCGGACTTGAAGTAGAGGCTGTTGAAGAATTTGAATCGATTAAAGGAGGACTAAAGGGCGTTGTAACAGGACAGGTAATGGAATGTAAACGACATCCCAATGCAGATAAACTAAGCCTGACTAAAGTAGATGTCGGTACAGGAACTTTATTGAACATTGTATGTGGTGCCCCCAATGTTGAAGCCGGCCAGAAAGTGATGGTAGCTACAACCGGAACCACGCTTTACATGGGAGAAGAGGCCCTGGAAATACGGCGTTCAAAAATCCGTGGAGAGGTTTCGGAAGGCATGATCTGTGCTGAGGATGAACTCGGTATTGGCCATGACCATCAGGGTATAATGGTTTTGCCGCCGGATACAAAACCTGGATTGCCAGCCTCAACCGTGTTGGGACTGGAAACAGATGTCGTTTTTGAAATAGGACTAACCCCCAACCGGGCCGATGCTGCTTCGCACATCGGCGTAGCCCGCGATCTTGCTGCTGCTCTTAACATAAGGTTTCCCAAAAAACAGGAAGTTAAAGTAAAACTGCCCGATGTTTCTTCCTTTAAAGCAGAAAATAATCATTTGCCAGTAACCGTTGAAGTGAAAGATGTTGTGGCTTGTCCGCGTTATTCTGGCCTCACCCTTCAGGGAATAACGGTAGCGCCTTCACCCTCATGGCTGGTAAACCGGCTTAAAGCCATAGGTGTACGACCCATCAACAACGTGGTGGATGCCACCAATTATGTGCTGTTTGAATATGGCCAGCCTTTACATGCTTTTGATGCCAGTGCCATTGAGGGAAATAAAATAATAGTGAGCACCGTGCCTGCTGAAACCCGGTTTATTACCCTGGACGGAGTAGAGCGAAAACTATCGTCCCGGGATTTGATGATTTGTAATACCGCTGCCCCCATGTGCATCGCAGGTGTCTTTGGCGGACAATCCTCCGGCGTTACAGCAGAAACCACAAGCATCTTTCTGGAAAGTGCCTGCTTTAATGCGGTATGGGTGCGAAAAACATCCAATCTGCATGGATTGAAAACAGATGCTTCTTTCCGTTTTGAGCGTGGAACCGATCCTGAAATAACGGTTACGGCATTGAAAAGGGCAGCCATGCTTATTCGGGAATTGGCTGGAGGAAGCATCTCATCTGAAATTCAGGATGTTTATCCAAAACCGGTTAAACCCGTTCAAATCGACATTACGTTTGATTACATCAATCGTTTTGTAGGACAGGTTATTCCCGCACAGGAAGTGGTAAATATTGTCACGCAACTGGGAATTACAGTACTTTATCAGGATGAGTCCCGGCTAAAAGTCTCAGTTCCCGCTTTTAAGGTAGATGTGACCGGCAAATCTGATCTGATTGAAGAAATATTACGTATATATGGCTACAATAAAATCAATTCAGACAGCAGGCAGGGAACCGGCTATTCTGACCAACATCCCCCCATTTCTGAATTGCTTCAGCATAAAATTTCAGATCATCTGGCAAGCAAAGGTTTCAACGAAATTATAACCAATTCTCTCAGTAGCTCGGGACATTACACAGGCAGTAAATGGTTTGATGAAAATCGCCTGGTGAAAATTTTTAATCCCTTGTCAAAGGAACTTGATGTCATGCGTCAAACACTTATATTTAGTGGGTTGGAATCTTTGGCTTTTAACATTAACCGCAAGCATTCAAACCTGAATTTCTTTGAATTTGGTCGTACCTATGCTTTAAAAGATAATCCGGTAAAGGGAGAGGTTACCGCCTCCTACCATGAAACGCGCATGCTTGCCCTATTTCAAACCGGCGACAAATTTCCTGAAAGCTGGCACAATCAAACAGCGAAGACAGATTTTTATCGGTTGCATTCCGTTGTTCAGGGCATAATGGCAAAAACCGGTGCCGTCGGCTTACTTAAACCTAACGAGGTTATACCTCCCTTCTTTGAATATGGAATGGTATACAAAAATAATGACCATCCTGTTTATTGCCTTGGCCGGCTGAATAAAAAGCTCTGCACCTCTTTTGATGTGTCGCAGCCTGTATTTTATGCCGGGATACATTGGGATAATTTGTTGGAACTGGTTAAAAACCACCACGTTAATTACGTGCCTGTTTCCCGGTTTCCAGAAGTTCGACGTGATCTTGCCCTCATAATAGAAAAAAGGATTAATTATGCGCAATTGGAAGAGATTGCTTTTCGCTATGGAAAAAAGATGCTTAAACAAGTTAACCTGTTTGATATCTATGAGGGCGAAAGCATTGGCAGCGGGAAAAAATCGTACGCATTGAGTTTTATTCTTCAGGATGAAAATAAAACCCTTACCGATAAAGAAATTGATAAATTTATGGCCCGGCTGATTGAAGTATATGAAAAAGAAGCCGATGCCATCATCCGTAAATGATCGCTAATTAAGGCTTACCTGCTGAAAACCAAAGCGCAAACAGTTTGTTTAATTGTGGTTCAGATTTTATTTTACTTGTAAAAACCAACAACAATGCAAACAAAATACGGATTTCAGCTAATGGATATTGATGAATTTAGCGGATGGATAGCCGCACAAACGGTAAGCCGGGAAATAAACCTGATTCAACAGCATCACACCTACCTGCCCGATTACAATCATTTTACCGGCAGCAACCATTTCGAGCGGATGCGTTCCATGAAAACCTATCATACGGTGAACAATGGATGGAGTGATATAGCCCAGCATTTTACTACCTTTCCCGATGGAACAATTGGTATATGCCGGCCGCTCAACCAGATTCCTGTGGGTATAAAAGGCGCCAATGCACGTGGTATCTGTATTGAGCACTTTGGTAATTTTGATGCCGGCCACGATGATATGTCTCCCGGGCATCGAAAAACCATTGTTGAACTTACTGCCCTGCTTTGCCGCAAATTTTCACTTCCACCTGATACCGGACATATTGTATATCACCATTGGTTCGACCTGAACTCGGGCATTCGTCGCGACGGTAAAGGGACAACCAAAAGTTGTCCGGGCACGGCCTTTTTTGGTGGGAACAAGGTGGCTGATGCGGAGAGAGAATTTATTCCCCTGGTTAAAGCAGCCATTCAAAATGGTCACTTTACCACAGATATTGTTCAGCCGGGTGCAGCATCTGCTGAAGTGTATGAAACAGGTATTGTAAACGCACCCCGACTTAACGTTCGTCTTGGGCCCGGAACCAACTATGCAGTTGTCAGCAGTCTGGGAACAGGTGCGGTTGTAGCTGTTTATGAAAGTAAAAATGGATGGTTACGCATCAGTTCAGAGAATTATTGGGTTGCTGAGCGACATGTTCTGAAGGTGAAACGGGCGCGCACTACTGCCGGTATACTTAATATTCGCACCGGGCCGGGCGGGACGTTTAACAAAATTGGATCACTGCCCCGTAATACAAGTGTTTTCGTGTATGATACTTCGCCGGGATGGTGCAGAATTGACCTCAATGATAAGTGGGTGAGCAGTGCGTATCTCACTTATAACTGAAAAACTTCGCTGTTTTGTCAAAATGGCAGATAATTCTGTTTTTATCTGCAATTGCGCCATCTAATTGTTAATTTTGCAGTATTATACTGATTTTATTATTTAACAATGGATATTCAGCAAATTAAACAGCGATTCAGCATCATTGGTCATTCCTCTTTGCTCGACCGCGCCATTGATGTAGCCCGTCAGGTAGCTGCCACCGATATTACCGTGCTAATTACGGGTGAAAGTGGTGTGGGCAAAGAGGTGTTTCCTCAGATCATCCATCAGCTCAGTGCACGAAAACATGGTCCATATATTGCCGTTAATTGTGGTGCGATACCCGAAGGCACCATCGATTCAGAATTGTTTGGCCATGAAAAAGGCAGTTTTACCGGAGCTGTGGATTCACGAAAAGGATATTTTGAAGTGGTTAGCGGAGGTACCATCTTTCTTGACGAAGTGGCCGATTTGCCCCTTTCTACCCAGGTAAGGTTATTGAGGGTGCTCGAAACCGGTGAATTTATCAAGGTGGGGGCATCCAAAGTACTTAAAACTGACGTAAGGGTTGTAGCAGCCACCAATGTTGATATAGCTGATGCCATCAATAAGGGGAAATTCCGCCAGGACTTGTATTACCGGCTCAGTACTGTTCCCATACATATTCCACCGCTGCGCGACCGTAAAGAAGATATTGTATTGCTTTTCAAGAAGTTTGCCAACGATTTTGCAGAGAAATACCGCATGCCACCACTTGATCTGGACGATAAATCCAAACAAATGCTGATGCAATACCGCTGGAATGGAAACATCAGACAATTGAAAAACATTACCGAACATATCTCCATTATCGAACCCACCCGGATGCTCACCCCTGAAACACTGGTAAAGTATCTGCCGGGTGACAATCGCGACTTGCCGGTATTGTATAACAAAGAACATATACACGACATCAGCGAGCGTGAATTGCTTTATAAAGTTTTGTTCGATATGAAACACGATATCAATGAGCTGAAAAAACTAGTGGTGGATATTTTGGCAAAAGGTGAATTTCCCCATGACATTGCCAGTGACCACCAGCCCCTGATCAGACAACTGATCAAAGATGTATCAGAAGCTGATCAGGAGGCAGAGGCAGTAGCGGCCGACGATGGCACGTCCATACTGGAAATGGAAGGCTTTTATACCCCTGAAGTACTGGATGAGTCCTTATCATTGCAGAAAAAAGAGATTGATCTTATACGCAGAGCCATTGAAAAACATGGGGGAAAACGTAAAAATGCTGCCAAAGAACTGGGTATTTCGGAACGCACCTTATACCGTAAAATCAAAGAATATGACATTCGGTAAGAACCTGGTTTTATCGCAGGCAATAAAACTCCTGATGGTGATGATTGTGGGTAGTGGAATGTTTAGCTCGTGTGGAATGTATTCTTTTACAGGGGCATCTATTCCGCCGGAAGCGAAAACTGTTTCGGTAGCTCTCTTCCCCAATCAGGCCGATCTGGTTCAGCCCATCTTAAGCCAGACCTTTACCGAAGCCTTACGCGACCGGTTTGTGTCACAGACAAGTTTAACACTGGTGCCACGGAATGGTGATCTTGCCCTGGAAGGCGAAATTACAGGTTATACCACCGAGCCGGTGGCCATTTCAGGCTCACAACAAGCCGCACAAATTCGATTGAAAATTACTGTAAACGTCAGATTTACCAATAAATATGATCCTAAGGCTGATTTTGAGAGTAAATTTACCCGTTACTATGATTATTCCAGTAATCTCAATCTGTTTTCGGTTGAAGCTGAGTTGATTGAAACGATAACCAAAGACCTGGTGGATGATATTTTTAATAAAGCCGTAGTAAACTGGTAATCACAAGTGAAAATGTCGAGTGTTGAAACATATTTAAAAACACCCGCCTTACTGGGAGCCGACACCTTGCCGGAGCTAGAGCAGCTTGTAGCTGAAATGCCTTACTTTCAGGCTGCCCAGGTACTGTTGGCCCTCAATTACCGGAAGGTGAACAGCATCAAATATGGTCGTCAATTAAAAGTGGCGGCTGCCTATACCGGAAACCGTGGTTTGTTGAGACGGTTTCTGGAAAACCCCGCCTCTACTGCTCAATCTGTTCAACCTGAAACAGCAATTGAAGGTGAGACAGACACCCTTCAGGAAGCAACGGGTCCGGAAAGACCGGTGCTTCCCGAAACTGAAACTATTGCTGAAGTTCAGCCCATTATCCTGACTGAACCTGAAAAACAGGATTCAAATGTTGAAGTATTTCCGGAAACCGAAACATTCATTGAAAAAGAAGAAGAGTCTTCAGCTTTAAACGAGGATGAGGATTATTTTGGGAGCCTTCGTCGAATTATTGCAGAACGTTTAAAAGACATTGCTGACAGTGAAGCATCATCAGCCGCAGAATCTTCGGCTGAACCTTTCCCGGTATCGCAAGTCAATGATCATGGTGCACCTGTAATTTCCCTCCCGGGACTGGATGAATTATTAGATGCCCGTTACAATGAGGCTCTGCAGGCAGATGATTTGTTGCTCGCCGGTTATGGTGCCGGATTGTATAGCCTGGAACAATCATTGCAACAAACGTCCACCGGGAAGGATAAGTCAGATATTGAAGAGGCTCCAGCGGAAGAAGCCGCGGCTTCATCGGATAATGATCAGCTTATTGAGCGGTTTATTCTCAACAAGCCACGAATCAGCCCACCCCGCCGCGATTTTTATAATCCGGTAAATATGGCCCGCAACAGCAACATCGATCATGATGATATTGTTAGCGAAACACTTGCGCGCATTCACCTTAAACAAAACCATCCCGGGAAGGCGATAAAAATTTATGAAAAGTTAATGTTGAAATATCCGGAAAAAAGTAGTTACTTTGCAGCCCAAATTGCGGAAATACAGTCGAGGCTGTCCGAAAATTGAAAATTCACACCTAATCAAATACATCCATGGGAGCTTATATTTTAGTTTCAGTACTTATTCTCATCACTTGCGTTTTATTGGCCTTGGTGGTGTTGGTACAAAATTCAAAAGGAGGCGGACTGGCTTCAAATTTTGCCTCCTCCAATCAGTTTATGGGCGTGCGCAAAACTGCCGATTTTCTGGAAAAAACAACCTGGACTTTAGCCATTGTCCTGTTGGTGCTCAGCTTGTCGAGCATCTTTGTTATTCCGCGCAATCAAAGTGTAGTCCGCTCTACCGATACTGAACTTCGGCAAATCATAAACGAGCAAACACCGGTTCAGGATTTTCAGGCACCCCCAACCGAGTAATCACACCTTTTTCAAAATAAATTAGTGTCAGTTTGTCACAGGCAGGCTGACACTTTTTTATTATATTCTTAGAAACTGGCGCATTGAGCTTTGTTCTTTATTTCCATAAAAAGATATATATCATTGATATACAGCATTTTCGGCTTTATCTGTGTCTTTATTTTGAACATCAGAAGCAAACCTTCAATAATTTGGCACAAAATATGAGAACGAGGGCATCAAAGAAATTGATACCATACAACTAAAAAAATCAATAATCATGACAAAAGTAAGTGTAAAACCTCTGGCTGACCGTGTTTTAATAGAGCCGGCAGCAGCAGAGCAGAAAACTGCGGGCGGAATCATCATTCCCGATACCGCTAAAGAGAAGCCACAACGTGGTACTGTTATAGCCGTAGGCCCAGGTAAAAAAGACGAGCCGGTTACCGTTAAGGAAGGCGATCTGGTACTATACGGAAAGTATGCCGGTACTGAAATCACCATTGAAGGTAATGATTACCTGATTATGCGTGAATCTGATATCGTGGCAATCATCTAAGAAAAACATTGTTTAACAACAAATGAACATTAAAAATGGCAAAGCAAATTATTTTTGATATTGAAGCCCGCGAAGAGCTTAAAAAAGGCGTTGATGCGCTGGCAAATGCGGTTAAAGTTACACTGGGTCCCAAAGGGCGCAACGTAATTATTGATAAAACCTATGGAGCACCTATAGTGACCAAGGATGGGGTTACCGTAGCCAAAGAAGTTGAACTTAAGGATAAGATAGAGAATATGGGTGCCCAGATGGTGAAGGAAGTTGCTTCCAAAACCTCTGATGTGGCCGGTGATGGTACCACAACCGCCACTGTACTTGCCCAGGCCATTGTTTCTGTCGGAATGAAAAATGTTACGGCAGGAGCCAATCCTATGGATCTGAAACGTGGCATCGATAAAGCCGTAACCAAAGTGGTGGATTATCTGAAAACCAGATCAATAAAAATCGAAGAAGGCAGTGAACAAATTACCCAGGTAGCCACCATTTCAGCCAACAACGATAGCTACATCGGCGAAAGAATTGCCGAGGCTATGAATAAGGTGAAAAAAGAAGGTGTAATTACCATCGAGGAGGCCAAAGGAATAGAAACCACTGTAAAAGTGGTTGAAGGCATGCAGTTTGACCGCGGTTACATCTCGCCTTATTTTATTACCGATACCGAAAAAATGGAAGCGGTTTATGAGAATCCCTATATCCTCATTTACGATAAGAAGATTTCGGTGATGAAAGATTTTCTTCCCATTCTGGAGAAAACCGTTCAAACCGGCCGACCCTTACTTATCATTGCTGAAGATGTAGATGGTGAAGCGTTGGCTACCCTTGTGGTAAACAAAATCCGTGGTTCCCTGAAGATTGCAGCCGTTAAGGCTCCTGGCTTTGGAGATCGCCGCAAGGAAATGCTTGAGGATATTGCCATTTTGACCGGTGGTACCGTTATTTCAGAAGAAAAAGGTTATCGTCTGGAAGATGCTGACCTTTCTTATCTGGGTGAAGCCGACAAAGTTACCGTAGATAAAGAAAATACCACTATTGTAAGTGGTCGTGGCACTTCAGAAAACATTGCCTCACGCGTTCAAATGATTAAGGCTCAGATTGAAACTACTACTTCGGACTACGATCGTGAAAAACTGCAGGAGCGTCTGGCCAAACTGGCCGGTGGTGTTGCCGTTATTTACGTGGGAGCAGCAAGTGAAGTTGAGATGAAGGAAAAGAAAGACCGTTTCGATGATGCCCTTAGTGCAACCAGAGCTGCCATTGAAGAAGGCATCATTGCCGGCGGTGGAATTGCCTATATCCGTGCTATCTCTGTACTTGAGGATGTAAGAGGCGAAAATGAAGATGAAGATACCGGTATTGCCATCATTAAACGTGCGCTCGAAGAGCCACTGAGGCAAATCGTAGACAATGCCGGAATGGAAGGTTCTGTGGTGGTTCAGAAAGTGCGCGAAGGCAAAGATAATTTTGGATTTAATGCCCGCACTGAAGTATATGAAGACCTGTTCAAGGCTGGTGTAATTGATCCCACCAAGGTAGCCCGCGTTGCTCTGGAAAATGCAGCCTCAATAGCCGGTATGTTACTGACTACCGAATGTGTAATCGCTGATATTAAAGAAGACAAAGAACCCGCTATGCCCAATCCAGGTATGGGTGGCATGGGTGGAATGTACTAAGCTGTTTCCTGATTATTAATGCAAAAAGTCCCTGTACAGGGACTTTTTGCATTTAATAATATCCGGTGATTATGTGCGTTATTGAAATATTGCCTGTATTGATGTTTTTTATTTAACTTTGTTTAATCTTAAAACTTACATTATTACCTCGAAAAAACTGCGATATGAATAAACTGTTCTGTGTAACTATACTTTTTTTGATTGGCTTCGGATTAAATTCCATTAAGGCGCAGGAAGAAAAAATAACTTACCCCGTAGATAAGGATACTCAGCTCATCAGTTATCAGGAAGTGATACAGCAGCCTGGTACTGCCGATGAGTTGTATATCAGGGCCATTGAGTGGCTCAATAGTTATTATAAAAATCCGGCTGATGTATGCAGGGTGAGAAATCGTGAAAGCGGAGTGATTGAGATCGGTCACCGCTTCGAAATCCATAATGAAGTAGATGGCGCCCGCCTGATAGCTGAAATTGTGAGGTATAATCTTAAACTGGAATTTAAACCCGGACGCTACCGTTATACCATAAGCGATCTGGAACGTAAGCAAGCATCAAGGTATCCGGTGGAGCGATGGCTCGACAAGAGTGATCCAACCTATTCTCCTAAATTTGAAGATTACCTCCGGCAAATGGATGGCCAGATTAAAGAATTGATTGCCAGCCTCAAAGAAGGGATGCAGCCTCCGGTAATTAAGGTGGAAGAAAAGTGGTAAATTGATCCTTATTTTTGTTCTACGAAAGTGCGCCTGGTGCCGCTGTAGTTAATTGCCTGCTTCTGCTCAATAAAGTTGATGACCGATTGCGCTGTTATGATAAACAGTGAAGTTCCCGGGTCTTCATGGTCAAAGGTATAACTGCTGGCCACATAACTGCTTATGCCAACATTATAAGTCTGGTTTTCATTCAGCGGACTGCCATCAGGCAAGCTCAGCCGGATATCCGTACCATGGTTTGCTTTATCGGTAATTACCGTATAGTGAATGCCTGAGGGAATCAGATCAACAGAATTGTTGCGGTTATAAGCGTTTAGCAGTAATGAACGGATTTCCGCCGGGGTCATTTTTAATAGAATAATTTCATTTCCGAAAGGATCGAGGGTATAGACATCCCTAATGGTAATGTCACCCTTTTCAAGTCGTTTGATACGGATACCTCCGGTATTTTGAAAGGCCATTTCTATGGGCGACACTGCTGCAATGGCATCAGTCATAAGGTGCCCCAGCTCTTCTGTTCCCACTATCGGTGCTGTGGCCATTCCAATGGTTCTTTTAAGTTCATCATTGTCGTTAAATACAGCCAGCAATGAATCAGCTTTCATATGCCTGCCCTGATGTCGTGACAAGTCTACCAGCCGGGCCGATTTGTCAATAACTTTTCCATTGACCACCTTTAAATTGGACACTGTTGCATATTTCAATCCAGCTCCGGCTTGTGTAACAAGAACTCCGTTTTGTAATGGTGGATCTTTAATCAGTGTATGGGAGTGCCCACCATTAATCAAATCAATATCGCCCCATGTATCCGCCAGTTGGATGTCGGTTCCCAGCCCTAAATGAGTAAGAGCAATCAACACATCACAAGCATTCAGTTCCTGTTTCAGGGTTGAAACGTATTCCAGTGGATCAATAAATTTCAGGCCGCTTAATTTGGATGGATGCGTATCGGGAATGCCCTGTTCATTTACCTGAACCATACTGAATACACAAATCTTTGTACCTTCAATGGTTAGAGTCTCGTAGGGTTTAAATTGAAGCATGCCCTTATCCTCTGTTCTTATATTGGCTGCCATTAATGGAAAATCAGCCTGGTCAATGCGTCTTTTCAATGTCTCCTGTCCATAATCAAATTCATGATTTCCTATGGCCGAAAGATTAAAACCGGCGAGGTTCATCAGTTGAATCATGGGGTAGCCTTTATCAGGATATTGATCCACTACCGGGTTGCCGGTAAAGTTATCGCCTGCCGAAAACAAAAGCACATGCTCATTACATTCCCGAATGCTGTCCATCCAGGATATAAAACCTGGAAAATGATCTATGCGTGCATGCATGTCATTCACCGAAACTACAGTTAACGTTAAGGTATCGGCTGGCTGCGCAATGGCGCTATGCGAATACAAAATTACCAGATATATACCATATATAAATTTTCTCATTCCAGTTTTTATTTTATAGGTTTAAGCTCTAAAAAGAGTTCGCTGTTTTCGCTGAGGGCTCCGTCGTGTTCCACCTCATTTCCATATTTGTCGTAAATCAGGTAACTCCCTTTTTCAAAGACAAGGCCGCAATGAACCTGATAACGCAGCAGGGCGTCTTTTACTTTTCCTCCGTTGTAAATGCGCAAAGGAATATTATTGATACATACTTTCATAATTCAAAATTAACAATAATCTGCTGTTTTTGATTATCCCCGATGCAATTTAACCAGTTTTCTGATGCTGTTAACTTCCGGCATGATGTATTTTTTAGGTTTTAGGTTTTATTTATATTAATTTGTTTAACAAATAAGATTAAAAGTTGAACAAATGGGAGAAAAATGCGTTTATTTATTGTCAAATTTTAAGCTTGCCATGCACTTTTAAAATAAAAGACAGCGGGCGGTAAGGAAATGTATAAATTTGTTTCCTTATTTGCACAATCAGATTTGGTAATCAAAATAAATGAAGAATAAAATTTTAACAGGCTTCTCGAGATTGAGCAAAACCCAGAAGCTTGATTTAATAGCCGCTCAATTGAGTGACCCGGACGACGTGGCCGCAACCTTGCGTTCTTTCTGGCATCCTCAGACAGAGATTCAAAAACTCTTTGATGAATTTAGTGAAAACACCATCACCAATTACTTTTTTCCCTATGGCATAGCTCCTAATGTGCTGATCAACGGAAGAATGCATATGGTGCCTATGGTTATAGAAGAGAGTTCGGTTATTGCTGCTGCGGCCAATAGTGCTAAATATTGGGCAGCAAAGGGCGGGTTTCAGGCTGAGGTATTGTCGTTTATTAAAAATGGTCAGGTTCATTTTACCTGGGATGGTCCTTTTCAGGTACTTCATTCAGGATTTGATGAATTGGAACATAAACTGCGCAAACGTACAGCAGGCATTACTGCCAATATGGAGCAGCGTGGAGGCGGTGTAATTGGCATGGAGTTGATTGATTTGTCACACAAATTGCCACACTATTATCAATTATCTGTAAAATTTGACACCCGCGATTCTATGGGGGCCAATTTTATCAATTCATGTCTTGAAGAGTACGCCTCAGGATTAAAAGACTATGTAGAAAGTAAAGCTGAGCTTTCAAACTGGAAACTTGAGATAGTGATGTCGATTTTATCGAATTATACACCCGAATGTCTGGTAAAGGTTTGGGTGGAAAGTGATATCAGTAGTTTTAAGGATATTGATTCCCGCATGAGTGCAGATGATTTCGTGCGCCGCTTTGAAATGGCTGTGAACATAGCTAAAGTAGATGTTAACCGGGCAGTTACCCATAACAAAGGTATATTCAATGGGATTGATGCGGTGGTGCTGGCTACGGGCAACGATTTTCGCGCCATTGAAGCCAGCGGCCATGCCTGGGCTGCCCGAAATGGACAATATCAGGGGCTGACTGACATTAAACTCGAAAATAATCGTTTTGAATATAGTCTTACCCTTCCACTTTCTATTGGCACCGTGGGCGGACTTACTTCCCTGCATCCCATGGCTAAATTATCGCTCAACCTGCTTAAAGATCCTTCGGCAGAAGAATTAATGCAAATTGCGGCAGTGGTTGGTCTGGCCAACAACTTTAGTGCACTCAAGTCATTGACTACCCGAGGCATTCAGCTTGGCCATATGAAAATGCATCTGCTCAACATATTAAATGTATACAAAGCCACTGATTATGAGAAAGCACTTGCTGTGGAGTATTTCAAACACCATAAGGTTTCACATAAAGCTGTGGATGAATTTTTAACCGCATTGCGCAATAAATAGCTTATGAATTGCGAACGCAACTATAGGGCAAACGGCAAAATACTGCTTACCGGGGAATATCTGGTTATGCGGGGTGCTCTGTCATTGGCGCTGCCCTTAAAGCTGGGACAGCAGTTATGCATTGCCGGCATAAGTGAGCCGGTATTGAACTGGGAAGCTCACCATCCTTCCGGATTGTGGTTTTATGCGAAAATACATCTGTCGGGGCTGAGTGTTTCAGAAACTTCGGATACTTTCATCGCTCGGCAGTTGGTTTCCTGGCTTGCAGCCGCGCGCAACCTTAATGGTAGCTTTCTTAACGAAAACGAAGGTTATAATGTAATAACCCGACTTGACTTCGACCGGCAATGGGGGTTTGGAAGCAGCTCTACATTAATTTATGGTCTGGCACACTGGGCAGGTATTGATGCATTTAAACTCCATCATAAAATCTCGGAAGGTTCAGGTTATGATGTTGCCTGTGCCGGAGCTGACCGTCCTTTGCTATATCAGCTTGTGAATGACAGGCCATCTGTTACATTTTCTTCTTTTTCACCGTCTTTTGCTCATCAGCTTTACCTGATTTATCTGGGCCGCAAACAACAAACCGGACAGGAAGTTGAATCGTTTAACCATTCCATGACAGATTTCAGCCGCGAAGTGGAAGCCATCTCGGACATCACCCTCGAAATGGAGAATATTCAGGATTTGCAAGGGTTTATGAAACTTATGAAAGAGCATGAATACATCCTGTCAAAAATATTGAAAAGAAATACTGTAAAATCGTTGAAATTCAGTAATTTTGAAGGCGAAATTAAATCGCTTGGCGCCTGGGGAGGTGATTTTATACTGGCAGCATCCCCAATAGAACCCGATGAGGTAAATACATATTTTGCTGAGAAAGGACATCATATCATTCTGCCTTTTGCTTCCACAGTTGCTGGACTGTCAGCATCAAATCCAATCATTAAGGAGGGGAAAAGTTTATGAATAAATTTTCCACTCTTCCTGAGCATGGGCTCGAAGCTTGCTGGAAAAGTCCTTCCAACATAGCGCTAATAAAATATTGGGGTAAAAGCGGGCGGCAACTACCGCGCAACGCTTCGCTAAGCATTACCCTGAATAAAGCCTACACGCTAACTCGCGTGGTGGCAAAATCACTTGCTTCCGGGTACGAAGGCTCGCGCATTCATTTTATTTTCAACGGGAACCCAAATCCTGAATTTGCCATTCGCATTGAAAATTTTATCCGGGAGATTACTAGCGAAATTCCATTTTTATCGCAGGCAATGCTTATGATTGAAAGCAGCAACACATTCCCGCATTCGGCGGGGATCGCATCTTCAGCTTCTGCCATGAGCGCGCTGGCCCTGTGTTTGTGTGATATTGAAAATCAACTTTCCCGTGAATTCTTAAATGAGACAGCGTTATTTCGCAAAGCATCATACATAGCACGGCTCGGATCGGGCAGTGCCTGCCGTTCGGTGTATGGCAACTTTACGGTTTGGGGCCATCATGAGGCCATTTACGGCTCCACTGATGAATTTGCTGTTCCTCTGCCTGTGAAAATTCACCCCACTTTCCTGAATATTAAGGATACGATACTCATTGTTGACCCTGAAACGAAAAAAGTATCCAGCAGTGCAGGTCACCGGCTGATGGAAGGCCATCCCTTTGCCTCCGCACGGTTTAAACAGGCACATGAGAATCTTGGCCGGCTGGTGGTTGCCATTGAACAGGGCGACTGGGAAACTTTTATCTCTATAACTGAAAATGAGGCACTGAGTTTGCATGCCATGATGATGACTTCAAATCCGGGTTATGTGCTTATGCAACCGGAGACTTTGACCATTATGCGTAAAATTCAGACCTTCAGAAATCAAAGCGGGGCTAAAGTTTGTTTTACTTTGGATGCCGGCCCGAATATACATTTAATTTATGCTGACAATGAGCAGGAAAAATTATTACCGCTTATTGAAGCATTGAAAGATTTATGTTTTAATCAATCCCTGCTCATGGATGAAATGGGTGAGGGCCCTGAAAAATTAACCTGTAACTGAAAATGAAACGATTATCACGTATATTTTATGCCAAAATTCTGCTCTTCGGCGAATACAGTATTTTGTGTGATTCGATGGGGCTGACCATTCCATACACCCATTTCAGGGGGGAACTAAGCTTTATTAATCAGGACAAGTATACTGACCTGGATTTTGCCACCAGTTCAAACCGCATGTTAAAGGAGTATTCGGTATATATCCGGGAACTGAAAGAAAATGGCACCCTCAAATGTGATTTTAACATAGATGCTTTTGAGGAAGACATACGCCACAGTTTGTATTTTGAATCCACCATCCCTCAGGGCTACGGCATCGGAAGTTCGGGTGCGTTGGTTGCGGCCTTATACGAGCGCTATGTTATGAATGGTATTTCCGGAACAAAGCGTTTGAGCAAATCCGATATATTGACGTTAAAAGAAATTTTTGCCCAGCTCGAATCTTATTTTCATGGAACCAGCTCTGGCATGGATCCCCTGAATTGCTATGTGAAGCATCCCTTGCTGATTCACAATCAACGGGATATAAGCATGGTGGGTATTCCCCGGAACAAGCACGATAAGAACGGCGCCATCTTTTTGATCAATACAGGTAACCCTGGCAAGACAGGCCCATTGGTGAATATTTTTCTCGACAACTGTAAAATAAGTGATTTTATGTCGCTGGTTAAAGAGCAGATGATCCCTATGAATGATGCCTGCATTAAAAGCCTGATTAAAGGGGAAACAAAAAAGTTTTTTGAAACCCTGGGTTCACTCTCACGATTCTTATATGACAACCTGAGTCCCATGATACCCGAAGCCTTTAAAAAAATATGGCACCACGGGCTGGAATCACACTCCTATTATCTTAAACTTTGCGGATCGGGTGGTGGTGGCTTTTTGCTTGGATTTACCAGCGATTTTGAAAAAGCAAAACAGGAACTACATGCACAAAATGTAGATATTATTCCAGTGTATCGCAGCCTGAGTGAACTTGATTAAGCTTAGGGTTGTTTGATTTTAAACAACAATTATCCCAACATTATGAATAAAATTATTGAAGGCAACCTTGTTGATGTGGTTGGAGGTCAGATTTTTCCTGGTCGCATCATATACCATGAGGGCATTATTGTATCGGTAGAACCTTTAAGCGAAAATAAAGGGCCTTATATTCTGCCCGGCCTCATTGATGCACATGTTCACATAGAAAGCTCTATGCTGCTGCCATCTGAATTTGCACGCCTCGCCGTTGTGCATGGAACCACCGCAACCGTTTCTGATCCGCATGAAATAGCCAATGTTTTGGGAATTGAAGGCGTTAAGTTTATGATTGAAAACGGCAAAACAGTGCCCTTTCATTTTAATTTCGGTGCACCTTCATGTGTGCCGGCCACCCAATTTGAGTCTTCAGGTGCAAATCTGGGAGCTGAACAAGTAGACGAATTGCTGGCAATGCCAGAGATTAAATACCTGAGTGAGATGATGAATTATCCTGGTGTTTTATCGGAGCAGCCCGAAGTAATGGAAAAGCTAAATGCAGCCAAAAAGTACAATAAACCGGTTGATGGACATGCCCCGGGTATACTGGGCGACCAGGCCAGGCAGTATGCCGCCGCAGGCATCAGCACCGACCACGAGTGTTTTACTCAGGATGAAGCCATTGATAAAATCCAGGCAGGCATGAAGGTGCTTATTCGTGAAGGCAGCGCAGCCCGTAATTTTGATGAACTTATTCCATTACTGAAGTATTATCCCGATATGATTATGTTTTGTTCGGACGACAAGCATCCGGATGACCTCATAAAAGGACACATCAATCTATTGATTAAACGCGCTTTGGATGCAGGCCTTGACTTTATGGATGTTATCCGTGCCTGCACCCTGAATCCGGTGATGCATTATGGACTGAATTCGGGCCTGTTGCAAGAAGGAGATTATGCTGATTTTATAGTGGTGGACAATCTGAAGGAGCTCAACATCATTGAAACTTATGTTGAAGGCAGGCTTGTAGCCTCCAATGGTAAATCTCTTATAAAATCCGGAGAAAGCAAAACACCCAATAATTTTAATGCCAGACACATCACCACTACCGACTTAAAAATTAAGGCTGAAGGGGAGAAAATCAGGATTCAGCGCGCCATTGAAGGTCAGCTGATTACCGAAGCAGAAGAAGCAAAAGCCAATATTGTTGATGGCTTTGTTGAAAGTGATGTGAACAATGATGTGCTTAAAATGCTGGTGATGAACCGGTATAGGCCTTCAAATCCTGCTCTTAGTTTTGTGAGTGGCTTTGGATTGAAGCATGGAGCCATTGCATCTACGGTGGCCCACGACAGCCATAATATTATAGCCGTGGGTGCCGATGATGAATCTTTGGTAATGGCTGTCAATGCATTGGTTGAATCCAAAGGGGGTATTTGTGTAGTAAATAATGATGACGTCAGCATTTTACCTCTTCCTGTTGCAGGCATTATGTCTGACGGTGATGGTTATATGGTAGCGGAGCAGTATCAGCAACTCAATAAAAAAGCCCTGGAACTTGGAACTTCATTTCGGGCACCATTCATGACATTATCTTTTATGGCACTGCTGGTAATCCCCGCTATAAAGCTGAGTGACAGGGGCTTGTTTGATGGAAATAACTTTTCTTTAGTTGGTTTGTTTAAATAATAATACTACCTATGTATCATATGGTAATAGGTAAGTGTTTATTCTATATTTTTGTCAGGAATTTAAAACACCTTTATTATGGCCAAAGAAATCGTTTTAGACATTGTAAAGCTTGAAGCTGCAGCAAGTAAGCTGCGTGCTATAGCTCATCCGATGCGAATTGCCATCATTGATTTGCTCAACGAGAAGAAAAAGCTCAGTGTTACCGAAATTTACGAATCGTTAAAAATAGAGCAGGCAGCTGCTTCGCATCATTTGAATATTCTGAAAAGCAAAGGCGTACTTACCTCCAAGCGTGAAGGTAAGGAGATACACTATTCGGTAAAGTCAGCAGCTATCACCGAGATACTTCAGTGTATCGAACGGTGTAATAACTGAAATGTTTCATTTCAGGCACCATCATGTCACGGGTAAAGTTAATACACTTTATCCGTTTTTTTATGGAGTTTCTTCTTCTAAATTCCATTCTTCTTCCATAGTCCAGTTGGCCCTCAACTCAAATTCTTTGGGGAAAAATGCTACTTTTTCGGGTTGAATTTTTCTTAGATAGTTACCTGAATCCCATCTTCCATTGCGATTCCGGTCATAAATGACTTTAAATCCATAGATTTTTGGTACCAGGTAATTATAAGTAAGGGTTGTATCGCTGTGTATGGTTCGTTGTTCAACCAAAACTTGTTTCGGCCCTAACAATTGAATTATATAGGAAATGTTGCTATCCGGAGGTAATTTGATCTTAAGTTGGATAAGTCCGGTCTCAGATTCTTTATAAGTGGTAAATGCAAGGGCAGTGCTGTCGTTGCCATGGCCAAATATATCAATAAAAGCAGAATCCAGGGCAGTGAGCCTATACTTATGGTTTTCATTCCAGGGATGGCTGATAGCGAGTCTTCTGTGAAGAGAGTCGGTAAACCGGATTTCTGGAACCACCACCAGGCTGTCACGCAACAAAATTAGTTTTGAGGTATCCAGTAAAGAAACAGGATCGTTAAAAGTAAGAATCAATGGTCGTTCGGGTTTTATTTTAAGACTTGACAGGCTGTTCTTAAAACTAAGTTTAGGCACCACAACAGTCTCTGTCTGTCTGCCCGGTCTGCCCCGGGTAGCAGGCTTAAGGGCAATTTGCACGGTGTCTAATATGGTATTGTTGTCGGTTATTTCTACACTCAGGGTGTCGGCACCCGGCTCCGGTATCCAAAGGGTAACCGTATCACCAATGCTATTGTATCCCATAAGGTTCCATTGCGCTAAGAACCCGGTATTAAGCGGCTTAAATGAGAGTTCCTTAACAGGATACCTGAAGGCAAAGTTCACTACATTTTGTCTCAGCAGACTGGGCTTCAGTAAACGTTGTATAGAGTCGGCCTCCAGAAACTGGTATAAAGTATAATTAATGAATGCAGGTTCGCTGTCAGTGGCATATTTAAACTCAAGACTATCGGCCAGCATATGGTCAAGGGTATCCTGGTGACTGATTGTGTCATGATGGATGGTGTCGGAAATGATTATGGAACGGGTGGCCTTGAACCGTGGTTGAATCAGCGAATCAATAAAAGCGATGGGTTCTGTTGGCAAATCAAATAAATAGTTGTTATTTTTATCGCCCAGAGCGAAAAGCAGATAATTGCCCTGTTTGAGGTTATGCAGTCTGAATGAGCCATCCTCCCCGGTACGGGCAAGATAATAAGGCCGGCTTAAGTAGGGTACTGAGTCATATACACTATCATAAAGCATTACATAAGTGTCTTTTACTGGCGCCAGGTTAAAGGCATCCAGTACTTTACCCTCTATTGCGAGAGAATCCAATACCGCTCCTGTAGAAAAAGAAAAAGTATAATCCTTTAATGCATTGCCCTCAGTGAGGTCAACTATTCCTTTACCAAAAAATATATTGTAAGTGGAATGCGGGCGAAGCGCTTCCTTAAATGTTAAATGCAGGGTTTTGCCCCTGAGCAGGACATCGGGTATTTCGCGTAGTGGCGGCGAAATGATCATTTGATTGTTTAAATCTTTTATCTGAACAAACTCATTGAAGGTAATGGCAAGTTTTGTGCCCTCAAACCACACACTGCCATTGGCCGGTGTGGTAATCACTACTTCGGGCGGCTGGACATCCTTTGGTCCTCCGGTGGGAGCTACCGGATTGGCACAACTCCATGCGGTGAGTGCCACAATAAGTCCAATAATATATTTCCAAAACCGTTCATTCATCTTACATGCTTTTTCTTTTGCAAAGATGGGATTTTTTAAGGTTGATATTCCTTTTTTTTAAGTTGAACATCCCGATTATTGATTGATAGGTGATTTTCGTTATCTTTGTTTTATGCAAGTTGCAACCTTAAAACCAGTTCAGCATTTTGTCATTTTGCTGCTCTCTGCTATGTTTTTTTACAGCATCACCCATGCTCAGGTAACCCTGAATTCGGGTATTGAACACTGTGCATTGAAATCAGCCCAGACACGTAGCGCACCAAAAGCCGTAGCTCAAATACGCAAATGGAATTATAATGTAAATTTTATGGACCTTGAACTTTGGTTAAATGACCTGTCTGCTCCCATTCGGGGTAAGGCAGTCTGCAATATTCAGGTAACAGCATCTGTGGAGCCTGGCATTTACATGGAATTAAACAGGGGTTATACCGTTGACTCAGCTTTTATCAATGGTGAGCGGGTAGAGGTTGTTCAGGAAGGAAAATTTGACCTGAAGATATTTTCTCAAATCCATCACGAAACCGGAGAAAGGTTAAAACTGGAAATTTGCTTCAGTGGCTGGCCCGAAAACAGCACGGCTTTATTTTTACATGAGCACGATACTTCACAGATATTATTTTCGCTGTCTGAGCCTTATGGCTGTCGGGACTGGTATCCGGGTAAAAATGATCTCACAGAGAAGATGGACTCGGTGGTGATGCGTTTTCATACGCTGCCTTACTACAGGGTGGCTTCGAACGGCTTGCTTCAGGCGGAGTATATAATGAATGGGGAACGGATTACAGTGTGGAAGCACAACTATCCGGTTACCCCATATTTGCTTGGGTTTGCAGCAACCAATTATGTGAGCTATGTAGATACCGCCTCGTCAGCCGGAATGCCTGTTTATATTCACAACTATGTTTATCCTGAAAACGAAACGCTGCTTCGAACACGTACCAAACAGACCGTTCCGGTTATGAAACTTTTTAGCGATTTGTTTGGTATGTATCCCTTTGCCGGTGAAAAATACGGACATGCACAGATAGAGTGGGGTGGAGGCATGGAACACCAGACCATGACCTTTATGGGAAGGTTTGATTATGAAATTATTGCACATGAACTGGCACATCACTGGTTTGGAAATTATGTAACCACCAGCTCCTGGCATGATATCTGGCTCAACGAAGGCTTTGCAACTTACCTGGCGGGTTTGTCTTATGAGCATTTGTTTGATGGTTATTACTGGCCTTACTGGAAAGCCCAGAACATTGAATACGTAACCTCCCGGCCGGGAGGTTCAGTATATGTGACGGATACCACAGATGTAAACCGTATTTTTGATCCCCGGCTCTCCTACGCTAAAGGCGCACTGGTGTTGCATATGCTTCGCTGGGTAGTGGGTGATGAGGCTTTCTTTAAAGCCTGTCGCAATTTTCTGAACGCGCATGCCCATGGATTTGCAGGTACCACCGAAGTAAAAGAAACTTTTGAAAATGTGTCGGGAATGAACCTTTCCTACTTTTTTGATGACTGGATTTATGGGGAAGGGTTTCCGTCTTTTCAGGTGAATTGTGAACGACTGATCAATGGAGATTATAACGTTGACATCCAACAAACCACCTCTCATGCCTCGGTGCCTTATTTTAAACTTCCCTTGCCGTTGCAATTTTTTGGCAATGGAACAGATACAACTTATGTTATTGAGGTAGATTCAAGAACCGTCACCGCAAGGCTTGCTCCGGGGTTTCTGGTTGATAGTGTGAAAATTGATCCGGAAATGTGGCTGATCTCTGCAAACAACAAGGCTTTGGTAATCAATGAGGAGCATCCCATGCAGCTTTATCCGAATCCTGCCGGCGATCATATTTCACTATCTTACACTGGAAATCCACCGCTGGAATGGTATTTCAGCGATAGTTCCGGAAGACGATTTCAGCGCGGATTTACTTTAAAAGAAAGAAGCATTACTTTTAACCTCCGTGGAATGGCCGCCGGAATATATTTACTTTCAGTAATACAGTCCAATGATAACAGGATGTTTAAATTCGTAAAATACTGAAGTTCAGGATAAAGCACTGAACGTGTATCCTTTATTGCTGTAATATTCCAGAAACCGGGGCAGGACATAAAGCACCCTGTCAGCGGCTTTAATGCTATCGTGAAACACCACTATACTTCCACCTTTGGTGTGTTTTGTGGCATTTTCAAACACCTGATGGCCGGTAAGCGACTCATTATAATCCCCAGTAAGCACCGACCACATTACAATTTTATATCCTTTTTTTCTGATGGCAGCGATATGTGCCGGATTGATGCGCCCATAGGGGGGACGGAATAATTTACTATTGACTTTCTGATTGCATAATTCAATATTCTGAAGGTAAACTAACTTATTTGTTTTCCACCCGTTAAGATGATTGTTGGTGTGATTTCCGGTTGTATGACCCGAATTGAGTATTTGTTCATACACCTGTGGATGTTTGCTCACATTGTCACCCACACAGAAAAACGTCGCTTTTGCCGCAAATTGTCCGAGTATTTCCAGTATTTGAGGCGTAATTCCGGGCACCGGCCCATCATCGAAAGTGATAAAGATTTCTTTGGTTCTCTCAGGAAATTGCCAAACCAATGATCTGGGCATGAGTTGTTGAATGATTTTTGGAGGTTTTACCAGGTTCATGGTATTATAAACAACGAGATTTGGTTTACTCTTTGCGAAGATATGGATTTACCATAAACGGCCACAAATTTGTATCTTTGCCAAAGATTTGTGTCTTGTATCAATAAATGCTGAAATAATATACGTGCATGTTCGTAATACTTAACCCGGGCATTGGATTACATGCGATCATTTGCCTGATTAATTTCCAAAAATAATGAAAAAATTGGTATTGCTTCGCCATGGCGAGAGTGTATGGAATAAAGAAAACCGTTTTACCGGTTGGACCGATGTGGATTTGAGTGAAAAAGGAGTAGAAGAAGCCCGGGAGGCTGGTAAAGTGCTGAGGGAAAAAGGGTTTTTCTTTGATCTTGCTTATACTTCTTATCTGAAAAGGGCCATTAAAACGCTCAATATTGTGCTCGAAGAAATGGATCAGCTTTGGATACCGGTGCTTAAAAGCTGGAGACTGAATGAAAAGCATTATGGCAATCTTCAGGGCTTAAACAAAGCAGAGATGGCTGCAAAGTTCGGAGAAGAGCAGGTACTGATCTGGAGGCGCAGCTATGATGTTCCACCGGCGGTTGTAGCTGATGATGATGAACGCAATCCACGCAATGATCGCCGTTATATGGGTGTAGAGCCTGAATTAATTCCCGTTACCGAATCCCTTAAAGAAACCGTGGAGCGTATGATGCCGTATTGGAATGATGAAATCAGTGTTTCACTGCGTAAGTACGATCAGATTTTGGTTGCAGCCCATGGAAACAGTTTGCGCGCGGTAATAAAACACCTGAAAAATATAAGCGATAAAGACATTGTTAGTTTAAATCTGCCCACAGGTATTCCTTATGTTTTTGAATTTGATGAAGATCTGAATTTACAGAAGGATTACTTCCTTGGTGATCCTGAAGTCATCAGAAAGTTAATGGAAGCTGTCGCCAATCAGGGCAAGTCCAAATAGGTGAAGCATGAGTAAACAATGGGTAATTCCTGACATTCACGGTTGTTTGAAAAGCCTGCGCGCACTCATAGAACAGCAGGTAATTCCTTCCCGGGACGATACCCTGTTTTTTCTGGGCGATTACGTAGATCGTGGCCCCGACTCCAAAGGTGTGCTTGATTATGTGATGAATCTTGAGGCATTGGGTTATAAGGTTGTGCCCCTGAAAGGAAATCATGAAGATTTTTTTGTCAAATCGTGGCAGGAAGAGCAACAATCAGGGAGCTTTCTCTTCATGCGCCGGCACAATAAATCGCGAGCACAGTGGCTAAAGCATGGTGGAAGGGAAACCCTGGAAAGTTTTGGTACTATGGACCTGCAGCGAATTCCGGAATTTTATATTAGTTGGATGGATAAGTTGCCGCTTTATCACGAACTGGATAAATTCGTATTGGTGCATGCCGGCCTGAATTTTGAACTGGATGATCCTTTTGAGGATACCTTTTCTATGCTGTGGGTAAAAGATTATCGTATCATTCCGGAAAAAATAGGGTTCAGGCAGCTCATCCATGGACACGTTCCTATGGGCCTTGACTACATTTATATTGCCATAACCCAGAAGGGTTATCCTTTTATTGATCTGGATAATGGCTGTTATATGGCCAATCGCCCCGGTTATGGAAATCTGCTTGCCCTGGAATTGGGAACTATGGAATTAAAAATTCAACCCAACCTCGATATGGATTGAAATTTGGATGGTGAAAATTTTTCAGATTGTGAAAGTCGTTTATTTTTTGGGGATTTCACAATCCACCATCCACTGAATGCCATATTTGTCGGTGAGAATGCCGAAATACGCATCCCAGAATGTTTTTTGTAGGGGCATATGCACCAGACCATCTGCGGAAAGTTGATTAAAGATACGATCTGCTTCTTCTTCAGTTTCTAGTGAAACCGATATAAAGCTATTGTTGCCTACCCTGAGCTTGTGTCCCATAGATTCGACAATGTCACTTCCCATAAGGATGTTACTGCCTATGGGCAAGGCTATATGCATAATCAGTTCTTGTTCTTCCGGTTTTAGTTTATCGCCTTCAGGTGTTTCTTTCATGCGTTGCAGAAATATAAACTCACCACCAAACACTGATTTATAAAAGCAGAAGGCTTCTTCGGTGTTTCCGTTAAAATTGAGGTAAGGATTTATTTTAGCCATAGGTATATGAAATTATAGAATTATGCATCATTAACCACTTGCCTGCTGAAATGTTCGTATTTCACAAAAGTTTAACAAATAATCCCAAAGTTCTGGCCTGTTATCAGGAGGCTGCTTTTTCTTTAATATCCACCATTAGCCCGGCCAGTTCGGCCTTCATTGCCTGAAGTGCCTGCAAATATTGTGAGTTTATTATTGGTGGCTGAAAAATATTTTTAGAAGCTGAATTAAACTTTAGTATTTCCTTAATCATTCCCAGTGTTCTTTCTGCTTCTTTACCTAAAATTTGCAAATGCTTTCGTTCCTTAACATTCAGGCGTTGTTTTTTTGTAAATAGTGAGGGCGTTGGATCTTCAAGGGCTTCAAGTCCTCTGTTTATGCTAGTTATAGAGCGCTGACAGTCACTGATGACTCTGGGGATGCCTTGTCGGGAGAAGTGCTGAGCGCGCTGAGCAGTGGATGGTTCAGATGAATTTATGGCTTCGAGCAGGGCCATTTTGGCGGCAGCGAATTGCCTGAGGGTATAATGATACAATACTTTCCGCAATAAATAGGTGGATTTGCCTCTTTTTATCATGTCACGAATCAATCCGGCATCGGTCTCATTCATTGAAAAATCTATCACCTCGGGATGGCAACTTATGGCCCGCTCATATAATTTTGAGCGCATCCACAGGCCTTCAAAGGTGGTACAACGGCTCAGTGCAACATACACCTGTCCCGGAGCGAAAGCTTCGCCCAGGTCAGCAATTACCTTTTCAAAGGTCAATCCCTGACTTTTGTGCACCGTTATGGCCCAGGCCAGCTTAAGTGGATATTGTTGAAAGGAGCCGATGGATTCTTCATCCACCTTATTATCTCTGGCATTCCAGGTGTAACGTACATTTTCCCACAATTCTTTTTCCACTTCAACCACATTGCCCTCAGGTAGTTCTACCAGTAATGAATCTTCATTTATTTCCAGTACATGGCCGATTTTTCCGTTATAATAGCCCCTTGCCCAGTCGTTGCGCAAAAACATGACCTGAGCCGTGGCTTTTAAATGCAGATTTTCATCTGCAGGATAACTGCCGGGTGGAAATGTGCCCGAAACCGAGGCCGTAAATGAATATTCATCTTCTTTAATTTCTGCCAGCCGCCGGCTGTTGATCTCCTCCACCATGCGGTTGTGGGTGGCCAGAATGATGTAATCTTTCTCATTTTCAGGAGAGAATCCATGCAAAAACCGGCTGTTCAGCAAGAAAAGATCAGATTCATGCAACTCATTGATGCGAATCCGGTTCAACAGACCGATGAATTCCATATCAGTTTGCCGATAAACCTTTTTAAGTTCCACATACACCGGCATGGATTGCAATACCGCTTTTGAGCTGAAAAAGAAAGGATTGTTGTAAAACCGGCCAAGTATATTCCAGTCATCATCTCTAACGATGGGTGGCAACTGGAAGGCATCGCCGATAAGCACCATTTGAACCCCACCAAACGGGATAAACGGTTTGTTGCGCACCACCCGGAGGAGCGTATCTACCACATCCAGCAAATCACAGCGAACCATAGAAACTTCATCAATAACCAATAGTTCCATATTCCGGATGATTTCAAGCTTCTCATGCTGATATCTAAAGTGATCAAAAATGGAACCTCCTTCATCGGTGCCGGCCTGCTTCATGGTTTTAAACCTGCCATCTCCCGGAACATAAATACCCGGTTTAACCTGAAAAAAGGAGTGTATGGTCTGGCCACCGGCATTGATGGCAGCTACCCCGGTGGGGGCAAGGATTACCATTTTCTTGTTGCAAACCTGCTTCAGGTTTCTCAAAAAGGTGGTTTTGCCTGTTCCTGCTCTACCGGTCAGGTAAAGCATCTGAGACGTATATAACACCAAATCAGTTGCGTAACTGAATTCAGGGTTGTGCTCATCCAATGTGGTAGGTACTGCTAACGCGGACATACATGCTTGCTGAAAATGTACTGCTAAAGTAGTAAATGTTCTGGTTTTAATGCCAATCTAAGTTTAATATCCGGCTGCCTGCCCGTCCTTGCGGGATTCTGAAGCGCCAAGATAGATTTTGCGTTGGTTGTCAAACATAATTGCCTGATATCCGCCATAGTCACCGAGCGACCAGCCCACTCTATGTCCCATTGCCATGAGTTCGCGAATGACTTCATAATCAAAACCGCTTTCCAGAAGTATTTCACCTTTCGTGGGATGGGTGATGCCGGCGTCGGTTGAATTGCTGTGACTGATGCGCGGAGCATCACCGGCTTCCTGAAGGTTCATTCCGAAATCTATCAAATTCATTACAATCTGTGCATGACCCATGGGTTGGAAATCGCCGCCCATCACGCCAAAGCTCACAAAAGGCTTTCCGTCTTTGGTGATGAAAGCCGGGATGATTGTATGAAACGGCCTTTTGCCGGGCGCATATACGTTTGCATGACCTGGCACTAAACTAAAAAGCTCACCCCTGTCCTGAAACATAAATCCCAGTCCCGGCGGCACCATGCCTGAACCCATACCCCGGTAATTACTTTGGATCAATGAAACCATATTCCCGTCTTTGTCGGCAACCGTCAGGTAAATGGTGCCACCTTCCATGGCATCACCGGCCTCAAAAGCACCGGCCCTGTTTTCATTGATGAGTTTTCTGCGCTTGTCTGCATAGGCTTTTGAGATGAGTTCATTCACCGGTACCTTTTCGAAATCCATATCCGCATAGTATTTATCTCTATCCTCAAAAGTCAGTTTTTTGGCTTCGGTAAATAAATGAATATGGCGGGCTGAACCATATTGGATTTGTGAAAAATCATAGCCTTCGAGGATATTCAGCATCTGCAGTGCGGCAATTCCCTGTCCGTTTGGCGGCATTTCCCACACATCGTACCCGCGATAATTCACTGAAACCGGTTCCACCCAGTCCGAATGGTGTGTGGCCAGATCGTCGTAAGATAAAAAGCCACCCTGAGCCTGAATAAAATCGGCAATGGTATGCGCGATTTCGCCTTTATAAAAAGCATCACGACCAACTGCGGCGAGCTTTTTATAGGTACTGGCAAGTTGAGGGTTTCGAAAAACATCACCTTTGGCAGGAACGGTCTTACCATCCAGGGTATAGGTTTCCAAAACATTCGGATAAAGGCTACCCAGCATGGGTACGGAACGGTTCAGGTAATAAGCGATGAGTTCGGTAATCGGGAAACCTTTTTCGGCATATTCAATGGCAGGGGCAAGAATCTGAGTCATCGGCAGTTTGCCGAACCGTGTGTGCAGCTCGAACCAGCCATCTACACAGCCGGGTACATTTACGGGCAGTGGACCGAGGGAAGGGATTTTGCCCAGACCTTTCTCTTTGAAATAGTCCAGTGTAAGGGTCGCCGGTGACCGGCCCGAAGCATTGAGTCCGTATAGTTTCCCTGTTTTTGCATCCCACACGATGGCAAAAAGATCGCCACCAATCCCACTGCCGGTTGGCTCCATCAATCCCAGTGCGGCATTGGCTGCAATGGCTGCATCAACAGCGGTGCCACCGCTTTTCAATACATCCAGTCCAATCTGCGTAGCGAGTGGGTGTGAGGTAGCCACCATTCCATGTTGCGCAATGACTTCAGAACGGGAAGCAAAGTTGTGGCCGGTAACCCGGTCCTGGCTAAATGCAGCGAGGGTGCTCAGCATCAGCAATGTGCATGATAATATTTTCATAAAATGGTATTTTGAAGAGAATAATCCGATTGTCAGACTGCTAAAGTAAATAAATCATAAAAAAGAACGTAAGTTAACTGATGTTTTTATGTTTGACTCCTTTTGATGGAAGGCAAATTTATGAACTGGCAGATCAGATAAAAAATAAAAATGGTCACAGATGACGATAAAAGTCAATCGGTGACCACTAATGGGTAATAATCAATTGCTTCGACTACTACCAGCGTTTCCTTTGAAAAGCTCTTTTTTGTGGAGTTGCCGGCCTCGGTTGACGGGTACGTTGTGAACCACCACGTGAATTTGAAGGGGCCACTTCTTCCGCTTCCGATGGAATACTGGCTACAAAACCGGACATCAGCTTCACCTCAATGTTACGGGGCAAAAGTTTGTTGATATCTTTCAGGCTTCCACGCTCTTCGGCAGCGCAAAATGAGATGGCCTTTCCTGTTTCGCCGGCCCGGCCTGTGCGTCCGATGCGGTGTACATAAGTTTCGGGAACTTCGGGCAGCTCGTAATTAATTACATGTGAAATCCGTTCCACATCTATGCCGCGCGAAGCGATATCAGTAGCAACCAACACCCGTATACTGCGGTCCTTGAAACCCTGCAGAGCCTTTTGGCGTGCCTGTTGTGACTTATTTCCATGAATGGCTACAGCGGGTATGCCATTTTTAACCAGGTCGCGAACCACTTTGTCGGCGCCGTGCTTGGTACGGGTAAATACCAGCGCTGTTTCAATCTCTTCCAGGTCGAAAACCTCCTTTAGCATGGCGCGTTTATCTGCTTTTTCAACAAAATAGACCGATTGCTCCACTGCATCGGCCGGGGCAGAGATGGGTGCCACATTCACCTTTACAGGATGATTGAGCAGGCTGTCGGCCAGGGCTTTGATTTCATTGGGAATAGTGGCGGTAAAGAATCCCGTCTGCTTGTGCTGAGGCAGTTTAGCAATAATGCGCTTAATGTCAGGTGCAAAACCCATATCGAGCATGCGGTCAGCTTCATCCAGAATGAAAAAATTTACCTGATGTAGATGGATAAAGCCCTGGTTGATGAGGTCAATGAGGCGACCGGGAGTGGCAATCAGGATATCCACTCCTTTACGGAGAATGGCCGTTTGCGGATTTTGCGATACGCCTCCATAAATTACAGTGTGGCGTAGGCCCAGACCATTGCTATAGTCGCTGAAGCTTTCGCTTATTTGAATGGCCAACTCCCGTGTGGGTGCAAGCACCAGCGCACGGATGCCGGCTGATTTACGGTCGGCCTGGGCAGCATAAAGTTTCTGCAAAATGGGTACGGCAAAAGCCGCCGTTTTACCGGTGCCGGTCTGGGCAGTGCCGAAAACATCGGAACCCGCCAACAGGTGGGGAATGGCTTTTTGCTGTATAGGTGTCGGTTGGGTGTAACCCTTTTGTTTCAATGCCCGGGTTATGGGCTGAATGATGTTCAGATCTTCGAAAGTCATAAAATTAAATAAAAATGTGTGCAGCCGGTAAACAACCGTGGCTTTTCGGGTACTCCTGAGTTAAGTTCTGAATGGATCGGATGTTAACGAAGGGTCGATTGGCGGGAAAGGATATAAACCTATAAATGAGTAGCAGCTACTTTAATGAGCGGCAAAGATAAGTGTTTTGATTGGATTACTGGGATTTTCTATTTTCTGGCAATAATTCAGATAACAAAACACAATTCAGTTTCCTCTCCTTTGAGCAGTGGGTGGGGGGTGAAGTGAGTGATGGGTGATCGGTGATGAGTGATCAGTGATCAGTGATCAGTTAACAGTGATGTGCGATCAGTTATCAGCATTCAGCAAACCCCGGGAGGAGGAAGGCCGATTCGGGATCACCCCCCTGAGGCGGCAGGCCTCAAACCCTCAAACCCTCAAATCAACAAATTAACATTAAATATGCTGATTATTTGGAAAAGGTGAGTACGTTGAGGGGGAATGTGACGGTGCTGAGGTAGTGATGGGTGATCTGTGATCTGTAATCAGTGATCAGTAATGTGTGAATAGTTATCAGCATTCAGCAAATCTTGTGGAAGCCTCAAATCCCGCTCCGCATTAGGCGGACGCACAGGCCTCAAAATCCCGGGAGAATAAACGACGATTCGGGATCCTCAAATCCTCAAATCAACACATCAATATTACGCGGATTATTTGGGGAGGGTGAGTAGACTAAGTGGAAGTGTCAGTTTGGTTAGGTGATTTAATCAAAACTTGGAAATTGACATTTTTTAAGTATCTTTGGTCTATCATTAACTAAAAGTACAAAACCATGAAAAAACTTAAGTTTGCCTTATTATTAGGGATTTGTGCTTTTGCATTCAATGCCAGCGCACAATATATAACTGTTAATATTAGTGAAAATGCTAGTTATTCAGGCCTTTACGATGTAAAGCTTTACGTCTTAGATGTTATTACGCAAAACTATTGTTTGGTCGCACAAGAACAAGATGTTTCTTTCCAATTCCCATACCAATTTTCACCCAATGACATCAATCTTTCATGTGTAAGTTTGGTAAGTGACCAAAAAGATCGCTACAGATATGTTGCTTCGGTGATGAGGCAGGAAGCTTCAGGCAGTGGTCAGAACTGGACACCATTACTTGACACCGGAGAATGTGGAATGCCATTATTATTCCAGATGTACAAATGAATTAAGAGTATTGGATCATATGTTCCGTGGAATCCTTCTTTTCTTCCTTGTTACCCTTGGTATTGCCGGCTCTGCGCAAAAAGAATACTACAACTGGTATTTTGGAGGTCATTGTAGTATAACTTTCAATAATGGAACACCACAACCCCTTCCCGAAGGCAACAATTATGGGCTTGCTGGCGCAGCCATCAGTGATTCAATGGGAAACCTGCTGTTCTATACTGATGGCTACGTCGTTTACGACAAAATCAATCGCCCCACTCCCAATGGCATTGGGTTGCACGGCAAGTATTGCTACCAGGGATCTATAATATTACAAGTACCTGGAAAAAAAAATCTTTATTACATTACCAATGTTTTTCATGAGTCTTATAACCCTTTAGTAATACCTGAAACCGGGATATTATATTCTGTCTTTGATATTACGCTCAATAACGGCTTTGGAGATATCGTTGAAGGACAAAAAAATATACCTATTTACCTTCCCTCATCAGGATATGCTGCTAATAAGTTAACTGCTGTAAGACACAGAAACAATAATGATATTTGGATTATTACACGTAGTTTTCCAGGAGACAAGTTTTATTCATTTCTCTTATCATCTGAGGGGCTCAGTACAGTAGGATTAATAAGCCAAAGCCTTATCAATATCTCTTATAGTGATGAGCCGCTTCAACACTTTGGTGAAGTAAACATAAGTCCGGATGGGACAAAATTTGCTGCCGCCTATTCAGCTTTGGGCTGTATTGAATATGGCGCCTTTAATACGGAAACAGGCAGGTATACCCCACAGTTTATTATTTCGCCTGATACAATTTGTAGTGGGCTGGAGCATAGTAGCCCTGTAGGCATAGAATTTTCTCCCGATTCAAAATTATTATATTGCTGCCACAATGACCATTCTAACTTTGAGTGTGCAGTTATACAGCAATTTGATGTGTCAATACCTGATTCTGCACTAGTGAAGCAGTCAGAAATTACCATTGGTATTGGAGTTGCAGGGTTACTTCAAACCGGTCCTGATGGGAAAATATATGGTGGGTTATTTGGCGATAACAGATTAAGTGTTATCCATAACCCCAATGCACGAGGTTTATTTTGCAATTTTCAGTTTGCTTCCGTCTCTTTAGGTGAGGGCAACCGAGAGTATTTTTATGGGCTTCCCCAAATGCTTCAAAAATACTTCTCCTACATAAATTACACTGCTGCGTGTACAAATCAGCCCACCTTATTTACATCTAACATCTGGCCTGTCCCTGACAGTGTTTCCTGGAACTTTGGAGATGCTGCTTCAGGCAACAACAACACCTCTGTATCATTAAACCCATCACATATTTATAATGAAGCCGGCGATTACATGGTTACCCTTATTTCTTACTGGCCGGGCGGCAGGTCGGATACTTCTGTTAAAGTGATTTCTGTTTTACCGGCTCCTTTTCCCAATATTGGTGATACAGCATTCATCTGTAAGGGCGATTCCGTTGCGTTTGAGTCTGATATTTTTGAATCCTACCTATGGAGCAGTGGTGATACCATAATATCCATCACAGTGGCAGATACCGGCACTTATTGGATTGAGGTAATTAATAGTTTTGGATGTACAGGACGTGATTCCGTCAGGGTGGATTATTATCCTGCCCCCGTGGTGAGCGATTCAGTTT
>JACDJA010000218.1_pt1 | contig 74993 bp, 55 predicted proteins | sample 7449241 | NCBI WGS metagenome assembly JACDJA01 (sample SAMN14253289, study PRJNA609438) | sludge metagenome | isolation source: initial anaerobic sludge | collected 2018-12-20 | reverse complement strand
CCATTTGGCCATCTCAATGATACCAAGTAATCAATGCAGGCTTGCTCCGATTTAAACATTTCTTCAAATTCCATTTGGTCTGCCGGATATTTCATTTCGTAAAGATAAAACTTTACGGGAGATGATTAGATACCCCATAAAATTTTAATTGAATCCCAATTTACTGTTTTTTTGTTTAGGCTTGAAACTTTTCCCGTTGTATCTGTGTTGGCATAAATTACAAGGGCAATCGTGGAAAAAGAAATCAGTCATTCGGAGGACTGAATAAAAAGTTTAACTGAGATTTATTGGAACCTTCAAAGAGGGCAAATAATGAAAAAGATCCTTTTAATCCTGACATTCAATATCTTCATTTCACAAGGCCACAGTCCTGCCCAGGGAAATGAGGATATCCATCATGTAGTATATCTTATTGGAAATACAGCCAGCGCAGATATTAAAGAAGAAAATCTGGTGTCATTACAGAAAGTGTTGCAAAATGAAAGAAATCAGTTTTCAATTATCCATCTTGGGGATATTCTGGCTCCTGAGAATATAGACAATCCAAAGTACACCCCTGATCGGCTACTAAACTTATTAAAAGGGAATTCGAATGGAAAGACATACTATATTCCTGGCGAAATAGACTGGGACAATGGAGGCAGGAATGGTTTGAAAGCAGTCAGAAAATTGGAGAAGCAGATAGAGGATTTTTATCAGGGCACCGACATCCTGCTTCCTTCCAAAGGTTGTCCCGGCCCTGCAGTGATTGACTGCTCACCCCACCTAAGGATTATTGCAATTAATACACAGTGGTGGTTACATCCTTATGATAAACCGGAGGCTCCCGATACAGATTGCAGCAACTTAACCAGGGAGGAAGTTATTGAAAGTCTTGAAAAATTAATACAGGAATCCAATGGGAAGAATATTTTGATTATTGGCCATAACCCTGTTGTCTCCGCAGGTATATATGGAGGCCATTTAACAATTAAAGAGCATCTTTTTCCCTTCCCGGGTGCCAAACATGGTAAGTGGATCCCCCTGCCCTTGTTTGGCAGTTTCTATGCAGCCTATCGGCAGAATGTCGGCACCCCAAAGGACATGGCCAATAAAGATTATCAGGAATTTATCGATGAAATGAGCGGAATCATGTCAAAAAATCCTGGCTTAATATACGCCTCAGCACATGATTACAACCTGCAACTGCTAAATTTTGAGGAGGGGTATCAGGTTATATCAGGCAGTATCAACGAAAAAAGGAAATCAGGGAAAGAAAAAGGATTATTGTTCTCATCAGCAGAATATGGATTTACTAAAATACAATACTTTAACAGTGGGAAGATCGAGATTAGATTTTATGCGACAGGGACGAATGGCCCGGTTGAACTTTATTCAAAGATATTGTTTAGGTCTGCATGCGATAATGAAGGAGAGGCTTCTATCCCACTGAACAATAATTTTATACCCTGTCTGAATGAAAAAGAAATCGATAATAATCCGATCCAGGAATCTATGGCCGATTCAGTCATTAAAAAAGCTGGCAACTATGATGCAGGATATATCAAAAGACTATTTCTCGGTTCGCTTTACAGAACTACCTGGTCGATTCCCGTTAAAGTTCCCGTTCTGAACCCTGATACCGTTAAAGGAGGTTTGAAACCATTTGCAGTTGGAGGAGGAAGGCAGACCACAACGTTGAAATTTTTGGCCAACGATGGGAAAGAATATGCATTCCGGTCGGTGGACAAGGACTTAACAAAAGCGCTCCCGGAGGAATTCAGAAATACTTTTGTTGCAAAAATCGTAAAACAGGCAACGGCTACCGGTTATCCATACGGAGGGTTGGTTGTCTCCTCCCTGTTGGATGAAACTGATATTCTTCATGCAAAACCTGAATTGTATGTCCTCCCTGATCATCCTGGCCTGGGTGCATTCCGTGAACAATATAAGGGGTTGTTTGGCATGCTTGAAGAACGACCTAAAGACCCTAATGAAAAGACTTCCGGATTCTGTGATGCTGATGATGTAACAAGAAGTATGGGTTTATTCAGAAAACTATATAAAGACAATGACAAACGTGTCGATGCCAGAGCATTCGGGGAAGCACGGGTATTTGACATTTTCATTGGTGACTTTGGCAGGCATGAGGATAATTGGAAATGGGCAGGCTATAACGTTGGGAACAAGAGGACCTATTACCCTATTCCCAGAGACAGAGACCACGCATTCTCAAGGTGGAACGGAGTATTGCCCTACCTGGCTGACAGGAAGTGGGGCATACAAATGATTGAAAACTTTGATTACGATTTTCACGATATAAAAAGTTTAACCTGGGCCGCCAGACATGTGGACAGATTATTACTCACCGAACTGGACCGTAATGATTGGAGGGATATCTCAATTAACCTTCAGCAGACAATGTCCGATGAAGTTATAGACAGGGCAATTTCAACATTGCCTCCTGAGGTTATTCCCGTTTCAGGCACTGAAATTGGAGACAAGTTGAAATCGAGAAGGGGACAGTTGCCCGACGCGATCGATAAATATTACCTGCTGCTTGCCAAAGAAGTTGATGTTGTAGGCTCGAACAAACATGAATACTTCGACCTGGAACGGCTCGAGACCGGGAATGTACAACTTGACATGTACAAACGAAATAAGGAGGGAAAAATATATTATGACAATCCTCTCTTAAGCCGTGAGTTTGTCCGGAGTGAGACAAAAGAAATACGTTTATATGGCCTTGGCGGAGAGGATATCTTCCATATACACGGCACTGCCAACAAAAGCATCAAGGTCAGGGTAATAGGAGGGCCAGGTAAGGATGAGATAATTGACCATTCTTCTGTCCGTCACCCGGGTAAACATACCATAATATATGATACTAAACCTACTGATTTAAAGTCCGCCGCTGAATCAAAAAGCAAGATTTCAAATGACCCCGGAATTAACAAATACGACCGGGAATCCTTTATGTATAATACATATCTTCCAAAACCTCTTATCTTTTATTCTTCTGATGATGGATTTGTCGCATCATTGGGAATCAACTGGACAACTCATGGTTTCAGAAAGGAGGAGTACAAAGGTAATTACGAGGTATATGCCCGGGGCGGAACGTATGGCAATGTACAATCGGGCATAAAAACCAATTGGAAAGAGGTCATTGGAAAGTGGGGCGCAGGGATTGATATTGACTATGGTCACTATTATCCTTACTACAACTTCTTTGGACTGGGCAATAATTCAGTAAAGGATCCTGCACTTTTTAGTGCCGGTTATTACAAAATTAATGTAAAAGGGTTGATGACGAGCCTCTATACTGAAAGAGAGTTTGTTAAAAACACCAAATTTAAACTCGGTTTATTATTTGAAAATCTAAATTCAGCATCAGCATCAGATACCCTGCTCTTGAATCAGGGGAATAAAATCCCAGGTTCCGAAATGATAAGACTTGGAGGCATCAATACCAGCTTATCTCTCGACTTTCGCGACAGACGGGTATTTGCCACGAGAGGATTGCAGTTTTTAGCTGAGAATACAAGTTATCTGACTTTATCCGGTGCATCCGGTAATTTTGGTATGACAAACTCATATCTTAAGTATTACCTTACTAAAGACCTATTATTGCCGGTGACAGTAGTCGTCAAGGTGGGCGGGAGTAAAAACTATGGCCATCATATCCCTTTTTACAAATACACCTTCCTGGGTCAGTATAATAATTTAAGAGGCTTCAGAAGAAATCGTTTCACCGGAGATGCCAGTGCGTATCTGAACAGCGAATTACGTCTTAATTTGGGGAAAGTAGAAAATACTTTTATCCCATTCGAGATTGGGATTACCGGATTATATGATCAGGGTAAAGTCTGGTACGAGGGAAAGTCTGAAGGTAAGTGGCACAAAGGGTATGGTATGGGTTTATACATATCACCACTTAGCCGTGATTATCTGTTGAATGTTCAATTTGAATCATCATCCGAAGAGAACTTGTTGATCCGGTTTGGAATTGGATTTTATCTGGACGACTAACATGATTCAGGCACTAAGCGGGGAAGCGTTGGGGTCTCTTCTTCCTAATCCTCTTCAAAATCATTGCCACAGGAGCAAAATTCGCCATAGGGGCAACTCATCGGATCGCCTGTGCACAACTCGAGGTCCATGCCGGAAGAGGGCAGATATTGAACCAGATGGTGCCAGTTGGTTGTGAGAACTTCATATAATGCGTCGGGCGGTATATCTCTGGGAGCGTCAACAAGCTCAATAAAAAGCGATTCGAATACTTTAAAGATGGCCTCGTTTACCTGCTCCCATTGGTCGCCCTCTAAATCAATAATCTCCGGAAATACCTCCTGTTTAATTCCGGTTAATTCTTCTATGGTTACAAAGGGTGAAAGTGCCAGTTCGCTGGTTACCGGATCGTCTTCAAGATGAGGAGGTGGTTCAATATAGGGTGCCGCAGGCGGATTTTTAGCCACCTCCTCTAAATCGGCTATTAGCTGATTAATGTAGTTTTGCATAACAGCATCGGTTGACAAGATTATTTCTTCACGTTCACTTTTTTAGGCTCCTGAGATTTCTGCTCCTGCACTTTCTGCAGCAGTTCATTATAATCATCTAGAATTTGATTTTTGGTGCTTTTTGAAGTGACATCCTTACGGATCGCTGCTTTGCTGCTCCATAAATTCTATCCCGGACCGATCAACTTTTCAATATTTGAATCCCGATCAGCTCTACAGCAAAGGTGACTATTTCACCATAAAATCAAAAAATCTCTCCTCTTCGATAAATCCCTGCAAACGGTCACCCACCTTTACCGGGCCCACGCCGGCTGGCGTTCCGGTAAAAATATAATCACCCGTTTTAAGGGTAAAATAGCGGGAGACATGTTCAATAATCCGATCGATGCTGAAGATCATATTTGAGGAGTTGCCATTTTGGCGAACTTCGCTATTCACTTCGAGCCGGAATTGGAGGTTTTGAAGACTGGGATAATTATTTTTATTCACAAATTGTGAAATGGCTGCCGAACTGTCGAAGGCTTTGCACTTTTCCCAGGGTAGCCCCTTGGCGCGCAGTTCATCCTGCAGGTCGCGGGCAGTAAAGTCAATGCCCAGGCCCACCTCGTCGTAATACCGGTGGGCAAAGCGTTCTTCGATGTGCTTACCCAGGCGGTTGATGCGCACCACTATTTCTACCTCGTAATGAAACGATTGGGCAAAATCGGGGATATAAAAAGGATCGTTGTTGCGCAACAACGCAGAAGCGGGCTTTAAAAAAACCACCGGCTCAGGGGGCAGGGGATTCTTCAGCTCTTTGGCGTGGTCTTCGTAATTACGACCAATACAGAGAATTTTCATAAAGTATCCAATTTAGTCAATAAAAGTCTCCTTCATTCCCGACTTAAAAGCCATAATTTCAGGGGAAGACAAACGATCTAATGCTTTAACGATATGCCATTCATCAATATCATAAATTTGTTCAATAATGACCTGCCCCCTTTTGCAAATTATGTTTTACTTCAACCCGAGTCGGATATTGTTTAGATTGAGTCGTCATGGGAGCCACCACAATTGTGCGTAAATATTTGTTCATTTCATCGGGAGAAATGATTACACAAGGTCTGGTTTTTTTATTTCACTTCCGATGGTTGGCTCCAGATTGACAAGCACTATTTGATATTGAGTTAGTTCCATTGTTCAGTATAAGTACAAAGTTACTACAATTCAACTGGGTACCAAAACTCATTTTATAGGCAGATTACTTACTCTGGCTAAACGCACTCCTGAGTTTAATATTGGTCAGCACTTTTTTGGTGAATAGCGGGAAGTCGCCATTCATCATCCATCCATAATAGCCCTGATCTTTGGCCAACACTTCCTCCACAGGTTTTCCCTTGTATTTACCGAAGTTAAAGACCTCCTCTCCCTTATCGTTGAAGATAATCCGACCTGCAAAATCCACATTGCGGTTAAAGGCGGAATAGTTTGCCAGAAAAGCCACATCATTTTGCAACTCTTCATACCTTTCAAGCTGGGCCAGGAGAACCTCATAGGTTGCGCGGGTATCGGCTTCGGCGCTGTGGGCATCGGTGAGTTCTTTCCCACAATAGAATTGATAAGCTGCTCCCAGCGTGCGCTTTTCCATTTTATGAAAAATGGTTTGCACATCAATAAACTTACGCCGGGTCATATCAAAGTCGTTACCGACCCGCAAAAACTCCTCAGCCAACAACGGGATGTCAAACTTGTTGGAGTTAAAGCCGGCCAGGTCACAGCCTTCCATAAAAACAGCCAACTGATTTGCCAGCTCTTTAAAAGTGGGACTATCGGCCACATCTGCATCGTAGATGCCATGAATTTCTGAGGCTTCATTAGGGATGGGCATCTCAGGATTCACACGAAAGGTTTTGCTCTCTTGGCTGCCATCCACATTTATTTTAAGCACTGATATTTCAACAATACGATCGCTGGATATATTAATGCCGGTGGTTTCAAGATCAAAAAAGACAATGGGATTTTTCAGATTTAACTGCATGAGATTTGGTTTGGTTTGGTTATACCTCACAAAGTTACAATTAATATCGCCCCTATAAAAGAAGTAAAATTACAAAATATCAACACCCCCTGGATTCCTGGTGAAAAACCAAATCCCGTGTGTGCGGGAAGGGTAAAATCCACAAAGACAAGGGGGGGAGGTTGCTTTGGCAAAGCCCTCGCAATGATGATGCCCCGTTAAGACGTGAAGGAGAAAAAGATCTTTAAGCTCCATAAACAATATAGAGCAACGATCCCGAACCAATGATTATCCAGAGAATAATACCATATAAAAAGGCGTGGAAACCGGTCTCTTTTATCCCTTCGATGGAGATGTTCATCCCAATAAGCAGCAAGGCAATCACCATTCCCTTTTGCCCCACCATGCTGCCAATATGATAAAGGGAGCCGAAGGCAGGCAGCAAATGAGCAATAACAATGGCCACTATAAACAAACCGATGAACCAGGGAATATTTACTCTCCGCTTGTTGGTGCCTTTACCCCTGCCTGCAATGGATAATACAATGGTTAATGGAATGATCCACAGTGCCCTCGTTAACTTAACAGTGGTGGCAACCTCAAGCGCCTCTTTGCCATAGGCGGCTCCTGCGCCCACCACCGAACTGGTATCGTGAATGGCTATGGCCGACCAGTAGCCAAAGGTGTGTTGGCCGAGCCCCATCCAATGCCCCAATACAGGAAACAACAACAAGGCTACAGCGTTGAGTACGAAAATAACCCCCAGCGAAAATGAGATTTGATTGCCTTTGGCGCCAATCACAGGCACCACTGCCGCGATGGCACTGCCACCGCAAATGGCTGTACCGCTTGAAATGAGCAAACTGGTTTTTTTATCAATCCCCATGCGCCTTCCCAGTAATATTCCAATGCTCATGGTCGCTGCCACCGAAACTACGGTTAAGCCGACACCTGTTTTTGAGGTCTCAAGTACCTGACTCAGGTTCATGCCTAAACCCATTAACACGATGGCAGCCTGCAACAAGTAACCAGTGTACCTGCCATAGTTCACCGAAGGTTTTAGCCTGAAAACCGACAGCATCAGCCCCAGCAGCAAAGCCATAGGGGCGTTTACAAAGGGCAACAAACAAAATACAACGGCCAGAATCAGGATAACTTTTCTCAAATTCTCATGTGAAGTCATACGCTTTATATTTTTATCAGAGGACAAAAGTAGAGCGATGCTATAACATGCACAAATGCTATATTGCAATAGGTTATAACAAATAGTTATGAGAAGATAGGAAATTTACAAAATTGGAAGGAATCTTCATCTCAGGACCCTGGCGCAATGCCACCCTGAACTTGCGGGTCAAAAAGAATCCGGGAATCACAATCTCCTGAAGCAACTTTAGCTGAAACTCCTTTACCACTGCTTTGCGGGAGAGAAATGCAACGCCTTCCGAATTGGTCAGATAGTTTTTTATGGCCTCGGTGCTGCCCAAATGAATAAGAACATTGAGTTTGCTCAAATCCACCCCTTGTTTCGTCAGCATCTGCTCCAACACTTCACGGGTACCGGAGCCTCTTTCACGCAACACCAGCGGAAGATGCAAGAGATCGGTAAACTTCAAGGGGCTTGTCTTGGCCAGCGCACCTCCAAATCGGGCCACTGGCACAATTTCATCCTCCATAAAGTTTAGATACCGCAATCCGCTATTTCCCGAATGGTTCTCAACCAGAGCCATATCCACATCATTGGCCAGTAACTTCTGCTCGATTTCAAAGGAGTTGCCATTAAATACAGTCACCTTTATTTTAGGATAGCGTTGGTTGTAAGCCGCCAGCGCCGAAGGCAGTACATATTGCGAAATGGTGGAGCTGGCTCCGATGCGCAGCATGCCCCTGAAGCTATCATTCAGCTCTCCAAGTGCAAAACTCAAACCTGCATATTGCTGACGAATGTTCTTGAGCGCATTGTAGGCTACTTCACCTGCAGGGGTGAGATAAACACGGCTTCCCATCCGCTGAAAAAGTGCCACATCCAGCTTGCTTTCCAGTTGTTTGATGTGTCTGGTTACCGCAGGCTGGCTTATATAAAGCGCTTCGGCTGCCTTGGAAAAGCTTAGATGTTCGGCCACTGCCAAAAAAACTTCATCGCGGTAATCCATGTTGTATTAATATCTAAATCAGAACAAAGGTAAGAGAAACCCGGAGTAAAAAATATATGATAAAAAAATAGAACCGGGTATGTTAGGATGTTTGTTAAAAAAGAGTACTTTTGCACCGGTTTTTAAAAGAGCACAAATAAAAGATGTGCACGGGGTACAGCGGCAGCATCCGGAAGTAAAACCGGTTCCGGAGGTTTGGTTCACACCAAAAAAGGACGCATCACCCCGTCGATAAACCCGCTTCACGTAAAGTACGACCGATAACACAACGATGGTTGCAGAAACGTGAAATTAACAGCTATGGTAATCACGTTTTTTTGAGGTTCGGTTTCCTTTTGATTAAAGAACTTGATTTTATGGAGAGAAGCCCGGGAGGCTTCCAGGTTAACACCCCGAACATGAGATAGATGTGTTCAGCGGGTAGGGAAATTATTGTATCATACTATCAGGGAACCAACCATTTACAGGCTAAGGCCTGCAACCATTAATTATTTTTCATGCAACTATTCAATGAATTCGGGCTCAATCCCGAACTGCTCAAATCTCTTGAAAAGATGGGATTTGAAATGCCTACACCCATTCAGTCGAAAACCATTCCCTACCTTTTAGAGTCGGATAACGACCTGGTGGCACTGGCACAAACAGGTACCGGCAAAACAGCCGCTTTCGGGCTGCCCGTTCTGCACAAAACCGATACTCAACGAGCGGAGGTACAAACCATTGTATTGTGTCCTACGCGTGAGCTGTGCCTGCAAATAACTGCCGACATGGAGCGCTTCAGCGAATTTATGCCCATTTCGGTAGTACCCGTTTATGGTGGTGCTCCCATTTTTAAGCAAATAGCCGCTATTAAGCAGGGTTGCCACGTAGTGGTAGGAACCCCCGGCCGTGTCAACGACCTCATCAACCGTCGCAAATTAGACCTCTCCACCATTCGTTTCCTGATTTTAGATGAAGCCGATGAAATGCTGAAGATGGGATTTAAAGATGAGATGGATGCCATCCTGGCCCAGACGCCCGCTATGAAGCAAACCATGCTCTTCTCGGCTACCATGCCTACCGACATTGCGTCCATCGCAGGCCGGCACATGAATTCGCCAAAAAGAATTAGCGTCACCTCACCAAATGAGACCGCCAAAAATATTGAGCACCATTTTTCGCTCACTTCACCCCGCGATACCTACCAGACTTTGCGCCGCTACGCCGATATGCACAAGGATATTTACAGCATCGTGTTTTGCCGCACCCGCATCGAGACCAAGGAGATTGCCGACCAGCTTATTGCCGACGGTTACAACGCCGACTCACTGCACGGCGATCTGTCGCAGGGTCAGCGCGACCAGGTGATGGGCAGGTTTCGCAACGGCCATCTGCAAATATTGGTGGCCACCGATGTAGCAGCCCGCGGGCTGGATGTAACCGACCTCACACACGTAATTCACTACCATTTGCCCGACGACTCGGAGAACTACCTGCACCGCAGCGGGCGAACAGGCCGGGCAGGTAAATCGGGCATCTCCATGTCCATCATCACCCCCGGTGAAGTACGCCGCCTGAGGATGATGGAAAAACAGCTTAAACAAACCTTTGTGAAACAGAATATCCCTTCGGGTAATGAAGTGTTTAAAATGAGGCTGGCCAACTATCTGAATAAAATGGCTGCCGATGTAAGCGAGGAATTTCCCATGGAACAGTTTCACGGCCTCATCGAAGAGAAACTGGGCGACCTTTCGCGGGAAGAGCTGATTAGGAAACTCATCGTCAGCGAATTTTCCAATGTTTACAAAGCCTATAAAAATGCACCCGACCTAAATGCCGCTGAAAGAGGCAATGTCAGGAGGGAGAGGGGAGATGCCAGAAGGGAAAGAGGCCTCAGACAGGAGAGATCGAGAGATTCAAGAAACGACAGAGAAAAAGGAGGAGCCAGAGGCAGGGCCAGGGGCGGCGACCGGAACGATCTGGCACAGTTCAGCATCAATCTGGGTGCAAAAAATAACATGCGTCCCGAGTTGCTCATCAACATCATAAACCGGCATACACCCGAGTATAAGATTAGAATTGGGCACATCGACATTCAAAACAAACAAACCGTTTTTGAAGCCGACAGCCACTATAAGCAACAACTGGTAAAGGCTTTTCAAAAAGCACGCTATAAGGGAATGAATTTGGCTGTACAAGCCTATTAATAGCGGTGATTTAAAACGTTGGGCTGGTGCTTTATAACTTATAAGGTGCCAGCCTAATAAATCTTATCTTCGACGACTTGCTTTATTTTTTTTGCCAGTTCAATGTACTCTTTTGTTTCATCCACACCTGGAATAAAAAAATCATCAGGATATCTTACGGAAACTCCATAGTCCGAAAGACTTTTCAAATTAATTTTAAAAGTTTCTTTATCGATTTTTTGACATTCTAAAAGCGAATAATCCAGATCATGTGTTCTGGGAAAATATAGATCATGAAAGATTAAAAAGGATTTAAGAAACTTCTCAACCGCCTGTTGAGAATGGAAACAAATAGTGCTTGTGTAATATTCCAGTTTTATGGAAGCAAGGCTATCTAAAACGGATATATCTTCATTTGCTCTAAACAGCCAGCTTTTAATGTATTCCTCCTTGTCTGCCCTCATAAAACAATAGCTTCCTTAATAATATTTCGAATAATATGACCCGGCAGTTTTTTTTTTAGCGATAACATCCTCCTTGCTCTGAATTAAAATATCTGTCCTAATCCCATGTTGAAGGAGGCGCTTTCTGATTTTTGTTTTTAAGGGGAATTTATCAGAGACATCTATCTGCTGATTTGTAATTATAAGGATATCAAAATCACTATCGGAATTAAATTTTTCAACAGCCCTGGAGCCGAATAGCCTGACTTCAGAATCCGGAAGGTAAAACAATACCGTTCTTTTTATAATTTCCAGTGTTTTATGATTTTCCATAATATTCCAATAACCGGGTTTTATCAAAGATACAAAATTATCCGATTAGAAATATTTTGTTTTCAGTCTCACTTGAATCTGCTTCAAATAGGTTTCTCTCAACCCTGACTTTCTACGCCCTCCGTAATGCGGTTGGCGAAATGTTTATTAAAAAGCCGCTTGTAATTTTTATTACAAGCGGCTTTCACTTAACCAAACCTAACCCTAAACTATGAGAAAATCTACTCAAAGATAAGGCCAGACCAAGCCGTTGTCAATAGCTAAAAGCATAAAAAACAATAAAAGTTGAAATTTTAGGCTGATTAATTCATGAGTTTTTGTGTAGAGATAGTTGGACATCGTAATAGAAAACTTATGAATTAATCGGATTAGAAGCTGTACCTAAATGAGATACTCAAATTCTCCCGCAATTGCAGCTTGTCCGATTCATTATCGAAGTATCGGAGATTGGTGCCTATGCGGGTACTTAAAAAGACGTTGATTCGCATATCGAGAAGCAACTCCCAATCGGCTTGTGTTATCTTATCCCCTTTAAGGTAGCCATAAAAAAAATCCATATTGGAGGCCAGGCCAATCTCTTTCGATATTTTCAAGTTAAACTTATTCACCACGGAGGCACCACCCGTCCAATCGCTCTTCTTTCCTTTGGGAATATTATATCTGTCCGGGTTTACCTTTACCGTATCCAGCACAGTTGTCAGTTTCATTGAAAAAGGCAACAGCAGAAGCGTGAAATTCTTACTCCCCTTATAATCCATACCAATTGAGGCGGTGATGTAGGCAGGTGCCATAAAACCCGAGATTGGTTCTTTCAGCTCTTCATCACTTTTTTTATACCCGTTGAATAACTGAGTTTTGAAATTTAATACTCCCGAGTAGAACCATTTCTTACCGGCACTCACGCCGTACTTACTATTTAGCTCAATCAGGTCGTCATTGATACGTGCTTTACTGTCTCCGGCATCTAAAATACCCAGTTTATGAATGGCATAGCTCTCCCACTCGATATCGCCCTTTTTATACTTGGCATTTACCCGTAAATCGCTAAGCAGGGCTACGGAGTTTTCCCCTCCTTTAACCCAGTTTTCCAGGTAAGCCTGCGAAAACTGAATATTTTCGGTGCCACCCCAGATCCAGGTGGGCTTCAGCTCATCACGTTTATCAAGCTTATAGCGGGTCTCGAACTCAGCTCGTTTCAAAAGCTCGGTAAACCCGTCATATACGCTGCGTTTATTCATTCGGGCTCTGTCATCATCGATCTTGGGCGGGTCGGGAATTTGTGCCCATACATAATCCACTTCACGCAGGTTATAAATGGTAGTGTGCCGCATCAAATCTGTAAGAGGTGATTCATATTTTCGAGATGCAATAAGTGTGTCGGCACCAGCCGGGTGTTTCAAAAAATGCCGGTATCTGTCCAGAGGGTTCTCCTTCTTTTCGTAAACCGGAGCGGTAATTTTACGATAATCGGGGCCCATATATTTAACAGAAAATGAAAGTGGCATATAACCCGCCGCCGCCGGCCAGTTGACAGACACACTGTATGGATTAAAGCGTTCCAGCTCTCCGTCGTTGAATGCTGCAGCTCTTAAATGATTAATAATAACTGCATACAGCAAACTGTCTCTTATAAAAAAACCTTGTTTGGCGGGTACCGGCACCAGCCTCCCCTTGGCAATCTGCGCGGGAGCCAACCTAAGGTCAAGCTCCACTATCCGGTGCCAAAGCGGCAGTGGCCCATAAAAAAGCGGTAGAACCGGCATGGGGCGCATTGGTTTTAATTGTAGTGTGTCAACAGCCTCCACCATTTTAGCACCGGTTGAAGCCTGCGAATAAATCTTCATTGGCACAAGCAGGACAAATGCAGGCAGTAAAAAAAGACACAAACAATGAGGGACCCGTATATTTCTCATATCTAAATTAACTTCAACTTGCAAAAATAGCCTATTTCAGGGAATAGTGAAACAGGCATCGCTTTTGACTAAAAACATGCCTGTTAATTATTGTTTTACTGAATTACGTCATTCTTTCATAAATATTATAGCAATAGCTTTGTTTTTGATCTTGTCAGAGGTTGAGAATGACTCTAAAATAAAAATGAAAAAATGGAACATCCTGCAATTACAAAGAACGGGAAAGCACTCCCTTATTGTGAACCCTATAAAATTAAAATGGTAGAACCCATTCATACCAGCACCCTCCGGGAGCGGAAAGAGTGGCTGAAAGCAGCTGATTATAATCTTTTCAATTTGCAAAGCCATCAGGTTTTCATCGATTTGCTTACCGACAGCGGCACAGGAGCTATGAGTCACCACCAATGGAGCGCAATGATGGAAGGCGATGAGAGTTATGCAGGCAGTTCATCCTATCGAAACCTGAAAGAGAGCGTGACACATATCACCGGTTTCCCTTTCTTCCTGCCCACCCACCAGGGCAGAGCTGCTGAAAACGTCCTCTTCTCAGCATTGATAAAGGAGGGAGATATCATTCCCGGCAATGAACATTTCGACACCACAAAGGCGCACATAGAATTCCGCAAAGCCAGCGCCATAGATTGCACCATTGATGAGGCCCGACAAACAAATGTATATCACCCGTTTAAAGGTAATATCGACCTCAAAAAACTCGCAGAGCTGCTTCAATCGGTTCCCCGGGAAAAGATCCCTCTCATAGTCGTTACCATTACCTGTAACTCGACAGGTAGACAGCCTGTGAGCATGCAAAATCTGAAGGAGGTAAAAGCACTGGCTGACAAATACAACATACCACTCTTCTTTGATTCGGCCCGATTTGCCGAAAATGCCTACTTTATAAAAAAGCGGGAACAGGGTTATCATGACAAGTCCATTCGGGAAATAGTGCATGAGATGTTCTCCTATGCACAGGGGATGACTATGAGCAGTAAAAAAGATGCCATTGTGAATATGGGTGGGTTTATTGCACTTCGCGACGAAGCACTCTACCAAAAGGCAGCACAATACAGCATACTGTACGAAGGTTTTGTGACCTATGGCGGCATGTCGGGACGGGACATGAATGCCCTTGCAAAGGGGCTGGAAGAGGGCATCGACTTTGAATATCTGGAATCGCGGATAAATCAGGTGGCCTATCTGGGCCAGCTTCTCAAGAATGAGCAAATACCCGTTCAGGAGCCCATTGGCGGCCATGCAGTTTTTGTGGATGCCACGCGCTTTTTACCCCTGGTGCCCCGTGAACAATTTATGGCTCAAACACTGGCCATCGAACTTTATCTGGAAGCCGGCATACGGGCCGTGGAGATAGGAACGCTGTTGGCCGATCGCGATCCGGTGACGCGCGAAAACCGATATCCTGATGTTGAATTCTTAAGGCTGGCAATTCCCCGACGGGTTTATACCAACAACCACATGGATGTAATTGCTGCAGCTCTTACAAACATTTTCCATCGAAGAGAGAGCATCCAAACAGGCTATCAGATTATTGAGGAAGCACCTCTTATGAGACACTTTACCGTTAAACTGGCACCAAAAGCATCTGATTAATCTTTGCCAATCTGCGAATAATGATTTGCTTTGTAATCTGAATGGGAATAATTTCCTTTGGTTAAAGGGCATCATCAGAGTCACGAAAAGCCCCATGACCCATTGAATCTATCTCAATGAAAGAGCTTACCAGCGGCCCGGAAGCACGCCTCATTTTCAGATTTGCAATACCAATGCTTATTGGCAATGTCCTCCAGCAACTTTATAATGTGGTGGACTCCATCATCGTAGGCCGCTTTTTGGGAAAAGAGGCCCTGGCTGCGGTGGGAGCTTCATTTCCTATATTTTATGCACTCATAGCCTTCGTAATTGGCATTGGCAGCGGGGCCACCGTCATCATCAGTCAATATTTCGGAGCACGTGATTATCCTAAAGTGAGGCTGGCCATCGGCACCATCTACATCTTTGTTTTTCTGGCTTCCCTGGTGCTTACTATGGGAGGTATAATATTCAGCCGCCAAATCTTTATGCTTCTTAAGGTAGGAGAAGATGTAATGCCCCAGGCCATCCAATATTTTAACATCTACATGTTGGGGATGGTCGTGTTTTTTGGGTTTAACAGCACAGCCTCTATCCTAAGGGGAATGGGCGATAGCAAAACCCCTCTCCTTTTTCTAACCATTTCAACCATAACCAATATTGTTTTAGATATTGTTTTTATTGTGGTATTCGAATGGGGAATAGCGGGTGCCGCCTATGCCACTATAGTATCACAAGGCTTAGCATTCATAATTGCAGTAGTATATTTAAACAGCAAACAGCATTTGATTCGTTTCAGCCTTGATACTTTAAAATTCGATGCACGCATCTTCCGACAAAGTCTGCGCATTGGTCTTCCCACAGGGTTTCAACAAACCTTTGTGGCTTTGGGCATGATGGCACTGATCCGCATTATCAACAATTTCGACACTTCCGTATTGGCCGCCTACACCGCTGCCAGCCGAATAGATGCGCTGGCTTCCATGCCGGCGATGAATCTAGCCTCGGCACTGGCCGCCTTTGTAGGACAAAACCTGGGCGCAGGACAAATTATCCGCATCCAAAAGGGATTAAAGGCGACGCTTTACATGTCTGCAGGGATCAGCGTGGCAGTGACGGCTCTGGTGATATTTTTTGGAAAACCCCTCATTTCGCTCTTCAATACCGATCCTGAAGTGATTGGTTACGGACATCAGTATCTCATCATCGTAAGCTCATTTTATCTGATTTTTTCAACTATGTTTATTATGCATGGCATCCTGCGGGGAGCTGGCGACACACTGATTCCCATGTTTATAACACTTATATCGCTGTGGGTGGTTCGCATACCTCTGGCGCTTCTGTTTTCGCACTATTTAGGGGTAGCCGGTATCTGGTGGTCCATACCTGCAGGGTGGAGCATAGGACTGCTGGGCACCTTTGTTTATTACAAACTGGGGTATTGGAAAAATAAAGGAGTTGCAGTTTCGCCTCAGGAGGGGATAATGCAGGATTAAAGAAGAAATTATCAGGAATATTTAAACAGACGAATGGCCTCTTTAAAGGTCTTTACTGATGACACTATTGTGAAACCCTCCGGCAAAGAGGGCTGTTGATCCTTAATTTGCAATCCGCTTACAAAAAAAGGTATTTCGGGGAAGACGGTTCTGTATTGCTGAAACAAACCCTCAATATCATCTTTGGACCGCCCTGTTACAACCGAGGTGAAGAAAGCATGAGCACCGGTTACATCCTGCACCTGCTTAAGGTCTTCCAGGGGCACCGAAACACCCAGATAAGTAACGCCCAATCCCATTTTGCGGGCCATAAAACTATAAAAGAGAAGCCCCAATTCATGAAATTCCAGCTCGGGTAGATAAAAGATAATGCTTAGCTCTCCGGGCTCTTTTCTTTGCATTTCATTATCAATTGCCACAATCATTTTTTGGCGTACCAGATTAGAAACAAAGTGCTCCTGCGCGGGATTAATAGTGCCGATTTGCCACAAAACGCCAATACGCTCCAAAAATGGAAACAATATCCGCTCAACACTCTCTTCAAAGCCATATTTTATAATAGATGACGACATCATATGCAGGAATTTATGTTCATCCAGATCCAGCATAGAAACCATCATGGCCTCAATTTGAACATGATCGCTTCGGGCATTAATGGATAAATCTAACACCCGGTCGCGCAGTTGATCATCATCAAGGTCGGCAATTTTGGAAATCTTAAAACCGTTTTGATTGAGTATGGAGATATTCAGAATACGTTTGAGGTCGGAATCGGAGTAATAACGAATATTGGTCGGGGTTCGCCTTGGCTCAATAAGGTTGTATCGCCGTTCCCATATCCTTATGGTGTGTGCTTTAATCCCGGATATCTGCTCAAGATCTTTTATAGAATAAACTGTCGCCATTACCAAATCCTAACTTTCAAACTTTAACGAGATAGAAGCATATTTGTTCACACTAATTAGATAAATATGGCACTATAAAAAGAGGGGCACCCATAGAAATCAAAAGTTCAACAAGGCGGCCCCCCTTCTCAAAAAGGGAAAACATTTTTAACTTTACGGAAGTATTACCTTAGAAATCAAATGCACAATACCATTGGTTCCTTGCACATCGGTTAGAACAACATTTACATCTCTGCAAACAATTCAGATGTCTGACTGTCTGTCAGCCATTTATGTGTTTGCCATTTTTTAATACCGCACATTTAAAAAGTGTGCCCCGAATAGATGAGCGACAAAATCCACCTGTTTTGTCCTAAGCTCTCAAGAGCAACTTTGGTGATACTTGATAAATATTGCATAAATTTGAGCCATACTAATTAAACCGTCCTAAAAAAGACTTTAATAAAACCACAGATTCAATGATCAGATCGATGACCGGCTACGGAAAAGCCATTTGTGAACTTCCCTCCAAAAGAGTTACCATTGAAATAAAATCACTCAACAGTAAGCAATTGGACATTAGCACTCGTCTGCCCGGCATCTACAGGGAAAAGGAGCTTGAGATACGAAATGAGATAAGTGGGCATTTGCAAAGAGGCAAAGTGGAGATTAACTTTTACGTAGAATCGCTCATGCCCGATAAATTAACACGGATAAACGATCCGGTGGTTGAAAACTATCATGCCCAACTATCACATCTTGCCCAAAAGCTGGGTGTTGCTGAACAAACAGATTATTTGCGCATCATTATGTCCCTGCCCGATACCCTGAAAACAGAGCAGGAGCAATTCGACGAAACAGAGTGGCAACTGGTATTCAACACATTGATAAAGGCACTCCGCCAGCTTGAGGCATTTCGGGTTCAGGAGGGGCAATCGCTTCAACGCGATGTAGCCCAAAGAAACCAGGCAATAGGCGAATTGCTTCAACAAATTGCACCGTACGAGACACAGCGCATTGAAAGAATAAAGATGCGGATACGCGAAAATCTGGAAGAGTTCAATGCTAAAAAGATAATGGATGAGAATCGCTTTGAACAGGAGCTGATCTATTATATTGAAAAACTGGATGTGTCCGAAGAGAAGGTGCGGTTGACCAATCATCTTAAATACCTGGCCCTTACCCTAAACGAAGAAGAACCTGTGGGTAAAAAACTGGGTTTTATCAGTCAGGAGATGGGTCGCGAGATAAACACCCTGGGTTCCAAAGCCAACGATGCCGACATCCAGCGACTGGTGATTAAAATGAAGGATGAGCTGGAGAAAATTAAAGAGCAGATTTTAAATATCCTCTGAGAAGATGGACGAAAAACTCATTATATTTTCAGCCCCTTCGGGTTCGGGTAAGACCACCATTGTGCGCCGGCTGATGGAAAAAATTCCCCAACTGGCCTTCTCCATATCGGCCACCAGTCGTCCGCCACGACCCAAAGAAACAGAGGGCAAAGACTACCATTTTATGGATGTCGCCACATTCAAACAAAAAATTGAACGCGGTGATTTTCTGGAGTGGGAAGAGGTCTATCCCGACACCTTTTACGGCACCTTAAAAAATGAAGTCAATCGCATCCATCAACAGGGCAAAGCAGCAGTTTTTGATGTGGATGTGGTAGGCGGGTTGAACATTAAACAGCAATACACCAACCGTGCTCTGGCACTCTTTATTCAACCGCCATCGCTGGAAGTGCTGAACCAACGACTTAAAAAGAGGAATACGGACACGCCTGAAGTTATCGCCAAAAGAGTAGCCAAGGCAGAAAAAGAGCTCACTTTTGCCTCCCGGTTTGATAAAATAATCGTTAACAACAATCTGGAGGAGGCATGTCGGGTAGCAGAAGAGTTGGTGCGACAATTTATTGAAGAAAGGCAAGTGGGCAGCAGGCAATAGGCAAAAAAGCTGAAAGCTCAAAGGAAAAGGAATCAAAGCGCTGCGTTGAGCATAACCGAAATGCCGAAACATTTAACGTTTAGGCAGATGCTGGCTCCTTTTGCCTAATGCCTTTTTTCGCTTTGAGCTTTCAGCTTTGAGCTTTGCGCCTTTCCCCTTTGAGCTTTCAGCTATTTTGCTCTAAACACCGAACCCAAAACTCTTATTATCATGAACGTCGGTCTTCTTTTTGGTTCATTTAATCCTGTACACATCGGACATCTGGTGCTGGCCAACTATTTTGTGGAATTTGAACCATTCGAAGAAATATGGTTTATTGTAACGCCGCAAAATCCATTTAAGGAAGAAGAAGAGTTGGCTCTGCCACAACACCGGTTGACAATGGTATCCCAGGCCATCGCCACAGAGCCCCGTTTCAGAGTCAGTGATGTGGAATTCACTCTCCCCAGGCCTTCCTACACCATCGACACGCTTGAGGTGCTTTCCGTAAAACACCCCCTAAACCGGTTTTCAATCATCATGGGCAGCGACAACCTGGCCAATCTACACCGCTGGAAATCATACCAGAATCTTATAAGCAGCTATCCTATAATTGTTTATCCACGTCCCGGCTCCTCCCTCCGGAATATTTCATCCCCGTACCCTTCCAAAATCACTCCAGTGGAGGCACCACTGCTTGATATTTCCTCTACCTTTGTGAGAAAGGGCCTGATGACCGGCAAGAACCTTCGCTTTTTATTGCCCGCCGGCATTTATGAATATATCAGGTCTCATCATCTGTACGGAACCTGAGACGGGGAAAGAATTAAAGGTTAAAGGATTAGGGATTAGAGATTAGGGATTAGGGATTAGGGATTAGAGATTAGAGATTAGGGATTAGAGATTAGAGATTAGAGATTAGAGATTAGAGATTAGGGATTAGGGATTAGGGATTAGAGATTAGAGATTAGGGATTAGGGATTAGAGATTAGAGATTAGAGATTAGGGATTAGGGATTAGGGATTAGAGATTAGGGATTAGGGATTAGAGATTAGAGATTAGGGATTAGGGATTAGGGATTAGGGATTAGAGATTAGAGATTAGAGATTAGAGATTAATTGATTTATCGAAAGCCGGTAGAAAATCAAAGAATAAAAAAATGATACACCTTTACACAGGCAATGGAAAGGGTAAAACTACAGCAGCGCTGGGCATGAGTTTGCGTGCAGTGGGTGCCGGCATGAAGGTTTATATTGCTCAATTTGTAAAAGGAATGGTTTACAACGAAGCTGCAATCATCGCCTCCCGATTACCCGAAATTGAGCTTGAACTTTTTGGCCGCGACTGCTTCATCGAACACGCCCCTGAACAGGCCGACATCGATGCTGCTCAGGCCGGATTCACAAAAGTAAAAAGAGTTATTGCTTCCGGAAAATACGACATAGTTATCCTCGACGAGCTGAACATCGCACTATTCTACCATCTTTTGCCTCTGAATGAAGTATTAAATGTGATCAACAACTATCCCAACTCACCCGAGCTGGTCATTACCGGCAGATATGCGCCACCGGAAATCATCGAAAAGGCGGACCTGGTCACTGAAATGAAAGAGGTGAAACACTATTACCGCAAAGGCATTGAAGCCCGCAAGGGCATTGAGTGGTAGATCAAATTATGCCTTTGTAAGAACTTTTATGAATTTATGGATGTTTATTAATAGACCAAAATTTTAAGTTATGAGCAATTACAGCATCAAAAGTTTTGAAGAGTATTTTCACATCTACCGAAAATCTATCACCGAGCCCGAAAAATTTTGGACCGAAGTTGCTGAAGAGCACTTTGTATGGTACAAAAGATGGGACAATGTATTGAAGTGGGATTTCAGCATACCTGAAATAATATGGTTTGAAAATGCAAAGCTCAACATCACAGAGAACTGCATAGACCGGCATCTCCGCACCAAATCGGATAGAACGGCCATACTGTGGGAGCCCAACGATCCCGAGGAGGCTGCACAGCATATCACCTACCAACAATTGCACGACAGGGTTTGTCAAATGTCCAATGTGCTGACTGAGAAGGGTATTAAAAAGGGCGACAGAGTTTGCATCTATCTCCCCATGATACCCGAACTGGCCATTTCGGCATTAGCCTGTGCACGCATAGGCGCCATTCACTCTGTAGTATTTGCCGGCTTCTCGTCTAATGCGCTGTCAACCCGAATCGAAGATTCCTCCTGCAAAATGGTGATCACCTCCGATGGTGGTTACCGAGGCGCCAAAGAACTGGACCTCAAGGGTATTGTTGACCGTGCCCTGGAAAAAAACCAATCGGTAAAATCGGTGCTGGTAGTCAAACGAATCAACTCCGACATTACCATGAAAAAGGGGCGTGATGAGTGGATCCAGCCGCTTCTCGACAAGGCCTCTACCACTTTTGAGCCGGTAGTAATGGATGCCGAAGACCCGCTTTTCATTCTATACACCTCCGGTTCCACCGGAAAACCCAAAGGAATAGTGCACACCACTGGCGGATACATGGTTTACACCGCCTATACCTTTAAAAATGTTTTTCAATACCAAAATGGAGACGTCTTTTGGTGCACTGCCGACATTGGTTGGATTACCGGTCACAGCTACATCCTATACGGCCCTCTGGCCAATGGTGCCACCACGCTCATGTTCGAGGGAGTGCCTTCTTATCCCGACCATGGCCGCTTTTGGCACATAGTTGAAAAGCACAAGGTGAACCAGTTTTACACAGCCCCCACTGCCATCAGAGCTTTGGCTAAGGAGAAAGAGGACTATCCCAACCGCTATGACCTGTCATCATTAAAAGTACTGGGATCGGTAGGCGAACCCATCAACGAAGAGGCCTGGCACTGGTACAATAACAATATTGGCAAAAAGAAAAGCCCTATAGTGGATACCTGGTGGCAAACTGAGAATGGCGGTATTTTAATCACTCCAATCCCCTATGTTACACCCACTAAACCCACCTATGCTACGCTGCCCTTTCCCGGCATACAACCTGTAATTATGCATGAAGACGGAAGTGAGATCACTGAGAACCAGGTGGATGGACGATTGTGCATCAAGTTTCCCTGGCCGGCCATTGCACGTACCATTTGGGGTGACCACCAGCGTTTTAAAGACATCTACTTCACTACCTATCCCGGCAAATATTTCACCGGCGATGGTGCTGTCCGCGACGAAGTGGGCTACTATCGCATTACAGGTCGCGTGGATGATGTGATTATTGTATCGGGGCATAATCTGGGCACAGCTCCCATCGAAGATGCCATCAATGAGCACCCGGCCATTGCCGAATCAGCCATCGTTGGCTTCCCGCATGATATTAAAGGCAATGCACTCTATGGATTCATCATGCTCAAAGAGTTTGGCGAAACCCGTATTAAAGATAACCTGAGGAATGAAATTAATCAGCAGATTTCAGAAAAGATAGGCCCTATAGCCAAACTCGACAAGATTCAATTTGTAAGAGGATTGCCCAAGACCCGCAGCGGGAAGATTATGCGCCGCATTTTACGTAAAATTGCTACCAACGATACCGAGAATATGGGTGATACCTCCACTTTGCTTAACCCCGAAGTGATAGCGCAAATCATGGAAGAGGTGATTTTGTAGATTGAATACAGAAGACGCCGGCAGGCAGGCAAGGCAGCGCAGAAATAGCACCAGAGATACGACATTATGGTAGCTCGGAATTGAATAAATTTTCATTTCTTTGTCAATGTGGATTTAATGTTTACGCATTCATTCTAAAAACAAGTGTATAAAATGGGTAAAGTTTTAATTATTGGCGCCGGAGGCGTAGGCACTGTTGTAGCTCACAAAATGGCTGGCCTGCCGGAGATTTTTTCTGAAATTATGCTGGCCAGTCGCACAAAAAGTAAATGCGATGCCATCGCTAAAAAAATTGGTGGTAACCGCATTCAAACGGCTAAGGTAGATGCCGACAACACACCGGAACTGGTTGATTTAATCAATAATTTTAAACCCGATCTGGTGGTGAATGTGGCTCTGCCCTATCAGGATTTAACCATTATGGATGCCTGCCTGGAGACGGGTGTTTCCTATCTCGATACAGCCAATTACGAGCCCAGAGACGAAGCCAAGTTTGAATACAAATGGCAATGGGCCTATCAGGAGCGCTTTAAAGAAGCAGGACTTACAGCCATCCTTGGTTGCGGCTTCGACCCCGGCGTTACCTCCATATTTACCGCCTACGCCGCTAAGCACCACTTTGATGAGCTGCATTATTTAGATATTGTGGACTGCAATGCAGGCGACCACGGAAAACCATTTGCCACCAATTTCAATCCCGAGATCAACATTCGTGAAGTAACCCAAAAAGGCAAATACTGGGAAAATGGAAAATGGATCTATACCGAGCCCCATGAGATTCACAAGCCACTGAATTACCCCAACATAGGCCCCAAAGAGTCCTACCTCATCTACCACGAAGAGCTGGAGTCACTGGTAAAAAATTACCCCACCCTTAGGCGTGCCCGCTTTTGGATGACTTTTGGCCAGGAATACCTCACACATCTACGTGTTATCCAAAACATTGGCATGGCTGGTATTGAGCCGGTAATGTATCAGGGCATGGAAATTGTTCCCATACAGTTTTTAAAAGCTGTGCTGCCTGATCCCGGCGAATTGGGCAAAAATTACAAGGGCCAGACTTCCATCGGCTGCCGCATCAGAGGCTTGAAAGATGGAAAGGAGAGGACTTATTATATTTACAACAACAGCGATCATGAGGTGGCTTACAAGGAGACCGGTACCCAGGCTGTAAGCTATACCACAGGTGTACCTGCCATGATTGGTGCCATGATGTACCTAAAAAACATCTGGAAAAGACCCGGTGTATTCAACGTGGAAGAGTTCGATCCCGACCCCTTTATGGAACAGTTAAATAAGCATGGATTGCCCTGGCACGAATTATTTGATGTGGATTTGGAGTTATAATCGACAGCCGAATCGAACCTCATCCTTTTAGGGAAAAAGAGTTTGATATTTCACGTCCCATTGTTCATGAAATCCTAAAGTACGGTAAAGAGATCTATGTCCATTAATTTTTCACAGGTCCCCTCCCCCTCCTACGTGCTCGATGAAACTCTGCTGCGTAAAAACCTGACCATCATTTCGGAGGTGCGCGACCGTGCAGGAGTGGAAATTATTCTGGCCTTTAAAGGTTTTGCCTTGTGGCCGGCCTTCCCCATTGTACGCGAGTATATTACAGGGGCTACTGCAAGCTCCATCCATGAGGCCCGGCTGGCTTATGAGGAGATGGGAACACTCGCCCACACCTATAGTCCCGCCTACACCGAAAAGGAGTTTCCAACTATTCTGAAATATTCCAGCCACATCACCTTCAACTCTCTGGCTCAGTTTCAGCGTTTCTTGCCGGCACTAAAAGCCGCATCGCACAATGTTTCGCCCGGGCTGCGCATCAACCCTGAATATTCACAGGTGCAAACGGACTTGTACAATCCCTGTTCACCCGGTTCCCGTCTGGGTATTTTGGCAAGTCAGCTACCCGCGAAATTACCGCCCGAAGTGGAAGGGCTGCACTTTCATGCTCTCTGCGAATCGTCGGGCTTTGAACTGGAGAAGACCCTCGAAGCTGTGGAGCAAAAGTTTGGCCAATACCTCAGGCAGGTCAAATGGCTGAATATGGGCGGCGGACATCTGATGACGCGCGAGGGTTACGACCGGGAGCATCTGATAGAACTTCTAAAAAATTTTAATAAAAAATGGGGTTTGCACATCATTCTGGAACCGGGTAGCGCCTTTGCCTGGGAAACAGGCGTGCTGGTATCCGAAGTGGTGGATATCGTGGAAAATCATGGTATAAAAACCGCCATTCTAAACGTGAGTTTCACCGCCCACATGCCCGATTGTCTGGAGATGCCTTACCAGCCGCGAATCCGCGGCGCTCATCAAACCCCGGTTGAGGGTAAGCCCACCTACCGTATGGGCGGAAACAGCTGCCTCGCGGGCGATTTTATCGGTTTCTGGAGCTTTGATGAACCACTCCAACCAGGCCATCGCATCATCTTTGAGGATATGATCCACTACACCCTGGTGAAAACCACCATGTTCAATGGTGTGCCACACCCGGCCATCGTCTTCTGGACCCCCCGTGAGGGAATGAGGGTGGTGAGAGAATTTAATTATGAGGATTATAAGATGAGGATGGGGTAGGTTAGCTGAAAGCTGAAAGCTCAAAGCTGAGAGCTGAGAGCTGGAAAGCTGAAGGTGATTAGATATTAAAGATTAAGGATTACTTTTGTGGCTTTCAAAATGTTATCAACTATGCAAAATATCCCTGTTTATAAAGGTGTTAAAGGATTAATTTTTGATTTGGACGGCACTATTGCTGATACCATGCCGGCTCATTTTCTGGCGTGGAGAGAAGCCGCAAAAAACTACGGCATTGATTTCACCATCGACCTGTTTGAACAATTGGCCGGCATCCCGCTTTACCCAACCGTTGAAAAACTGAACCAGATTTTTGGGACGAATATTGATCCCAAAGTATTGGGTGACTTGAAGGAGGGAATGTTCGTGAAAACACTTTCACAAACCAAGCCGATTAAACCGGTGGTTGACCTGATAAAAAAATACCATGGACGGTTGCCCATGTCGGTAGGTACAGGCGGAATTCGCCACTTAGCCTGGGAAACACTCAAGACCGTGGGAGTGGCACAATATTTCGATATCCTTGTAGCGTCCAACGACATTGAACATCCCAAACCGCACCCCGAAACCTTCCTGAAATGTGCCGAACAAATGGGCGTTTTGCCGAAGAACTGCCAGGTGTTTGAAGATGGCATCCTGGGAATGCAGGCAGCCCGTACGGCAGGCATGAAAGTAACCGATGTGCGGGAATATTATGAGGTGACCATTGGCCAGAATGTTTAAAACCCAATCATCCATTTTTTTCTCTCTCCAATTATTGGTATCTTAGGGGTTGGGGAAAAAATAATAAAAAGCAAGAAAAATGAAGATTACAGACATTAATGGAACCGTAACATTGGCAAACGGGGTTGAAATGCCCTATTTGGGGCTGGGTGTTTTTAAAGTTAAAGATGGAGAAGAAGTAATGAACGCCGTTACTTATGCTCTGGATGCAGGATACCGGCACATTGACACGGCCGCTGCCTACCAAAATGAAAATGGAGTGGGCAAAGCCGTGCAACAACATGAGGTGCCACGCAACGAGTTGTTCATCACCAGCAAACTTTGGAATTCCCAGCAGGGTTACGACTCCGCCATACGCGCTTTTCATCAATCCATTCAACGGCTCAAAACCGATTATCTGGATCTTTATCTGATTCATTGGCCCGTAAAAGAAAAATATAAAGAATCGTGGAAAGCCATGGAAACTCTCTACAACGAAGGAAAAATAAAAGCCATTGGAGTGAGTAATTTCCTGAGACATCATCTGGACGATTTGCTCCAATCATCCAATATCACACCTATGGTCAATCAACTGGAGTTTCACCCCTACCTGGTTCAGCAGGAGTTGCTGGATTTTTGCCTCTCGAATAACATTCGTTACGAAGCATGGAGCCCTTTGATGCAGGGTGAGGCTTTTGAGGTGGAGACGCTCAAGCAGCTGGCACAAAAATATGGTAAATCGGTGGCGCAGCTTATACTTCGCTGGGATTTACAAAAGGGCGTTATAACTATCCCAAAAAGTGTGCATGCCGATCGAATAAAAGAGAATGCCCAAATTTTCGACTTCGAGATTTCGGCAGAAGATGTGGCCAAAATAGAGTCGCTGGAGCGCGGTAAACGATTTGGACCCGATCCCGATAATTTTGACTTCTAACAATCCGGGATTATTATCTTTCTGCAAAAGAAAATGGAAGATCCTCTTTTTAATTCCGCCATTTTGGAACAGCTTGTCACTACGCCCATGCCCTATGGCAAATACAAAGGACACCTTATCTGCAACCTCCCCGAATTTTATCTGGTTTGGATGTCGCAGAAGGGGTTTCCCTCAGGCAAGTTGGGGCAAATGCTGGGAACCATGTACGAAATAAAGCTCAACGGACTGGAATATTTGCTGGAACCGCTGAGGAAAAGAAGCAACAGGCAATAGGGAGCACCTAACTGAATCCGGCAGCTGCCGGGTAAGGGGGTGAAAACACGGAGAGTGAAGTGGTTATAGACTAAGGACTAGGTGATTAAGGATTAGAGAGTTATAGACTGAAGATTTTTTCTTAATCTTTTCTCAATCTTTCATCAATCCTTTTCCTTCAATCTTTTTGTTTCTCTTCAATCTCCTCTCTTCAGTCTTCTCTCTTCAGTCTTCTCTCAATCTTTTTCAACCCTGCCGCCTATTGCCTGCTGCCTAATGCCTATTTCCCCCAATAGGGGTTTTTTACCGCTTATGTGTCCTGTAATTGAAAGAGAAGTTACAAACATGAAATACAAAGCGCCATGAAAACCAACAATTCAAGCAACACCAGACACCTGAGAGGCCTGTTTACATGGGTCCTTTTGGTATTGATTTCAGGGTCAACACTTTGGGCAGGGCCAAAAAAAGATAATGAAGAGCCTGTGGACACTACCAGCTTCTATCTGGTACAAGGTCTTATTATGGACGAAGCAAACCGCGACCCGCTGGCTTTTGCCACACTGTCGATTGAAGAGACCAATATTGCTACAGTAAGCAACTCCAACGGCGAGTTTTCGTTTAAAATCCCAAAAGAGAAGAACGGCCATAAAGTAATGGTCTCTCACATTGGGTACGAGAGAAAATTCATCCCCATCAGCGAATTTATAAAAAACAAAGTAAACCGGATAGGTCTTAAGATGGTAACAGTTCCTCTGATTGAAGTATCGGTGTTCCCCAACGATCCCAATCTGCTTATAAGAGCCGTACTGAACCGCCGCGACGAAAACTACATGAGTGAAGCCACCCGAATGACCGCCTTTTACCGCGAAACCATTAAGAAAGGCTGGTCGTATGTTTCACTCTCCGAGGCCGTGGTAGGGCTTCACAAATACCCCTACAGCGATGGTCGCGAAGACAATGTCAAGCTTCTGATTGGTCGCAAGAGCACCGATTACGACAAGCTGGATACTTTGGTTTTCAGGCTGCAGGGCGGCCCATACACAGCGGTAATGCTGGACATCATGAAAGACCCCTATCTGCTTTTTGACGAGGAGATGATTGATTATTACGATTTTAAGATAGGCAATGTAACGCGCATTGACGATAATCTCATCTACGTGCTTGATTTCCAGCAAAAGCCATCAGTGGACATACCCCTATTTTTCGGACAGCTTTACATCGACACGCAAAATCTGGCTGTAACCAAAGCCATTTTCAACTTAAATACCAAAGATCGCAACAAAGTGGCAGCCATGTTTATCCGAAAAAAACCTCTGGGAGCCAAAGTGTTTCCCACCGAAGCCTCCTACATGGTTAACTACCGGAAAAATGAAGATGGTAAATGGTACTACGGATATTCACGCGGCCAGGTCTCCTTCAGGGTAAAATGGCGGCGCAAGATGTTTAACACCAACTATCACACCACCATTGAAATGGCTGTAACCGACTGGCACACTACGAAGGAGAAAAGCTTCAGAGGTGCTGACAAACTAAAGATAAATGCCATTATGGAAGATGAAGTATCGGGCTTTACAGATGACGATTTTTGGGGTGATTACAATGTAATTCAACCCGAACAACCCATTGAATCGGCCATTCGCAAAATTCAACGTAAAATTGAGCGGCTCCAGTAAAGCAATGGACCAAACATTTTCAAGTCTCTGATAACAATAATTGGCTGACTGATTAAATCATCTGAATCATTGATAAAAGAGAATATCTAAACTTATTGGCAAAAAATAACCCGTCTGGTTCATTTGAACCAGGCGGGTTTTAATTTAGGGTAAATTGCATTTTACCCACCGAGCCAAAGGATCACTCGTCCTCATCATCATCAAATTCGTCGTCATCGAAGTCGTCGTCATCGAAGTCATCGTCATCGAAGTCATCGTCATCGAAGTCGTCGTCATCATAATCATCCTCGAAATCGTCGTCTGAGTCATCAAAGTCATCATCGCTGAAGTCCATGACTTTCAATCTGTGAATGTCATCTTCTGACACCACCTCTGAGGAACCGGTAAAAACACCTTCATGAAAAATTTCAAGAAGGTCATTATCAACTGCATACAATTTATTTTTCATAGTAATAACAATAAAGATTAAACCTGCTCAAACTTAGAAAAAACTGCTGATAATTGATCCCCTATATTCAAAAAAAAATCATAAATTATAGCTCTTCCTCCGGCCAGATAATTACCTCATCATCATCATCCCAAAAGGGGCCCCACTGAATTTCGGAGAGAATGCCATTGTCGAACCATAAGTTTAGGCTGGCCTCATGCAAATAGGCGATCTGATGATTGGCTTCTCCATTCCCGGTCACATCGTCTATCTGGATTTCACCCAGCCCCATTAACTCTATCTGAGCCAAGGCTTCCTGCTGACTCAATCCGATCATATCCACACCCTCGAAGGTGAAATCGGACGAGCTGACTGCTATTGAGGTGAGGCGCCAATCTTCTATCTCATCAAAAGAGACCGAAATTTCCAACTCATCGTAATGCCACACCTCCGATCTGTCTTCTTCCATCTCCTCGTCCACCATCTCTTCAATTTCGTCGGGCTCCCCCAAAATGGCTTTAACATTTTCGCGTAACATCCCAAATTGAATGTTATCCAAACCTTTACCCAACACGATATTCTTTTTCATTGTATTTGTCTTTGTATTTGTAAGGTCAACATAATTAATACGACAAAATCACCTAAAAATGAATCGTTAAGTCCCCGATCCTTACTTCATTTGCTATAGCCTGAGAGGCCCCTACGCATCAATCATCATGGGCATCAACAGCATTAATTCATCCTCAGCGTCGGTTTTATCGAACGGCACAAAAATGCCAGCTCTGGCTGGATCTGAGAGTTCGATGATCACGTCGGAGGAGGAGATATTTTCGAGAATATCCACCAAGAAGCCCGATTTAAATCCGATGTCCATCTCATCGCCGTCGTATTGACAATTTAATTTCTCGAATGCGGAAATGGAGAAATCAATGTCCTGCGCAGAAACAATCATCTCATTACCCGTTAAATGCAACTTCACCAGATTACTTCCCTGGCTGGCAAACAACGACACTCGTCCCAGGGCACTAAAAAATTCCACCCGGTCTATGATCACCTTATTGGGGTTATTCTCAGGTATCACCGCGTTGTAACTGGGGTAGCTGCCCTCGACCAACCTGCAGATAAGCTTATATTTTTGCATGGTGAAGAAAGCATTCTTGTCGTCAAATTCCACAATCACATCCCCGGTCTCTTTGGGAAGCACATTTTTAAGCAACCCGGCAGGTTTTTTTGGTAAAATAAAAGCCGCTTCAAACTCATTGCTGACATCGGTACGCTGATAGCGAACCAATTTATGCGAATCGGAAGCTACAAATGTCAGCTGGTCCGGATGAAACTCAAACAAGATACCATTCATAACAGGCCTCAACTCATCATCGGCGGTGGCAAACAACGTTTTTAAAATGCCTGTCATCAACAAATGAGCCGGCAACTGCACACGGCTCTGCTTGGTTTCATCCACCACCGGTAACACCGGAAAATCGTCACCGCTCATCCCTACCACACTAAATTTTCCATTCGCAGTACGTATATCTACCGCGTTATTCTCCAGCGATATTTCAAAATTAAGAGGCAACTCGGGAAATTTGCGCAGAATCTCCAACAGGATTTTTGAAGGCAGCGCAATCACCCCTTCACCCTCGGAAGTCTGCAACTCCAGGGTGGTAATCATTGTCACTTCCGTATCCGAAGCGGTAATGGTAAGGGTTTGTCCGGACAGATCGAACAAAAAATAATCGAGAATCGGCATGGGGCTCTTGGCAGAGATTGCCCGGCTGATAGCCTGAAGGTGAGACAAGATCTCAGAGCTGGAAACTACAAATTTCATTGATTTCAGATTTTAGGATTTTACTCAAAGATAGGAAGAATATGCCAGAAAAGTCACAACTATTTTCCTCTTTAGACGTTTGGGTTTTGTGGGGCTGAATATATAAAAAACATTTAATATCAGCACAGGAATGCCTAAATATACTCACTAAAGGCAATTACCACCAGTCCCAAATCATACCAGGGCACAAAGTAGGAATTTTTAGCTAAATTTGTTCTTAAAAAATGAAGTCATCACCTGTCAAACAGCGGGGATTCGAGCGTGAATGGATTATTAAGGCCAGCCGAAGCAGTGGTGCAGGCGGGCAAAACGTAAACAAGGTAAACACTAAAGTAGAGCTGCGATTTTCCATTCCCAATTCTTCGCTTCTCTCCAACCGGGAAAAACAGTTGCTTATATCGCGGCTGCAAAACCGGCTGGTGGGTAGTAATGAACTCATTGTCACCGCCCAGGAGGAACGCAGCCAGCTTCAAAACAGAGAAGCTGCCATTGCCAGGTTCTATACACTTTTGGAAGTGGGACTTAAACCGATTAAAAAAAGAGTGCCTACCCGGCCCACTAAAGCTTCACGCCTGCGTCGCATGGAAAACAAACGCAAACAGGCCGAGAAAAAAGCCAGACGAAAATTGTAATGCGAATACCTCAAACCCGCATAGGGAGGCAAAGAACAAAAGACAAAAAACAAAAGACACAAAAATATTATGCCTCCTTTTAACACACCTGCCGCCAATTTTGTTTTTTTGTTGAGTATGCCCCAAACCGGCACTTTACCCGCTTTGCCGCCGGGGGATAATGTATTGGAGGATATTGTCTCCTTTGCCGCCCGCAATGGAGTGGCACCCTGGTGCTTTTACCGGCTCAACACCTTGGGAACCGGCAACAACGAGAAATTAATCAGCCTCCAACAAAAATTAAAGGTACATTATCTGCAGTCCCTGGTATTTAACCAACAGCGCTGGAAAGCCTTTCAGGAGATTAGACCTATTCTTGCCGGCCATGGCATTGAGGCAATTCCCCTCAAAGGACTGGCACTGGCATTTACCCTTTATCCCGACGAAGCTCTGCGTCCCATGGGTGACATCGACCTGCTCATTCGCCCCGAGCAGGTATTTAAGGCCCGTGACCTGATAGTGGCCCATGGCGGCAAGCCCATGTATGTACCGCTATCGCCACTGCATGAGCGGATACATGCTCATGTTTCGGCAATTAACTGGAAAGGAATTATGGTAGAACCGCATCAACGCCTCTTTGCGCTGGGCTCGACGCTCAACCCTACAAACATCAACCTTTTTGAATCGCTCATGAGTGCCGGCAAGCACCCGGAGCTTCGGGTATTTAACCACGAGGTGATGGCCTACCATCTTACTGCCCACATGATTAAAGGATACAAGATGGGTGGCATGCGGCTCAGCTGGCTGCTCGACATTGCACTGCTCCTTCAGCAGAACCAGCAAAACACCGGATTTGCAGCTACAGTAACAAACCTGCATCTTCCTGCAAAAAAAGAGATCGCCAACGGACTGGCCTGGGCCTCCTTTTTATTGCACAATACAGAGGAGACAAACAAATCTATTCCTGCACCTTTCCCCCACGAAGCGCTCTTCCACCGGGAACAGAGCACAAAAAAGAAACACAAAATAATGGTGCTGAACGAAATAGCCCATCTGCCGGGTATAAACCGGAAAATCGTTATGCTTTTCAGAGAACTGTTTCCCACACCTGCCTACATGAACCATCAGTACGGCGAACACCGAGGTGCGAAGCTGTTCTGGCTCTATGTGAAAAGGGTAATGAATTTAAAGAAATAATGAGAAAAGAATAACAAAATAATTCTCATCCCTGCAAAGCTTCATACGTCGGAAGCTCCTCCATCAAATGCGTTTGCCCCGAACCGGAATCGGTATGCACGCAAAAATGCTGAAGGCCATTGGTAAGTACCAGATAGGGGACCTTTAATGCAATATTGTATCGCGCGGCCTGCTCAAGGGCATGATTACCAATAGATATTGAAGGAGCTTTGCACTCTGCAATCATCACCGGATTTCCCAGGCGGTTGTAAACCACAATGTCACACCGCTGTTTCAACCCGTTTATAATCACCTGTTTCTCTACCCCTGTAAGTGATGCCGGATAGTTGAGAACACCTGCCATGTAACGCAAAAAATTTTGCCTAACCCACTCTTCAGGTGTCAAAACCACATATTTGAGTCGAATGGAGTCGAATATGAATTTTTTACCATCTGCCTCCTTATATCGAAAGGAGTACGCGGGTAAATTAAGCTTTTCCATACGGCAAATTTAGAACTTTTGGTGGTGCAAAACCGTTTTTTGATTATATTCGTCGGATTGTTGAATTTCAGATTGCCCATTAACGGATTATGTGAAACGAGCTCCGATTCATCGGGGCGAGTTCCATCCACCTATTAAAAATCAAATTATTTACGGATGAAAACAAAACAGGAAATCGTTGAAAACTGGCTGCCACGCTACACGGGCCGACCATTAAAAAATTTCACCCAACACGTTATACTCACCAACTTCAATCACTATCTCGACCTCTTTTCAGAATGGCACAACCAACCCATCCTTGGAGCAGACCACAACATGCCCAATTGCAGTGCGGAAGGCATCACCATGATTAATTTTGGAATGGGCAGCCCCAATGCAGCCACTGTAATGGATTTGCTGAGCGCTATTCATCCCAGTGCAGTTCTTTTTTTAGGCAAGTGCGGCGGATTAAAGCGAAAAAATACGCTGGGCGACCTCATCCTTCCTATTGCAGCCATCCGAAGCGATGGTACTTCCGATGACTACCTTCCGCCAGAAGTACCGGCCCTGCCTGCATTTAGCCTCCAGAGGGCCGTCTCCACCACCATTCGTGACAGCGGACGCGATTATTATACCGGCACCGTATTTACCACCAACAAACGGGTGTGGGAATACGATGAACGGTTTAAAAAGTATCTGGCCAAAACCCGCGCCATGGCCATCGACATGGAGTCGGCCACCATCTTTACTGTAGGATTTGTCAACTCCATCCCCTCAGGTGCGCTTCTTCTGGTATCCGATCAGCCCATGATTTCAGCCGGCATAAAAACCATTGAAAGCGACCATAAAGTTACCCGCGACTATGTGAACAGCCACCTGCAAATTGGCATCGACTCCATAAAAGAGATTATTAACAACGGCAAGTCGGTAAAACACCTTAAATTTGACAATTGATTTAAAGCGGTTTTGATGACATTTGAAAATATCGTTTCACAACTCAGACAGGGAAACTATGCCCCCGTCTATTTTTTAAGCGGCAACGAGCCCTGGTATGCCGATTACATTGCCAACTACATTGCCAAACACGCGCTCAGCGAAGAGGAAAAGGCATTTAATCAAACCATTATGTATGGCCGCGATACCAATGTAATTGATTTAATACATGCCGCCCGCCGTTATCCCATGATGGCAAAGTGCCAGGTAATAATACTAAGAGAGGCACAATATTTAGAAGATATTGCCCGGCTGGAAGCTTACTTTAATGCATACGCACCCACCACCATATTGGTAATTACCTACAAATACAAGTCGGTGGATAAACGAACCACCCTCTGGAAGTCGCTGAAAAAAAAGGAATTCATCATTTTTGAATCTAAGACGCTCTACGAGTATCAGGTAGATCCCTGGATAAACATCTATCTGAAACGTTTTGGGATGACCATTGAGCCCAAAGCAACCTCCATGCTCGTTGAAAATCTGGGGACCGGCCTCTCCAACATCACTCAAGCATTGGACAAGCTGAAGGTCGTGATGGGTGAAAGTAAAAATATAACTGCCCGGCACGTAGAGCAATACATCGGCATCAGCAAGGATTATAATGCTTTTGAATTACAAAAAGCAATCGTTAACCGCGACATACTAAAAGCCAATCGCATTGCCGTAGCATTTGGCAAAAACACAAAAGCACACCCCATACAACTTACCATTGGCGTATTGTTCAGCTTTTTCAGCAAAGTAATGCTCTATCTTTCGCTTAAAGACACCGGCACCGGCAATGTAGCCTCAACACTCAGGGTATCTCCCAACTTTGTGGGCGACTTCAAAAGCGCGGCCGTGAAATATCCTCTGCCAAAAACCAAGCAAATCATCTCGTTGTTGCGCGAATACGACATGCGTTCCAAAGGTTTTAATAACAACTCAGCTACCCCGGGAGATCTTCTGCGTGAACTGCTCTTTAAAATCCTACACTAACTATGAACATCAACACCATCATCATCATCATCATTTCTGTAGTCAGCATCGTTGCCTTTAGCCGGCCGCTGATCACCTCAAAATATCAATTCAACGCCTGGCAAATTTTTCATCGAAAGGAGTATTGGCGGATGTTCACGCACGCCCTCTTCCATGCCGGATGGATGCATCTGCTCATTAACATGATTGTGCTATACTCCTTTGGAAGGGCGGTGCTCTATTATTTCAGTGTTTTTTTTACAGGAATGACCAGCCTGCGCTATCTGCTGCTGTTCATAACAGCCATACCGATCTCCTCTCTCTATTCGCTTTACAAAGAAAAAAACAACCCCGGTTACAACGCCATTGGAGCTTCGGGTGCTGTATCGGCAGTAGTTTTTACCTCTATTTTTTTCGACCCCTACAATCCCATTCTCTTTTTTGGAATCCTACCCATTCCGGGCATTGTTTTTGGCGTACTTTATCTCTTTTACAGCAAATACATGTCGGGCAAGAACATCGACAACATAGGACACGACGCCCACTTTTGGGGTGCATTGTACGGATTCATTTTCCCGCTGTTTTACAACCCGTCGCTCATCATGCGCTTTTTTCACCAGTTGGTTTCGTTTTAAAACCAACCTGTATAAACCAGAAATTACAAATGACAAAAAATAAGCCTGCCGGAAGGCTTATTTTTTTGAGGCCGGCAGGCAGGTATTGCCAAAAAAGATTCCTATCCCGAATCTGCATTCGGGAGCCTGCTCTACATTTTAATCGGAGGAATATAGCTGATTAGCATACTACCCCTGGTTGCCGATTGTCTATCTCCTTTCAGCTTTAAGCTTTCAACTAATCTTTAATCTCTAATCCTACTCCCCCATGCCACCCGGAAATAAAACATACATTATTTTAAACGGCCACTTTTACGATGCCGGTAAGCCTGTGCTTAGTTTTGACAACCGTGCTTTTAAGTTTGGCGATGGATTGTTTGAGACAATGCGGTGCCACAGAACCGTACCCCTCTTTTTCCATCACCATTACAACAGGCTGCTGCGTGGAATGGCCATTTTGCAACTCTCGGTGGCAAGCCTACCCTCCATGGCTGATTTTTTAGAACAGATAGAAAAACTGATCGTCCGTAACAGGATATTTTACGATGCCCGGGTGCGACTGTCGGTTTTCCGTCGCGGAGGTGCTCTGTACACTCCTGAAGATAATAGTGTAGCCTGGCTTCTGGAAGCCACACCGCTGGAGGAAAAAGGCTATACGTTAAACGAACAGGGCATGAGGATCGGCATCTATTCCGGTTTCCCAAAAATATGGAGTCCGCTGTCGCCATTCAAAACGCTCTACACCTCTCCCAATATATTGGCAGGATTATTTAAAAAAGAAAACTATTGGGACGATTGCCTGATTGAAAACGATGAGAAAAAGATTATAGAAGCAATAAGCTCCAATCTTTTCTGGGTAAACGGGGAGACTCTTTATACGCCTTCTGTGACAACGGGATGTGTAGATGGCGTTATGCGCAGCCAGGTATTACGCTATGCGGTTGAAAACAAACTTAAAGTTCATGAAAACACCGGCGCCGGGAAAGATATACTGCTGCAGGCCGATGAAATTTTCCTTACCAATGCGGTAAAGGGTATCAGATGGGTGGTGGCTCTGGACAATAAACGCTATTTCAACCGTATGCCAAAAAAGATAGTTGCCTGGCTAAACAGTCAAATCAGTTAAAAGAGGGGTTTCGCGGAAAGTTGGTCCAGGTTTTATAGATGTCACCCATATAAAGCATCGCCTCTTCCCAGCCCTTTGTCACGTCGCGCTTCATTATCTGATCGTCGCTCAGGGTAGTGACCACCCAACTGTTTTCGGCAATCTCCCCTTCCAGCTGACCAGGAGCCCAACCCGAATAGCCCGCAAAAAACTTAACCGATCTGCTGCTGGCCAACCCCTCGTTGATAAGGTTTTTTAAATGCTCAAAATCTCCTCCCCAGTAAACAGTGGGAGTTATCTTTACCGTATCGGGCACCACCGGTCCCAGCGTATGAATAAAGCTAAGATTATTGGGCGAAACAGGTCCGCCAACAAACAATTCGCCTTCAAAGCTGAGGATATCTTCAAATACTTCATCGGGGTAAAAACGAGTGGATTTATTAAGAACAAACCCAACGGAGCCCTTATCGTTGTGCTCGGTTAACAGAACGGTTGAACGGGCAAAGTAGGCGCCCTGCAAAAACGGATCGGCAATAAGCACCTTACCGGCAGCAGGAGCTTCCGTTGACCGCGCTGGCTGGAATATGTTGAAATCTATCTTTTTCATAATCGGTAGTTTATTTGCAAATTCAACTTCTGCAATATCGATTATTGATTGGTAACGAAAACGAAAATCAAAAATCTTTTATCCAAATTAACTAAAATATTTCAAAGAAAAAAAATTTAATGGTGTTTAAAGTGACTTTTACCAGAAGATTGCCTATCCCCGCTCGGCTCCGTCACTCCAAAGACGGGATGAGATTCCCGTCATCTTTCCACCGAATTAGCCGTAGTACTGCCTATCAGACGATCGTAGCGTTGACCGATGCCACGGTAATAGACCAAAAATAGATATTCATTCTCGGTTTGGCCAAAGCTGCCCTCAATGGGTTTCACCGTCCCGGAGTTTTCGTTATCAATCTTTTCCAAAAACTGATAATTATAGTAACCCTGCTTTAGCAATAGGGTAAGTTCATAAATCCTGCCATCGTAATTGTATATCAACTGGTTTTTCGGCTCCAGTTGCCAGTTGGTGAGGGCACCTATGAGATAAATATGCCTGTTAAGCACAGGGGGCTCCCACTTTAATGAAAAATGAACAAAGGCATAATCGGCAGATATCTCAGGATCCTGTTGCTCCTGCACATCAATATAATATCTGCCGTTAAAATCCTGATGAAAATAATAGGGCTTTTCTCCCTGTGGCTCGTCGGGAAACACGGTAACGTGATAAAACGGGTCGGAGAAGATAATATCCTTTACATGGTCCGATTGAAACCTCAGACTGCGCAGGTCCACCCATCTGAATTCGTTGCCCCCCTCCATAATCACCTCCCGGTTGTAGTCAAAGTCCATCCTGTCGTTTCCAAAAAACAGGGGGGGTAACCCAACCACAGCATTGTCGGTTCGCCCGTTCTGAAAAATATCCACCCACACCTCTTCAGCCGGGTTTTGAATATTGAGCCCCGAATGATAGACTTCAAAATCGATCTCCTGAAAACTGTTTCTATCCGTCGATTGCATGGGATATTTAATATCGGGCACAATCTTCACCCGCATTTCCGACACCATAAAACGTCTCACCAACACAGGTTTATCACGGTCAAAATCTTCAAACACCAATAATAGATAGTTGCCCGAAACCAGAGGTACTACATCTTCGCGTGGAAAAACCAGTTGGTAATGCACATAATCGAAAGTAGTATTAAACGAACGCTTATAATCCTCCACAGGCGTAAATACATTCCCCCCCAAATATTCGGTGATCATGAGTTGCGACGGGCTCCAGTCGGCATTACACAGTTCAATGGTAAAGTGGTAATTCTTTGTTTGCGTGCCCATCTCGTCGAAACTCAACATCAGCTGCTGTGCGCTGTTCAGCTCTATAAGAGGGTACGACATGGGCCATCCGGCCCTGTGAAACTGCACGGTTTTTATATTGTCGCCGGTCATCTCCCTATTGTTAAACACCCCTGCATAAAGGGGTTGCACCTGTCCCACAAGCCAAAAGGAGAGAGCCAACACCAAATAAAAGAGTCTTCCTGATACCTCATCCGCACCAAACTCCCGACGCGGTTGTTTTTTGAATATTAAAGGAATATATTTGCTCATTCTTTTTTTATATATTTTCATTCGCACCTTTAGTGGGCGAAAGATATAAATTTATTATTTTTGCAGGGAAATTAAAAACCGTTTATCAAACATGTCTGAGGTAATCAAAATAAGAAGGGGGTTGGACATTCGTATCAAAGGCCATGCCGAAAAGGTGTTCGGAAAGGCTCCACAACCGGATTTGTATGCCTTAAAACCCATAGACTTTCAAGGTGTCATGCCTAAAATGGTGGTGAAAGAGGGAGAAAAGGTGAAAGCCGGAACTGTACTGTTTTTCGACAAACATCAACCCGAAGTAAAATTTGTCTCTCCCGTGAGCGGGGAGTTTATCCTGGTTAACCGTGGTGAACGCCGGAGAATACTGGAAACAGTGGTTAAATCGGACGGCAAAAACGAGTCGGTTGACTTTGGGGTGGAAACCATTGCAAAATTATCCCGCGAAGCAGTGGTAAGCCGTCTTCTGGAATCGGGCGCCTGGCCCTACCTGCGCCAACGACCCTACGGCATTATTGCCCGAGTCGCCGACACACCCAAAGCTATTTTTATTTCGGGATTCGACTCATCACCCCTGGCGCCCGATTACGACTTTATTTTAGAGGGACAACAGAATGATTTTCAGTCCGGCATTGACCTGCTGAAAAAGCTTTGTGACAACATTCACATTGGCATCAACAATAAAGCAGCTTCACAAATATTTACCAATGCCAAAGGCGTCACCCTCCATCGCTTCGAAGGTCCTCACCCGGCCGGGAATGTGGGCATTCAAATTCATAAGATTCAACCTATTAACAAGGGGGAAAAAGTATGGAGCATTCAGCCCCACGAGGTGGCTACCATTGGCCGGCTCTTCACCACCGGAAAGCATGACTTTTCGCGCGCGATTGCTGTCACCGGCTCGGAAATACAGAAGCCCCTCTATTACCGCACCATCCTGGGCGCTTCGGTGGCCCCTCTTCTGAAAAACAACCTTAACGAGGGTCACGTCCGCATTATCAGTGGCAACGTACTTACCGGAACCCGAATACCCGGCGATGGCTATCTGGGGTTTTATCATTCGCAAATTACAGCCATTCCCGAGGGAGACGAATACGAGCTACTGGGATGGGCCCTGCCGGGATTTGATAAGTTCAGCGCCTCCAGATCCTTTTTCAGTTGGTTGCAGCCCAATAAAGAGTATCGCCTCAACGCCAATACACACGGTGGAAAAAGAGCCATTGTGGTATCGGGCGAATACGAAAGCGTACTGCCCATGGATATCCTTCCCGAGCACCTCTTTAAATCCATCCTGGCGGAAGACGTCGAAAAGATGGAACAACTGGGCATCTACGAGCTGGTGGAAGAAGATGTGGCCCTGTGCGAATTTGTTTGTACCTCCAAGATGCATTTGCAAAGCATCCTGCGTAATGGTATAGAATTAATGATGAAGGAAATGGGCTGACCCATTGGTCGCATTGTTTAAATTGGAAGGGTGAATAGCCCGTGCATGGCTTCCCTGTTAACACAATACTTGGATAACATCAAAAACAGTTACTTCGAATGAAGGGATTACGAAATTTCATAGACAAGATCAAACCAAACTTTGAGAAAGGTGGCCGGTTTGAAAAGCTCCACTCATCGTTTGATGCATTTGAGACCTTTTTGTTTGTCCCCAACACAACCAACAAAAATGGCGTGCATGTACGCGACGCCATCGACATGAAACGAACCATGTCGATTGTTGTGATGTCGTTGATACCGGCCCTGCTCTTCGGCCTGTGGAACACAGGCTATCAGCACTTTTTGGCCACCGGCATAGAGCCCGACTTCTGGCCTATGGTGGGACACGGATTCCTTAAAGTGTTCCCCATTATCGTGGTTTCCTATGTAACCGGGCTCGGCATTGAGTTCATCTTTGCACAACTTAGAGGGCATGAGGTAGCAGAAGGATTCCTCGTTACCGGGATGCTTATACCGCTGATTATGCCGGTGGATGTCCCACTTTGGATGGTGGCACTCTCCACCGCATTTGCCGTAATAATTGGCAAAGAGGTGTTTGGCGGAGCCGGCATGAATATTTGGAACCCGGCTCTTCTGGCAAGAGCCTTCCTGTTCTTTGCCTATCCAGCCTACATGTCGGGCGATAAAATATGGATATCAGGCCTTTCAAAAGGCGAAGGCATTGTAGATGGCTTTTCGGGCGCAACAGCCCTGGGTGAAGCCGTAACCACCGGTAACATTGACAAATATTCATTCATCGACAGTTTTCTGGGTATCATCCCCGGCTCAATTGGTGAAACCTCTACGGTGGCTATCCTCCTGGGTGCCGCAATCCTTATCTACACCGGCATTGGCAGTTGGCGCATCATGCTTTCGGTATTCGTGGGCGGACTGGTAATGGCCATGGGCTTCAACGCCATTGGCACCACACCTCTCATGCAAATACCGGCTCTTAATCAACTGGTACTTGGTGGTTTTGCCTTCGGTGCCGTGTTTATGGCCACCGACCCTGTATCGGCATCACGAACCACCGCAGGGAAATATATCTACGGTTTTTTAATCGGTGTTTTTGCTATTATGATCAGGGTATTTAACCCGGCTTACCCAGAAGGGGTTATGTTGGCCATACTGCTGATGAATACCTTCGCGCCGCTCATTGACCACTATGTGGTAGAGAACAATATCAAACGCCGCCTGAAAAGGGCCAGTGTTAACGCATAAGTAAACAATAAAATAAGATGGACAGACAAGGAAACACCTATACTTTTATTTATGCTTCGGTAATGGTGGTGGTGGTAGCAACCATCCTGGCATTTATATCGGAAGCACTTAGCCCGCTACAGAAGTTTAATGAAGATGTAGCCAAAAAATCCGATATATTAAAATCGCTAAATATTATAACCACCAGCGCTGATGCTGAAAAAGAATATGAACAAATTATCGGTGATAAAAGCTACATCGTTAACTTTAAGGGAGAGAAAACAGAAGGCGACGCCTTTGCCATTGACCTGAGTAAGGAGGTGCGCAAACCACTGGAGGAGAGAGAATACCCCGTTTACGAAGGTCATCTGAAAAATGGGGAAACAAAATATGTCTTGCCCATGCGCGGTAACGGCTTATGGGGCCCCATTTGGGGATACGTGGCACTCAACGACGATAAAAACACCATTTACGGCGCCTCCTTCGACCATAAAGGTGAAACCCCCGGGCTGGGAGCCGAAATAGCCCAAAGGCCTTTTCAGGAGGAATTCCAGGGCAAAACCATCTTTGACAATAATAAGCTGGTTTCCATCAAGGTGGTTAAGGGCGGTGCTCCGCCTGACGCGCCCCATGCCGTTGATGCCATTTCGGGTGGCACCATTACAAGCCAGGGCATGGAAAACATGCTGAAAAACTATTTTCAGGGATACGAAGCATTTCTAAAAAAATAAAAAAAGAGAATTATGAGCAGCGATAAAGAACCTTTGTTCTCTTCAAAGAACCTAAAACTAATCACCGGTCCACTGGGGTCACAAAATCCCATTACCGTGCAGGTACTGGGGATATGTTCGGCACTGGCTGTAACAGCTAAACTGGAGCCGGCCATTGTGATGTCCTTTTCGGTGATTTTTGTGACCGTATTTTCAAACTTCATCATATCACTCATACGCAACACCATCCCTTCACGCATACGCATTATTGTGCAACTGGTGATAGTGGCGGCTCTCGTGATAGTGGTTGACCAAATACTAAAGGCTTATGCCTATGAGGTAAGCAAGCAATTATCGGTTTTTGTGGGCCTCATCATCACCAATTGTATCATTATGGGACGGCTGGAGGCTTTTGCACTGGGCAATAAACCATGGCCTTCTGCGCTCGACGGACTGGGAAACGGCGCCGGATACGGCCTGATACTCGTAATTGTAGGCTTTGTGCGCGAGCTCTTTGGATCTGGCACCCTTACCCTGCCGGGCCTCGGCACACTTCAGGTGGTTCCCGAAATCTTTTACAAGTGGGGCTACGTTGATAATGGTTTAATGATATTACCTCCCATGGCTCTGATAACGATTGGCATCATCATCTGGGTACAACGCTCCAAAAATCAGAAGCTGATTGATGTAAGCTAAAAGGGGCGTGTAAGAGAATAAAATTTAAAAACGAAACAGGGTAAAGACTAATGCTAAACCTCTTTGCCCTGCAATAATAAAAACGGATTTAATCACAACACAATGGAAGAACTGCTGAACATATTTATCAAAGCCATTTTTATTGAAAACATGGTATTTGCCTACTTTTTGGGCATGTGTTCCTATCTGGCTGTCTCAAAAACGGTAAAAACCTCATTTGGATTGGGTATGGCAGTTATCTTTGTCATGGGTATCACCGTACCGGCCAACTACCTGTTGGAGAACTATGTATTAAAAGAGGGCGCACTTTCCTGGCTTGGAGAAAGATTTGCAGACGTCGATCTCAGCTTTCTAAGCTTCATCATGTTCATCGCCGTAATTGCTTCGATGGTGCAACTGGTAGAGATGATTGTGGAGAAGTTTGCACCGGCCCTCTACACCTCACTTGGTATTTTCCTGCCGCTTATTGCCGTAAACTGCGCCATTTTAGGAGGCTCCCTGTTCATGCAGGAACGCGATTATGCCAATATCGCCGAAGCATCCGCATTTGGCATTGGCTCGGGTATCGGTTGGTTTTTGGCCATAATAGGCATTGCTGCCATACGCGAAAAAATAAGATACTCCGACGTACCTGCTCCCTTGAGAGGTTTGGGCATAACCTTTATAATCACCGGATTAATGGGTGTAGCATTTATGAGCTTTATGGGCATTAAACTGTAAAATTATGAATTTTCTTGTTATTTCAATTCCAATCATCATCATCAGCGCCATAGTCTTTCTGGTGGTGACAATACTCCTGGTATCCATACTGCTGTATGCCAAGAAAAAACTGACCCCTTCGGGTGAAGTCACCATCAATATCAACCAGGGTGAAAGAGAACTGGTGGTGAATCCCGGACAATCCCTGCTCTCCACGCTGGGTGAGAATAAAATATATTTGGCTTCTGCCTGCGGTGGAAAGGGTACATGCGCCATGTGCCGTTGCCAGGTGCACGATGGAGCCGGCTCTATATTACCCACCGAAACGGGGTATTTTACCCGAAAGGAGCAGATGAACGACTGGCGCCTGGCCTGCCAGGTAAAGGTTAAAGAGGACATTCAGCTGGAGCTTCCCCAGGAGGTGCTGGGTATTAAAAAATGGGAATGCACCGTGGTCTCCAACGACAACGTGGCTACCTTTATCAAGGAGTTTGTGGTAAGACTGCCAGAGGGTGAAAACCTCGACTTTAAATCAGGCGGATATATACAAATTGATGTACCAAAAATAGAGGTGGACTTTAAAGAGATGCAGGTGGGTGAAAAATTCAGAGACGACTGGGAAAAGTTCAATATGTTTGATCTGAAGATGATAAACTCCGAGCCAACCTATAGAGCCTACTCCATGGCCAACCATCCGGCTGAGGGCAATATAGTAATGCTTAACATTCGTATTGCCACCCCTCCTTTTGACCGCGTGAACGGCGGATTTCAAAAAATTAACCCAGGTATCTGCTCATCCTATATCTTCTCACTCAACCCCGGTGATAAAGTAAATATATCGGGCCCGTACGGAGAGTTTTTCCTGAAAAATACCGAACGCGAAATGCTGTTTATTGGCGGAGGAGCAGGCATGGCACCTATGCGTTCGCACATCTTCCACCTGTTTCATACCCTCAAAACCGGCCGAAAGGTAAGCTTCTGGTATGGAGCACGCTCTAAAAAAGAGATCTTCTACGAAAAGGACTTTAGAGCTATAGAGGAGAAGTTTCCCAACTTTAAGTTTACCATTGCCCTGTCGGAGCCGCTGCCCGAAGACAATTGGGAAGGCGACACCGGATTTATTCACAAGGTGATTTTCGACAGATATTTGAACAAGCACGAAGAACCTGAGGATATTGAATACTACCTGTGCGGTCCTCCAATGATGAACGCCGCCGTAAACCAAATGCTTTACGATTTGGGCGTATCCGAGGAGATGATTGCATTCGATGATTTCGGCTCCTAAGATCAACATGTTAAACATCGAAAAGCCTTCGGATTTTTCCGGAGGCTTTTTTATGGAAACAACAGGTTGAATGAGACGTTTTAAGGAAACCCGTTTAAGTGTGACCTGCTGTCCTGTTGGCCACGTATCGAATTCCAATACTCGGAAACATTAACTTATAAACATGAATTTAGACTGGTTACTCGAACAAGACCCCATACTCCTGGCTTTGGGAGCCACTCTGTTTACCTGGGCTGTCACAGCATTGGGAGCATCAATGGTTTTCTTCTTTAAAACCATCAACCAGAAAGTCCTCAATTCCATGTTAGGCTTTGCAGCAGGGGTGATGATAGCCGCCAGCTTCTGGTCTCTGCTGGCTCCCTCCATTCAAATGGCCCAAGAGAGTGGCACCACATCATGGAAGCCGGCATTGATTGGTTTCCTGTCAGGTGGCGCCTTTTTATACCTCATCGACCAAATTCTGCCCCACCTGAATATGGGCCTCTCAACCGAACACGCCGAAGGCATAAAAACATCGTGGCAACGAAGTGTGTTGCTTATCCTGGCTATTACACTCCACAATATTCCCGAAGGCCTGGCCGTGGGGGTCGCTTTTGGGGCATTGGCCGCCAATCCTGATTCAGCTGTTTTGGTAAGTGCCATTGCCCTGGCCATTGGAATTGGCCTGCAAAACTTTCCCGAAGGAGCCGCCGTATCCATCCCCCTGCGACGCGAAGGTTTCTCACGGCTTAAATCGTTCAATTACGGTCAGCTATCGGGCATAGTAGAACCCATGGCAGGCGTTTTAGGTGCTTACCTGATTACGGTAATGACCCCTCTCCTGCCCTATGCACTGGCCTTTGCAGCCGGCGCAATGATCTATGTGGTGGTGGAAGAACTTATCCCCGCCTCACAACACGGACACGACACCGACCTGTCAACTATCGGAGCTATGCTCGGATTTGCGGCTATGATGTTCCTGGATGTGGCTCTGGGATAGAGATGCAATGCATTGCTTCTCTAATCCGGATAAACCCCAAGTTGTACAGATGCACAAGTTGTGCGTCTCCAGCCCTGATGAACCCCGGTACAGACGCACAACTTGTGCGTCTCTAACAACCATCTCTATGAACAAATATTCTTTCACATACCTTCTCCTGGCCTCCCTCCTCCTTCAGGGATGTCAAAAACCACCTGAATGGTTCAAAGAAGAGGGCCAGATATTTGGTACCACCTATCATCTGGTATATCAAAGTCCACACGGCATCTCGCTGCACAGGCAGGTGCTGCTCTCCCTCGATTCGGTGAACCAATCTCTCTCCACCTATCTTCCCGGCTCAGTGATTTCGCAGTTCAACACCTCCGATAAGGGGGTAGTCACTGATGACTTCTTTAGAATAGTGTTTCGTAAGGCACAGGAGGTCACAGATGACACCGGTGGCGCCTTCGATATGACCGTGGCGCCACTTGTAAATGCCTGGGGTTTTGGCTTTACCAACAAACAAACCATAACTCCTGAGATTATCGATTCATTAAAGGCCCTGGTAGGGATGCAATATGTTGAACTGCGAGGAGATTCGGTGATTCGCCACCGCCCCGGTGTAATGTTGGATGCATCGGCCATAGCCAAAGGATTTGGGGTGGATGTGGCAGGAGCCGCCCTGGCCGCACAAGGCTGCACAAACTACATGGTAGAAATTGGTGGGGAAGTGGTGGCCAGCGGTCACAATCCTAAAGGTAAAAAATGGCGCATTGGCATCGACAAACCCCTTGATGACCCAATGGTACTGGATCGTCAGCTTCAACTCATCGTCGAAATAACCGATCGTGCAATGGCCACCAGCGGCAACTACCGCCATTTCTATATCGATGAAACAGGGAAAAAAAGGGCGCACACCATCAACCCTGCTACCGGGCGACCTGTTGAACAATCGTTATTAAGTGCCACCATAATTGCCGGCGACTGCATGACCGCCGATGCCTATGCCACCGCCTGTATGGTACTGGGCGTCGAAAAAAGCAGAGAACTGATGGAAAAACATCCAAACATGGATGGTTGTTTTATTTACGATTCCAGCGAAGGCATACAGGTAGCATGGACAGAAGGCTTTGACAAATACATTGTGGAGTAGAGAGAATTCAAAGAAAAAGCTTAGCAGATTAACCAAACATCAAACCTTAATCCGCATTACAAACTATTTTCCTTTGAGCTTTGAGCTTTCTCTCCTCCTTAATCCCTCATCTTTAGTCTTTAATCTTTAATTGTAATACCTCAACTTTGTTGCCTGGTGTCTGGTTTGCTGTTTCGCACGATGCAGTTGTCCTGCATCCGCACCCTCCGCCTCCGCAAGTCGTTAACTGGCCACCCTTTTTAAAAATGGTTTTTAATGCCAGCCCCAAAAAGGCCAGAGACATAAAGGCTATTGAAAATATTAATACAACTAAAAAAGTACTCATCGGTATTTAATTTTATAGTTCACAATACAAAGTAACGAAAAAGGATTTTCAGATGCAAAATTCCTATATTAACATTTATAAATTCACCGCTATGTCTATTTTATGCATCACAGGTCGGTTTTCTGTCCCAACAGAGGGCTTAAATGTTTTCTTTGAGGAGATGCCGCCGATCTTTGCGTGCAATGCGATCCTGAGTGGTAGCACAAGACACACCCTTTTTAGCCAGAGCCCGATTTCCACCCACATGCGTATTGGGGAACTCTCCGTTTTTCTTAAAAACCATTCCAATGGCAAAAAGAAAAAAGGCCACGCTCATTAGAAATACGCTTATTAACAATAACTTCAACATCCTTTTTCAATTATTATTTGTCGAATTTACGAAAAAAAAACGCTCATTAAACATTTAGTGGCAGCTATCTGTTTGAAAGATGTGGAATATTTGTTACTTTCATGCTAAATTTTCAAAAAGGCACAATGGAAACAAACCGGGAGTCTCTAACCAGTGTTCATACCCAAAGTGAAGCCCTAAAGTTTGAAGAATTTAAGAAGGAGGTGCTCAACGATTATCGCACGGCACACCTGAGCAGACACCTGAGTCTGCTGGCGCGTAAAGAGGTTCTTAATGGAAAGGCCAAGTTTGGCATCTTTGGGGATGGCAAAGAGGTGGCTCAGATAGCTATGGCCAAGCAATTTAAAAACGGAGACTGGCGTTCGGGTTACTACCGCGATCAAACCTTCATGCTGGCAGCGGGCATGACCACCCCAAAAAAATTCTTTGCCCTGCTCTATGGCGAAACCTCTACCGATCTCAATCCTGATAATGGGGGCCGCTCATTCAACAATCATTTTGGTTCGCGCATCATCAACGAAAAGGGTGAATGGATACCGCAGGCTACCAACAAAAACAGCGCCTCCGACATAAGTCCCACAGCCGGGCAAATGCCACGACTGGTTGGCCTGGCACTTGCTTCCAAACTTTACCGCCACAACACGGGCATTCAATACCTTAAAGAGTACAGCAAGGGCGGCAACGAGGTAGCCTTTGGCACCATAGGCGAAGCCAGCACCTCCGAAGGGCACTTTTTTGAGACAATGAATGCCGCCGGCGTTTTGCAAATCCCCATGGCTGTGTCAGTATGGGACGATGGATACGGTATTTCGGTGCCCGTTGATGCACAAACTATAAAAGCCAGCATCTCCAAAGCAATGGCAGGCTTTAAAAAGGGGAGCAACAGAGAGAACGGAATTCTCATTTATGAGGCTAAGGGCTGGGATTATGCCGCATTGTGCCAGATGTATGAGAAGGGAATACAGCAATGCCGCACCCACCACATTCCGGTGCTTTTCCATGTAACCGAACTCACTCAACCTCTGGGACACTCGACTTCGGGCTCGCATGAGCGCTACAAATCAAAAGATCGCCTCAAATGGGAAAAAGAACAAGACTGCCTAACACAGATGCGCCAGTGGATGATTGATACAGGAGTGGCAGAAGCTGGTTTGCTGAACGAAGTGGAAGAATCGGCCCATCGGGAGGCGCTTACAGCGCAAAAGGATGCCTACCGGGAATATATGGCACCCCTTGAAAAAGAACGGGACGAGCTGCTACAAATGGTTCGTAATAAAAATTGCCACTGCCCGGGCAACCAACAGGACAAAATAGATAAGATAGCCTCCGGGCTCGCAACGACGGCCACCCTCAACCGGAAAGAGATTTTAAGCTCGGCACGGAAAATATTGCACCATTCGTGCAGATTGTGCGAACAACAGCAGGGATTAAAAACCAGATTGAGAGAGTGGCTGCACGACTATATGGAGAGCGGTGCTGAAAAATACAACCGCTATCTCTACGATGAGTCACCACGGTCTGCCCTGAAAGTAGCACCTGTACCGCCCGAATACGACAAAAATTTACCAATGGTGCCGGGACGTGAAATCCTGCGCGATAACTTCGATGCACTCTTTGCCGGAGACCCCCGACTGATTACCTTTGGAGAAGACACCGGGCTGTTGGGTGGCGTTAATCAAACCCTCGAAGCCCTCCACAAGAAATATGGAGAGTGGCGCATTCGCGATACAGGCATCCGCGAAACCACTATTATTGGCCAAGGAATTGGGCTGGCCCTGCGCGGGCTGCGGCCCATTGCCGAGATTCAATATTTCGATTATCTCCTTTATGCCCTCCAAACCATCAGCGACGATTTGGCCACCACCCACTACCGCACCAAAGCAGGCCAAAAAGCACCGGTGATAGTGCGCACACGGGGCCACCGCCTCGAGGGCATCTGGCACTCAGGCTCGCCTCTGAGCATGGTCATCAACTCCATCAGGGGTGTTTACGTATGTGTGCCCCGCGATATGACCCGTGCTGCAGGAATGTATAACACCCTTCTGCAGGGCGAAGATCCCGCTCTGGTCATTGAGCCTCTTAATGGTTATCGCCTCAGGGAGAAACAACCCGTTAATATTGGAGAGTTCAGGGTTCCACTGGGGCTGCCCGAGGTACTTATTGAGGGAAACGATGTAACCATTGTCACCTATGGTTCCTGCGTACGCATTGCTGCCGAAGCTATAGAGCAACTCAACGAAGCGGGCATCTCTGTTGAACTCATTGATGTACAAACACTTTTACCCTTCGACATTCATGGCGTGATTCTGAAATCACTGAAGAAAACAAACCGCATTGTCTTTTTCGATGAAGATGTACCCGGTGGCGCTACTGCCTATATGATGCAGAAGGTGATAGAGGAACAGGGCGGTTTCTATCATCTCGACCACAAGCCGGTGACTCTCACGGCGAAAGATCACCGCCCTGCCTATGGCACCGATGGAGATTACTTCAGTAATCCAAGTGCTGAAGATGTGTACGAAACCATTTACGCCATCATGGTGGAGGATAAACCGGAACAATTTCCTGCTATTTATTAGATTTATATATACCCCAGGCTCCCACAACGTTGCAATGAGGATAGTCAAAATGATTTGTATCATTTTGACTATAGGATTTCTCCCTGCCTACGTGCCTTCGGCAGGTAGGCAGGGAGAAATCTATTTTGACAATCCTCCACATTTTTATACCAGATAAAAATAAAACCTGACTTTTTTCATTAGTAATAAAAATACATTAAACTAACTTTGTAAAAACCTGTATTGAAACAGGTTCATAAGGGAGCCGTCACTTGTCAACAACCTATATCTTACCTGCCTAAACGCAGGCTTTTAAAGATCTTGCATCTAAATATCTAACTTTAAATACCTACCACTATGCCAAAAGGAATCTATCAGGTACCGGAAGTTAAAAACGAACCGGTCTTAACTTATGGCCCCGGTACTCCGGAACGGGCCGCGCTAAAACAACAACTGAATGCATTTAGAGCAGTTGAGATGGACATCCCCATGTACATTGGCGGAGAAGAAATTCGAACCGGACGAAAAGTAGCCATCCATCCGCCACATGACATCAAGCACCTTTTGGGACACTACCACCAGGGTGATGAAGCACATGTACATCAGGCGATTGATGAGGCTCTGAAAGCTAAGGCAAAATGGGAAGCCCTGAGCTGGGAACATAGAGCTTCCATTTTTCTAAAGGCCGCCGACCTCATTTCGGGCCCCTACCGGCAAAAAATTAACGCCGCCACCATTCTGGGCCAATCGAAAAATGCCTTCCAGGCTGAAATCGACAGCGCCTGTGAATTTTCCGACTTCCTGCGCTTCAATGTGCGCTATATGACGCAAATCTATGCCGACCAGCCCGCCTCATCGGCAGGAATCTGGAACCGGGTGGAATACCGCCCGTTGGAAGGTTTTGTATTTGCGCTTACGCCATTCAACTTTACCGCCATTGCCGGCAACCTGCCATCGGCTCCAGCCATGATGGGTAATGTGGTGGTTTGGAAACCCTCCAAAACAGCCGTTTATTCGGCCAATATCATCATGCAGGTATTCAGGGAGGCAGGCCTCCCCGACGGAGTTATCAATCTGGTGTATGCCTCCGGCCCGGTGGCTGCCAAAGAGGTGTTTGAGCATCCCGACTTTGCAGGCTTCCACTTCACCGGCTCAACCGAAGTGTTTCAGTCCATATGGAAAACCATAGGCAACAATATCCATAAGTACAAATCCTATCCGCGCATTGTTGGTGAAACCGGCGGTAAGGACTTTATTATTGCTCATAAATCGTGCGATGCAGCCGCTGTGGCCACCGCCATATCCAGAGGCGCATTTGAATACCAGGGTCAAAAATGCTCTGCTGCCTCCCGCGCTTATCTTCCTGCCAGTCGCTGGGAAGAGATTAGGAAACTGGTACACAAGCAATTGAAAGATATGCGCATGGGGCCACCCGAAGATTTTACCAACTTTGTGAATGCAGTGATCGACGAGGCTTCCTTCAATAAGCTGGAGGCGGTGATCAAAGAGGCCAAAGGACATCCGGAAGCTTCTGTGATCGAGGGAGGTAATTGCGACAAAAGCAAAGGCTATTTTATCGAACCTACCATAATCCTGACCACCAATCCACACTATCGCACCATGCAGGAGGAGCTTTTCGGGCCAGTCCTTACCATTTATGTTTACGACGACCTTAAGTTTGATGAAACACTGGATGTATTGGATAAAACCTCCATATACGCGCTCACGGGTGCCGTGTTTGCGCAGGACCGCTATGTAATTGAGAAAATGACCAAACGTCTTAACAATGCGGCGGGCAATTTTTACATCAATGACAAACCCACCGGGGCGGTGGTCGGCCAGCAGCCCTTTGGTGGCGCCCGCGGTTCAGGAACTAACGATAAGGCAGGCTCGCTCTGGAATATGCTCAGATGGGTCTCCCCCCGCACCATTAAAGAGACCTTTGTGCCGGCCGTTGACTACCGATATCCGTTTTTAGACGAATAATTATAACCTCCCCCTCTTTGCCTGGCTGCCTGCGGTCATGCGAAGAGGGATAAAGTCAAACAATTGCTTTTTATGAAGGATATTTGGTAGCGGCTAATTATTTTTTATCTTTGCCTGATCAGGATAACAAAATATACCATGAACCGCAAGCAAGGATTAAAACTGATGTTGCCTCTTATTCGCAATAAGTATGTGCTTTCGCTGCTGATTTTTGGTGCGTGGGTAGGCTTCTTCGATCAAAATAACCTGGTGGACCGCTTTGCACTCTCGGGAAGAATTTCTGAGCTGGAGCGACAAAAAAAACACTATCAGACAGAAATAAAAGAGAACGAAAAACGCATGAATGAACTCCGGAGCGACCCTGAAAATCTTGAAAAATTTGCCCGTGAACAATATCTAATGAAAAAAGCCGACGAAGAAATTTTTATCATAGAGGAAAAGTAAAAGCATCAAGGGTCTGGTTTGAAGATAACTGAATGAAAATATACAAGCTCTTAAGCGGCCTATATTATATCGGGCTGGTTCTTATTTTCGCGGGTCTTATCATGCTGCTCACCAACACGCCGGGAGCTTTCAGGATTTACACCGCCGGGGTGTTGCCCGTATTGGGCATTCGCATTTTTAACCTGGTGGTCTCCACCCCTGACACCCGAAGAATCTATGCCATCTTAGTCATCAGTGCTCTGTTTTTAACAGCAGTCTCGGCAGCCATTTGGTTCAATCGCTCCTATTGGATAATTTTTATAGCCGTAGCAGCAACCCTGGATGGATATGCCAGCTTCCGAAAACTAAAATAACCGCATGTGTGCTTGCCTGGCGAAGCCATCGTTGCAGCCACATCAAACATAACTTTGAGAAGTCTCAAAGATCAACCTCCCGGATTGAAAAAATAACAGGAACTGTTTTTATATCGTAGTTATAAACTTATATTTGCTGTCGCTAAAATTAACGGTTAACATTCAGAATTAAAGTATGAAAAATTTGTCCCTTATACTTAATGCCATTTTATTTATTGCCGTGGCCATCTTGTTTTTTATGGTGTTTTCAGGCCGCTCCAACAACAATCAAAATACTTTTTCGGGAGCACATAAAACGGACTCTGTCGCTGGAATTGCCTATATAAATACCGACTCATTGCTGCTTAAGTACGATTTTGCCCGCCGACTGAATGAAACCCTCCTCAAAAAGGAGGAAAATTCCAGAGCCGATTTCAACGAACAGGCGCGTATATTTCAGGAAGATATGATGTCGTTCCAGAGAAAGGTTAAAAATAATGCGTTTCTCACTTTAGAGAGAGCGCAAAGCGAAGAAAGAACACTCCGGCAAAAGGAGCAGCAGTTGCAGGAACTTAACAATAAGCTCTCCAACGATCTTATGCAACAACAAGGCCAGATGAACCAGCAATTGCGCGATACCATCGCCGGCTTTCTGGAATCATACGTCAAAAAACATCCCTACCAGATTATCCTAAGCAATACGCTGGGTGACAATATTCTATACGGGCAAAAATCGCTGGACATTACCAACAGCGTTGTCGAACAATTAAACGACAGATATCGCAAGGCAACCATCAAAAAATGATACCCTTCAGCCCGTTGGCCGGCTACCTTAAAAAACACGCTCAGCCCTATCAGGTAACGCATGCTCCCTCTCCAAACCTTGCTCTTATAACAGTGATTCCGGCCTATCTTGAGGCCGATTATCTGCCCCACACACTCAACTCGCTTATCGGTTGCTTTCCGCCGTCCGGCGATGTGGAGGTAATAGTGGTGATCAACACCTCGGAGAGAGACCCGGAAGAGGTGCAACAGGAGCAACGCCGTTGCGAAGAGATGGTGCATACCTATGCCTCACAAAACCTTCCGAAGTGGTTACGCATCTACGCCTTGCCTGCATACAACCTTCGCGCAAAGCATTTTGGCGCAGGGCTGGCGCGAAAAACAGGGCTTGATGAAGCTGTGAGGCGATTTAATGAGTTGCAAAAGCCCCGTGGCATATTGGCCTGCCTGGATGCAGACTCGCCTGTGACATCCGGCTACTTTCGCGAAATCGAAGAATGGTTTGCCCACCCAAAACACCATGCAGCGGTGGTTAACTTCTGCCATCCACTGGAAGGAGAAAGATATCCGCCACAGGTATATGAAGCCATCACACTCTACGAGCTACATCTGCGTTATTACGTTCAGGCTCTGCGTTATACTAAATTTCCCTACGCCTTCCATACTATAGGTTCAACTATGGTGTTTACAGCCCACAAATATGTTCTGGCTGGAGGAATGCCAAGAAAACAGGCCGGCGAAGACTTCTACTTTTTGCAAAAGCTGATTCCCCTGGGTGGCTTCGGTGAGATTTGGGATACCCTGGTAATGCCCTCTCCCCGCCCCTCCGACAGAGTGATTTTTGGCACCGGAGCAGCAGTAAAACAACATCTGAGTGGTGAACGGCCACAGGGTGAAACCTACCACCTGCAATCATTTGACGACCTAAAGGTGCTGTTCGATAAAGCCTCCACCCTATGGAAACTGCCGGCCAACGATTTTGAGGATTGGTCGTACCAGTTACCCGGCCCCCTGCGCAGCTTTCTGCTCAACACTGGCTTTGAAGGCGAGCTGGCTGTGATTCAAGCCAACAGTGCATCGGAGAAGAGCTTTATAAAGCGATTCTTTGGCCTTTTCAATGCCTTTAAGGTGGTGAAGTATCTGAATTATACCAGAGACCATTTTTACCCCCCGATGGAGGTAATGGAAGCCTCCCTCATGCTGCTTGAGCGTCTGGGTGAAGATACCTCCGAAATTTTCGATCCCAAAGGGCTGACAGTGCGGTACCGGGAGTTTGAAAAAGAACATCCGGTCTATTGTCTGTGACCCCGGCCTTGAGCAATCCTTGTAAGGACGCAGGGCCGTGCTTCTCTATCAAGTAACCCGGGCTTAAACTCCTATCCTTTCTTTCCCCCTGGGAGCTTGCTCCATTTTTATTTCGGAGAGAGCTCCTAAAACAGACTCCTGCGCCTGCTTCTGTACTTCGGCTTATTCTGCAGCCAGCTGTTACCAGGTTCGGTACATGGGATAGAGCCCCGGGGAGACCGGTTGGATGAAGAGGTGTTGAACCTGTAGATCAGCGAAAACTCGTTGGCACCGCCGCTGTATCCGGCCAAATCGGAGAGGGTAAGATCATAACTGTAGGCCAGACGGAGGCTGCCTATGTTAAAGCCCAGTATAAAGATCAATGCATCGTTGTTGGTCAAACCATTGCTGCCCGACACAGGAATGCCCCGATACCACAGTCCCACTTCAAAGGGATTCACATACCAGTAAGTCCCCACGTCCAGTTGCTGAAACTCCTTCTGCATCCTGTACATAAAGGCCAGCGAAACGCTCTGCTCGTCAGTCCCTTGGCGGGCAGGTCTATAACGGTACTTACCACCACCATACACGGTGGTTTTCATCGATAGCGGCGATTCAATATCGGTATAACCAAAATCATTTTTTACCAGGTGATCAACCACTACGCCACCCCAGAAATAGTCATTATAGATCATCGCCGAAGCTGAAGCATCGAACTTACGGAACTGCTCCTTCTCAAAGTCGGTGATGGCCCCCGGCAATGTCTCGCCATTGGGGCCTATCTGGTCGCCCCAAAGCAGACTGGAAGGATCTATCTTTCGTTCGACATATTTGAATGTCATTCCGGGTCTGACATATAAATTCTCGGTTATTGGAAACTCATAGGCATACACCAGCCCAATATTTTGGGTAATCAATTGTCCACTCCCCTGGTCATCGCGCAAAAATAGCAACCCCAGGCCGCTGTTGTACTTCTCAAAAAAGTGGTCGGCGGTAAAAGCAAGGGTGCGATAGGTATTGGGAATGCTCGGCCACTGATCCCGGTAGTTCAACACCAGCCGACCACCATCGGTTAAACCGGCAAAGGATGGACTCAGGTAAACCGGAGAAGCATATACCTGCGAAAAGGTGGGATCCTGAGCCTTCAGCATCCCGCTAAATGCCACCGCAAGCAAAAGCGTGAAAAAATATCTGGTATTTACCTGTATATTCATCTCCCTTTTAATGTTTTATCATAACTTCTACCATAATGCCGCACCGCTTATGTTCTTCTCTACCTACCAGCCGTCTGAAAAACCAACCCCCTGGCTCCCTTGCCTGCCGGCAGGCAGGCTTTGGAGAGCCTGTCCTGCCAGGGCGGAAGGTTGGGGGAGGCTCCTACCTCACCAACAACACACTCCCCGTATCTCTAAATGCCGTTCCATCAATAAAGCGCCCCGACACTTTCCAAACATACACCGCCTGCGGCGCCAGTTGTCCTTTGTAAAGACCGTCCCATCCCAGATCTACCTCACCGGACTCAAAAATGAGCTGCCCCCATCGATTGAAAATCTGAAGCTGATAGGTGTCCACATCTCTATATACGGGTTTAAACACCGTATTGGTTTCATCGGTCAGGTCGGCAGGGGTTTGTCCGGCACCGTCGGGTCTGGGCCTGAAGGCATTGGGGAACTTAATAAACCCGGCCAGCTTAGCAGTCACAGCATCGGCCATCAACATACTGTCGGTGCAGCCATGAGCATTGGCCACCCACAACGACACATCATAAACCCCTTCATTCAGATAGTTGTGCATCGGGTTTTGTTCGGTCGAACTGTTCCCATCTCCAAAATTCCACAAATAATCAACAGCATCCACCGAAAGGCTCGTAAAACGCACCTTCTTGCCCGGCACATAAACCAAATTGGGCGTAACATCAAAGGCAGCCTGTGGATGATCGTACACCGCGATGGTTTTCTGATAAGTGCCATCCTTCCCATCGGGCCCTGGCGTAGTAAGGACCACATTAAATTCGCCGGCCGATTCAAAGGTGTGCACCGGATTACGGTCGCCCGAAGAATTACCGTCACCAAAGTTCCAGTGAAAAGTAAAGGCATCTTTAGAGTAGTTGGTAAACTTCACTGTGAGCGGATAACAGCCGTTATCCACGTCGGTTATAAAATCGGCATCGGGTACGGGGCGGTAGTCCACCACCACATCATCGTAGGCCACACAACCGTCCACATCAATAGTCCAGCGGAAGGTGTTAATTCCCTGGCTCAATCCGGTTACACGGGTATTAAAGAACCGGTTGTCCTCAAACTCACCGCTTCCACCCGTTACACTCCACGCGGCATCCAGATCGCCGGCATTATTGGCATTCAGCTTCACCTCCGGCTCATACACCACCACATCTTCGCCGGCATAGGGATAGGACTTATTGCTTCGGATGTTTACCACATCTTCGGTAGTACATTCGCCGTAGCCCACAGTCCACTTATACACATTATCGCCAAAGCCAACATTCACCACTTTGGTATTAAACAGATGCGGATTTTCAAATTCACCGGCTCCACTAACCACACTCCAGCGTCCGGCACCCGAGGTGGGGTCGTTTGCGTTCAGCATGGTATAGTTCTCACAGAAGGTCTGATCTTTGCCCGCATTTGCCTGATCGGGCACCTTATTAAAGATGGTTACCAAATCGGTTGAGAAACATTTACCGTTTGAGATGGTCCACATCAGCACATTCTCACCAAAACCAAGATTCTCAACGTTGGTAGTCTCGTCCAGCGGGTTCACAAAAGAGCCCTGACCGGAGACGAGCGACCATTCACCTGTCCCGAAAATGGGTGTGTTGGCATCCAGTGCGGCCCAGTTTTTACAGTCGGTCACATCGGGTCCGGCGTTGGCTATGGTGGTCGTGTTGTTCACTATGGTTATATCGTCACTTAAAGTGCATTGTCCCTGTGTCAGAGTCCATCTGAAGCGGTTGGTGCCCGGTATCAGATTGGTGACCGGAGTCCGGGGGTCGGCCGGATTGGAGATGTTGGCACCGCCCTCAAGAATACTCCACTGACCCTGTCCATATTCGGGAGTGGAAGCCCTCAGTTCCAGGGTAGGCGAACAAACCTCTATATCAGCGCCTGCATAGGGTACCGAAGGCCGGTTATTCACCACCCGCACCTCATCGGAAGAGCTGCAAATACCGTTTTGCACCACCCAGCGGAACACATTGTCGCCTTTAAAGAGGCCGGTTACGGCGGTATGCGGATCATTAACATCAGCTATGGTACCGGAACCACTGAGCACTTCCCAATGACCCGTGCCTATTTCGGGCGGTGTGGCATCCATAACGGTCTGGTCTTCACAAATGGTTTGTGTATTGCCAGCATAAGCCGTACTGGCCGAGTTATTGGTGATTACTATTTCATCAAAGGTTTCGCAACCCAGGTTATTAATACTCCAGCGCAATACGTTGCGTCCTTTACGCAGATTCATCACCCTTGTGTTGGGATCGTTGATGTTCTCAAATACAGCCTGACTGGTGCCACCTACCACCGTCCAGGTGCCTGTACCAGGACTGGCACTGTTGGCCTCTAAAGTATATTCGTCGGAACATATCTCATCATCATCGCCAGCTCTGGCCTCAATGGTGTTAAAGTCGATCTGCACATCGTCAGAGGATTTACAGCCGTTGTTTTCAATGGTCCAACGGAAAATATTGGCGCCAAAGTTCAGATTATCTACACGGGTAGTGGGATCGGTTGCATCAACAAATGTACCCGATCCATTGCGTATGCTCCAGGAGCCGGTTCCCACCGCAGGATTGTTGGCCGACAGCACCACGTTGTTAACACATCGCGCCCGGTTGGACCCTGCATCGGCTTTGGTGGGCAGATTATTGATAACACTTACCTGCGATACCGTTGTACACTCCTGGTTGTTAATGGTCCAGGTGAGAATGTTCTCACCCTGATCCAGCCCGCGAACCACGGTATAGGGGTTTGAGGGGTCGTCGAACATCGCCGAACCGCTGCCACCCAACACACCCCAGGTACCAATCCCCGGTGACGGGTTGTTGGCGGCCAGCACAGCCGTATCAGCACAGTTAATCTGAAGATCACCTGCTATGGCCTCTACCACATTATTGATAATCTCCACCTCATCGGAGGACTTACAGCCATTGTTGTTAATAGTCCAGCGGAAGCGATTACGCCCTTTGCCCAGGCCGGTAACTGCGCTATATGGATCAGTGGGATCGACAATGGTACCCGATCCGGAGATAGGCGTCCACTCTCCGGTGCCATACACCGGCACACTACCCGAGAGTTGCGTAAAAGTCCGGCAGATGGGCTGATCGTTGCCTGCAAAAGCAACCGAAGGCGAGTTATTCATAATCTCCACGGTATCCCGCGAGTCGCAAAGCTCCGTTGAGATGACCCATGCAAGCTTGTTGAGACCGGGTGCCAGTTTCTTGGCCCAGTTGCCGTCAAACTCGGCAGAGCCTTCTACCACGCGCCACTCCCCTGTCCCATGATTGGGAATATTGGGCCGCAGGACCACACTGTCTTCACAAACCGTTTGATCGTTGCCTGCAATGGCTTGTGTTGCCAAACCGTTTGTAATGATTACCGAGTCCACGGAGTAGCACTCGCGACCTGGAAGGCCCTTTTTAATGGTATAAACCATCACATTATTGCCCTGCGACAATCCGGTCACCATGGTCTCCTGAGCCAGTGGGTCGGCAATGGTACCGCTGCCGGAGATCAAAGCCCAGGAGGTGGTACCCATGCCCGGTGCAGGAGTATTGCCCTTCAGCAGGTATTCGTCGTTACAAATCACATCGTCGAGACCTGCATTGGCCTCGTCGGGTGTGTTGTTCACGATGATTACCTCATCGGACGAGGAGGAGGTGCCTGCCCCATAAGAGATGGTCCAGCGGAACACGTTATCTCCCTCAGTACCCAGATCATAAACGCGCGTACGAGGATCGAAGCGGTTCACGAATTTACCCGAGCCGGAAACCAGAGACCACACCCCAATGGCCACATCGGGGTCATTGGCCTGCAATACAGTTTCATAAGTACACACTGTTTGGTTGGGCCCGGCATTGGCATCAATCACATCGCCGTTGGTGATGATCACCTCGTCGAAATCGGAACAGTTGCCAATGGTTACCGTCCAGCGGAACACGTTGGGTCCGCGGCGCAAACCGGTAACCTGGGTAGAAGGATTATCGGGATTGTCAATGGTACCTCCACCCGACACCAGCGACCATTGGCCTGTGCCACGTGTTAAAGGTGAAGCGTTCAGATTGGCAAAGTCACCACCGTCCAGCAGTTGGTCGCCACCGGCATCCAGCTCGGTGGGGTCGGGAGCATTCACCAGAATGTAAACCTCATCGGAGGTGGTACATCCGCTTTCATTGTGCACCACATTCCAAAGAAGCCCGTTTTGGCCATAATCCAGTCGCACCAAAGCCGAAGGATTATCAGGTCCGCCATTCGTGAAAGTGATGCCACCCATACCGGGTATCACACTCCAATAACCCGAATAACCCGGTGGCACAGGCGTTGCATTCAGCATCAGTATGCGGTCGCAAACCACGGTGTCTTTGCCGGCATAGGCAACTACCTGTACGTTGTTCACCACCACGTCCGAAGAGGAGCTACAACCACCCTGGCGGATGGTCCAGCGGAAAACATTTTTGCCAAGGGCCAGACCGGTAACATCCGTTTGGGGATCGTTAATGGCTGTGAAGTTTCCGCTTCCCTCCACCACACTCCAGCGGCCTAAACCGTAGGTGGGTGTATTTCCGGTAAGCGTGGTAACCGTACCGCACACCGTTTGGGTGCTTCCGGTAATGGCCTGCGTAGGCCGGTTGGAGGTGATGATCACCTCATCAACACTCTCGCATCCGTTCTTATTCAACGTCCACTGCAACCGGTTTTCACCATTTACGAGGTTCGATACCGTGGAAGTGGCACTGTGCCCGTTGCCGAACTGTACCACTCCTGCTGCTGCACCCAACGCTTCCCAGGTGCCGGTTACACCGGCGGGCGGCTGAGTGGCAGCAAGTTCATAAACAGCCTCACAGATGGTTTCGTCATCGCCGGCATTCACCACCAGTTGATTGTTGCGCAGAGTCACTTCATCAAAGGTAGAGCAACTGCCTTTGGAAATGGTCCATCTTAAAATATTCTCCCCTTTGGCCAGATGTGTTACGTTTATCACCGCACTGTTCACATTGTCGATGGTAGCCGCCCCCTGCTCAACCGTCCAAACACCTGTACCTTGGATGGGTACATTGGCAGTAACGGTTGTGGCATCGGTGCAAAGATCGATCACCGCTTCCCCGTCTATCACTGCCTGATCGGGTTGATTATTGATAACGACCGTTTCGGCATAGCTGGTGCACCCGTTTTGAGTCAACGTCCAGCGCAAGCGATTGGTACCCGGCGCCAGGTCGGTGACTATCGTGGTGGGACTGTTGGCGCTTACAAAAGTGCCACTGCCGCTTACAAAAGTCCACAAACCATTGGTATTGGGATACCCCGGAACGGGTGTACCGTAAATTTCCGTTTCACCATCACAAACCAGATTCTCATCGGCAGAAGCTGCCACAGAGAGTTGATTGTTACGCAGCGTTACCTCATCACTCACACCACACAAGGTCGTATTGTTACTTACCGTCCAGCGCAACACCACATTGCCTCGGCTCAGGTTGTTCACCTGGCTGTTGGGCAGAGAAGGCGACACAATAGTAGCTGAACCGGAAACCACCTCCCAGCTGCCGCTCCAGTTTGAATTGGTCAATGGATCGGCATCTAAGGTCGCTGAAGTGCCGCATAAATTCTGGTCTCCACCGGCATTGGCTTCCGGCAAAGCCGAAATTCTCACGGTTAGGGTAGAAGTATTGACAGAAGCACCACAGTTGTTCTCCGGAGTCACCGTAATATTGCCAATACTGCTGTCCATGTTGGGGTCCAGGTCCACTTCAATGGTGGCAGTACCCTGCCCGTCCACGATGCTAAACCCTGCGGGCACGCTCCAGTTGTACCCGGAAGCATCGGCCACGGGGTCAACCCGGTATAGCACTCCGGTGGAGCCCTGGCAGAGTTCAACAGGTCCGGTAATGAGGCCAATGGTAGAAGGCAACTTATCTATATTCAGTTGCAAAGTACGAACCGGTCCGTTTCCACAACCATTGGTGGCATAAACCGACAGGTTACCGGATTGTGCATTGTTGGCAAAGGCCACCTCAATCTGGCGGGTGCCGTCTCCGGAAAGGATGGTTGCTCCCACCGGAAGTGTCCATACATAACCGGTGGCACTGGGCACCGCATCCACCGAATAGACAGCCGTTGCGCCCTGACAAATAACGTCGGGCCCGTTGATTGGAACAGGCATCTCGGGCCAGGGCCGTACAGTAACCTTAACCAGACCCGTAGCCGGCTGCTCACAGCCATTGACATCTTTCACGCTCACCAGCTGGTAATTGGTGGTTACTGCAGGCGATACCGGCAAATTATACAATGGGTTCGAAACAGGTCCTATCACCCGTTGAACGCCATTCTCCAGAATGGTTACCGTCCAGGGGGCCGTTCCGGCGTTAAAGGTGAAGGTAAGGTTGGTGGAAGCACCTGCACATACATCGGCATTCCCAGCCAAAGAAACCTCGGGCAATTCATGCACCGTTACATTTGCCAGGCCGGTACCGGTATTGGTACAATGCCCGTCGGTCACCGAAAGGATTTCATAGGTAGCATCCGCCACCGGAGAAACATCAAACGCATTAAACGGCTGATTGTAAATCTCGTTCCAGGTATTGGTACCGTCGCTGATCTCCACGCTCCAGGGTGCCCTGCCGGTCAATTCAATGCCCAACCCGGTGGTTTCACCAATGCAGATTTCCTGATTGCCAAAGATACGGGCAGTTGGTAAAGGATGTACCTCCACGGCAGCTGTACCCGCAGCAAAACCTTTGTTACATCCTGCAATCTCAACACTCGTAATGGTATATTGCGTGATGCCAGTCCCCGGCACATCCACCGGCTGAAACTGAAAGGGTGAATCATTAACAATATAGGTATGACCATCGCTCAGAGTTACTTCCAGATTTTGAGAAGCTACCGGCCAGTTAGCGGTAATAATCTGAAGCATTGGCAGCCCGCCTTCGCAAAGCTCCTCGCTGCCGGCAACGGTAGAGAGAGTAAGCCCCGCCTCGGGCTGAGTAATAGTTAAAGCCTGCTCTTTGTAACAGTCGTTGTTGATATTGAATACACCGTCTCCATTGCTGTCGTCAACCACCCGGATGGTATAATTGCCTTTGGGCAGATTATTAAACACCACATCTTCACCAGCTTGCGGATTTCGCACTGCATTGGTACCTGTGGGTCCGCCGGTTAACGATACACGGTACAGATTATCGGAACTTCTTGGCCAGCCTCCATTAACCCGGACAGTGATAATACCAGTTGCCGCCTGATAACAATCAACATGTTGCGTTATCACAGCATTCAAATTGAGTACCGGAGGTTGCAGAATGATTACATCCCTGCGAATCTCTATGTTGTTGGCATCCAACCCCACCACTTCGTAATCGCCGGCAGGAAGGTTGGTAAAGAGTGCATTGTTTTTTCCTAGGGTCTGTCCCACCTGACCGCCACCATCCAATAAAGTGATGGATTGATAAGGTAAGGTGCCACCGATAAGATTAACACCAATGGTTCCATTATCGGCACCATTGCATGGCCCAACATTGGTTTGAGTAATTACCAAATCCAGCAGATCATCAGGTTGGCGCACTATTATATCACGAATCTCCACAAAGCATCCATTCTCATCTGTAATCTCCACGCGATAAGTACCTGCTATGAGTCCTTCCACACGGTTTTGATTGGTGCTTCCGGGAACAACCGTATTAGAAGCATCGTACCAGGTGATGGTATAGGAGCCAGTGCCGCCGTCCACATCTATTTCAATGGCACCGGTACTTCCGCCAAACACAGTGACATCAATTACTTCCACCAACGAAGCCGTTAATGCCTCGTCCGGCTGGGTAATAGTGATGGCATAGTTAAGCATGCAGTTGTTGGCATCGGTAATGACCACATTGTAATTACCAGCCACCAGATTGGCAATATCTTCATTTGTTGGATCCACTAAATTGCCGGGTCCTGTCCAGTTAAAGCCATAGGGTGCAGTACCACCGGCCACCGTAATATCAATGGCTCCGGTAGCCGCGCCGCGACACAGCACATGGGTGATGTTCACATCAGACACGGCGATGGCCGAAACCGGCTGATTCACCATAAAGGTTTTGGTCACGCGACAACTTGGGCCTGAAGCCTCCAGGTCGGCATCAATCACTTCCACCGTATAGCTACCGGCTGAAAGGTTGCTGATATCTTCGTTGTTTGAACTAAATGCACCAGGGCCACTCCAGTTAAAGAGGTAGTTGCCCGAACCACCGGCCACGGTGATGTCTATGGCTCCGCTGTTGCCATTGAAGCAACGAACGTGACCGATAGAACCTGCCACCGAAAGGGTATTGGCAATGGTCACTTCAATATCCAGCACCTGATCGCATCCCCGGTCGTCGGTTACGGTAACCTGATAGTTACCGGCCGAGAGACCACTCTGGTTTTGCTCGGTAGCGGAGAGGCCGCTGCCATTGGCGGTTGTCCAGGCAAAAGCGTAAGGTGCTTTGCCATTAGTCACAGTCAAAGTTATGCGACCGTTGTTACTGCCGGGGCAGGTCTCGGGCTGCACGGTATAACTGGTAATCAACGGCTTAACCAGTGAGACGGTTTGTGTGAGCTGACACTGTTGTCCCACGCCAACGTCGGTCATGATGATGGTATAATCACCACCGGGCAGATCGCTCAGCACAGTTCCGATGAATCCGGCGGGTACACCGGGTCCTGCCCAGGTATAGGCATAAGTGCCCGAGCCACCAGACTGATTGATGATCTCAATGCTATTCTCATTGGCGCAGTTGGTAGGTGATACATCCAGATCGAAAGTCAACGGGGCGGGTTCATTGATCACAAAGCTGCGAGAGACAGTACATCCATTGTCGTCGGTAACGGTTACTGAATAGTTGCCGCCCGTAAGACCGATCTGGTTTTTTTGTCCCTGCACCAGTCCGCTGCCATTGGCCGAAGACCAGTTGTAGGTATAATTGCCTGTACCTCCTACCACATCCAGGGTGATGCTCCCGTCGTTGTTGCCGGCACAGATGATGTGCGTACGGTCGCCAGTCACCACAATCTGTGTTGGTTGGGTAATAACAATATTCTTTGTAACAGAACAATTGGAACCAGCCGCAGCTTCAGCCACATCGGTAACTGTCACTGTGTAGATGCCGGCAGTCAGGCCGGTCTGGTCTTTATCGGCAGGAACCAGTCCGCTTCCATCAGCCGTTGACCAACTGTAACTATAACTACCTGAGCCACCTGTTACATGCAATACAATGGAACCATTATTATCGCCATAGCAATCAAGATGACTCACAGTTTCATTCACGCTTATCCGCGATGGTACCACGATACTTTGTACCGAAGAGCAATCGTTGGCATCGCGCACAGTCACCTGGTAAGTACCTCCGGTAGTAAGCCCGGTCAAATTTTGAGTAGTGGTGGTGGTTCCCGGTCCGCTCCATGAGAAGCGGTAATCGGCCGCCGTACCGGTTCCTCCGGTAAGATTATCCAGAGTTACCGAACGGCTGTAAGGAGCACAATTCTCAATATCAGTGGAGAGATCATAGGTAATGGGTGCCGGTTCGTTGACCACAAAACTGCGGGTAGCTGCACAACCGTTTCCATCGGTTACAGTGGCGGTATAAGTGCCTTGCCCCACGCCGGAAATATCCGATGTATTAACCGGTGGAGTTAGAATACCTCCACTCCATGAATAAGAGAGTGCAGCCGACGAAGGATCGGATACCGACACATTCAGCACGGCGCCATCTCCGGCACCATGGCAGGTTACATCTTTTTCGGCGCCGTTGATCACGAGGGTATGTGCATTACTCACCAGGTAAGTGCGGTTGAGCGTGCATCCTCTTACATTATCGGTAATCTCCACATTATAGGTACCGGCCGAGAGAGTGGCAATATCTTTGGTAGTGCGGCTAAAGGCTGCATCTTCCGTCTTGGTCCATTGATACGTGTAATCGCCGCTGCCACCGGTAACTGTGAGCGTTATGCTTCCGGAATTGATGCCTTTACAGGTGGCATCCTGCACGAGGTCATCAATTTGAATATGCTTAAGAGAAATATTCTCAGAATAGGTACAGGTCGTAGGATCGGTAGAATTAGCATCCCAAATACGAAGCGAATAGTCTCCTGCCGGCAGGTTGGTAAAGTTATGAGTCAGGGAAGAGGTTGCGCTTGTAACCACTGTACCCAGCTCGCTCCCACTGTTTACCAATGAAATTACATACTCATACTCACCGCCGGCATTGGGTTGTCCACCTGAAATTTCCATAGAAATAGAGCCCGAGTTAGCACTCTCACAATCAATGTTGTAACTCACATTATCTACCGTCAGCTCTTCGGGTTGGATAATATTTACCAAAACATTATCGGTACATCCATTGATATCCTCCACTTCGAAGTTATAATTACCTGCGGCCAGGTTTTGCGCTTTATAAGTGTCGACACCCGACAAATTGGGGGAAGTAATACCTCCATAGGAGATGATGTAGTCGGGGGTGCCACCCTCGATCTTTAACCAGACTTCTCCGTTATTATCTCCAAAACATGAGGTTACATCAATCTTATTGGATACATTCAAAGTGAGTTGTTCCGGTTGACGAATGAAAATAGAGCCGGATCTCTTTGAGCAATTGTTTAGCAAACCGGTAACGGTAACACGGTACTCTCCAATGGAGAGATTACTAAGAGTTGCAGGCCCGTTGTCGCTCACCAGAACCCAGTTGCCGGAAACTGCATCGTATTTTTCCCAATCGTAACGGTAGGCATTGCCCCAGCCGCCCTGAACATTCTCCACGGAAATTTCTCCATTACCATTTTCAAAACAGGAGAGGTCTTTAGCCGTATAATCGAAGGAAATGGGTGCGGGCTCTTCAATCATAAAGTCTTGGGTTACAAAACAACCCAAAGCATCGGTTATCTGAAGCTCATAACTGTTTGCCGGTAAATTGGAAACGGTTTCATTGACACCCGGAGTCAAGGTTCCTGAAACAGATGCGCCTGTTTGAGGAATGATGACATAATTATATGTGGCTCCGGCAATAGGCGTTCCACCTGTAACGCTAAAAGTCACCGACCCATCGGTAGCTCCGTTGCATGTAGCATCTTTGTTTTTGTTAAAAGTAAGCGAAAGCGCATCGGGTGTGGTAAGCGTGATGCTTTCGGTGTAAGAAATACCAGCACCATCCTCAACCTCTGCAATATAAGTTCCCGCGCTTAACCCGGTGTATGTAGCATAGCTGTTGCCGGCCGTTGCCTTGGCAAAAACGGTGCCCACACTATTGCGCAATGTGATGGAGGCATAAGGGGTAACTCCCCCGGTTGCCGACAGCGAAATGCTGCCATTAACGGCACCATAACACGGGCCGGGGTTCACCGCATTGATATTTAATCCCAGAACCGATCCGGGCTCATTCACAACGATGTTGTCCAACACTGAAACACAACCGGTAGCATCGGTAACCTGAACCGAATAGGTACCAGCCGGAAGGTTCTCCTGGCGATAAACATCATCGGTCAAAGATGTAGAAATATCCACACCTCCCATATTCACTCCACTCCAGTCGATGGATGAATAGGGTTCGGTTCCATCTGCCACTGCTATTTCAATGGCCCCGTTGTTTCCGCCGGGAACAGATACGTCGATAATCTCAACAATGGAGACAACGGCTTTTGAAGCCGGTTCTGCCATAGTGATAAAAACCTCATCCGCACATCCGTTGGCATCGGTGGCCGTAACGCGATAATCGCCTGCATTGAGATTGGGGAATGAATGTGCATCACCGGTTGGTTCCGTGGCAGTGGCCTGGTTGATCCAGGTGCCGGCCACATGCTTCCACAGAACATAATTAACCCCTGAAGAAGCGGTTCCTCCGGTTCCTTCTGCCGTTATCTCACCATCATTGCCTCCTACACAGGTAATGGGATGAGTGACATGGGTCGATAAATTAAACGAAGAGGCGGGCTGGGTGATTGAAACCGAAACACTTTGGATACAACCTTTTCCATCGCGTACATTCGCTGTATAGGTACCGGCAGAAAGGCCGGTGAATTGATATGAGGTTGTACCGTTGGAAAACCAGGTGGTACCACCATCCATTGAGAACTCGTAATTACCCGAACCACCACCTGCTGCAACGGTGAAGGAACCGGAGTTGTCGCCCCGGCACAACACATCCTCGTGCTGCGCAACAACTTCATTTAGCGTGAGCGCCGGTGGCTGGTTGATATTAATATCTGCCTGACTGACGGTACAACCGTTGTCATCGGTAACAGTGACGGTGTAAGTGTAAGTGCCGGCAGGTAAATTTTCAAAAAGATTTGAAGGCTGATCCGGACGAATTTCCGGCCCCGCTGTAATGGAGTAAACATAATTACCGGCTCCTCCCGAAGCTGCAACCTCAATGCTTCCATCGCTGCCTGAATGGCAAGACACAGGAGTGGCTATGTAATCATCAATTTTTAATGAGGCAGGCTGGGAGATATTGATTTCCAACGAAGGAGAGACACATGAGGGCACCAGGGCATCGCGCACCCTTACGTAATAAGTGCCGGCAACCATTCCCGTATAATTTACAACAGCATCCCATGCTCCCCCGTTGACCGAAAACTCATAGTTTCCACTTCCGCCTGTTGCTGAAACTTCAAAGACACCGGTAGCTGAACCATTACAATCCACATCGGCATGGGCGGGTAGCACTTCGCTTACCGCCAATGCCTCAGGCTGAGTAATTACAATATCTGAACCCACCTGATAGATACAACGGGGATAGTTGGCATCCCGCACATAAACCTGATAAGTGCCGGCGGCCAGATTTTGGAAGGTACGCTCATTTCCACCAGACGATGGATTAAACCAGTTGCTTTGGTCCAATGAAAAACGGTAGGCAGCACTCGGAGCCCCGCCGGCAGCGGTTACCGACAACTGACCGGTAGAAGCTCCATGACAGGATACATCGACATGGGCCGTCAGGTTTTCGGACAAAACAATATCAGGAACGGTTTCGATGGTTACCACCTCCGAAACCGAACAACCGTTGGCATCGGTAACGGTTACCGTATAGTCGCCGGCAGGCACCAGAGAAATAGAGAGTCCATCGGCACTTGCCGGAACGCCATTACCCAACGCATCTGTCCATGAGATTATGTAACCCGAAGGATGGGCTGTCAGATCGGCAAAAGGCGTACCTCCGGTAATTGAAGATACCGAAGCGGTTCCTTCGCAATCCACCCCTGTTGTGCAACCCGCGCACCCTACGGGTGAACTCGTGGTTGCGATGCTTAAACTTTCAACCGGTTCGTTCACAGTAACCCCCACCGGATTGGGCAAGACACATCCAATGGCATCAATCACCTCAATCTGGTAGTTGCCGGCAATAAGGCCGGTAAAATTACCTGAAGAATTGGATGCAATGAAATTACCTGCGTCATCGTTCAGGAAATATTGATAGGGCGAACTTCCTCCGGAAGCGGTAACCAAAATTTCGCCATTATTGCCGCCCCTGCATAAAACATCCTGCACATCAATGGAGGCCGCGACTTTATTTTGCTTCACTTCAACTACCCCGTTCATGAGCGAGGTACAATTCATACTGGCGGTAGATTCGGCCAGCACGGTATAACTGCCGGGAATATTTACCACACTAAAACTGACAGACCCGCCATCTGCCCTGCCGGCCACCGTTTCACGAGGATTCGCGAGATCGCTGTTGTAAATGAGATGATAATTGCAACTGCCCTGTGTAAACTCTACACCTATCACAACCCCTGCATCTCCTTCGCAGAAGTGTCCTGCATTGGGAATGGTGCTTTTGGGCGTAACGTTGTAAACAACGGGGGAAGCCTGTACTTCAAATATCTTGGTACGTTCCGACTTACACCCGTTGGTATCCGTATAAGTATAAGTAACGGGATGATCGCCGGCCGGTGTCAATGTAGGATCAAATACGGCACGCCCATCATCAGCAATCCCATTGTCAATGCCTGCCCCGGCAAAATTACCCGAACCGGTAAATCCGCCACCTGCAAAACTGCCATTTAACACAATATCCCCGCCGTCCTCACAAAATTGAATAGGATCCGAAGGCCCGCCAAAGTTCACACCAGGAGCTTCATTTACTGTAAGGGTACGTGTAACGGAGGAAACACAACCATGATTGGCCGAATTGTCGAAAGTGTAGGTAATATCATAAGTTCCCTGTCCCACATAAGCCGGGTCAAAGAAGACCTCTTCGGCGGTTATGGTATCGGCATATACCCGGTTTAAACCTGCATCGAGGGTGTAAATGGGTGACCTGCCAATAGCATTGGTGGTGGAGGTAAAAGTATAAACTGCTCCCCCAATCCCCTGATTGCTGGCCTCCAGTTTAAACACATCTGTTTCATTATCACAATAATTATCCTTAGGCGCATCAATGGCGATGGTTGGCAAAGGAATGACCGTAACATCCAGAGTAGAAACGGCACTGCAGGCTCCTGTACTGAGTGTATGCGTGATGGTATAATCACCCGGGCCAACGGTTGAAGGATTAAAAACATTACCTGAGACACCTGTCCCCCCTGTAATGGTAAACACTCCGGCACTTTGATTGGGTACGAGCTCAACATAGGTTTCGGATTCACAAAACTGAGTAAGACCTGAAGCGGTTGTAAAGGAAGCATCGATAACAGCGGCTACTGTCACGGGTTTACGAGTGGTGTTCAGACACCCCGCTGCATCGGTATAGACATATTCTACTTCATAATCACCCGGGCCGAGAACGGAAGGATTAAATGAGACCGGATTGACGGAAGAGCTGGAATCGGCATGTGAAATGGGAATAAGATTTCCTGAACGATAAAGGTTTAACACTCCTCCGGGAGGATCACCGTACAAATCAACAGCTCCATCCTCGGGACAATAAAGAGGTCCCAGATTTACAATATCCAAGTCGGTACCGATCTGAACACTTTTTGATACAGAACCAGTACAAAGAGTTACCGGGTCGGTGTAGTGGAAAATTATGGTATGGTTGCCATTGCCGGCCACTCCCGGATCAAACTCAGCATGGCCTGGTGAGGTGTTTGTAATACCGCGGCCGGAAAAGAATCCATCGTTAATTAAATTGCCGCTGTTAATGAAAAAGGCTTCGATATCAAATGCAGGGTCAGTCTGGCACATGATGTCTGCCCACGGTCTGAAATTGATATTGGCACTGAGATCATCGTGCAGTTCTGTGATTTGGCTCACTTGCGCCTGGCAACCATTATCAGGATCGGTATAAGTATAAACCATTTCAAAAGCCCTTTCACTTCCGGTGGTAAGGGCATTTCCTACATTAAAAGTGGCACTTCCATCGTGGTTATCACTAAACCAGGTTGGATTTGGATTATAACCTACAATAGACCAAACACCTACTCCCCGGTTGGGCCTTCCATGAATGGTAACCGTGCCGGCATCGGCGCAGTAGTGGGGTTGCAAATCACGTATCTCAACTGTCGGAGCGGGGTTTACATCTATCTCTTTGGTTATCGAATTTTCGCAACCGGTAGTTGTATTCGTGAAAGTATAGGTGATGGGATGCCGGCCAATACCTGCTGTTTCAGGATTTAAAAAATTGCCGGCAACACCGTTTCCTGTAAATGTACCACCGGTGTTGGGCGCAACAGGTGAAAGCTCTATAACACCTTCATTACTACAAATCTCGTAATCGCCGTTCTCGGGTTCAAAGTCCACCACGGGCAAAGGATGCACAATTACCTCAATCTGGCGGGTAGTTTCGCAACCATATTCATTTCTAACTGTAGCATAATAGATTCGTGTAGCATTGGGTGTAAATGAAACCGACTGTGTGTTTCCCAATGAATGGCTCCATGTATAGATATAAGGACCGGATGTATTTGAAACATTAACATCTAAAGTTACATCACTTCCGGCACATACACTGGTGGAGGCTATTCCAGCGTTTGTGGTAACTGGATTAGGGCTTGCATCAAAGGTAAACACCGGTGCCGGCCTTACAAAAAACTGAGCCTGCCCGCTTCCTGCAACCGGATCACACGACGAGGCATCGGTCAGGTTAGTTAATGTATATAAAACATTGGTGGAGGGATCTACCCGATGAGAATAGGTGTCCTGATAGAGGTCTGTAACATGAATAACCGGCTCTCCGGCATTATTTTCAATATCAAAACTATATGGTTGTGAACCGGTTAAACTGATATTAACAAAAAAATCCACAATCGCTCCTTCACATTTGCTGTTTGGATTGGAGGCCGCTACCGTGGCAGATGGAGGCGTTGATTCCACCACAACAGGCCGTCCCGTCATGGTAGCAGAACAACCGGCATTGGTAGAGGCCACTACGCGGTATTGTCCAGCGGGAACATCTGTCCAGGCAGGGGAAATGGGATTTCCGGTACCATTGGAAGGGGATTTGTAATCCCCATATCCCGTTCCATTATATCTTTGTAACTGATACTCAATCCCCGATTGAGAGCCGGACAGGCTAAGCTCAACACCAGTAGGTGAAGAACCGAAGCAATAGGAGTTTTTGTTGGCTGTAAGCTCGAATAGAACAGGATTGGGTTGAATAACCAAAGAACTGGAGAGAACCTCTGTACAAGCACCCCGTTCTGCCTCTACCTTGTAAGTACCGGGCTGATTTAAATTGCCAAATGTAATAGGATCCGTGCCGGAAATTACAGCACCGGTTCGGCTGCCGTTCAACAATAGATAGTAGTCCACTCCAGCTTCAGACCCACCAAGGGCAAGGTCGGAACCCAAACAAGCAGGACTGGGCGTTGAAAAGGTTTGGTCGGCCGGAGGCGCCCAGATGGTTACCGAGCCGGTCATGGGGACTTCGGTCGGACATGCAGTTGAAGAAGCAACCACATCATAAGTACCCACATTTGCAAAAGGGGCAAAAGTATGTGTTTGTCCGTCAAAGGTGCTGGTCCAGAACTCGCCATAGGATATGATTCCATTATTATTTCTTCTCAAGGTATAGGTAACGTCGGCCTGTGATCCATTTAAAGTAAAGTCGTTTACTGAACCACCACATACATTGGTTCCGTTTACAGCTTGAACAGTGGGTGGAGGATGAACTGTAAAGGTTATTGGTGCTAAAGTTGGAATATCTGAAGGATCAACCAAACATGTTCCCTGAAAAATGCGTGAAATAGAGAAAATAGCTGTTCCTATTTGATTAATGCTGAATGAATGTCTGCTTGTTGAATTAGCAGCTATATTAATGGTACTTATTTCAAGGCCATTTCTATCAATTACTACTGAATAATTACCTGAACCATCTGCAATAGCAATATCCAATTGAATCGTTACAGGAAAAATATTTCCACAAATATCGGTATTAGAAGGTGTGGAGAGAGAAACATTGGTAGGAGCCACGCCGCTTGCAAAAACAGTAATCTCAAAAGGGGTTCCACTTGGTGAAGATGTCCAGGTTATCGTGTAAGTCTGTCCTTCAACAAATCCAGAAATAGAGGCATTTGGTGTGTTTACATTAGGGGAGAAGCTCAATGTTGAGGGTGAACTACTCCAGGTTCCACTGGTGCGATGGCCTCCTGGCACAATAGGACTTCTGGCATCAAACAATTCATCTCCGGTTAGAGAACCATTCACACAGGTAGTTAAATCCTGCCCAAATATCTCACTCAGGCTCACAAGGAATATACTAACGAGAATGAGGTTCCTTACAAGATGAAAGTTCCTTTTAATCTGTAGTTTTGGTAAAAGTGCTGCCATACAAGCTGCCTGTTTTATTTAACAACGCGTTGGGTGTAGAAAAAAATCCACACTTTAAGGCTTGTTTACGCAGCTTATTCAAAAAGGTTAACCCATTGGTGTAATAGATTGAGAGATTTAACAAATGAAATTGGCCCCCTGCGGACGCAAGGGACCTGCCTACCTGCCGGTCAACCCCCGATTCACCTTTGCTTCGCGGCGGTGATCGGGGGTTATTCACATTCGCCCCCGCAGGTATGCGGGGACACCTGGCGAAGCCACCAAGATGAAACCAAAAGACATGG
>JACDJA010000216.1_pt1 | contig 75202 bp, 64 predicted proteins | sample 7449241 | NCBI WGS metagenome assembly JACDJA01 (sample SAMN14253289, study PRJNA609438) | sludge metagenome | isolation source: initial anaerobic sludge | collected 2018-12-20 | reverse complement strand
TCCTCTTGGGCTCCCTTCGATGCGCTCCTCGGGTCGCTTACTCAGGATAAACTTCTCGCCCAAAAAGTTTCGGCCGACCATAAAAAAAGCCCCTACATTACTGTAAAGACTTTCTATCATTGTGCTCCTCCTCTTGGGCTCGAACCAAGGACCCTCTGATTAACAGTCAGATGCTCTAACCAACTGAGCTAAGGAGGAATTTATATCTTGCCATTTCTGCAGAATCAATCTGCCGCAGCCACCGTTAGCTTGCGTAGGCGGGTGCAAATATACTTTATTTTTGATTTTTGCAAAACAAAAAATTAAACTTTGTGAAATTTATTCCCACCAATAGTTGATTGTCACGAGGCAACTCACTATTTAATGGAATTAATCTGCTTTAAAAGAGCAACGCTGCTAGGGTAAGAACTGTTTTTCAGGATATTTTTTGCCATTCTTACCTTGTTCTCTTTTAAATAAGTCAAAGCGAGATAATAATTAGTCTCCTCAGGAAATGCCTTATCAACGAGAGAATGGGAAAGTTCCAAGTATTTTTCTGCCTGCTTGGGATTTCCATTGGCCAAATGGGCCACGCCCAAAAAGTAGACCACCGTGTCATTTTGAGGATTGGCCGCATACAAGGGCTCCCACTGCAATATTGCCTCTCCATAATCTGCCTGTTTATAACTGACCATTCCAGAATAAAATTCATATTTGGAAGAGTTGCCCATGGTGGTGGGGAGACCGGGGTCTGGTGAAAAGTTATCAGCAAAAACTTTCTGTGCCGAATTACCGGTGCTGAGAAGGAACCAAAGAGAAACTCCAAGGATAAGTACAATGGAGGCTGCTATGGCCATCCAGTTTGAATAAATCCTTTTTGCTAATCGTTCTTCCATCACCTCTTCATGATAGGTGTCCATGGCATCTTTTAAACCGCAGATCTCTACTGCCTCCATCTGCTCTTTGTGCTCCATAACAGTTTTACGGAAAGCAGAATCTTTTTCCATTCTTTTGTGGAATTGATCCAGTTCCTTAGCACTGAGTTTCCCCATGAGATATCCGTCTATCAATTCCATCAGGGCCTCATCATCGGAGAATGTGTTATTTGTTTTCATTGGGGATAGTTTGTGTAATTCTTTTTAGTTGTTCCTGGCATCGATATTTTGCATTTCTGGCCGATGCCTCATCCAAGCCGGTGATAGCAGCAATTTCTCGAAAGGACTTCCGTTCAAAATAAAATAGTTTTAACAGGCGCTGGCACCGTTCCCCCAACTGCCCCATCGACTCCATTATTATCTTTATCTTTTTGTTCTTCTCTTCGTTCTCTTCAATTTCCGCTTGATCAAATTCGGGTTCCCTATTTATAAAAGTCGTGTTTTTATAACGTACCGATCGAAGGTGGTCCAGCCATTTGTGTTTTGCTATCTGAAAAAGGTAGCCCTCAATGGAAGAGGTTGTAGAAACGGTAAATTTATCATTCCTTATATTTCGCCAAAGAATGACAAAGGCTTCCTGATATACGTCCTTAGCTTGGGCCTGATCCCCACTATTCTTAAGCACATATCTCCTCACCTTTCCAAAATTTGCTTTATACAACAACTTCAACGTCTGACTGTCGTTCGCTTTGATAAGGGAAACGATGTCATCACCTGAAAGATTCTTGAGTTTGAAGCCTATTTTTCTCTGCATCGGTTACAAAACAATACAGAAAGATACAATTTATTGGCAATCCATTGTCAAAATTCCCACTCCTTCAGTCATAAGGCAGATTTTTATCGTCCAACTGAATCAAAGTGGAGGTGGTTCCCCTTCTCTGTCATGGTCATATCGGCGAGCATCGTGGAATGTCATCAAAATTCCAAAAATTCCAAAACAAAAAAACACTTCCAGTTTTTGAAGTGTCTTTTGTTTTAAGAAGTGTTCAATTTCTTATTCGAAAAGCCAGCGATAAATGTCATTTCCGTTGGCAAATAGCACCAAAGCTATCAAGATGAAAAAACCAATCATTTGGGCGTATTCCATAAACTTGTCTCCAGGTTTCCTGCCGCTGACAATTTCATAGAGCAAAAACATTACGTGACCCCCGTCCAAGGCAGGAATGGGCAGAATGTTCATAAAGGCGAGTATTATGGATATTAGGGCGGTCATTTCCCAAAATACGGGCCAGTTCCAGGTGTCTGGAAAAAGACTTCCAATAGCACCAAAACCTCCCACTTGGGTAGCTCCTTCCTTGGTGAACACAAATTTAAATTGCTTTACATAGTCTACCAGCTTATTGTACCCATAGAGGGCTCCTGCTGAAATACTTTCTGGCAAACTGTATTCTATATGAGTGTACTTTACGCTTGAAGCATTGTAAATTCCAATATGTTCCTCCTCGTTGGGTTTTACGTGTAGCGTATCGAGTTGACCGTGACGCAAAACCACAATTGAACTTTCTTGGCTCCCCTGTTTTTGCATCAACTTCTTGTATTGGTGAAAATATTTTATGTCTTCGCCATTGACGGAAATAATTTCATCGCCTTTTTTAAAACCGGCATGAAATGCAGGACCATCCACTATAACGGAATCTACTTTTGCGATTTCCAGCGGACGAAAGGGAAACATAACACCTTTTTTGAACAGGTCCATCCCAATATCTTCGGGAACGCTAAGTGTCTCAACCGTGCCGTCATTGTGCCTTACCTCCAAGGTCTCCACCTTTCGCAACATAAGGTATTTGTTCACTTCACCGACATCTGTAATCTCTTTCCCATTCAATTTTAATATTTGATCCCCATCGCGAAATCCATAATCTTTCAATTGTTCGGTCACAGCAAATCCCTGGGGCAAGTCGTCGTTGGTGATAATATCCCGGCCGTAGAAATATAAAATTCCCATATAAATTACTAAACCTACTATTATATTCACCGTTACCCCACCCAACATAATGATAAGTCTTTGCCAAGCAGGTTTGCTTCTGAACTCCCATGGCTGTGGGGGTCCGGCCATCTGCTCCTTGTCCATGCTCTCATCTATCATCCCGGCAATCTTGACATATCCGCCTAATGGAAGCCACCCAATACCATAAACAGTTTCTCCTATTTTCTTTTTGAACAACGAGAATTTTACATCGAAGAAAAGATAGAATTTCTCAACCCTCGTCTTAAAAATTTTGGCAGGAATAAAATGTCCCAATTCGTGAAGAACAATCAGAAGGGATAAACTTAAAAGAAGTTGTATAGCTTTAACAGCAAATGGACTCATGGAGTTTTTCTAGAAATTAGCGCACAAAAATAACCTTTTCAACCCTGCAAAAAAAATAAGTTGGGAGCTAATCATTTCTATCATGTTATTTCACGGTTTATTATAGAAATTATTGACTGAACCCATGGATGGATCAACCCATTTACTCTGGATTTACAGGATAAATTCCTCCTAGGGGAGGGTTTGCCTCAAATCTATTCCTTTACAAGAGTTCTATTGATTATTCCTTCGGAAGTCTCCATTTGTATAAACAACAGACCTGGAGAAAAATTTGAAAGGTCGATTGCTTCTGAGTATTCCTTCCCATAAAGCAACTGCCCCAATGTATTGTAAATACGCAATTGGTTCACTTGAAGTGCTTGTGGTTTTTGGATGTTGATCATTGAGGATGCTGGATTTGGATAGACAACTACTTGTTGGTCCAAAGTCAAATCCGCTGTTCCCAGGACTACGGTGCTATAGCCTGAGATCAGATCGTATTCTGGATCAAATTCAACACGCTGTACAGTAAAATTTACCGTTGGCTGAAAACTTTGATTGTTGACGGTGTTATCCAGTACTATATCCAATGTTTCCCCTTGGGTTCCTTTAAGACGCAAGGGTACTTGAGCCTCAAAAAAAGAGACTGAATTATCACTTTGGGTCTGCGAAAGGGTTACATTGATACTTCCACCACTCCCCGGATTCCACCGCACAGTGTAACTGGGGTATCCTTCGCCATAGATCCAATCATTAAAGAACTCATCTAGATCCATCCCACTCGCAGCTTCCAAATTTCTGATAAGATCGGGGGTCTTGGCATAACCAAATGCAAGCAGTGGGTCATTCAAATAATCTCGCAGTCCTTGAAAAAAGTCAGTGTCGCCCAGCTTCTTGCGAAGCATATGTAGCACCATAGAGGCCTTATCATATGAAAGTCTACTGTTGAAAATCCTGTTTACTGAAGTTGTATCCTGTGCAGGAATATAAACCGATCCTGAGGGATATGAGGTAGCAGAATTAATTTGATTCCGTTTCCAATTTCTAAAATCGGCTTCCCCATCGAGATTTTCCACAACCATCCCCTCCATATAGGTAGCAAATCCTTCATTGAGCCATACATCCTGCCAACTACCACAAGTAACCTTATCGCCAAACCATTGGTGGCCCAGTTCATGGGCAATAAGCGAACGGCCCAGGCTACCCATAAAAGAGACAGTGGTGTGTTCCATACCACCTCCCCAGCCAAATTGGGCATGGCCGTATTTTTCATCGGCATAGGGGTAGGGTTCAAATTTATCGGCAAACAAGTTCATAATATCAACAGTTACCGGAGTGCGTTGTTGTGCATAGGCAAGATCCTCAGGATAGATATAATTGATGATTTCAAAAGGATTTCCATTATTGGCAACCGTATGCGAATAGACTGTGTAGTTGGTAACGGCAATCGCGATCAAATAAGCGGGAATAGGGTGACCGTGGTGAAAATGCGTCGTCTTGGTATTTCCAGAAATGGTTTGGCTTATTTCCAACCCATTTGCTACGGCGATATACTCTTCATTGGATGGATTGTACCGAGGCGTCGTGATATAGAAATCCACGGAATCAACCTTGTCTATCAGATCCTGTTTGCACGGCCACCATGCTTTCGCCCCAAAAGGTTCGGAAAGCGTCCATAAAATAGGGTCGCCATTATGTGTGGCCACCTCAAAAGAGCCGAAGCCAGAGCTTATAGGATTCCCTGAATAACTTATGCTGAGTGAATCCAGAACCCCTTGTGCCTGGGTCTGGGGCAAGGTTATCACCACCTCATCATTACTGTTTTGGGTGAATGGCAGTGGATTTCCCCGCTGCAGCACTTGCGAAACGGTCATGTTGTCAACCAGTTCAAAAACAACCGTGTTCATATTTTCCTTGGCCTCAAAGTAGGAGGTCACTGTACCCGTGATAAATGGATACTGGGGATCAACATCAAACTCCAATCGATGGTATTTGAGATCATAATTGTTCGTATTCATATTTCGTGTGCCCACAAAATAGCCCATTGCCGCCTTGGCTTCGGCTTCACTGATATCCGAAGTACTGTAGTTTTGGGAAAGCAATACAAAAGATGGAAAAAATAACAGGAGAAATAAAGATATTTTCATCATAAAATTTTAGATTGTTAAATGTATTTATTTTGTTGCTCTTAGCCCTTATTTTTGCTGTTGAAAATATCCATTTTGAATAAAATTTAACACCATGCTTCCCTTCTTCAAAAAATACAAGTTCTTCGCAATTGTGATGCTTGTACTTTCCATTATAATAATTACCGCAATTTATCAGATAATGGAACCGAAAAAGAGTTTAAAGGTCTATCAACCTGCGGAGGTCTCGGCAGATCTAGTGGATAGCACCCTTCAATACGTAAAAAAGTACCATACAATTGCCGATTTCTCATTGATCAACCAAAACGGAGAAACAATAACCCAGGACGATTATGATGACAAAATTTATGTAGCTGATTTTTTCTTCACTACTTGCCAGACCATTTGCCCCATAATGACCGATCATATGGTAAAAATACAAAAAGCATTAAAAGATGACAACCAAGTACTATTACTTTCCCATACGGTAACACCCGAGATTGATAGTGTGTCACAATTGAAAAAATATGCCCTTGAAAAAGGCGTAAACGATCAAAAATGGAACTTGGTTACCGGTGATAAAAAGGAAATATACGATCTCGCACGAAAATCCTATCTGGTGGCAAAGGACAATCCCTACGAAGAATATGATCTGATCCACACAGAGAACTTTGTCCTGGTAGATAAGAAAAAACGGATTAGAGGCTTTTATGACGGTACCAGCCCAGAAGCTATCGATCAATTATTGGAAGACATCCAGATTCTGGAAGACGAAAATAAATAGAAAAAAGAATCTGTTTTATAGGTTTTAAACTCCATTCCTATATAAATACACCCTCCTCTGTCAAAAACCCATTTTTTTGGTTTAATTTTGCTCTGTTTTTATTCAATCTAAATAAGATGAGCACCATTGCTACTTTAAAAAAGGGCCAAAAAGGCATCATAAGGGAATTCCCTGTAGAATCGGTGCCCTTAAAGTTGTTGGAAATGGGCTGTCTTCCCGGCAATGAGGTTACTCTTATCCAAATTGCTCCCTTTAAAGATCCCTTGTATATCGATATCAATGGAAGCCATCTGGCTATCCGAAGGGAGACCGCACAACGAATTGAAATCGATTTGATTTAAATATGGCCAAACATATTAATGTAGCGCTACTTGGAAATCCAAACACTGGTAAAACCTCAGTATTTAACCGCTTGACGGGGTTGAACCAAAAGGTGGGCAACTATCCGGGAATTACCGTTGAGAAAAAACAGGGTACCAGCAAGTTCGGAAGGGCTTGTACGGCACATATTCTCGATTTGCCTGGGGCGTATAGCCTGAATGCCTCTTCGCTGGATGAAAATGTGGTTATCGAGCTTCTCTTCAATAAAAACGACAAAGATTTTCCCCACGTTGCCGTGGTAGTTGCAGATATAGAAAACCTAAAACGTAATTTACTTCTATTTACGCAAATAAAAGACTTAGGGATACCCGCCATTTTAGCCATCAACATGGCCGATAGAATGAAACGAAAAGCTATTACGCTGGATATTCCCCTCTTGGAAAAAAAGTTGAATACGAAGATTGCCCTTATCAGTTCCCGAAAAAACATAGGCTTTGACTATTTAAAAACCCTTATTGAAAATTACAACCAGCTGCCCACAAAGCCCTGTTTGAATGCTTCCGGTATTTCTCCGGAATACTTTAATCGCCTTCGGAATGCTTTTCCCAATCAAGATCTTTATAAGCTTTGGCTTGTCATTACCCACGATATAAATTTCGGAAAATTGGAACGGAACCATTACCAGGGTATTGCAAGTTTTAAAACCGAATCTGCAAGCAATCTAAAACGTCTCCAGCATAAAGAAACTATTGCGAGATATCAATTTATAAATGAATCGCTAAAGGATACACTACACATAGATACAGCCAATGCCAAAGATCTCCGCAGTCGCTTGGACAGGATATTAACCCATAAAGTTTGGGGCTATGCGATTTTCTTCGGAATCCTGCTGTTGATTTTTCAGGCTATTTTTGATTGGAGTGAATATCCAATGGATCTTATTGACCGATCCTTCGCGGCCTTGGGCGAATGGACAAAGACAAATCTACCGCCGGGACAGTTTACAAATTTAATTTCGGAAGGGATTATCCCTGGAATTGGAGGCATTGTTATTTTTATCCCCCAGATAGCATTTCTTTTTCTTTTTATTTCCATTTTGGAAGAAACCGGGTATATGAGCCGCGTGGTTTTCTTGATGGATAAATTAATGCGGAAATTTGGTCTAAGCGGGAAGAGTGTGGTCCCATTGGTAGCGGGGACCGCCTGTGCCATTCCGGCCATTATGGCCACTCGCAATATCGAGAACTGGAAAGAGAGGCTGATTACCATCCTGGTTACCCCCTTTACTACCTGTTCGGCCAGACTGCCTGTATATTTGATAATCATTGCCCTTGTAATTCCAGATATACGCATATTCGGAATCTTCAGTTTACAGGCTCTGACCCTGATGTTTATGTATATCTTGGGATTTGCTGCCGCCATCTTTTCAGCGTGGGTTCTGGACAAGATCTTGCGCATTCGCACCAAAAGTTTTTTTGTAGTGGAAATGCCCAACTACAAGCTGCCCCTTCCCAAAAATGTATTGATTACCATGGTGGAAAAGACCAAAGCATTTGTAATTGGTGCAGGGAAAATAATCCTCGCTATCTCGATTATTCTGTGGGTCTTGGCATCTTATGGCCCTGGGAATTTTAACAAGGCTGAAACCATTGTAAAAAAAGAATACGCTTCGCAAAATCTCACGAATGAAGAGCTCACAAACCACGTGGAGTCCTATAAATTGGAACATTCTTACATTGGAAGAATCGGTCACGCCATTGAACCTGCAGTACGTCCGTTGGGATATGACTGGAAAATTGGCATTGCCCTGGTAACTTCTTTTGCTGCACGTGAGGTGTTTGTAGGAACCTTGGCAACCATTTACAGCGTGGGGAGTGATGACGAACAAACCATTAAAAGCAAAATGGCAGCCGAAGTAAATCCCGTACTTGGCGGTCCCTTATTCAACTTTGCAAGTGGGATCTCCTTGTTGTTGTTTTACGCCTTTGCCATGCAGTGTATGAGCACCCTGGCCATTGTAAAGAGAGAAACAAATTCATGGAAATGGCCTATGTGGCAATTGGTGGTCATGACGGCCATCGCCTATATAGCATCTCTGGCAGCCTACCAGATACTAAAGTAGAAAGCAGAAATCCCTAACTTTTTAATATCTTTGTATTATGCAAACTCTATTGGTATTAGTAACATTTTCGCTTGCCGTCGGCTTTTTATTAAGAAAGTTCGTATGGAACCCTATCTTCGACACAAGGAAAAATTCTGGAAATAAAAAACCGGGAAGCCACGATTGTGACAGTTGTGGTTTCCATTGATCTACCGATTCTTTTCTTCACAGATCAACAATACATAATCCTTGCCCTCATTGGGATTTTCTGCTATTGGATATGGATTGAGCGTTAATCCATTAATAGCAAAAGTCTCTGAGCTAAAAATATTGGTATTCTTTTCTTCTCCTGGTCTTGTTTCTCCAAAAATCAAGGTTTTATTTTCTTCTTTCCCATCATTGGAAACTTGCACTTTTACTATTGCACGTCCTGCCCAAATACAATCAACTCCTTTTGGGCACCTGGAATCCTCAAGTACTTCCAAAAATTTAATGGAAACTCCTTTTAGCACAATGGTTTCTCCCAAAGGGACCTTTACAGCAATTTTGGGTGCTTCTACCGATCCGTTTTGCCCCGTGGCAAAGGTTGAAAAAAGAATGAGAATTGCGAGAAGTGGATTTTTCATTGTGATAGATTTTCTTGGATTTAAAGATACTATAAAAAAATAGTCTCCAAAAATAAAGGAGTGCCCAAACAAGATTTCAAAAACTTCCAACAGCTCTAAAACCGTTGGGAAATACCTGCTCTCTTAAACTATAAAAACCGGTGTCTTCACCCTGTGCCTAACAGTATCTACAGTGGTTCCGAACAGCAAATCCTTAAACATCTTATGGCCGTGGCTTCCCAATACCAATAAATCAAAATTACCTTCATTGACAATTTTGGGGATTCCTTTTTTAGGGGAGCCAAAGCCTAGCTCTACTTCAATAGTATATCCTTGCTCTTCCAACTCGGTTTTATAGGAGTTTAAAAACTGCTCATCGCTGATGGTTTCGTGATCATCCGTACCACTTCCATAGAAAAATGCGCCGGGAGTTTCTACTATATGGATCAATTTATAGGTAGCCTGCTTCCCGCCCAATTGTAGGGCAGCGGAAATGCTTTTATGATCCGACGTGGAAAAATCGACGGCTATGGCTATCCGTTTATAGGTTTTTGTGGTTGTAATCTCTGTTAATTCCATCTTTGTAATATGAGGGACAATCTTTCTTTTTGGCATCTTTTTTATCCACAAGGGTCGCAAGGTGATATATAAAAGCAATATGGCGCTGCCAATGATAATGGGAATCACAAAAATCCAAATGTAACTAGGATCCGGCGAATTAATAATCCAGCGCTTCACTTCTTCATAAACCAATTTTGCGTTGAGTCCAACAATAATCAAAGTTATAATCCAGGAAGCGATTTTCATAGGAATCTTTATATGAAACCCCTTCATCAATTTCTTATCACTGACAAAATGGATCAAGGGGATAATGGCAAATCCCAGTTGCAAGCTTAGAACTACCTGGCTGAGAACCAGTAATTTCCCTGTAGCCCTCTCTCCAAAATAAATAATGGTAAATAAGGCGGGAATTATCGCAACCAGTCGGGTTAACAGCCGCCGGACCCAAGGTTGGATACGCAGATTTAAATAGCCTTCCATTACAATTTGCCCGGCCAGTGTTCCTGTCAATGTCGAGCTTTGCCCCGCAGCAATCAATGCTACCGCAAAAAATATAGGGGCTAGATTAGTCCCCAACAAAGGAGCCAGAAGGGCGTGAGCATCCTGAATCTCGGCAACTTGATAAAGCTCATTTTTAAAAAAGACCGAAGCGGCGAGTATAAGTATGGCAGCATTGACAAAAAACGCAAGATTAAGAGCAATCGCCGAATCGATAAAATTGAGTTTTAGGGCATGTTTAATCCCCCTTTTGCTCTGATCTATTTTCCGGGTCTGTACCAAGGAAGAATGAAGATAGAGGTTGTGCGGCATCACGGTAGCCCCTATAATCCCAATAGCGATATAAAGGGCAGTATCGTTTGGAAGTGTGGGAATAAATCCGGCCACCAACTCACCCATATCCGGTTTGGCGAGAAACATTTCGACCAAAAAAGATCCCCCGATAATGGCAATAAGACCAATGATAAAAGCTTCCATCTTTCGCATGCCCTTATTGATGAGGAAGAGCAACAGAAAACTGTCCAACACCGTGATGGAAACCCCCCAGATCATAGGGAGGCCAAAAAGAAGATTCAAACCGATCGCCATTCCGATCACCTCCGCCAAATCTGTGGCAGCAATTGCAATTTCTGCTAAAATATAAAGGACGAAATTGACGAACATCGGGTAGGATTGCCGGGAAGCCTGCGCTAGATCCAAACCGCGCACCACGCCCAATCTCGTACAGAGACTTTGCAAAAGCAGAGCCATAATATTGCTCATCAACAACACCCATAGAAGGGCATATCCAAATTGACTCCCCCCGGCAATATCGGTAGCCCAGTTCCCGGGGTCCATATAACCCACGCTCACCAAATAGGCCGGCCCTAAAAATGCCAACAGTCGTTTCCAGGGCGATTTTTTTCCCGAGGTTTCAATGGAGCCGTGAACTTCTTCAAGTGACTTGTGTTCTCGCCTATCCATCTTACTTTCAGTTATTTATCGAATGTACAATCAGTGATAGTTTTCAAAATTTTTAGCTCTGAACTTATCTTATCTGTCTACTGTCTCAAAAGAAATATACAAGTAAGACCATTCCCGTCGAATGGCGGAGAAAAAACTATTTCAAATAGTGTAATATTTCAGAATCCAAGGGCTTTACTCTCGATCCGAAACGGTCAATAAGTTTCCCCTCCTCATCGAGAAGGTACTTGTTAAAATTCCAGCTCACCTTACTATTCTTAACACCATTGTATTTTTTTTGGGTCAACCACTGATAAATTGGCTCCATGTTTTTCCCTTTAACTGAAATCTTTTCCGACATGGGAAAGCTCACTCCATAATTTTTCTCACAGAATTCGGCTATTTCTTCATTGCTTCCAGGTTCTTGGCCCATAAAATTATTGGCTGGAAACCCGATAACCACTAATCGGTCCTTATAGGTAGTATAAAGCTCCTCCAATTCTTTATACTGTGGCGTGAAACCACATTTAGAGGCGGTATTGACAATAAGAATCTTTTTCCCCTTAAATTCCGATAAACTTAAAGACTCTCCGTCCAAAGTAGTAATTGAAAATCCATAGATAGTTGATGGAAACTGTTCCTGTGAATTCATAACCAGAGAAAATAAAAAGATTGGAAAAAATATAAATCGTATCATGTGAATTTGGTTTTAATAAACGTTCAGTAAAATATATCAAATTTCATCATCCTCTAAACAAGAAGAAATCCTCCTTCATCGGTTCAATTTTTTCATCTCTGTTTTCAATGATATATTCCAGAGACTTCTCTGTAAAAATCAGGCCTTTCTCCGTTAGGGAAATGACATCGTCATGAATTTCAATTAAATTATTCTTTAGGGCAAGATCCAATACTGTTCTTGCCCTTACCTCACGCCAATCGATATGCTCACGAAGGTGATTGACATGGCGCTCGCTCTCTTCTTGGTGTCTGTTTAAGTGCAAGAGAAAAGTGATCAACGACACTTCCATTCTTTGACGTCTTTGTCGATATAGCACAGAGATCAACCCTTTTTTGGGTGCAAATAAATAGACCATCAAGAAAATAACACCCAAAGTTGTCGCAATGGATCCAGCAATGGAAGCATCCAACATATTTGCAACCCAATATCCCGCAATTGCGGCCACGACTCCAAACATTAAGGAGAGACCGATCATCTTTTTCAAATCGTTGGTCAACAGATATGCGGTCGCGGCAGGCGCAATCATTAGTGCTACCACCAAAATAGCACCTACAGCATCAAAGGCTCCAACGATGGTTATGGACGATACAGACATCAACCCGTAGTGGATTATCATCGGAGAAATACCCAATGCTGAGGACAGCCCCGCATCAAAAGTACTTATCTTTAATTCCTTGAAAAAGAGCAGTAATAGTGTTACAATCACTATCAAAATACTTCCCATCACCCATAGGGATTTTGGTCCAAGATCTGTACCTCCCATTTCCACTCGGTCAAAGGGTGCAAAGGCCAGCTCTCCAAGCAGAACGGCATCGACGTCCAAGTGGACATCGCTGGCATTTTTTGAGATCATGATAACTCCAATGCTGAATAGTACGGGGAACACCAAGCCAATAGCGGTGTCTTCTTTTACAAGACCCGTCTTCTGCAAATATTCTACCAGAACAACGGTCAGTACTCCCGTTAGAGCTGCCAAAAAAATGAGCAAGGGTGAATTTAGGTCTTGAGTAATAAAAAACCCAACCACAATCCCTGGCAGAATGGAATGACTGATGGCATCACTGATCAATGCCATTTTCCGAAGGACCAAAAACACCCCAGGAATAGCACAGGCCATTGCCACTACTGACGCAATAAGTTGTATTTCAATTTGAGGACTAGTCATCTTCCATTCGTTGGTTATACATTTCAGCAGCTTTTTTAAACCCTTTTCGGGTCATGGCCCAATCTTGTCCTTGAATATCTATCCACCCCTCGTGTTCCAGTTTTTTGAGCGAGCTTTTTGCATAGCCTTGAAAGTTATTCAGAATACGGATAGCATGGGGGTGCGATATATTTTCGTGCTCCTTGGCGATATCATACATAAACTGAAGGGTTTTCATCAACTTTACATCTTTCCTGTTTTTTCGAAAACGGATCTCTCGAAATAAAAGTCCCCTTCCTGGAGAAAAAATCAGGGAGAAAAGCACAAACACGCTCGCCACCAATACAATTACAGGCCCCGTGGCAAGATTGTCCTGGCTCGCACTAATGGCTGTTCCAAAAACACCAGAAAGCAGGCCGAATAAACCCGCCAGCAATACCATAGTGCTTAACTTATTAGTCCATTGCCTCGCAGCCGCAGCAGGGGCGAGCAAAATTGCACTCATCAGGATTACGCCCACTGTTTGCAGCCCTAAAACAATTGCCAACACGATTAAAAAGGTCACCAGTAAATCAATGAATTTTGTATTGAAACCAAGAGTTTTGGTATAATCGCCATCAAAAAGCAGGATTTTAAATTCCTTCCAGAAAAGAAACAGGACCACCAAGGAAATTCCCGTTACAATAACCATCAATTTCACATCGCTTTCCACTAAGGTGGCGGCCTGACCGAAAAGATATTTATCCAATCCCGCCTGGTTGGCATTGGGCTGTTTTTGGATAAATGTTAACAACAACATTCCAAACCCAAAGAAGATGGAAAGGATAAGACCAAGGGCCGTATCACTTTTTAAATGTGTTTTAGAGGTAATGCCCCGAATCCAATAAGTTCCTACCAATCCTGCCACCAAGGCACCTAATAGCAACACTCCAGAATCCTTTGCCCCAGTTATTATAAATGCAAGTGCAATCCCGGGAAGCGCAGCATGCGAAATGGCATCCCCCAACAGACTTTCCTTCCGCAACACGGCAAAACTCCCCAACATCCCAGAAATACCACCGAGCACCGCCGTTCCAAGGGTAATGGTCCGCAGTGTGTAATCGTGTTGTAAGAATTCGAAATATTCTGTAAATGTCATGTTAGTCGGTAGTCTTTAGTCGGTAGACGATAGTGGAATCATTATTGCTAATTTTATTTAAATATATTTTCCACCCTGCAAGGTTTCCAAAACCTTCTTGTAGGTATATGCTTGTTATTATTGAATAAATATCAAAAATTAGAGCCCTAATTTTATAAGTGAAACAACACTTCTATCTTCTTCCTTAATACCTACAAGGAACTCCTCTGAAAAATTGGGGAACAGCTTGCAGGAAACTCACATTTATGAACTGCTCGCTGTTCTCTCACCACGCACCGCTCATTTATTCACCGCCACCTTATAGTTGATTCCATAGGTCTTGGTCAAATTGTCGTCATTAAAAATCTCCTTCACGGGCCCAGTTGCAATTTTCTTAACGTTCAGAAATGTTACCCAATCAAAATATTCAGGAACGGTTTGTAGATCGTGATGGACCACAATGACGGTTTTTCCTGTTTTCCTCAATTCTTTTAAAATATTGATAATGGCAATTTCCGTGGTAGCATCCACACCTTGAAGTGGTTCATCCATAAAATAAATAGCCGCATCCTGTGCCAATGCGCGCGCCAAAAAAACACGTTGTTGCTGCCCGCCGCTTAACTGACTTATCTGCCGGTTTCTATACGAGAGCATTCCCACCTTTTCCATCGACTCCAGAGCAATTTTCTTTTCCTTTGCCCCGGGTCGCTTTATCCAGCCAAGACTCCCGTAGGTTCCCATCAATACAACATCAAAAGCAGTGGTGGGAAAATCCCAGTCCACACTTCCTTTTTGTGGTACATAGGCAACCAATTTTCGCTGTTTTGCATACGGTTTCCCAAAAATGGAAACACTGCCTGCAATAGGCTTTATAATCCCGAGGATTGTTTTGATCAAAGTTGATTTTCCTGCACCGTTGGGGCCCACAATAGCCATTAAGACCCCTTCGGGAACAGAGAGGTCAATATCCCATAAAACCGGCTTATAATTGTAAGCTACAGTAAGATCATCAACTTGAACGGCTATATTTTCCTTCATTATTCTAGGGCGTTTACAATTGTATTCACATTGTATCTAAACATACCGATATAAGTTCCTTCTTCCGTCCCCGGATTTCCGAGGGCATCACTATATAGGGATCCACCAATTTTAACATCGTGATTCTTTGACATTACGGCGACCTGCAAAGCCTCAATCGTTCGACGAGGCACAGAGCTTTCTATAAAAATAGCCCTCACCTTGTGATCGATAATAAACTTTGACATCTCTTGAACATCCTTAACACCCGCTTCGGTCGCGGTGGAAATCCCCTGTAATCCCACCACTTGAAAGTGGTATGCATTTCCGAAGTAATTAAACGCATCGTGGGCAGTAACCAAAATCCGTTTTTCTTTGGGCAAAGTGTTTATAACGGATTTGATTTCCTCTTCCAGAGAATCCAATTTCTTTTGGTATTTCTTGTTGTTTGCGGCATAAGTTTCAGCATTTTCTGAATCGGCTTTGGAAAGTTCGTCCGTGACAATTTGGGCGAATATTTTAAAGAACTGAATATTGAACCACACATGAGGATCGTAATTACCTCCAAAATTCACGGAAGAGATCAACTGATCTTTTGGAAGCCTATCTCCTACAGAAACCGTGTTCTTTGTACGCTTCATCTTTTCAAAAATGTCCACCAATTTCCCTTCCAAGTGAAGACCGTTGTAAAAAATAATATCGGCACTGTAAAGCTTGGATACATCTCCTTCACTTGCCTTGTATAAGTGTGGATCTACTCCCGCACCCATTAAACTCTGAAGGGAAATATGATCACCACCTATTTCAGAAACGAGATCGGCCAAGATGTTTGTGGTAGTGACCACCTTAATTTTTCCATCATCCCCAGAAGTATCTTTACAACTGGTAAAAACCGATACAAGAATAAGTATAGTTAAAAAGTTTTTCATTCTGAAGATTTCTATTTAACCCGAACAATCTGTTGGTTTTTTGCAAATTGTTTTTGTTTCACTCCAAACCGAAAGAAACCGAGATGTTTAAATTTTAATTAGTGAAAATTCTGCTCTAATCCCTTATACTGTCTGCACAAATAGGTTTTCAGCAATTTTGTGCGAAATAAAAAATTGATCCTTGCCCACCTGGATAACCATGGAACCATCAAAAAATTCTTTCCCCAATACCGTGATCTTGGTGCCAATACTGATTTTCTTTTTATCTAAATACTGAAGAAATTGGGCACTGGACTCCTTAACACCCACGCAGACTCCTTGTTGATTTTTATCAATTTCAGACAGTAATTTTTTTGAGGTGCGCTTTAAAACTCCGTATTCGTCGGGGATAGGATCTCCATGCGGGTCAAAATCCGGGTTTCCCAAAAATTGATTGAGGCGGGTAATAAGTTCGTCAGATTGAATATGCTCCAGTTGCTCTGCTATTTCGTGTACCTCATCCCAATGGAAATGGAGTTTTTCCACCAAAAAAACTTCCCAGAGACGATGCTTCCGGATAACATAGGCCGCAAGCTTCTTTCCTCGATCGGTTAGCAGCACTCCTTTATATCGCCGGTATACGACCATTTTCTTTTCGGCTAATTTCTGCATCATATCCGTCACAGACGAAGGCTTTGTTTCCATTCTTTCAGCGATGGCATTTGTGCTCACTTCACCTCCACTTTCAAATTCGAGATGAAAAATTGCCTTTAGATAGTTCTCTTCCGCAAGGGTCATCATAGGATTTAAATTTACACAAAGATATAATTTTTATCTTTGAAAAGATAAATTTAGCTTTGTCTAAATCATTTATTAAACACATCTAATGTGTTGGGAAGTGTAGGAAAGTTTCTCCACAATTACTCTGCGTGCAGTCAGCACAGTTACATCTGCTGCCCCATAGGGAAGTCAATCCTGCCCATCAGATTCCCCAGTTGTTGAAGAGAGCACTTAACTATGATGGATTTTTGAAGCTTTAAGGCCTTGAAAAGGATCACTCTCTCACATCCTTTAACCGCAACTGCAAACTCACATTTCCTTGCCATTTATTTTCATCGATGCTATACACTGCTTTAAACGATTTTCCCGAACACGCAATGTCTTTTTTGTCGGCCATATTAAATCCGATCCCGGTAAATAGATGGGAACTTCCCTGTCGCACCACAACCCGTAGATGTTTTCCATCTTCGCCCACACATTTTCCCCATCCGTTGTCTTTTAAATTTTGGGTCATAAAGATAGGGGTCATATTTCCAGGACCGAAAGGAGCAAATTGTTTTAGGATCCTGTAAAACTTGGGAGTGATGTCTTCCAGGTTAATTTCTGCATCAATTTTTATCTCGGGGGATAATAGGCGAGGCTCAATGGTCTCTGAGACCACTCGTTCAAATTCCTCCTTAAAGGCCTCATAATTCTCTTCCAACAAAGTAAGACCCGCGGCATACATATGTCCGCCAAATTGTTCAATATGGGCAGAACAACTTTCCAAGGCATTATAAACATCAAAGCCCGTTACAGAGCGGGCAGAAGCGGCAAGCTTTTCACCACTTCTGGTGAAGACCAAGGTGGGCCTGTAATAAGTCTCCGTAAGCCGGGAGGCCACTATACCGATAACTCCCTTATGCCAATTTTCGTGATATACTACGGTGGTTTTACGTTCCTCCTCCTTATTTTGAAGGATTTGATGAAGCGCCTCTTCCGTTGTCTGTTTATCTGTATTTCTGCGGTCTAAATTGAATTGCTCAATCTCTGCCGCAAACCTTTCAGCTTGTTCTATATCAGTTTCCGTTAGTAATGCTACGGCATGATTTCCGTGTTTCATCCTTCCTGCAGCATTGATGCGGGGAGCAATTAAAAACACCACATCGGTAACGGTGAGGTTTTGTTTGTTGATCTGTTTTAGGATCGCTTTAAAACCAATGCGGGGATTGCTGTTTATCACTTTAAGTCCATAATGTGCAAGTATCCTGTTTTCACCGGTTATGGGCACAATATCGGCTGCTATGGCTGTAGCAACTAAATCTAAGTAGAGAATCAAATCGTCGATTTTCAGGCCTCTTCCTCGTGCAAGGGCCTGAATAAGTTTAAAGCCAACACCACATCCACAGAGTTCCTTGTACGGATAATTGCAATCTTCTCTTTTGGGGTCCAAAACAGCAATTGCCTGTGGAATCTCTTTCCCCGGCCGGTGGTGATCACAGATGATAAAGTCTATATTCTTTTGCGAGGCATAAGCTACCTTTTCAATTGCCTTAATACCGCAGTCCAATGCTATGATCAATGAAAAGTTATTATCATGTGCATAGTCAATTCCCTGGAAGGAAATCCCATATCCCTCCTCATATCTATCGGGGATGTAGGTAGAAATATTGGGGTAATAACTTCCTAAATAAGAAGAGAGCAAGGCCACACTTGTGGTTCCATCCACATCGTAATCACCATAGATCAAGATATTTTCCTTGTTTTGGATCGCTTGCTCAATTCGCAAAACGGCCATATCCATGTCCTTCATTAAAAATGGATCGGGAAGGTCGGTTAGGGAGGGGCGAAAGAATTTTTTGGCTTCCTCAAAAGTTTCCACCCCGCGCTGTACTAATAGCGAGGCAATAATGGGTCCCACATTCAATGCTCGTGAAAGGGAACTCACTTTTTCATCCTCAGGTATTGGTTTAATAGTCCAGCGCATTTCCCAAAAAATAAGTAATAGGTGAAATTTAAATATAAGAGGAGAGCGGTAAATTTACGAATTCTATTTTGGATTTTAAAGTTCTTTTCATTCTAACTCACGGATGGAAGATCGGCGATAAACCCGTTAAAAATCCTGGAATATTATCCTGTAGAGGAAGTGAGGTGCGGCAAAGATAGATAGCAAAAAGACTGCTTTTTATGAATTCCCCATCCAGATATTTTGGCTCCAACATACCAAGCCCTCTCATTCATTGAACTGTTGGCTTGTGTTCTTTTTTCCCAGAGACCACAACGACGATTTCTCCCTTCGGCACCTTGTTCTCAAAATGTTTTAGAACCTCTTCAATACTGCCCCGAATAGTTTCCTCATGTAGTTTGGAAATTTCTCTCGAAACAGAGACCGGCCTATCCGCTCCAAAAGTCACAAGAAATTGTGAAAGAGTTTTGAGCAATTTATGGGGTGATTCGTAGAATATAATCGTTCGGGGTTCTTCAGCCAAGAGTTCAAGGCGCGTCTGTCGGCCTTTTTTCACTGGAAGAAATCCTTCAAAAACAAATCTATCATTGGGGAAGCCACTGTTTACCAAGGCGGGGACAAAGGCAGTGGCTCCCGGAAGACAGTCCACTTCAATTCCTGCTTCTATACAAGCGCGAGTCAATAAAAACCCGGGGTCACTTATAGCAGGGGTTCCGGCATCACTTATAAGCGCAATGGTATCTCCGGCCTGAATTCGCCTTACGATGCCTTCTACTGTTTTATGCTCATTGTGCATATGATGGGAGTGCATAGAAGTTGAGATGTCAAAATGCTTTAAGAGTTTTCCACTGGTCCGGGTATCTTCAGCCAAGATCAAGTCTACCTCTTTGAGCACTTCAATGGCTCGCAAGGTTATGTCCTTTAAATTCCCAATCGGTGTAGGGACTATAAAAAGTTTCCCCATGTTGTTTAAATGCTGTGGATCAATTAAACTTTTTTTCTACCGCTGCCAAAAACCGTTCGCTGTATTCTTCTTTATTGGTCCAATGGTTGTAATCGGGCTTAATCTTTCCCTTGATAAATTTCTCGGCCTCTTCAAAACTGCTCATGGTATTTATCTGGGACAGTACCCTGGTATAATCCTCTGCCTGGCCTTCAAAAAGATGCTTGATAAAAGCCAGCCGATCGTTAAGGCCAATGTTTAGACCTTTGTTTATCGTGTCATTCAACGATCGTGAACGTGACTCGGTCAAGGTTTTGCTCGCCGGTTTCAGTTCATCGGATTTGGGGAAATTCTCTTTGGTCTTTCGTTCAAATTCCGGTATTCTTTGGTAGTGGGACGCAAACTCCTCCAAATCATTTTTGGTTTGGCTTATGGGTGGCTTAGCAGAGTTTCCCTCTGAACCCTCTTCGGGGCCCACCGGTTTCTTATTCACTGTGCTATCGTGGGTCTCGAGTGTTTTATCCCTGTTTTTTTCACTGTCGTGGGGAAGCATCTTATCCAGCAATTCGTCAATTCGCTCACTCTCCTCAGGCATTTGCGCAACGATGTCCTTGATCTTTTCCATCAGAGGTTCTATCAAGTCTTCCTTATGGTCCGGCTGGGGTACGGGTTCAGGCTCGATAAACCAATTTTCCTCCCGGAAACTCTTGGAATCCAGGGATTCCTCAAAATGAGGCTGCGGCACCTCGGCCAGTTGATTTTCAAGATACTCAAGAATTGCCAATTTCCCATAAAGTTCAGCTACCTTTTCTTTCATAGAAGTGGTGTCGAGCTTATTTTCTTCTTCAATAATTTGCTTAGCGAGAACTGTTAATTGCTCGCGGAGTTTCTTCTTCATATCTTCTTAAATTAAATCGAATATCTGTTTTGTTTTTATAAATTTACGCATCCTATATGTAAACGTCAACTATTTTTGTTTTCTTGTCTCAAATGGCATATTTGTGAAAGTTCCGGACCTTCGTAAATTGCCCTGGCCCAAATGAATGTCTCAGGAGCCGAACAAATTGTGTAAAATTAAACTATGTTTCTCGAAAATACCGTAAATCAGAAAGAACAATTTGGCTGGATCGAAGTAATCTGCGGCTCCATGTTTTCAGGAAAGACCGAAGAATTGATTCGCAGGCTGAAAAGGGCGCAATTTGCCCGGCAAAAAGTTGAGATTTTTACGCCCTCCATCGATACGCGATACAGTGAAGAATCTGTCACGAGCCACGACAAAAATAAAATCCGATCTACCCCGGTGCCGGCCGCGGCAAATATTCCAATCCTCGCCGACGATTGTGACGTTGTAGGTATTGATGAGGCCCAGTTTTTTGATGACGAAATAGTAAAAGTTTGCAATGACTTGGCCAATCGGGGCGTTCGCGTAATTGTGGCCGGACTCGACATGGACTTTAAAGGGAATCCCTTTGGGCCCATGCCCGCCTTAATGGCAACGGCAGAATATGTTACCAAAGTACACGCTGTCTGCACCCGAACCGGAAACCTAGCGAATTATAGCTATCGCAAGACCAAAAGTGAAGCTTTGGTATTGTTGGGAGAAACCGAAGAATATGAGCCTTTGAGCCGCGCTGCCTTTTATAAAGCGCAACTACACGACAAAATAGTGAAATTACAAGTGAAAGATGCTGAGGATATTACCAAGAACACCACTTCCGAAAAACCCGGAAAACAAGCCTAAGATGCAAAAAGCTGCTGAAACCCTCCTTGAGATCGACCTTAACGCGCTGGACAATAATTATCGTTATATCTCTTCAAAAGTAAACCCGGAAACAAAGATCCTGGGAGTGGTAAAAGCCTTCGGATATGGAAGTGATTCGGTGGCCATTGCCAAAGAACTCGTGGAATTGGGCGTAGATTATTTTGCGGTGGCATATTCTGGTGAAGGCGAAACGCTTCGCAAGGCCAAGATTAACAAACCCATCTTAGTGCTTCATCCCCTGCCGATCAATTTTGAGGTCATCGTTAACCAATATTTGGAACCCAGTATTTATTCTCCCAAGATGTTGATGGAATTCATCGATTATTGCGAAAGAAAAAAGCAGACAGACTACCCCATTCACTTAAAGATCGATACCGGCTTGATGCGTTTGGGGTTTGAAAAAAATGAAGTGGATTTTATCATTGAAAACCTGGCAAAAACCAAAAGCGTCAAAGTGAAATCGATCTTTTCACATTTGGCGGCAAGTGAGGATTTAAAGGAAAAGAATTTCACTCTAAAACAGATTTCCGATTTCAAAGCCATTTCAGAAGAACTTATTTTAAAGCTGGGATATCAACCCATCCGCCATTGCGCAAACACTTCTGGAATTATAAATTATCCCGAAGCACATTTTGATATGGTGCGCAGTGGAATAGGCCTTTATGGTTTTGGAAATGACAAAGAACAGAACAGGCACCTAAAACCTATTGGAACTCTTAAAACGGTCATCTCACAAATCCATAGCGTTGAAGCGGGAGAAAGCATTGGGTACAACCGAAGCTTCATGGCCACTGAAAAAACATTCTCGGCAACACTTCCTATTGGCCATGCTGATGGCATCCCACGCTCTTATGGAAAAGGAGTAGGGTGGGTAACCATCAATGGGAAAAAAGCACCCATTTTAGGAAATGTGTGCATGGATATGATAATGGTAGACGTTACTCATATTGAATGTGAGGAAGGGGACGAAGCCATCGTATTTGGAGTCAATTCCACGGCTGAAGAACTATCTGCCGCCATAAATTCAATTTCTTATGAATTGATTTCCGCAATTTCTCAACGGGTAAAGCGAGTTATCTGTAGAAAGTAAAATGTTTTAGCTAAATTAGCACGGTATTAATACGTAAACCAACCAATATGTTAAAAGAGTTCAGAGATTTTATATTGACGGGCAATGTCGTTGATTTAGCCGTTGCTGTACTATTGGCAGCCGCTGTGGGCACTGTGGTCTCCAGCTTTACCAATGATGTAATGATGCCGGTTGTAGGGCAATTTACAGGAGGCGTGGATTTTGCAGATCTTAAAGTTGTGCTCTCGCCTGAAGTGGTTACTGCCGACGGAGAAGTAACTACCCCCGAGAATGCCATTATGTATGGGAAATGGATCAATTCCATCATCAATCTTATTATCGTTGGATTTGTGCTATTCGTAATAGTAAAGGCCTACGGAAAGGTGCGGAAGAAAAAAGAAGAGGCGCCAGCCCCAGATCCAGGACCATCGGAAAAGGATATCTTGATGGAAATCCGCGACGAGCTTAGGAAAAAGTAATTTCTGAGCCTTCTCGGAAGATGGGCAGCAGAAGATTGCACAAGCAATATACAATACAATAAAATAGCCGTCCTCTAGTTTCGCTAAGGGAAAATCACCGCTACACCACAAATTCTAACCCTAAACCCTCTATAGTTTTTGCTACGGAGGGTTCTTTTTTATGTTTCCTTTCTAAAATTCACTTTGCAAAGCTTAATTTTGTTTTCTATAAACTTTTTGTGATTTCTGAATTAACGAATTCCCAATTATGAAATTAGCTTTAATAGGTGCCACAGGAATGGTTGGCGAAGTGATGTTGAAAGTCTTGGAGGAAAGAAATTTTCCCGTTGATGAATTGCTGTTGGTGGCATCGGAAAAATCTGTTGGAAAAGAATTAGACTTTAAAGGAAAACCATATAAAGTTATTGGCTTGGCACAGGCCGTTGCGGCAAAGCCGGATATAGCACTCTTTTCAGCTGGCGGAAGTACTTCCTTGGAATGGGCTCCAAAATTCGCAGAAGTTGGCACGACGGTAATCGACAATTCTTCAGCTTGGAGAATGGATCCGAACATTAAACTCATAGTTCCTGAAATAAACGCCCATTTATTGACCGAGGATGATAAGATTATCGCCAATCCAAATTGTTCCACTATCCAACTGGTGATGGCATTGGCTCCGCTTCATCAAAAATTTAAAATGAAAAGGGTTATAGTCTCTACCTACCAATCGGTCTCCGGAACTGGTTTGAAAGCCGTGCAGCAAATGGAAAACGAAATGGCGGGAATAAAAGGGGAAATGGCCTATCCGTATCCAATCCACAGGAACGCATTACCACATTGCGACGTGTTTGAAGAAAATGGCTATACCAAGGAAGAAATGAAACTGGCACGCGAGCCCCAAAAAATATTGGGCGATAGAACCTTTTCCATTACCGCCACCGCCGTTCGGATTCCGGTCTCGGGTGGTCATAGTGAAGCCGTGAACGTTGAGTTTGAAAATGATTTCAACTTGGCACAGGTTCGCCTAATGCTTCACAATACCCCTGGAATCAAGCTTCAGGACAATCCCGACACCAACACGTACCCAATGCCGTATTACGCCCATGGGAAGGACGAGGTGTTTGTGGGCCGACTTCGGCGTGATGAAACCCAGCCCAACACATTAAATATGTGGATCGTAAGTGATAACCTTAGAAAAGGAGCGGCGACCAATACTATTCAGATTGCGGAATATTTGATGGCGAATAAGCTTGTTTAGGCTCTTGGATTTCTTTTAAAAGCAAATAGGAATAGTAGCGCTATAAGAATTATCCCGCCAATTAAATACCAGAATACATTTCCAGATTCCTGCGGTAAATCTGAAGTACCATAATACACAAAAGCGCCCCAGTAATAAGGGGATTTCCTTGTATTGTCTATTGTGGTATCCTGCAGATAATCTAAACCGGCCCTGTGAATCGCAAAATCCCTAGATCGGGTTTTCTTTAAGTTTTTATAATAGTACGTCATCAATTGGGCCGTACTCTTATCGTTGACCTGCCATAGTGAAAACAGTACATTTTCGGCGCCAGCATATTGAAAGGCACGAGCCAAACTCAAAGCTCCTTCTCCTTTTATCACTTTTCCGATTCCCGTGTCACAGGCGCTCAAAACCACCAAGTCTGCAGAAAGATGAAGGCCATACAATTCTTCTATGTTTAAAGTGCGATCGTAAAACTGGATGGAGGCTTCGTTAGTAAAAGTACCCCCCAAAGCATGGGTTGAAATGTGTAGAATAGAGTAATTGTCACTCTCTCGAAGGAATAATTCACTAGTAGCTTCACTTTCCATCAGTATTTTAGAGCGAAATAATTTCTTTATGGCATCAGCTTCATATACCGAATAATTCAATTCTTCCGGTGTGTCCCTAAATACGGGAAATACTCCCAAAACAGATTGTTTTTCTTCAAACTCCGCTTCCTTTAAATAACCGTTCAGAGACAAAAAATAGGAAATAGAACTATTAAAAATCAGAAAGGGCATTTGGGAAAACTCACGGGAATCGGTTGTTTCTACTATCAAAGTTTGAAAAGGGACAAAAGAGAGAATTCCATCAGGAACGATGATGAGATTTTTTGAATCGGGGAGATTCAATTTTTCATATAAAGTATAGGATGCCTTAGTAAATGCAGGAATATCATTATTAATGATCGCGGGAGATTCGAAAAAGCGATTGTAAACGCGAATGGCTTGCCGAAATCTTTCATAAGCTTCCTTCGTATCAGTGAGCTTGTAAAATGCTACATTTTCTTCTGAGATAACGATTTGATAAACGTTTTCCGAACCCATAAAATAGCTCACTAAGATTTGACCCAATCTCCTTGCCTTCTCTTTAAAAGCATCTAAGCTTTTTACAGATTGAGGTGTTTTACTCCGTTGCAATTGAAGATCGTCGTAAAGCAGCCGTTGTTCGGTGAGGGTCTGACTATATGATTTTTGAAGGGAAGTCAACTTCTCCAGATCCAACGTATTCCTTTGGGCCTGTTTTTGGATTTCATTGCCCAGGAAAGAAAGTTCTTTCTGTAGATCCAGAAATTTTTTAGAAATATTTCCTCCCTGGGAATTCAGCGTATTTTTTAAATACACCGCATCCGAAACCACACGCCCTTTTGTCTTCCCATCCAAGTCGATCGCCCTTTCAATCCATTCCCGGTCTTTTGTGCGCTGATATTGTTGATAAAACAGCTCCATCATCCGCTCACTTCTGCGCTTTACATTTTGTTGGGCGACCAATTTACTATCTTGAATATACAATTGTGCAAAGAGAAAATCATTTACCTGCGAAGCCAAATCAAAAGCTTGTAAGGCTTGGATTGGTTCGTTTTCGCTGGACAGAATATTTGCCTGCAGATCCAGAGCATCCATCAAAGTGGTCTCGGCATATAATTGTTGTTCGGTTGGCATTTGCTGTCCCTCTCTATAGGAAGGGATCAATTGCGTGTAAATCTTTTGAAGTTCAGAAAGTGATTTCGAAATTTGTCCGGCGGACAAGTACGTTTCCGCTAAGGATAACTGGATTTTTGCTATTTCCCGAACATTGGTTTCAGAAGTGTTTTGAATTAATTTCATCGCCTTTTGCAAACTTGAAATAGCGTTGTTATAATCTTTATCCGAAAGATATCCTTGGGCCAACAATTGGTAGCCATGGACACTGGAAGAAGATCTTGATAAAACTTGATTTAGTATATTTTTGGCTTCTTCCTTTTCATCCAATGCGAAAAGGGCCGTAGCGAGATTTAACTTTAAATCCTGATTTGAAGGCTCTTTTTCCAAAGCTTGAAGCAGAATGGTCTTGGATTTTTCAAATTCTCCTCGGTTGTAATAGAGCACGGAAAGGTTCAGGATTCCCGCAATCTCCTGTCTGGTCTGTCCTGTTTTTTTGGCGAAGAGTATGTAATGTTTAATGGTGTTTTCCGCTTCGGAAAGGGCTTGGGTTTTTATATATAAATTCCCCAAAGGTTTGAGGCAGAATTCAATGATGTCATAATTGCTGAGGTTTTCTGAAAAATATAAATGCTTTGCTTTTTCGTAGGAATCTATGGCTTTCTGGAGGGAATGATTTTGATTTTGTATATAGCCAATATTGCAAAAGGCAATAGTTTTCGCCAATTGTACTTCTTTGTCCGTTACGGAAATACTTTCAATAGCATTCTGAAGTTTCGCAAGTCTTTCAGGATTTGGATCCGCCAAAAAGTCGTCCAAATTTGAATAAATAATATCCACTGGGTGTTGTTGCGAGACCATATTACCCATACACAACAGCAAAAAGAAAATGCCACTGATATTTCGCCTTAAAATTTCCAAATGGCATAGGCTTGAATCTGTGAAGTGGGCTCGTTGAAATTAAAAACATAACGAACTCCCACGCTTGGGCCAATTCGTACGCCACCTGCATTTACACCGATGAAAACACCACTGTTGAAATTGGAAAAATTCTCCGTGCATTCCGTTTTTTGGAAGCTGTCATTTTCTTCATCTCTTATTTCGCCCCGACCGGGAATACTTAAAAATGCTTCCCCAGTAGTTTCTGTGGAAATTTTACTTTGAAAATCGAGTTTCAATTGCACTCCGGCACCAACAGCGAGGAAGTTGTTTAAATTATAACGATAGGAAATAGGAACTAAATAGGCAGTGATATTGTTTTCCTTGTTTTTTTCTGAAAAGCGTTCAATACTTTCAATGCCTATGTCGTTTAGATCACTTGTTTCGAAGTTTTTTAAATCTTCGAAGGAGGCGGCAGATATAAAGAATTCACTTTGAAAATATCCTCGATACGATTTAAACGGTGAAACGGTAATACCGGCAAAAACCTCGCGACTTTTATCCTTGGAAGGCGTATAAATATATCCAGCTTTGGCGCCAATTGAAATCCCAGGCAAAAACCGGGTCGTACTGTAATTAGTGATTATGGGTTCATTTTTATCGAAGTAAATAGCCGTACGGCTTCGGGTTTTCTTTTTATGAAAATCCTTTCCAAACCTCATTGCATAACGCACAAATCCTTTTGTGGAATCGCGATCTACTACATTTTTTTGGGCCGTGCCTGGCAGATAAATATTCTTAAAAGTGAAGATGAGTTTGTCATCTTTGGCAATGGTATCCAAACAGGAATAATTTACTTCCTGTTCCTTGGGACAAATGGGGCATTCTGGATACATATCCAGTACTTCCAGGGTATTTTTGTCAAACATTTCTGGCGTGTCCACTTCCAAACGTATAGTGTTTGCAGGGCCTTCGCCGTTATTTTGGAACTTTACTTTAAACTTTACTTTCTTATATCGAACCAATCGATAATTTAGAATTGTTCCGTTGGACGACATTTTGTTGGGATCGTGAGAAGTCACGATTTCTAGTTCCGTGTCCTTCACCGTGTGGTCGCCGTAGTTTTTATCGGGAACATAAATGGTTCTGAGCGTTACGATAGCGCTGGTATCCTTCAGCATTTCCGGTGTCGTTTTTAAAGTGCGGAAAATATTGCGCTCCTCTCCCGGCTGCATATCGTAGAATTCGATAATCTGATGGTTTCTATAAAGATTTCTTGATTCTTCCAGGGTCATCGGCAAGTTTAATCTCTTGGTCGTATCTTGGGTAATCGTTCGTTGTTGCAGCGTTTGATCCCCAGTAGTTGCGAGAAAAAGAAGGGTGGGATCAGTTTCTGTTTGCGCCGCAAAGGTGGGTTGTTCAGTAATAATACTTTCCCCGTGATGGAGCCGAGTGTCGTCAATTATAAAATTGTCATCCTTAAAATGATTGTCGTTGTAAAAGAGATATAAGACCCCACTGGTGGCGTAATTTTTTGTGTTTTTATAACTGGTGATCAGCACCATTTCCTCATTGGGCAGTGGATCGCGATTTGTTTTGATAATTAAATGTTTATCATCGGGGAAAATATTTGGTTCATTTTCAGGGGAAATATCTGCTGAGGCTTTGTCCAGATTGGATTCTATCTCTATAGTTTGTGGCCTACTTGTCGGTGGTTTCCCATTGTCGTAGTTGTTGGTGCTCCATAGCCGTGCTTTGTACTCCCCTTCCTTTTTATAGGTGTGTTTCGGTTTTTCCTTAAAGCTAAAGTCACCATCGCCAAATTCCCAGTAATACGTATAAAAAGCTTTTGGGGCACCGGCAATCTGGCTGAGGGGCGGCATTTGTGGGTTAAATTCCACACGATTTCCCAGGACATCGTATAAGATGGGTGCAGAACGCGTGAGCGTATCATTAACTGGAGCCTGCCCAATTAGACTTGCAGAAAAACCGCAAATAAAAAACAAAAACAAAAAAGTGCGTAGAGAATTCGCCATAGGTTATAGGTTGTCAATGTAATCTATCAGGTTAGTCTCCGATCCGATTTGAAGATTGCGGGTAACGGTTATTTTGCCATCTTCAGTAATTACAGGACTGGAATCAAAAGAGAATTCGGTTTCTGGTTTGCTCACAAAAATTACATTTCCAGGAATGTTGTTAGGTATTTCGTGATATTTCTCACTAAAAACACCCATTATCTCCTCATATTCCGAAAACATTCCAATGCCGAGGCTGTTGGAATCATACAGTAAAAAGACATTGCTGTTTGTCAATGAATACGGCGAAAATGCTTTGTTGTACAAAACACCACGCGTTTCTGGGCTGGGGTTGTACCGCGCAAAACTATACCATCCCAATTCATTTATATAAGAGCGATAGCCGAGGATTCTATTTCCGGTAGCATCTTCATAAGCTTCTTCAAAAACTGTGGATCGTGGAAGGGTTTCCCAAAGAACCTGGCATTCTATTTCATTACAGGAGGGGGAATTAAACAGCATTAGTTCCAGATTTTTATTTGCCGAAGGCACAAAGATTTGAACCTCTCCATTCATTAATACCGGATTACCATTATATTCCGCGTTTATAAATAGGATACCTTCACTGAGCAATGGTTCTACTTTTTGGTTGTCATTAAGTCCATTGGTGGAAAGTTGACAGGCAATAATTTCTCCAGGGCTGTACATTTCTAAGATTGATAGGGTTATTTCGTCGTCTATCACTGATCCGTCCAACTGGGTGAAGGTGCCTCTACCTATGAAGATTACCGTATTTTGTTCGGCTTTAATTTCAGCTCCTGATATATTATTGACTTGAAAAGTCTGCACTTTGGGAAGTCGACAATCCAGCGAACTCTGTTTATAGGCTGTACCATCTACTGGGCCCTGTTGATTGGGATATTCCATAGCTCCTGGAGCACAATCATTGGAATCTGAGCTACAGCCATACAATCCTACTACTAAACTGAAACAAAAAAATATGATTGAATATTTCATGCCTAAAAAACATTTAATGGATCAGAAGATAAAAGTCCATAATATTCCTCTTTCGCGGGTTGGTAAAATATTGAAATTAATTTAAATTATACCTTAATAAATTACAAGGTACAACTTTTAAAAAAAGCCGATGGACTAATATTCCCATAATCAAAAAATATTACTCCATTTTAAAAATAGTGGGAGAAAAAAGCAGAGAAAAAAAAGACCACCTTTAACAGTGGCCTTCTTTGGCTATCAAACAAACAAATTAATCAACACACCAACTTACTAAGGCAAACCATCGATAGCCGTAACCATATTTTCAAAAGTATCCACTTGGGTTTCCTCCAAAGTAATTGTATATACTTCATTTTCGGTGATGGTAACCCCTTGAATAGCATATCTCCAGTTTTCGTCTTCAGCTGTAGCAAAGATTAAATGCACTTGCAAACCAATGGGAATCTGGCCGTAATGTTCAGAAAATATTCCAGATTGTTCATCAAAAGTATCGAGCTGTGCCAAGGCGTTTGGTTCGCCGTCATACGAAATATACACCGCACTGTTGGTATCATCGAAGCCCTCTGGCACTTCTACCATCATAGTCGTCTTGTCTCTCGGGTCGCTGTAAAACCTATCTATGTTCGTCCAACCAAACTCGCCCGCAAAAACAGTATAGAAATCATTTTCAATAAAAAGACGTGCGTTGCCATTGGGTTCGATTTCCTCCCAGGTTAGATTTCCATTTTCGTCTATAATTCCTTTCCATAAGATCATTTCTGGATCTGCACCTCCTGTATTATCCACAGGAACTCTTAGCTGGAACGTACATCCCGAGTCGAGCAGAACTCCATCCTTTCTCACTTCTATAAAGAATTCACCTCCTGTAATGAGCATGGCCTTATCTCCATTTGGCTTTAATCCCATAGTGGGTTTATTGGTAGGGAGCATATCCCTTCTTTGATAGATATCACTAAAAGTGAGCTCCACTTCTCCGGTAACCATATTGCCATCCAAGGTTAAACAATCGGCGGGAATCCTAATGGTGGCTCCATCATCTGACGTAAAGGATATTCCATCCTCGGCATTAAATAGAGCGGTTTCGGTGTGTTGCCGCAAGGCTATTTCCCTAAGGGAATTAAACTCTACGGCAGAAGGAGGCAAAAAAGGATCTTCTTCTTGAATAGGTTCCTTGTCTTCTTTACTGCAACTTGTTCCCAACATAGCCAATAAAAAAAGCAAGATAAGAGTTGAGAAAGTAAACTTAGTTTTGGTGTTCATTGTATTTTTCATGGTTTCTAAAGTTTTATGTATTCATCCATATATCAACTATTCGCTTTTTTGTTACCCCTTTATTCATCATATCTCTGTTTTTATTTATTATAAAGTGGAAGACCGACGATAAACAGGAAGTTATCGGGGTTTCCCTGTGGGGATCCTTTTTACTGTTGTAGGTAAAAAAAAGAGCCTGTCCTTTTCAGATCAAGCTCTTTTCCTTTTCTACTTTATCCGTATTTTATTTTTCTTTCTGGGTTTCAAGATTAATTATAGAACAGGTATATACTTCACATATATTACAATTTGCATCCTTCCAGGAAATTTTAATGCATATTTTAACTTCCGTAACACAGCACGGTATTTCAGAAGCAGGTGGAAGAAGATAGCTCACGTTGAACGAATCACCGTTTTGCAACATAGCGCCGTTGCTGTTGCTCCAAATAACCTCTCTATTATTGAATCCATTGCTCACATCATTTGTGAGTGTTTGACTTGTGAAAGGTGGATTTTGTACCACAGAATTTGGAGCATTTCCTACACTATTATCAGTACTGTAAATACTGCCCCACAAGGAAGGATTATCAATGCAGGTAGCGCATTGTCCATAATTATATTCAAACTGAATATCGGTCACGCTTATTCGCAACTCAGTTATGGGGATAGTAGCACTCTTGTGTATTGTAAAAACTTCTTCCGCCAATGTAGCTGGAACACCATTGATATCCACTGATTTAACGGGTAACGGATCCGACATGGTATTCCAAATTTCCAAATCGGTTTGGCAGCAATCAAAATCTGCCGGGCATATAAAATCATAATCATTGTTGATTCCCGGTTCCACACCTTCAGCACTGTTCCCTATAATTTTTGGAGTTAAGCTAAATGTTCCCAACTTAGGATTTCCTATAATTTTATAGTCAAAACCATTCAGACTGGTGTTTAATCCACTGGTATTTGAGGTATTCAAATTAAAGCAATAGCTATTCCCAGAATTTAAGGTAGGACTGCTCAATGTGGTTACTACCACGCCATTTTGTATTAATTCAAGTTCTATATCGAGACTCGGGTTATCTCCATCTGGCAAGACATAATCCACACAAATAGCTCCTGGAATTCCACAGTCGTCTGTCTTACCTTGATTTAATTTTAAAGAACCTTCGTCACCTCCCGAGTCGTCACAGGCAATACAAATATTATCCAGATAGGTGTAGCTCCAATGCGCACCTGCTAGACAATCACGATTGTTAAACTCAATAATAATATTTTTTCCCAACAATGAACTTAAATCTGCCGTCACACAAGTCCAATCTTTCCATCTTCTCTTTGCGGTAATGTTATTAGGCTTAAGTAGAGGATTATCTGAAACTATTCTATTACTTCCATTTCCTAAGTCTACCAAATGATTATAATTAATCGTATTGTCAGTTGCATCTATTATATTCACCTCAAAAAAGGGAAGTATATTGTCATGATTGGCTGGGTTGTCCATAACCAGAGCATAGCTAAATGACAACACAGAATTGGAGCTATTAACCGTAATGACCTTGCTAATAGACTCCCTTCCATATTGAGGAATAGCATTTCCTAACCTCAGTGATCTAGTATTTCCGCTGGGAAAGGAATATACCTTATTCAACGCGGGAAAGTATGGATCTGGACCTGCGCTTTGTACTTGGTGGTGTACTTGTTGGGAATGGGGGGCCATGGTATTAAAAGATCCAGTGTTTACCCTGTTAAACCCTTCATAAAAAGGATTCAATCCTCCCGACCAGTAAAAATACCAATCTCCTGTATTAATATCTCCATTTTCAAAAGTTCCATTATCACATAAGTTACCAACACTTCTTTTACTTGATAAATAAGCATAATATTGCTGTCTTTTTATATAATCATTTCTTCTATAATCTAGATATTCTTCAAAAGATTGCTTTAACTCATTCTCTATTAACTCTCTTGAGAATGAATTGTATTCTGCTTTTACTTGCTGCTCAAATCCTTTGGGCACTTCTTGTGCATATGCCTGAAAACAAAGCAACAGGATTCCGATGGTATATATTAAATTTTTCATTGTTTTTGCTTTTTAAATGTTGTTTTAATTCCGGCCTTGTTTTACTTCGTTTCGAAGGTAGAGTTTGTGTGAGGGTCTGCAATAATAGGGCCCCCACCTCCTTGAGAATCCGTAGAATTATACTCGTAACAAATCACGTAATCGCAAGTTTGGCAGTTGATATCCGTAAACGTATAACGAATACAGACTATATAACTGGTTTCACAACAGTCTAAACTGCTCATTGGCGGTAAATTGATGTTCATAAGGAATATTTTATTTGTGCTGAAATCTATTCCTTGTGTCGATTGTGCCCTCCAAGTAAATTCATTGCCATAAGTGTCGTTGTTCTGGTCGTAGAGTGTAGCTTTACCATTGTCTTCCCACCCAACTGTTGATATCACTAATCCAGAACCGGATCTTTTATTAAAGAGACCCATGGTATTGGCCTCGGTGGTGCACGTATAACAAAGCGTATCGCTTATTTTATGTTGTACCGAAATGATTTCTGCTTTTACCTGCTGGATGGGATCCGCATTCACTATTTTAAAATCGCTTCTCACCCTCATGTTTGAGGTAGGTGAATTGTGCTTATACATAGTTTCATGGGAGGGCTCTATTTTCCAACTATCACAAACATTACAGATACAGTTGGGCAGTTCTTCCACTGGTGTTTCCTCAACCAATAAATCAGGATAACCAGACTCGTGATAACTAACGTGCAACGCTGTATGGGTTTCTCCAATGGGTCGGTTAAACTTAAACTGGACGGTCGTGCTTGCCCCTGGGGCCAATGAAATAGGGAAAGTGGGAGAGCCTACATACGTTACATTGGTTGCAGTGGTGTTGCTGGTAGTTGTAACAGTAAAAATTTGTGAAGGGATAATAATAGTCGTTGTGTTGGAAATTGGGTTTTCCAAATACACTTCAGCCTGATAATGTACATTGCCGAAGCTGTCAAATGCAGGGGTCTCACAATTGATATCTCTAAAATCAGCAATCAATCCAACACTCCTTTTGGTTCCCGTAATAGTGTTTTGATTACTGGTCAACTCGCCACAATCCTCAAAAGCAGATGTAACTTCCCAAAAGATTTTTTTTCTGTCCTTATTAAAATATTCTTGATAAACTGCCTCGAGCTTCTTTGAATGTCCAACCTCTGTTTTTTTGGTCTTATGCGAATACAGGGTCTCTCCCGCTTCGTCCAAAAGCTTGAAAACATAATATGCTGGTTTCCCATCACTTGTTTCCTTCCATTTAAAGACAGGCCGATCGCTTTGTGTAAGGTATAGGTCACTTTGATTCTTTGGGGCCACAAGCTCTGCTCCGTAACAAGAATTTCTTATTTGCTCCACAGTTTCACCTATGCTATTTTTTCCCTTGGAAGGGTCTGGATCGGACGAGGTATTTATATTAAGTGTAACACCGGCATTTATATTAAAGTAACTTGGATTTATTTCTTTTGAGATTAAAGGTTGCTCAATTAGATAATCCAAATTAAAATGCTCATCGATAATAGCAGCATCAATATCCTGGAACCCATATCTTACCTTCGCTGAGGAATACACATATTGGGGATTCAGGAATAGTGAAATAACATTGCTGAGCTGATAGTTTATTCGCAGACCGGACGTAATTCCAAAACTGGTCAATTTTTGTTTGTCGAATTGAAACAGTTCCGCTTCCAGTTCCTTGGCCATATTATATTTAAGTACGGTACCACTGATGGGCGTATCGACAAGTGAAATTCCCGCTTTAGAAAATATGTCCACGGATAATCTATCGCTTCCGAAAGTGTAGGTAGGACCTACGCCCATGGTAAATACTCCCCATTTATCCTTTTGGTAACACTCTAAACGAAGATAATCGGGTATTTTAGAATAGTCTAATGGATTGGAAAAAGAATTGCTCTGATAGTTCAGGTCAATCCCTAAGGCAAAGTTTTTAGTTAATTGATAATCGGTTGCCAGCCCCACTCCCATTCCCGGTTGGGCAAAGTCCTTAAAATCTGTCAGCGTTTGATTTATTCCGGCATAGGGTAAAATTTTAAGGGTTTCCTGAGCTTGACTCAATTGCGCTACTAGTACCAGTATGCCGCCCAGTATAAAAAATTTCATAAGTTTAAGCATGATGTTTCCATTTTAAAGATTAGTGTTTTACTGTGGTAGGAGAAGACCTTCCTTCACCACTTCTATGAAAGATTTAATAATTTTGGACCGAGAAAGTCCTGACTTTACTATTAAAAGAGGTCTTGTAAGATTTTAGAAGATTTTCTTGGTCCAAGGCTTTCTAATTTTATGGTTATGTCCTCATATCAACACATTGGAATTTTGTTACCCCATAGTCCTTACTTTTCTTTATTTTTAAATTCTTAAACCCTTGCTTTGAAAGAAAAGAAAACCCATCCCGATCAGAAGTATGTGGACGCCCTGCTGTTGAATGATACTCTTCTTATAAATGAAATCTATGAAACGTTTGTTCCCAAGGTGATAGCGTACGTAAGAAAGAACAGCGGTGATGAAGCCGCCGCACGCGACATTGTGCAGGAAGCCCTCATCACTATTTATGACCAGGCCAAAACGAAAGGATTACAGCTCACTTGCCCTTTTGATGCATACTTTTTTTTGATCTGTAAACGCAAATGGTTAAATATTCTCAAAAAAGAAGGCCACAAAGGGGTAACAATTGAAGAGGAACGTTTATATATACGTGATGATGCCCACGAACAAATGGAGAGAAGTAGGGAATTTGAGGAGCAGCAAAACCTATATATGGCAATGCTCTCTAAAATAGGAGAAACGTGTAAAAATATTATTACTCTTGGTTTTTCTTCTCTTTCCATGCAGGAAGTGGCAGATCAATTAGGGGTTACTTATGCTTATGCCCGTAAAAAGAAATCACTTTGTCTGGCCAAGCTTACCCAATTAATCAAGGATAGCCCCAATTATAAAAGGCTGAAAAATCAATAGGATATGGAGCAAGCGGATAACATATTGTTTATAGAATACTTGGAAGAATCACTGTCCCCTTCTGAACGGGAATCTTTTGAAAGAAGGTTGAATGAAGACTCAGCCTTTTCTGCTGAATTTGAAGAATTCAAAGCTATTTATCGAATATTGGAAAATCAATTCTCCCCAGAGCGCTCAGCCGTTTTAAAAAGCATTCAGCAGGCCGATTCAAATTTTGCAATTCCTCTTGATGCCAAACGCCAATCCAAAAAGATCTTTCCATTTAAACCATGGCAAATGGGAGTTGCGGCAAGTATATTATTAGTAATCGGATTATTTATATTCAACGGAGTAGGCAAACCTACCTATTCTGACTATGCCCCTCATGAAAAAATTGTTCTCACCTTGCGGAGCGATGTGGATGCCGTTTCAAAAAAGGCAGAATCGGCCTTCAACTCGGAAAACTATAAAGAAGCCGTTCCCTATTTCGATAGGCTATTGGAGTTGTCCCCTGAAAATGCCGAGATTCAATATTACAAATCGATTGCCCTTGTAGAAACCGATCGTTTTCAAGAGGCCGATAGTATCCTAAAACAACTTGGGAGCGGCAATTCCGCTTATGCCTACAAAGCCATCTATTTACGGGCTTTGGCCAAACTTAAACAAAAGGACTATAACGATGTGGAGGCGCTGTTAAAAACTATCCCGCAGAATGTTCCCGAGCATGAGAAGGCACAGAAACTCTTATCCGAGCTATAACAATTATTTACGCATCATTCTTGTTAAAAAATTATAAAAAAATTCATGGGAGAGCGTCGTTATTTTCTTATCTTTAAGGAATTAACTATAAAATTTATCGCCTATGAATTCAAACTTTACCAAAATCCTAAGACTCATTCTGGGCTTGGGATTAATCTTTTTTGGCGTGGGCAAATTGGTTCATTTAAATTTTTTGCCAACTCCCACCTTTAGTGAAGACGCCACCACTTTTATGAATTCGCTCAGTAAAACTGGCTACGTTCTGAAAGTTGTGGGAGTCTTTGAGATATTCATTGGCCTATTATTGGTTTTCAATAAATGGGTTTCCTTTGCCTTGCTTTTGCTGGCACCCATTACCATAAATGTATTGCTTTTTCATCTGTTTTTAGATTCACCAGGACTAATCCTTGCGCTGGTGGTGGTGACGTTAAACGCCGTGCTGATCTATAAGCATTGGAAGGTGTACCGGCCATTATTTTATTAAAAAAATTAATTAACCATTTCAAAGAGGCCTCCATTCCAGAGGCCTCCTTAAATTTTTGATTCTTTTCCCTTAAAATCTGTACATTTACAGCTTCCAAAAACGAACCTCTATGAAATTTGTCATTTTTCCGGCCATTATAGTTCTTTCATTTATCAGTTGTAAAGAAAAACCCAAAAAAGAAAAAATAACTGTGACCTACCCAATCACCAAAAAAGTGGATACCGTCGACACCTATTTTGGCGTTGAAGTAAAGGATCCCTATCGTTGGTTAGAAAATGACCAAAGTGCCGAAACCGCCGAATGGGTAAAGGAAGAGAATGAAGTAACTTTTGATTATCTGAGTAAAATTCCCTTTCGGGCAGAATTGAAAAAGCGGTTGTCCCATTTGTGGAACTATGAGAAAGTAGGGCCGCCATTCCACGAGGGCGACTATACTTATTTCTATAAAAATGATGGCCTACAGAACCAATTTGTGCTTTATCGATACAAAAGAGGGGACAATCCAGATACTGCTGAAGTGTTTTTAGACCCCAACACCTTTAAAAAGGATGGCACCATCTCTTTGGGAGAGACTAGTTTTTCAAAAGACGGAAGCAAGTTGGCGTACAGTATTTCCGAAGGAGGAAGTGATTGGCGCAAGGTCTTGGTCATGGACACCGAAAGCAAACAGCTCATGGGAGATACCCTGATAGACATAAAATTCAGTGCACTCTCTTGGAAGGGCGAAGATGGATTTTATTACTCCAGTTATGAAAAGCCAGAGGGAAGCGAACTCTCAGCCAAAACCGACCAGCATAGACTTTATTATCATAAAATGGGAACTCCACAAAGTGAGGACAAGGTAGTTTTTGGTGATTCTGAAGAGCAAAAACATCGCTATATAAAAGGGACTGTTACTGAAGACGATCGGTATTTGGTTGTAAGCGCAAGTACCTCCACATCGGGCAACAAACTTTTTATCAAAGACCTCCGGAAACCAGATTCAAAATTTATAACAATTTTAGACAATACCGATACAGATTCCTATGTACTTGAAAACGTGGGATCAAAACTTTATATAGTAACAAACAGAAATGCTCCCAACCTAAAAATAATCACTGTCGATGCCTCAAGCCCAGAACCGCAAAACTGGAAAGATCTTCTTCCGGAAACCGAAAATGTACTGTCTGCCAGTACGGCAGGGGGCAATATATTTGCAACCTATATGGTCGATGCCGTCTCAAAAGTGTTGCAGTATGATTACGAGGGCAATTTAATCCGTGAAATAAATCTCCCGGGAGTAGGATCTGCAGGAGGATTTGGGGCAAAAAAAGAAGAGAAGGTACTTTATTATTCATTTACCAATTATGTAACTCCTCCCAGCATATACAAGTATGATATCGCCACTGGCAATTCGGAACTCTTTATCAAACCAGAAATAGACTTCCGTCCAGAAGATTTTGAAAGCCAACAGGTCTTTTACTCTTCAAAAGATCGTACCAAGATCCCCATGATCATTACTTATAAAAAAGGAATAAAAATGGATGGCACCAATCCGACCATCCTTTATGGATATGGCGGATTCAACATCAGTCTTACCCCGAGCTTTAGTATTGCCAATGCTGTTTGGATGGAACAGGGCGGCATCTATGCCGTTCCAAATCTTCGTGGTGGCGGCGAATACGGTAAGAAATGGCACGATGCGGGAACCAAAATGCATAAACAAAATGTATTTGACGATTTTATTGCGGCAGCAGAATATTTGATCGAAAACAAGTACACCTCCAGTAATTACCTTGCCATTCGCGGAGGATCAAACGGCGGTTTGTTGGTCGGTGCCACGATGACCCAGCGCCCCGACTTGATGCAAGTTGCACTCCCTGCCGTAGGTGTTCTGGATATGTTACGCTACCATACGTTTACCGCCGGTGCGGGGTGGGCATATGACTATGGAACCTCAGAGGATAGCAAGGAAATGTTTGAATATCTCAAGGGCTATTCTCCTCTTCATAATATAAAAGAAGGTGTGGAATATCCAGCAACCCTTATTACAACAGCAGATCACGATGATAGGGTCGTGCCGGCTCACAGCTTTAAGTTTGCCGCTGAACTACAATCGAAACAGACCGGAGATAATCCAATTCTCATAAGAATTGAAACCGATGCAGGTCATGGAGCAGGCACCCCGGTTAGTAAAACCATCGAGATGTATACAGATATCTTTGGATTTACGCTATTCAACATGGGGTATGAAAAATTGCCAGAAAATGTTTCTCAAGTCAAGGATTGACTTGGGTATGCGGTGAATTCAGGTTGATTTTTAAAACTAAGGAAGGGGACAGTTCGACGGCATGGGATGTGCTTTGGCCGATAACGCTCAACTCTTCTTAGTGGCGTGGCCATTTCATTTTTTAAGATGGGATAAGCAAGGTTTTTTACTGGTCAATCCAGTTTTTCCGTCAGCTTTTTAAACGTCTTTTTGGGATCCTTGTTTTCGTATAAAATACCATAGACCGCATCGATTATCGGGGTTTTGGCCTTCTTTTTCCCTCGTTGTTGGTTTAGTTGATACGCGCTTTTGGCGGCGTAATACCCCTCCGCTATTTGGCTGAGTTCCACCTGTGCGCTCTTTACAGTATAGCCTTTCCCAATCATAGTACCGAACATACGGTTTCTACTGAAAACAGAATATCCCGTTACCAACAAATCGCCCAAATATGCCGAATCATTGATATCCCTTTTTATCTTGTGCACCTTTTTTACATACCTTTTCATTTCACGGATCGCATTGCTCATCAATACGCTTTGAAAGTTATCACCATAGCCAAGACCGTGGGCAATTCCGGCAGCAACAGCATAGATGTTTTTAAGCATGGCAGCATATTCAGTTCCCAAAACATCATCGCTAATATTGCACTTGATATAATCACTTTTCAAAGCATTTGCCACCCTCTTGGCCTTCTCGGCATCTGCACTCGCAATTGTAAGATACGATAGCCTTTCAAGAGCAACCTCTTCCGCGTGGCAAGGACCGGAGATAACTCCAATATTGTTAAAAGGAACCTTATAATAGGTATTAAAATGATCACCAACAATAAGACTGGTCTCGGGAACAATACCTTTAATCGCAGAGAAAATGACCTTATCTTCCAAGGAAACGGTTAGTTTTTCCAATTCTTGTTGGAGAAAAGCCGATGGAATTACAAAAATAAGGTAGTCGGCCCAAGCTACGGTTCGATTAATATCATCACTGAGTTTTAACTGATCCAAATTGAACTCTACCGAACTCAAGTAATTCGGATTGTTCCCATGGGTTTTCACGTGTTCAAGTACTGTTTTACTTCGCATATACCATCCCACTTGGTCAAGGTTTTCACAGAGCATTTTTACAATCGCTGTAGCCCAGCTTCCTCCCCCAAACACTGCAAATTTTGGTCTATCCGTCATGTGATCAGTTCTAAATTCAGTTTAATATGAAAAATGTGTTATAAAAAGAAGAAGAATCAAATCCAAAAATACACAATTATCTGCGAAAAACTTAAAATTCACGGTTTCTTTCAAAACTGGGCCGCCCCTTGAAAACCGTAGGGACATTGACCCTCATACCTTTACCCAGGAGAATGCGGAGCTTCCCTACAAAATATAAAATTTAATGGTTCCCTTCAACTTTAGGGCATCCTTAAGATTCGCCAGAAATAAAGATCAGGGGTGGTGGAGAAAAATCGCCTTCGGCTAAAAATCAATTTCGTCCGGGACCGTCTCTTCATCAGAATTTCCATCACGCCACTTGGAACAGTCTGTTTCTATCGAGAGATGGTCGGGGCGCTTGAATTGTCCTGTGGAAACATCCAAATCTTCATCGGCATAGCATTTTTTCATATAGATACCCCATATAGGAAGTGCCATGGTAGCACCTTGGCCATAAGTGATAGAGCTAAAATGTGTGGCCCGATCATCCCCACCTACCCATACACCGGTAACTAAGTTGGGGACCATTCCCATAAACCAGCCGTCACTCTGGTTTTGGGTAGTCCCCGTTTTTCCAGCGATGGGATTGGTAAAATTATATGGATATCCGGTTACTGCTTTTTTATAGACTGGAGATCCTCCTCTGCCTGTACCCCGAAGCCGGCTACCTGAACCCGATTGGGTTACACCCTCCAACAAACTTACGGTTACGTAGGCAGTTTCATAGCTGATCACATCTTTGGTCTTGGGGACATTTTGATATAAGACCGTCCCGTTTTTATCTTCTATCCGCTGGATCAAGATAGGCTCCACATACACTCCCTCATTGGCAAAAGTACTGTAGGCTCCCACCATTTCATAAACCGAAATATCGGCAGTTCCCAGAGCTATGGAGGGAACAGCAGGAATCTCTGAAGTGTCCACCCCCATTTTTTTTATAAGATCGATTACGGGTTCTGGCCCTACTCTATCTATTAGCCGGGCAGTAATGGTGTTGATGGAATTTGCCAGGGCGTTTTTTAATGTTACCATTCCCCCATAGGTATTACCCGCATTCTTAGGGGTCCAAGGTTTTAATAAATGATGTCTGCCTGCCGGTATGGTATAAAGGGTGTTGGGTAACGTATCGCAAGGCGACATGTGCATTTGATCGATGGCAGTAGCATAAACAAAGGGTTTAAAAGTAGAGCCAATTTGTCGCTTCCCTTTTTTTACCATATCGTATTTATAATGCTTATAGTCAATTCCTCCCACCCAGGCTTTTACCTCCCCGGTCTGTGGGGTCATAGACATCATGGAAGCTTGTAAAAAGGACTTGTGATATCGAATCGAATCCAAAGGAGTCATAAGCGTATCGATATCGCCCTTCCATGAGAAGACACGCATGGGGACTTTTTTGTGGAAACTTGCAATAATCTCTTCTTCGTCCTTTCCTTGTTTTTTCATTTCTCGCCAACGATCGCTTTTCCGCATTGCGGAATTCATGATAGACTCTATTTCATTTTTAGTGATATCCCGAAAAGGAGCGGTCTTATTATTCTTGTCCTGTTCGTCAAATACGTCTTGCAAGCGCGACATATGCTCTCTCACGGCCTCTTCGGCATACTGCTGCATTTTGCTGTCCAGGGTTACGTAAACTTTCAAGCCATCCTCATATATATTGTATCTGCTGCCATCAGACTTCGGGTTTTTTCTAATCCAATCCTCCATAAAATGGCGCGCATATTCTCTAAAGTAGGTGGCTGAGCCCTCATCGTGTCCTTGTGGTGTAAATTTAATATTCAAGGGCAAGTCCTGAAGGGAATCCATCACTTTCTCTGAGATGTAGCCATATTTCTCCATCTGTGAAAGAACCACATTCCTCCGGTTGGTCACCCCAACAGGATTGCGGACGGGGTTGTAGAGAGAGGCATTTTTGAACATGCCTACCAGAGTGGCCGATTCAGCCGTCGTCAATTCTGATGGGGGTTTGTCAAAGTAGATATGGGCTGCCGATTCAATGCCCACCGCCTGGTTCACAAAATCGTATTCATTAAAATACATGGTGATGATCTCCTCTTTGGTATAACGGCGCTCCAAACGGGTTGCAATGATCCATTCCTTTATTTTCTGCATTCCCCGTTGAAACTTATTTCGGGAAACTTGGTCGGTAAAAAAGAGCTTGGCCAATTGCTGGCTAATGGTACTTGCTCCGCCTCGAGACCCCAAAAAAGCAACAGCTCGGGCGGTTCCTTTCAGATCGATTCCCGAGTGGGAGTAAAACCGGGCATCTTCAGTGGCAATCAGTGCCTTCACCAAATGGTCCGGCAATGAATCGTACTGTACTGGGGTTCTATTTTCCTTGTAAAATTTGCCAATGGTCTTCCCATCGGAAGAAATAATTTCTGTCGCCAGGTTTTTCTCTGGATTTTCAAGACTGGTCTCATCGGGAAGTTTCCCAAAAATACCCCAAGAGGCTAAAAGGAAGATTAGAAAGACCAAAAGGACACAACCCGCAAACAGCTTCCAAAATGTTCTGATGTGTCGCCTCACATCATTTTGTGTCTTTTTCTTTTTATTCGCTTTTTTTGTTGCCATATTTAAAGTTACTCTTTGGTAGCCTCTTCCACACTAAACCCCACATCAGTGATCCCATCTAATTTTCTAACGCCTTCCACTGCACCGTTATTGCGCATAGCCTGCCCCACGGAGACGCGGTAATTCCCTTTTTCGAAGAACTGCACGTTTTCCTTATACCACAACTTGTTTTCCTTTATATTGCCAATCCCATGCCCCATCCAGGAACCATCGGGATTCGCCATACGGTACTCCAATGTATCGGTAATGATCTTGCCATGAGGGAATTCCATAGAAACTATCAAGAAAATATTGTTGTATTTATAGTCGTTTGTGTTTCGTATATTCAAGAACAAATTGTAGTGCTTTAATGAGTCCAATTGGGGTAGATTAAACTCTACAATCTCATTCTCACCCCAAAACCCGTCCATCGGCCTAGTTTCACTAAAGACAATATCCGATTCACAGGAGGTGAGCAAAAGGACAAACAAAAAAAGTGCCAATCCCTTAATCATTTTTGCCAGGCTTTCTGTTTTTATACGATTTTTTGGGCCTGTCTCCCGCTGTTGCACCCACTTTTCCTTTCTTGGGTTTTCTACCCTTGCTTCGGCGTTTTTTCCCTTTTTGTTTCGGCCGGTCAAAACGGGTCAAGCTGTCTTGTCCTACCACATCACTAAAGGGCTCCTTGTTTGAGGGAGGAACTTCTGTTACAAATTCTTCCAACGCCATAGGTTTCTTCCCCTTTTTGTTGAGCTCGACAATTTCATTTGCCTTTTCTACGGTTAGCTCATGCCAGTTCATTCCTTCTTTTTCATAGGCATACCAAAGGCGTCCTTTGAAAATATCGATTTTCTGGCAAGTGGCGGTCCCTTTTTCGGTCTGAAGTTTTGTTTCCGTATTAGGAAAGGAATCCAAAGCTTCAAGATAAGTATCGAGCTCATAATTGAGGCAACATTTCAACTTACCACACTGCCCGGCGAGTTTTTGCGGGTTTAACGAAAGTTGTTGATACCGAGCGGCAGAAGTACTTACCGAACGAAAATCAGTAAGCCAGGTGGAACAGCAAAGTTCGCGCCCACAACTGCCAATGCCCCCCAAACGAGCTGCCTCCTGCCGGAAACCAACTTGTTTCATTTCTATTCGTGTGTTAAAGGTGCGGGCAAACTCTTTGATCAATTCCCGAAAATCTACCCGCTCTTCAGCGGTGTAATAAAAAATAACCTTGGAACCATCTCCTTGAAATTCCACATCGCTTATCTTCATCTGGAGTCCAAGGCGAATAGCGATTTCCCGTGAGCGCTTTTGCACTTCACTTTCCTTCTCGCGCACATTCTGCCAGATATCGATGTCCTTTTGGGAAGCTTTTCGATATACCTTGGGCAATGCCTCAACCTTTAGGGGAATCTTTTTTTTCTTCATTTGAATCCTTACCAGTTCACCGGTAAGGGTAACAATACCAACATCGTGCCCGGGAGAGGCTTCTGTTGCGATGACATCGCCAATACTAAGGGTGAGATGTTCTGGGTTCTGGAAAAATTCCTTCCTTCCATTCTTAAAACGCACTTCCACCGCATTGAAAGGTTCCATATTGGCGGGAAGGGACATGTTTGAAAGCCAATCGAACACGGTGAGTTTATTGCAGCCATCAGTTCCGCAAGTACCATTGTTCCTGCATCCCCTTGGCTGTCCGTTGGTGCTTGTGGCACAACCGTTACAGCCCATATCTTTATATATATAGCCCTATTCTAAACGTATAGGAACGAAAATTAAACAAAAGAGTTAATCTGTAAAGATACCAATAAAAAAATTCTGAATTCTGAATTCCGAAAACAGATTTAATTTTTGAATTTCAATTTTTCTGAACGACCTTTCCTGAATATCTTATTGCTGTTTGGGATACCTTGGCGAAGTCTTTTCTGCTCTTCTATGGGCAAATGGATTATTTCAACGCATTCTTCCGAACAACAGTTCTCCATCTTTACAGCACACTTTTCGCATTGAATGAAAAGCAAATGACAGGCCTCGTTTGCACAATTGGTGTGTGAGTCGCAGGGTTCGCCACATTGGTGACAATGGCTTATGACATCTGGAGAAATCCGCTCTCCGCGACGGTGGTCAAAGACAAAGTTTTTTCCGATAAACTTATTCTCAATACCGAGATGTTCCACCTGGCGTGCGTATTCTATAATACCCCCTTCCAACTGAAACACCTGTTTAAACCCTTTGTGTTTGTAATAGGCACTCGCTTTTTCACAACGAATGCCACCAGTACAGTACATTACCAATTTTTTGTCTTCCTTGTGGTCTTTTAAGTCTGCTTCAATTAGGTCCAGCGAATCCCGGAACGTGTCCACATCTGGGGTGATCGCATTTTTAAAATGGCCGATTTCACTTTCATAGTGATTTCGCATATCCACTAAAACAGTATCGGGATCTTCAATGAGCTCATTGAACTTTACGGCATCTACGTGAATGCCTTTATTGGTTACATCAAAAGTTTTGTCATTCAATCCATCGGCAACAATCTTATCGCGCACCTTCACTTTCAGTTTTAGGAAAGATTTGAAATCCTGTTCAATGGCAATATTCAAATGAACATTCTTCAGAAAAAAAATCCCGTCCAAAAATTCCTTGAAGTCCTTAAAGCGTTCTGCAGGAACCGAGAGCTGGGCATTTATCCCTTCATGGGCCACATAAATTCTGCCTAAAACATCCATTTCGTTCCACGCGACAAAAAGATAATTCCTGAAAAGATGTGGGTTGCCTATTTTGGCATATCGGTAAAAAGAAAGAGTAAGCCGTTCCTCGCCGGCTTGTTCCAACAGGGCCTCTCTTTCCTTTGCACTTAATTTATTGTACAGTTGCATGCTATACTTTTTTTAGGTGAAAAGAATCATTTTTTAAAAATGCAAAAGTACAGGTTTTTGACAAAAGAGGAAAGCCAAATTGAACAGGAGAAATGCTCGATTGTAAGGCTTATTTTCATCCAAACCCATACCTGCCATATCTTTAAGGACGAAATCAACTGTCTACGGTTCTCTTGGCCAAATTTTCAATGCTAAGACCTGATGATACACCCATTAAAAATAACCCCAATCCAAACCACCACTTTTAGAGCTGCCAATTCAATTTTTGTATTCCTGACGAGGTATATCCCATTCACATAAAAGTCTCGTGTTCAAAAAATGCGGCCCATCTTTTATTGTTAACAAAAACAACGGAACCTTCCATTTTCCTTTTGCCTCACAATCAAAGAAACTGTACCTTAGCTTCTTGTATGTAGCACTTAAAACAACTGAAAATGAGCACTGAAAAAGACGCAAAACTAAAAGCCTTAAAGCTTACTCTCGATAAACTTGACAAGACGTACGGTAAAGGAACCGTAATGAAAATGGGCGATAGTGCCGTGGAAGACGTAGAGGTAATACCTACAGGATCTCTAGGTCTTGATATCGCCCTTGGGGTGGGCGGCTATCCTCGGGGAAGAGTGATAGAAATATATGGTCCTGAATCTTCAGGAAAAACCACCCTAACTCTCCACGCCATAGCAGAGGCCCAAAAAAAGGGAGGCATCGCGGCCTTTATAGATGCCGAGCACGCCTTTGACCGCGGTTACGCAGAAAAACTGGGGATTGACATAGAAAACCTTATCATCTCACAGCCCGATAACGGGGAGCAGGCCCTGGAAATTGCAGATAATCTTATTCGCAGCGGCGCCATTGACATCGTAGTTATCGACTCGGTTGCAGCCTTGACACCAAAAAGCGAAATTGAAGGTGAGATGGGCGACAGTAAAATGGGCCTCCACGCTCGCTTGATGAGCCAGGCACTGCGGAAGCTAACGGCCTCCATTAGCAAAACAAAATGCACCGTTATCTTTATAAACCAACTACGGGAAAAAATTGGAGTGATGTTTGGAAACCCCGAGACCACAACCGGTGGAAACGCTCTAAAATTCTATGCCTCCGTTCGTTTAGACATTCGTCGTTCTACGCAAATCAAAGATACCAGCAGCAATGCCACGGGAAACAAAACCCGGGTGAAGGTCGTAAAAAACAAGGTGGCCCCACCTTTCAAAATGGCCGAATTTGACATTATGTACGGGGAGGGGATTTCGAAAGTGGGCGAAATCATCGATTTGGGTGTTGATTTCGAAATTATAAAAAAAGCAGGCTCGTGGTTCAGCTATGACGATACGAAATTGGGACAGGGTCGCGATGCCGTAAAAGCCCTTCTTTTGGACAACCCTGAATTGATGGAGGAACTAGAAAATAAAATCAAGGATGCAATTGCAGCCCTAAACTGATAATTTCCTGGACTGGCCACGCAACCTTTGACGTATAGTGGTATCTACTCATTGTAGGGACCCTGATTATCGTGGTTGTCCTCTATTTTAAATTAGAGGAATTTATATGGACCCTTTTTCACGGCACTACATTTGACATTAGAAGAGCTGATCATACAATGCAAGAAGCAGGATGCAAAGGCGCAGGGAGAATTGTACGAAAGGTATAATAGAATCCTCTTCGCTATTTGTCTGCGGTATTCGCCCAATTATGCAGAGGCCGAAGATAATTTGCAAGACGCCTTTTTAACCATCTTTAAAAAAGTGGGGCAGTATAAGGGCAAGGGTTCTTTTGAAGGCTGGATAAAACGGGTTACCGTCAATACGGTACTCCAAAAATATCGGAAACAGCGCCATTTTGAAATCGTAGATGAAGGTGAAATTGAAGATGAGGAAGACCTTGAAATAGAAAGCGAACAAATACCGTTGGATTTTCTATTGAAAATTGTGCAGGAATTGCCAGACCGATATCGATTGGTGTTCAGCATGTATGTATTGGATGGCTACCAGCACAAGGAAATAGCCGAGATGCTGGGTATAACCGACGGCACCTCTAAATCAAACCTGGCAAGAGCTAGAAGCATTTTAAAAAATAAGATTGAAGCATTTAATGCAGAAAATAACACTTAAAGCATTATTTTTCAATATATTAAGCCTCCCAACCGCTGCTCGATAGAAAGGTATATGAAAGAAAAGAAAAACATAGACAAACTTTTTAACGAAAGCTTCAAAAACTATGAGGCCAGTCCTTCGCCACGCGTTTGGGAAAATATCCGGTCACAACTGAACAAGGACCAAACCGATCGCAAAGTAATCCCATTATGGGTGAGATTGGGTGGAATAGCCGCACTTCTCGCTCTGCTTCTAACTGTGGGAAATTGGGTCTTTACCCCGTTTGACCCAGCTATACCCGATATTACCAACGAAAATGTAAACTCAATCAAAAAGGAAAACCAGGAAAATATACGAAGCCTGAAAGACCAAAAGGAAGATATTAAGATTGCTTCCGAAGAAAACGAAAGGATTAAAGACGAAACTACCCGTCCCAAAGCTTCAGAAAGCGATTCCCATAAAACGAGAAATAAATCTACGGGCCGAACTGGGATAAGTACCGCCAGCACCTATAATAATTACAACTCCAAAGAAAATAAGGATTCACAAAAAGATTCACAAATAGACAATCAGGTTAACGGGATTGCTGTCACTGACAATATTGACAGAAACGATGCCGATAGAAATCAGGCAAATGATAACCTAACGAAAATCAAAAGTGATACTGAGGAAGTCGGTATTGCTGAAAAAGAGTTAAGAGACAGTGATGGGAATCTCAACAATGAAGTGGAAGCGCCAGAGAAAACGGTCAAGAAAAAATCAATCTTAGAGGCTATTGCAGAACAAAATTCAGAGGCTATTGCATCACAAGACAAAAAACAAAAGCCAGAACACCGCTGGAATGTTTCGCCAAACATCGCTCCGGTGTATTATAGTAGCTTGGGGAATGGTTCCTCCATAGACCCAGACCTTTCCGGCAACCCACAAAAAGGAGATGTAAACGTAAGTTACGGGGTACAAGTGAGTTACGCCATAAACGATAGATTAAGCTTGCGGACCGGTGTGAGCAATGTGGATCTAAGCTATAGCACTTCGGATATCATTATTGGTACGGGCCCGCCATCTTTGGGTCTGCGCTCTGTGGATTATGGTTCCAAGGAAACTGTAGTAACCGCAATCAATAAAAAATCCTTGACAAGTAACTCCCCGTCCAATAATTTCGGAGAGCTAACTTTGAAATCCGGTGTGGGCGATGCCAGGGTGATCCAAAGCATTACATATTTTGAGGTGCCCTTGGAATTGAAATACGCTCTGATCAATTCAAAGTTCGGTATAAACCTAATTGGAGGCGTAAGCACTTTATTTCTAGGAGACAATGAAATATCGGTAAAATCAGACAATTTCAGCAGTGTGTTAGGAGAGGCCAACAACCTGTCAAATGTAAGTTTTTCAACGAATCTCGGTCTAGGCCTAGACTATAAATTATCAAAAAGGTTTACTTTTAATGTAGAACCTATGTTTAAATATCAACTCAATCCATATACGGATTCCGCTGTAGACTTTAAGCCCTATTACCTAGGGGTATACAGTGGATTAAGTTTTAAGTTTTAGGTTAGTTTTTAGTTGAATATGTTTGAAATAATTCAAACAAAATGATTGAAAAAACCGTTCTTTCGCCATAGAACGGTTTTTTTATGCGATAGCCCTGAAAAGGATACATCAAATATGTACATATTATACAGTAGGATGTTGCAATTCATTCCATATTACTTCTCGGGTTTGTTTTTTGAGCTCCTTACGGTCTTCCAATTTCAAATTTGCCGTGGGAATGAGCTGATGGATCTTAACCCGCATTCTACCCGGCCCCCCTTTAAAGAAAGCATACGGAAACCGTTTTTTGTTATCGTGAAATGTTCGGGGAGCTATCGGAATTTGATGCTCTATCGCCAATCTGAATGCGCCATCCTTAAACTCATCCAAAATAATATTTAAATCTCTTGGCACGCCTCCTTCAGGAAAGATGCAGATACTCAACCCTTCATTCAGTCGGCTCTCGGCCCTTCTAAATGCCTCAACCCTGCTTTTCGTGTTGCTGCGATCCACCAAGATACAGGTTCGTTTATAGATATATCCAAACAGTGGAAACTTGGCGAGTTCCTTTTTCCCAATAAAGACAAAGGGACTTTTGGTGGAATAGAACATTAGCATAATATCGGTCATAGACGTATGGTTGGCAACAAACATGTAGCTTTTGCCCTTCTTATATCTTATTTCCCTTTTTATCACAGGATAACATCCAATTCCAAAGATGATAGAACCTGACCACACCCTTGCCACCTTAAAAAAAAACGGGTACCACGAATGCTTTAAAATACTGATGAACAGAAAGGGGAAGAGAACAATTGTAACAAGGGTCACCACAAGGTAGAACCATATGCGGTACAATGGAGCAAATATAAACTGGAATGCCTTCATTAGAATTCAAAAGTAACGATTTGAACGACGCGGATAAATCAAAAAAAGTACCTTTGCCAAAAACTTTTATAAAATGTCCAGGATACTCACCGGAATACAAAGTACAGGTACCCCCCATTTGGGCAACCTCTTAGGAGCCATTATTCCCGCTATAGAAATGGCCAACAACCCTGAAAATGATTCCTTTCTTTTTATTGCCGACATGCACTCCCTTACCCAAATAAAAGATCCTGCCACCTTGCGCGCCAACACCTACAGTGTGGCAGCCACTTGGCTGGCATTTGGGCTGGACATTGAAAAAGTTGTTTTTTATCGTCAAAGCGACGTGCCACAAACGGCTGAACTTACTTGGTACCTAAGCTGCTTTTTCCCCTTCCAGCGGCTTACTTTGGCGCATTCCTTTAAAGACAAAGCAGATCGTTTGGAGGATGTAAATGCAGGCCTATTTACTTATCCTATGCTTATGGCTGCCGATATCCTTTTATACGATGCCGAAGTAGTACCCGTGGGCAAAGACCAAATGCAACATATAGAAATTACACGAGATGTGGCCTCGCGTTTCCACACTCAGATGGGAGAAACCTTTGTAATTCCCACCGGAAAGGTGCAAGAAGAAACTATGTACGTTCCCGGAACGGATGGTTCAAAGATGAGCAAGTCTAAAGGAAATTATATAAATATATTCTTAAACGATAAGCAACTTCGAAAGCAGATTATGGCGATAGAGACGGACAGCACACCCCTGGAAGAGCCAAAAAATCCCGATACTTGTAATGTTTTCGCGCTTTACAAATTACTTGCTTCAAAAGAAGAAATTTCTGGAATGCGAAAAAAATATGAAGCCGGAAATTATGGATATGGACATGCCAAACAAGCCTTGTTTGAGCTCATAGTCCATAAGTTTTCCGAAGAGCGCCGACGTTACCACTACTTTATGGAGAATTTATCTGAAATAGACGTCGCTTTGGACCAAGGGGCACAAAAGGCGAGAAAGGTTGCTGATAGTGTGTTAAAAAGAGTACGAGAGAAACTCGGATATTAGATACCTTTACAAAAAAACTATGCGACCAAAAACTCCAAATCAGTCCCTGACCATTATCACCGATATCGTCCTGCCCAGTGACACCAATCCCATAGGAAACATGTTTGGTGGAGAACTCCTTGCGCGTATGGACCGTGCGGCTAGTATTGCAGCCCGTCGTCACAGCAGAAGGATTGTCGTTACCGCTTCCGTCAACCACGTGGCCTTTAATAAAATGATTCCATTAGGAAGCGTGGTTACCGTTGAAGCCAAGGTCTCCAGAGCATTTACAAGTTCTATGGAGATTTTTATGGATGTTTATATCGAAGACCGGGAAAGTGGTGATAAAATCCTGTCAAACAATGCCATCTATACCTTTGTTGCCGTTGATGAAAGAGGAAATCCCGTTAGGGTTCCAGAGATCATTCCAGAAACCACAGTTGAAAAGGAACGCTTTGAGGCCGCCCTTCGAAGAAAGCAATTAAGCTTGGTTTTAGCTGGCAAAATGAAGCCTAAGGATGCTACTGAGTTAAAAGCACTGTTTGTCTAATTAAATTCAGGACCCTTTTCCTTACATCCTGTAAATCCAGTCGGCTGGATTTATTTTAGTCTTATTTCTGTAGATATAGAACTTCAATACGGTTCTTCCTTCCGTTGGGCTCTTGGCAACGGTTCCTATTTTTTGTTTGGTAGCAACCTTATCGCCTTTCTGAACGGTAACAGTGGCTAAATTACTATAAACCGTTATGTAATCCCCGTGCTGGATAAAAACTACTTTGTTGGCCCCCTTAATAATTTGAATTGACATTACTTGTCCTTCAAAAATAGCACGTACAGGCGCATTATCTTCGGTAGCGATTTCAACGCCGCTGCTGTTTGTGGTTACATTTGGAAATTGGGGATGTTGATGAGTCCCAAAACTTTTTACCACCATTCCCTTTTCTACCGGCCAGGGCAATTTTCCTTTATTACTGCTAAAACTGGCTGCCAGAGCCTTGTCTTCTGCCGTAAGTGCAAAACCCCCAGCCGAAGCAGGCTCCTTGGTGATTTTGTTTGCAGCACTTGATTTTCTATTGGCTTCTGCAATGGCGGCCTTGATCAAGGCATCAATCTCCTTATCTATCTTGTCGGCTTCCCGCTGTTTGGCCCTAATTTGGGAGGTGAATTTACTCTCATCCTTTTTTAAGGTAGCCACCAAGGCATGCTGGGCCTTTCTTTCTTCGGTGAGTTGTTTTTTGGTTACTTCATTTTCAGCAATAAGTTTTTGTTTTGTCTTTTTCTGCCCGATCAAATCAGAGTTTAATTGCTGAAGTTCCTCCGTTTTGGCCTTGATCGCTTCACCTTGTTTCTTGCGAAACTGGGCGTATTGCTTCATATATTGAATCCGTTTATAGGCTTGTAGGAAGTTTTCAGACGATAACAGAAACATGATTCTACTCTGCTGATTTTTACTCTTATATGATTTCCGGATCATTTCGGCGTAATCTGCCTTCATTTCCTTTAACTCCTCCCTAAGGGAACTGATCCTATTGATATTGGTATTGATATTTCTCGTAAGCAAATTGGCCTGCTGGTTGGTTATCCGAATTAGATTTTCCGTTGCGGAAATACGCTGATTGATGTCCTCCACTTGCGAGAGCACTGATTTCTCCTCCTTCTTCGTCTTAAACAACAAGGAATTGATCTGTTTTATTTCCTCCAGGATCGCTTGACGTTTCTCCTCGAGCTCCTTTTGTTTATCCCCTTGCGCAAATGCTGTGGGAATGGCAACAAAGCACACTAAAATAGCCAGATATACAGATAACTTCTTCATTCAATCAGAGTTGGATTTGTCCATATCCTTCCGGTATTTCAAAAGGAAAGCTTATATCCACGTTCAAGTCTATTTTTTTATAGTTCATTTCTATTCTTGTCTGTTCTTGTCCTTCACTGGATACAATGGAAATGCTGGTTGGAAAGAATTGACCGTCCAGCAATTGGTAGTCGCCATAACGAATATTGAGAATCCGCTCCTGTTCGGGTTGTGCCAGCGTCTCCGAAACTATCCTGAAATTATCGGGATTTATAAAGAGCGAATGTATAAAATTAGGAGGCTGCCTTTTAGGCTGGATCTTAAATTTATTTTGAAAGATTTCGGTAGAGTAACCCGGAGCATCCAAAGCAAAAATGGTTTGGCCCAACAATAGGTTTTGGGCCTGTTGGAAATTTATCGGCGTGCCGATCCATTCCCCCAAAATAGAAAAATCACCTTCAAAATAGGTTTTGCCAATCGTTTCGTAATAACCCACCTGTTCGGGGGTGATTAGTACCTTAGCAATTGTAATGCCTAAAATAGACGCTTTTATCCATATATTCTTGTCTCTTTCCATACGGAGGCTCACCGTAATCCGTTGCTCCTTTTTTTCAGTTTCGTAAGCCAATTGTACTCTTCCCGCCAAGGTTTTAAACTTGGGCATCGCAGCATTATGGGAGGCAACCACTTCTTTCATCGAGAGGGCCTCAGCCTTGGAAACGGTTTTAGTGGTTCCACAGGAAAGCAGTAATAGAAGAATCGATAAATAAAGAAGTTTAATTTTCATTCGGTTCAGTTAGAGAATTGGATTTGTGCTGCTTTATCCGCATAGAGTTTCGCCTTTTTGGCATCGCCTTTTTCGGTATACGCCACGTTTAATTGTTTGTAAAAGTCGCGTTCCATCTGTGGATCATCCAATATAAAGTCCAAGCCTGCTTCCAAACTTGCTATTGCAAGGTCGGCTTCTTGCAATCCATTATGGGCTACCCCATTCAGTAAATAAAGCAATGCTTGGGCGGGAAAAATATCAAGCCCTTCCCTACTCAATTTCACCGCTTGCGGAAATTTCTTGAAATCTATCTGAAGTAAAATAGTGTTCTTTAACAAATTATAGTTTTCTGGAGTCCGTTCACTCCCTTTTTCATAAAAATGGAGTGCCTTTTCCTTTTCAGATTTTGAAGAGAAATAATCACCCAATTTCTCATACACTTTCCCTCCATTTTCTTCAGAAAAGAGCGATGCCATGGCCTCTAAATCCGATTCGTATTCGGGGTTTTTATTGACAAACTGAATAAAATCGCCCATAACCCTATATTTGGCTTCTTGGTCAATTTGTGTGGAAGAGAAGACTATTTTCATGGAATTCAAGGCCTCTGGAACATCGCCCCCATCGAGATAAAATTTATAAAGCGCCAAGTGTACCAACTGCGATTTAGGATTACTTTGTAACAGGTTTTTAGCCGCCTCAAATGCCTTTTGGGTGTTACCCTGTTCGCTGTACAAAAATATTAGATTGAGGTGCTCTCTTTCATTCTTGGGGTTGGTGTCTATCTTTTGTTCCAGATTTGCTATGGCTCCCTCGGTATTTCCAGTAGCGCGATATATCTGTGCCCGCAGCGCATTCCGGATATCACTTTCGCCCCACAGAGCGTCCAGCTCGTCCAGTTGAGCCAAAGCTTTGTCATATTGTTTTGTACTCGCATAGAGATTGGCGAGATCTTCCTTGTAATCCTCATCAAAAGGAATCAATTTTTTTACAAGAGGAATGGCTTTCCCATATTCCCGTTGTTGGTAATAAAGATCGTAGAGACGCTCCAGCACATCCAATCGGTCTCCTTGACTGGTGAGTACTTTATTAAAGTACTTTTCGGCCTCATCATACTGTTTTAAATCGGTATGATTTTTTCCCATTTCAAAATAGACCACAGCTTTGTTTTCCGGCGTAGTGGCCGCTTTTTCCGCTTTTTTTAAAGCTGTCAGGGCCAGTTCGTAATTTTCAATGGCTTTCTGCTTTAGGCCCTCAAAGAAATTTTCCTGAAAAACATCGCTTACATTCCCTAACTCATCCATGGGATTTTGAAGAGAATCAGATTTTATCTCTTGGCAGTAGGATTGCTGGGAGAAGTAAAAACTTCCCACCCATAGAATCAATATGTACTTTATGGATTTTCTCAAATTTTATTAATTCCCACTTAATAGAAGTGTGTTATTTAAGTTCTGAATAATCGCCGATACTCACATTCGTAAACTTCCCATCAATTGTAGCGTAATTGCCAATCATGGCATTATCCAAATTTGCGTTTCGCACTTGTGAATGAGTCTGCACAATACTGTTCCTTACAGTACTATCTTCAATTACCGTGCCTTCACCGATGGAAACATAAGGCCCAATGGTACTGTTTATCAATTTTACGCCATCGGCAATAAAGCAAGGCTCAAAAATCTTTGAATTTACATTGATACTCTTCTCCGAAATTAAATCTTCGTTAGCTTCTGAGAGGAAACCCAGCATTCTTCTATTGGTCTCCACCGTCACGTCCTTATTTCCACAGTCCATCCACTCATCCACGGTACCGGTCTTGAAGACCTTCCCCTTAGCTATCATCCGTTTTATACCGTCATTTATTTGATATTCCCCACTATTGATGATGTTGTTGTCCAGTACAAATTGAAGCTCGTCCTTCAGTTCGGAAATATTCTTAAAATAATAAATTCCAATAACTGCTTGGTCACTGACAAATTCTTGAGGCTTCTCGACCAACTCAACAATCTCGTTTTTTTCGTTTAGATTCACGACTCCATACGCTTGTGGATTTTCCACCTTTTTTGTCCAAATAACGGCATCGGCTTCCTTATCCAACTTAAAATCGGCACGGATTAAGGTATCTGCATAGGCAACAACCGCAGGACCTGCAAGGGAATCTTTAGCGCACATAATGGCATGCCCGGTCCCCTTGGGCTCGAGCTGCCGATAAATAGAAGGTTTGGCACCGAGGCTTACGGCAAGTTCCTTTAAACTGGTTACCACCTCCTGGCCAAAAAAAGCGGGATCACCAAGGACAAATGCTATTTCATCGATATCTCCGTCCAGGATTTGCGCAATATCCTCTACCAATCTGTGAACAATCGGTTTTCCAGCTACAGAAATCAGAGGTTTGGGAACTGTGAGCGTATGTGGGCGAAGACGGCTTCCGCGGCCTGCCATTGGAACAATTATCTTCATATCCTATCTCTGCAAAAGCAGGGTTTATTTATAGATTATTACATTCTCTGCAAAGTCAGAGATTTTTTTATATTACTATTTGTCTTTCTTTTTAATTATCAGAATTCGGTCCATTCACAGGAAGTGGGCTATTTGGTCCCCGTACTTCCAAATCCGCCTGTGCCCCGGTGAGTTTCCGAAAGTTCGCCAACTTCCTTCCATTCCGCACGAGCGTGTTTCGCGATCACCAATTGGGCAATGCGCTCTCCGTGATCCACGGTGAAATCTTTATCGGACAGGTTGACCAAAATTACTCCAATCTCCCCTCGATAATCGGCATCGATGGTTCCCGGAGAATTTAATACCGTAATCCCTTTCTTGGCTGCCAATCCACTTCGAGGTCGCACTTGGGCCTCATAGCCAAGGGGCAACTCCAGAAAAAGTCCCGTTTTAATTATGGCGCGCTGCAAAGGTTTAAGTGTTATGGATTCTGCATTGTTTGCCCGTAGATCCATTCCGGCAGAAGCAAGTGTTTCATAAGCGGGCAAGGGATGAGAGGAGGTGTTGATTATTTTTATTTGTATGTTTTCGCCTGTATCGACAATTCCAGTAGCTACTAATTTTTTTGAATCCATTTCTTTGTGTAAAGGTCGGATGCGCCTACGCGGAAACCGACGGTTATTTCCTAATTATTCGTAAAAACTCCTTTTTCTCCATATATACAACAATCGTCACATATATCAATAACAACGCAGTTCCAAGCCAAATATTTCCACGGAAGAAATAGAAGGAGATTGTTGAAAAAGCTATCGCCAGACCTAAAAGTCCGCCCACTCGTTTTAAATTGTAGGGAACTTCGTAATATTTTTGTCCGTAAAGATACGAAAGCACCATCATACTGCCATAGGCGGCGAGCGTAGCAATGGCTGAACCGATATACCCAATGAGAGGGATGAGGACGTAGTTGAGCACAAGAGTGACCACGGCCGCGAATACCGAGATATAGGCCCCGTATTTGGTTCGATCGGTCACTTTATACCACACGGAAAGGTTGTGGTATATTCCCAAAAATAAATTCGCCAATAAAATCAACGGCACAATCTTTAGGGCCTCCCAATATTGACTATTCGGAATAAGGATCCTTTTAAAGACATCAATATATATTACCACAAACAGCAAAATCAAAGAGCCGAAAAGTGTGAAATATTTTGTAATGGCAGCATAGGTATTCTTGGCATTGCTCTCGCCGGCGTAGTTGAAGAAAAACGGCTCAATCCCCAAGCGGAAGGCCATGACAAAAAGCGTCATAAACATTCCCAATTTATAACAGGCGGAATAAAGACCCACCTCTACTTCAGCTACATCTGCGGGAAGTAGATATTTTAGGAGAATCCTATCAAAGGCTTCGTTTACACTAAAGGCAATCCCCGCAATAAGTACGGGAATAGCATATTTCATCATCTGTTTCCAGATGGTGTTATTAAAACCAAATCCTATTTTCAGATATAACGGAAGCAACATCAACAATGTAAGGGCACTGGCAATCAAATTGGCGATAAACACATAAGCCACTTTGTTTGTCGGGTCCCAAGCCATTTCCCAAAAACCACTTTTCCCTGCCAATTTTGGGAGGACCAGAAAGAAAAAAAGGTTTAGTCCCAAATTAATGCATACGTTTAAAATTTTGATGATGGCATAGCGCATGGGCTTCTCGTTTGCTCGAAACCATACAAAGGGCAAAACAACCAGGGCATCGAGGGCCAAGATCCATAGCCCATAGGTTACGTATTCCGTCCTAAATTCGGATACGGTGGCTATTTGATTTCGAAATAACAAGGTAATCCCCAAAAAGAGTAGCGTGGACACCGTGAGGGAAGTAAGGGTGGTGGACTGTACGATCTTCTGATTTGTATTTTCCTTTGTTACAAAGCGAAAAAACGCCGTTTCCATGCCATAGGAAAGCAGAACGTTCCCTAAAATCAAAAAAGCCATCAAACTGGCATAGACACCGTATTCCTCGGGCAACAATACCTCCACATAAAGTGGCACCAGGATAACGGAAAGCACTCGCGGCAACACTGTGGCCAGTCCATAAATGAACGTTTGTTTAAAGAGTTTTTTGAAAAGCGTCAAGTCCTATCCCGATTTATATAAGCCCAAAGAATTAGGTGCCCTTCAGGTCCTGACAAAAGTATAGAAAAGATTAATTTTTACGTTGAAAATGAAACGACGAATGCAAGAGTGCAGGTTTAAAAAACGATTAAATAATTTCCTGATAAAAAAATCAACCACGAATGCACGAATATCTTTTTAAGCTATTCACGGATTCGTGGCTATTGAAATCCCTGGACCTGTAAAGAGAACCGTTTTCAAGATCCTACAATTTTCTTTTTTTTAAAATCGTTTATTTTTCTTCCCATAATTACAACCAGCAAGGTCTTTTGGTATTGTCCAATGTAGTTTTATTGAGATTGAACTCCCCCGTTATGGTCTTTTTTACAGAGGGGTCGGCGGTGCTTACCATCTCGCAGGTAAACGTGCCTACCAATATTCCATGCCCACTATCGTATTCCGTAATTTCAATGGTTCCATTTGATGAGCTTATGAACGAATAGGTATAGGTCGTTTCATCCAAAAGATATATTGCTGTTGATTCAAAACATGCAATTGCAACATGATTTGGATCACCGGAATTAATAGTATAAATTCCGGTAGTATTTACACCTATTAAATAAATGAATAAACTTATATTATAATCAGTATTAATTGATAAATTCCAATTATCATCATCGGAAGCACATCTTTGAAAATTTAACGTGTACAAACCAAATCCTCCACCTTGGGCATAATGCGGTTCTATAATCTCACTATCAAATTCTGCCTCAAAAAAGTTCTCCTCCTTAAGGCAACCTATCGTCCCTGTTGCAGCCCATTGCCATTAAAGCCACTATTACAAACAGTTTTATTTTCATCTTTTTCTTTATTTCTTCATTCTTTTATTCCTTTTAAAAATTATCTTTCTATACTTATGTGTTTTGTTATTTCTATTCCATCTTGAACAAAAATCTTCAAAATATAGATTCCTTCGGTTAAATTGGTAACATCAAGTGTTATGGAATTGTTGCTTATAGTGTGGGTTGTTGTTTTTTCCTGCCCAAATATATCGTACAACACGGCACCGATTGCGGTGGTTTAGGTTTGACTATGAGTAAGGGCAAGTTAATTATTTGCAAGTGCGGGATAAAATACATAAGTATTCTTTAGGCTACGATTTTCCTCCCTATACAATAATCTTAAAATGACGAAGATAGACCGTGGAATAACACATCCATCCTATATATGGAGTTTTATAACCAGCAAGGTCTTTCGTCAATATTAAGAGTAGAAAGATTAATATTAAATTTCCCGGTGATGGGTTTTTTTATTGCCGGGTTAACAGAACTATAAAGATTACAATTGAATGTTCCAACTAAGATACCTTTCTCACTATTATATTCAGTTATACTTATATTTCCTGACTCTTCTTTACTGAAATAATAAACTGTTGAATCAGTTATAATTTTTTCAATATAAACATATGTTTTAGAATACTTGAAAGGAATAGGGGGGAGTCCATTGGATGAAGCCTCATCAATAGGATAATTGCCCGTTTCGTCAACATTCATTAATGAAAAATATAGAGAAATTCTATTATTGGAGGTTAAGGAGATTTCCCAGTCATTAACATCTTCGTTATTTCTATTTACATATAAAGTATAAGCACTAACGCCTCCCCCTGTAATCCATCTTGGTTCGATTACTTCGCCATCAAATTCCGCCTCAAAATAATTTTCCTCCTTTACACAACCCTGTTCCTCGCTTTTGTCATCGTCTTTATTGCAGGCAGTAGTTGCCACTAAAGCCAAAAATACAAACAATTTTATTATTATTTTTCTTCCCATTCTTAAAGCCAGCAAGGTCTTTTTGTTTTATCCAAGGTGGATTTATTGAGATTGAACTCCCCTGTTATGATCTTCTTTACAGTAGGATTGGCGGGGCTTACCATCTCGCAGGTAAAGGTCCCTACAAGTATTCCGGAAGCGTTATTAATTTCGGTTATCTCAATCGTTCCATTTGTTGTACTTAAATAAGAATATTCAAATGCGTTTTGGTCGAAAATATAAAGGGAAATATTTTCTGCACAATTTGCAGGAATATGATCTGGATTACCATTATTAACCTCATAATGACCTGTTCCATTTATGCCAATAAAAGATAGATAAAATCCTAAATCATTTTCTGTATTTATTGTCAACAACCAATCATTGCTATTGTCATCACATCTAGTAAAACTAAGGGTATAACGACCAAATCCTCCTCCCACATTGTAATGGGGTTCTATAGTTTCTCCATCAAATTGTGCCTCGAAAAAATTCTCTTCCTTGACGCAACCCTGTTCCTCGCTTTTGTCATCGTCTTTATTGCAGCCGGAAAATAAAATGGCAACGATTAAGAAGGATTTTAATATCATGTTTATTTTCATTTTTTCTGTTTTAAATTATCGCTCTATGTTTACGTGTTTTATCACTTCCCTTCCATCTTGAACAAAAACCTTCAAAATATATAGTCCTTCGGGTAAATTGGAAACGTCAAGTGTTATTGAATTGTTACCCACAGTATGGGTTGTTGTTTTTTCCTGCCCAAACATATCGTACAACACGACACCGATTGCGGTGGTTTCGGTTTGGGTATTCGTGATAGTAATTATATTCTTTGCGGGAATGGGATAGACTACAAAATTCTCTGGTGGTTGCGGCCGCCCCCCATTTTCCATAATAATGAACCGTACGGGTGTAGATTGTGGGTTGCCGCACTCATCGGTAATGGTGAACTGAAAATCAATGACGGAGTTGAAATTTTTGTTCATATAATAGAAGGTCAAGGTGCTACCGGTCGAAGACCAGCTGGCCAGGGAATTATCGTTGTCAGCCCAAAGGGTCCAGGTTGGATTGGCTGCCCCCGTTGGCACGTTGGGCCATACGGTTACCTTTTGGGCGGCAGGTAAATTGAAAGGGTCCGAATCGCCCAAAAGAATATTGTCCCCGCCACCAGTCATTAAATTGTATGTTATCCCAATAGGAGGATCAACCCTATACGTACCACCGTATGGGTAGGTGCCCGTGCCCCCGGGATATGGGTCTTGGGGATTCCCTTCTATTTCTTCAAAGAGATAATTGGATGAAAACGATGAGAGAAAAGTGTGGGGCTCATTGGTGGAAGGCGCAGAATAATAACTGTCAAACGGAGTACTGCCGGTACAAACCAAATTTCGGTTTATATCCTCATATAGGTTTGGGTCTCCTATATAATCGAGGGCACTTTTCGTGGGAATAAAGCTAAATTCGTCGGTAGCCAAATGCTGGGACATGCCCATAACGAACCAATCAAAGCCAAGTTCTATCTTTCGGGGGGGGGGGGGCAGAATCTGGTTCATTATATAAGAGTTAAAAGTAGGTTTCTTAAACAAGAGGGTTTAGCCTTGGCTTCAAATATGAGATAAATTTATCGGGATAACAAATAAACCCTGAAATATTTCTTAAATATTTATTAAAATATTTTGGTTATGTGGGGACGATCCACTCAATTTGAGGGATGAACGTTCAATCTGGAAGTCAGGAAAAAAACCACAGAAGCCAAAAATCCCCCGTGCATGTGTGATTAATTTATATCATTTAATCAAATCAAACCCACAATAAGGAACCAAAACATCGGGGATTTTAATTCCTTCGGCGGTTTGGTAGTTTTCCAGAATTCCGGCCAATACCCGGGGCAGGGCCAAAGCACTGCCGTTTAGGGTATGGGCCAATTTATTTTTCCCATCCGCATCTCTAAACCGAAGTTTTAATCGATTGGCCTGAAAGGTTTCAAAATTGGAAACTGAGGAAATCTCCAGCCAACGATCCTGTGCCGTAGAGAACACCTCAAAATCATAGGTCATGGCCGAGGTAAAGCCCAAATCTCCCCCGCAAAGGCGCAAGATGCGATAAGGCAACCCCAATTCGGCGAGAATGTCTTTTACGTGGTCCACCATTCCGTCCAAGGCGGCGTAGGAATTGTCCGGGTGTTCTACACGCACAATTTCTACCTTGTCAAACTGGTGCAAACGGTTCAATCCACGTACATGCGCGCCATAACTTCCTGCCTCTCTACGAAAGCAAGGTGTATATCCCGTACACTTAATGGGAAAATCGGAATGGTTCATCAAATCGCCCCGAAACATATTGGTTATGGGAACTTCAGCAGTAGGAATCAGATACAGATCGTCAATACCTACATGATACATTTGGCCTTCTTTATCCGGCAGTTGCCCCGTGCCATAGCCAGATGCCTCGTTTACCATAAGTGGCATTTGATATTCGGTGTACCCAGCAGCTATATTTTTGTCCAGAAAATAAGTGATCATCGCTCTTTGCAATCGGGCGCCTTTCCCTTTGTAAACCGGAAATCCAGCACCCGTTACTTTAACGCCAAGTTCAAAATCGATCAAATCGTACTTTTTGGCAAGCTCCCAGTGCGGCAGGGCCCCTTCCATAAGCTCGGGGATATCACCCGCTCTAAAAACCTCTTGATTGTCATTTTCATCCGTGCCAGAAGGCACTAACTCATTGGGAACATTGGGTACAGAATAGAGCAATTGCTGAAGTTTTTCTGAGGCTTCCAACATCTTTTCGTTCAGTTGTTTGGAAGTTTCTTTCAGAACAACTGTTTTTTCTTTTAACTCATTCGCTTTTTCTACTTCTCCGTGTTTAAAAAGCTTTCCAATTTCCTTAGAATAGTTGTTGCTTTGCGCCAAGACCTCGTCCAATTGGGCTTGAGTGCTTCGTCGTTCTTCGTCAACTGCTAAAATTTCCTCCAATACAGATTTTACATCCAGGCCTCTTTTTGCAAGGGCCTTTACATATTTGTCTTTGTTGTCACGAATTTCGTTTACTTGTAACATGTGCTTATCTTTGAATGGGCTAAGGTACGAAAAAGACCCAGAGGTTTTAAAATTCCGCAGAGGTTCATTATAGGGTTTTTTCTTCCTTATTCTCTCTTTTGAAGGTGCCAATCGCTGCTTAATCGGGCGTTTTCACTATTCTAGAATATTCCATCAAATCCTGTAGTTTGACGTTAATTTCGAAGTACTGCCTTATTTCCCATTTGGCCGTTTGTGATAATCTGCCGGGGATGGCAATATCCACGCACTGTGCTTGAAAGGATGCCATTTTTGTGCGGCAAGGTCGATGTTGGGATTGGTGAATGGAAAATAAGGACCGTCATTAACGCTTACCATAGATTCCATGTACACAGCCACATCTCTTCCTTTCCTTGCCTCTTCTTCCTTAATTTTTTGTGCCAATTGCCACATTAAATCCGGTTTTGATCTTACGGCAGCCGCTTGCTTTCTACCCAAAATTTTAGAATAGTCATACCGCTTACGCTCTCCATTTCCCTTATCCGCCACATATACATCCAGCGTTCCGCTCTTTGACCGAAGCATCATTCTCCAACTCAGTCTGTGGCCTTCTTCGGTCCACAGCACATCGTCCTGAAAAAACCAGTGGCGTAGGGGCAAACCTATTTGGATTATAAAATAGATAGACAGAGCCCCAATTAATAATTTCTTATGCTTTGGGACGCACACTTTCCCATTTGTATACCCCTTTTTCATCTCAGGAGAAACCCATCTTCCGGGAAGCAACCGTTTCCGAAGGGTTTCAGGAGTAAAGAAGAACAGGGCAAAGGCAATGGACATATACGGAAAAATACCTATCTGAAAAATAATGGAATTTAAAAGATGAAAAAAGATAGACAGGACAAAACCTATCAGCCTGGTACGTTTCCACAACATCAAGGGTACAATAAGCAAATCAAAAAAGATTCCTACGTATGCCATTGTCCAATGCACCCAGTTGAGCTGGAGGAGATCGCCGATGAGCCAGTAGTCCTGTTTGCCACTCATAAAGAGGGCTAGCACCGATGCATTCAACCAATCTGGATAGAGTTTGGCAATCGCCCCGAAGGTATAAACGATCCAAACCTGCAGTATCAATATCAGCAATATCCAGCGCGGCATGGAGGAAGCTCTAATCGCTGGATCCAGCTTGGCATCAACAGACAGACTACGATTGGCCGGCAGTATGGCCATAATCCAGCATAGCAACATCATTAAATAATAGTGGTTGTTATAACTGGATTTTTGCATAAAATATACACCGCTCCACATTAAGGCATAAGCTATCATACTGAATCGGTATTTAAAGCCGAGCATCACAAATAGGCCGAAGATACCCATAAGGACAAAGTAGTAATACAGCAAGTCGCTCTGGAGGTACTGTAAAAAATCGAAACCAATGAAGTTAAATGTAAACGGCGTGTCCACAAGAGTTCTTCGCAACCAGCCCGTTGCAATGGCGCCAAAGGCTTCTATGGAAATCAACAGCCCAAAGACTATCCGAAACAGGACGAGACCTATATTGTCAATTTGTTTGAAAAGGAATCTATCCACGGCTCTTCAAAAAACGCTTTGCATACCCTTCATCCTTTACTATTTCCTGTCGAAGTGTTTCGATGGAATCAAAATTTTCCTCATCCCGGATGTAGCTCAAAAATTCGATAGTGATTTCCTGTCCGTAGAGATCCTCCGAAAAGTCCAGAAAGTGCGTTTCAATGGTTTTTTCACTTCCGCCCACAGTGGGGTTGGTACCGATACTGGTAATGCCAAAATGCTCCTTATTGGCCAAATTTGCCTTTACTACATAAACCCCATTTTTGGGAACAAGTTTATACTTTTCTTTCAAACTCAAGTTGGCGGTGGGATAGTTAATCGTTCTTCCGATAGCCCTGCCCTTGACCACTTCTCCCGTAATCATAAAATCATAGCCCAAGTAGTCATTTGCGGTTTCTATATCGCCAGCCGCCAGGGCTTTCCGGATCTTAGTAGAACTTACGGCCACATCATCAATTTCTTTTGCGGAAATTTCTATAACCTCAAATCCATAGGTTTGGCCAAATTCTTTTAAATCCTCAATATTGGCGGTACGGTTTCTTCCGAATCGATGATCGTAGCCGATAATTATTTTTTTGGCCTTTAGCCTATTCACCAAAATATCCCTTACATATTCCAGTGCTGTCAAGCGAGAAAAGGCGTGCGTAAAGGGATGGATCACCAAATGGTCGAGACCTGTTTTTTCAAGTAATCGTGAGCGCTCCTCAATAGTATTAATAAGTTTTAGATCCGAATTTTGCTGAAGTACCATCCTGGGATGCGGAAAAAAGGTGAGAACCACTGAATCCAAATCTTCTTTTTGGGCAGTTTCCACCAGCCGTTTTAATATGGCCTTATGTCCAATGTGCACGCCATCAAAAGTGCCGATGGTAACTACACTTGGTCGGTTATTTCTATATTCGGAAGCCGAAGAATATGTTTTCAAGGTTATTTTCCGTTAAAAGTGTTCATTGTAATATTCATACCTGCAAGGGCAAAAGACTCTATGACTTCGCAACTCTTCTCCAGCCGTTCAGGCAATCGCTCTTCTTCCTCTTCCCCCCATTCTCCCAGCACATAATCTATCTGCCTTCCCTTGGCAAAGTCATCGCTAATACCAAATCTAAAACGATTGTATTGGGTAGTTTGCAAGGTATTCTGGATATCCTTAAGCCCATTGTGCCCACCATCGCTGCCCTTGGTTTTAATGCGAATTGTACCAAACGCCAAATTCAGGTCGTCTGTAATAATCAGCAAGTTCTCCAAGGGGACTTTCTCCTTTTCCAGCCAATATTTCACTGCTTTGCCGCTCAAGTTCATAAAGGTACTCGGTTTTAAGAAAATAAAGGTTCTCCCTTTCAGTTTATGCGTTGTAATATCTCCCAACTTAGCCGTTTCCCAAGAAAGGGAATTTTTATCTGCATAAAAATCGACGATTTTAAACCCTATATTATGGCGAGTATGTACATATTTTGGCCCCATATTTCCAAGGCCAACAATTAGAAATTTCTTCATAGGGTTCTCTTCAGTGGTTATCTGTTCTGTTTTTGTAGAAAATAATTTTCTGAAAAACGACATAATTTTATCCGCGTTAGTTCTGTCCAAATATATCCAAGGACTTGAAGCTACAATAACTTCGGTAAAAATAAAAAAAGCACCCTGAATTCACAGGATGCTTTGCATTAATATCTAAAAAGAGCCGGCTATGCCTCAGCAGTAGCCTCTGGAGATTCCTCAGAACCTTCAGCTTCTGCAGCTGCCTCTTCTTCTGCTGCTGCTTCTTCTGCTTCTTCTTCCTCAATTTCAGAAATTGCAGTACGTGAAGTTCTTACCTGGCAGATAACTGTATTGTCGGTATGCATAATTTTAAAATCATCACTCTTAACGGCGGTAACATACATTTTGTCCCCAATACGCATCTCGCTTATGTCTACCTCAATAAAATCGGGAAGGTTTTCCGGCAAGGCCTTTACACGAAGTTTTCTCGTAACCACTCGTAACACCCCTCCATTACGCACACCACGGGAATTCCCAACGGTATGTACGGGAATTTCCAAGGTTAATTCCTTGTCATCAAAGATTTGGTAAAAATCCATGTGAAGAATACGGTCGGTTACCGGGTGAAATTGTATATCCTGGAGAACCGCATTGATTTTAATGCCTCCCAAATCGATTACAACGGTATGTACGTTCGGGGTGTAAACCAAGTCCTTGAATGCGATTTCATCTGCTGAAAAGCTAATAGGCTCATCCCCTCCGTAAACTACGCAAGGAACCATATCAGCATTACGTAAGGCTTTGGTCGCTTTCTTGCCCACGCTTTCTCTTTTTGATCCTTTAATTGTAATAGATTTCATTTTCTTGAAAATTATGAATTAATAAAAAACTCCCCAAAAAGAAATTTTTTAGGGAGTGCAAAGATATAGTTTATTTACGATTTACAATTTATGGGCAACCACTTTTTTAAAGATTTTAAAAATCTGTCTTACATTGTATCCCAGGCCTACATCAAAAACTTGCCGCTGATAGATTTGTTGGCATTCACGCTCAACATTACGTCTGCAAAAAGGTTGGCGCAACTCAGTACACGTATCTTTTTACTAGGAACGGAAGGAATGGAATCTGAAACGATCAATTCCACCATTTGCGATTTCTCTATGCGCTCATAGGCATTTCCCGAAAGCAGTGGATGCGTACAAACAGCACGTACACTAATGGCACCGCGTTCCATCATCAAATCTGCGGCGGTAGTTAGCGTTCCCGCAGTATCTACCATATCGTCAACCAGTACCACATTTTTCCCTTCTACGTCACCAATAAGTTCCATGTGCGAGATTACATTCGCTTTTTCACGTTGCTTGTAGCAAATTACCACATCGCTGTTTAAAAATTTAGAATACGCATAGGCTCTTTTAGAGCCTCCCATATCTGGAGAGGCGATGGTGAGGTTTTCAAGATTAAGATTCCGTAAATAGGGAAGAAAAATGGTAGAGGCAAAAAGATGATCCACAGGCTTTTCAAAAAATCCTTGTATTTGGTCAGCATGTAGGTCCATGGTAATAATACGGGTAGCGCCGGCAGCTTCCAACATTTTAGCGACTAATTTTGCAGCAATTGGCACCCTGGGTTTATCCTTTCTGTCCTGTCTAGCCCAGCCAAAGTAAGGCATAACAGCAGTGATATGTCGTGCCGAAGATCGTTTTGCAGCATCTATCATAAGTAACAACTCCATTAGGTGGTCACTGTTTGGATAGGTGGAGCCGATCAAAAAAACGCGGCTTCCCCGCACGGATTCCTCAAAAGAAGGCTGAAATTCTCCATCGCTATAATGGGAAGTAATAACCTTCCCCAATGGTATTCCAAAGGCCTGGGCAATATCCTTTCCCAAGGCTTCACTTTGTTTACAGGCAAAAATCTTGGGATCGGGAGCTACAGTTGGCATGATATAGTGGTTTTGGTTGCTAGCCCACAAAGGTAAAAATTAATGGGCACGGATTTTAAAAAAAAATACCCCTATAAAATTTTCTACATATTATAAATAATTGTTTATTTTTGCCTCCCATTTGCTCAAGAGGCAATTCCGATGGTTATACTAAAAGGTAGAGGCGCCGGATTCAAATTGAAAAATTAATAAGCTCGAGTGGCGGAATTGGTAGACGCGCTGGATTCAAAATCCAGTGTTGCAAGACGTGCGGGTTCGATTCCCGCCTCGAGTACAAAAGGCTTCAGCAGAAATGTTGGAGTCTTTTTTTTATGACTTGGTACAACATAGGTACAACATTTTCATTTTTTATAATATTTAATTGGATTTGTGTTAATTTGATATTTTGGAGGAAAGTGAGACTATCCGTATACATTTCTTGAGGATTTGCGAAGCCTAAATCGACCTTGAAAATTTTTACTCACATCAAATTAGTACTTCATCAATCAAAGTTTAGGGAGTATTAACTATTGGACATTAAGTATTATCAATATTTTCTGGTTTATAAAAACGTTTTTAAATTAACTCCTTCTTTTCTTGTCTATAATCCATACGATGTTGCGTTAATAATTAAAAATAAATATAAATTCCAAAAATTATTTTAGTAAACTTTTAAGGAAACAAGTAATATTCACTATATTTCTCGAAAATTTACTACAGCTAATCTATCCAATTTTATAAAAGAGCGATTATCATTTGAAAGTTATGCTTTCAGTTGAGACGAACTTCTTATGGCTAAGGCAGATAAGTCTGAAAATTCAGTGCAAAGTCAATTGTCTTATGCTATACAAAAAGGCGATATCATTCCATTGCGGCATCATTTTTATTTAATTCTCTCACCATGATATTCAAAATTAGGAAAATTACCCATCGAGCTATTCGTTAATAGCCTTTTTGAGTTTTTAGATCGAAATTACTACGTAGGATTTTACTCGGCAGCAAAATTTTATGGTGCTGGACATCAGCAAATTCAAAAGGAATATATCCTACATAACAAGGCACCTTTGTTATCCATATCTAAAAACAACATCAATCTTGACTTTTTCACCGTGTCTAATTGGCCAACCAAAAATATAGTATCGAAAAAAGGAGATGCAGGAATGTTCAAAATATCCAGCCCTTGCTTAACAGCTGTGGACTTGATTTACCATCAAACTAAAATAGGTGGATTAAATAGAATGCTCTCTGTTTTAGAAGAACTGACAGAAGAAATGACATTGGCAGATGTGAATCATCTTTTATCTTGGTATTCTCAAAAAAGCGTTTTACAACGTTTAGGTTTTTTATTGGACGAAATCAATCCCGATTCTGACATGGCAAATCTCATATATGAACACTTAAAGATACAAAAATTCTATCCAGTTTTATTGAGTCCAAGGTCAAATGAAAAGGCAGGTGCGGTTAAGAATATATGGAAAATTGATGTAAACATTAAAATGGAAAGCGATTTATAATACCAAGACCTGACATAGGGAAATGGCAGATGAACGCATCTTGGAGAAATTTTTCACAGGTAGAACAAGATTTGGTCATCAGTCGTGCCCTTTTTGATATATTTTCGAATGAATTTTTAAATGAAAATCTGGCATTCAGAGGTGGTACAGCACTTCATAAATTGTATTTAAATCCTGCGCCACGCTATTCCGAAGATATCGATTTGGTTCAAGTTAAACCGGGACCGATAAAACCAATAATGCAGCGCATCGCTGAAGTGGGTACTTTTTTTGAAGAAAAAAGAAGCACTAAAATTGGTGGTCATCGTGCACAGGCGATGTATCGATTTACATCGGAATATGAGAATATTCGACTACGCTTAAAATTGGAAATCAATTGTAAAGAACATTTTAATGTGTTGCCTTTGGTTGAATTTCCATTTGAATTAAAAAATAATTGGTTTGAAGGTAAGACCAATATACGAACCTATGATATCAATGAATTATTAGGTACAAAATTAACAGCATTGTGTCAAAGAAGTAAAGGAAGGGATTTATTTGATTTGGATTTTTCCAGATTGAACCACAAATTAGATATCCCTACAATTATCGATTGTTTTTACGAATATATGAATGTTTCAGTTGGAAAACCTCCCAGCAAAAAAGAGTTTTTACTCAATATGGAAGAAAAGGAAAGCAATCAAGATTTTACTGGCGATATGGAAGCTTTATTACGACCTGAAATTAAATATGACCAAAAATGCAGCATTTGAATGGCGGAAAAGTGAACTTATTGAGAAGCTTAAATAAAACAGAAACGGTAGTTATTAAGACAATAATGACAATAAAAAAACCAGAATTATACAGTTCACTTCGGAAAAATTGTGACGAATTGGACGCCGAATGGATGTCCCTCAAATCACCACTATTTACATAATGCTAAAAGCCAAGGATATTATTTATTTTAAAAAAAGCAGGAAAAGAACTACATTGAAAAGGGGGAAATCCCTTTAACAAAAATAGGGAAAATCCTGTTTTTTGTTAACGTATTTTAACGTATTTTAACGTATTTTTAAAAAATTAACTAACTTTAATTACCGAAATGTGAAAATACATGCTCATGTCCAAATATCCACATGCTCACAAACCATAAGGGTTATAATGTTTCTAATCATGACATTTTCTTCAGCTCTTCTTAATGCACAGAATACTAAAGATTATTTGCTGGAAGTTAAAGAAAATTTTGAACTGGGAGATATACTACAAACACTGAATCAAGATCAAACAGTAAGCCTATCAATGAACAATGCTGGTTTGGCGAATGATTTGAACGGAAAGCAGATTTTTGTTTTCAAAAAGGCGTTTGAAAAATCACAAAACCCAAAACTGCAAAGGGTTTATTTTTTGACCGTAGCAGAAAATACCAGTTTTTCTAGCACATTGCAGCGTTCAGAAATCGAACAAATTACCTTGATTAATAATGAAGTTATATTAACTTCTGAAACTGCTTCGAATTTTGGAATGCTTCCAAACGATTATGAAGATATTATAACAGGAGGAAGGAATACTGCATTAGATTTAATAAAAGCTCCTTTGGCGTGGAGTATTACCACGGGCGATCCCAATGTTGTAATAGGTGTGGTTGACGCAGAAGTTGATTTAAACCATGAGGACCTTCAAGGATCGATAATTGAAACGGTTGTTGTAAATAATTATATTGATCACCATGGTGCTGGAGTTGTGGGAATGATAAACGCACAAACAGATAATAATAAAGGTATATCAAGTATCGCCCCAGAAACTAAAGTAGTATTTGTCCAAACCAATGGAGGTTTATATTCATTAACTCTTGGGTTGATAGAAATTATTGCATTAAAAAACACTACATATCCAAATTTAAAAATTGTCAATTGCAGTTGGGCCTCAACAGCAAATCCTAGTTATTTACAAGACGCAATATATGGTGTGAATGGAATACTCGATAACGATATTCTACTTATCGCTGCAGCGGGAAATCCTAATAATACTGCTTATAATTATCCAGCTTCATATGATGAAACGATGTCCGTTACTTCTGTTGGACATCGTTTTCCAATTGGCTATATTCACGATTTACATGATCCTAATGGGGATCTCTACTGGCATCGGTCTTGGGAAGATTGTTTTGCGGGAAGACCTGATTACGGGGAAGGAGGAAATACTTATAATGATAAAGTAAGCGTTACAGCCCCAGGACAATTGTTACTTGGGCTTACAACTAGATATTCTCAATATCCTTCTGGCTATTTATTGATGACGGCGACGTCTCCTACAACCCCAATAGTATCAGGTCTTGCCGGATTGGTCCAGTCCGTTAATCCAAATCTTAGTGCTCCACAAATTAAACAGCTAATTGAAGATACCTCCGACGACATATACCACATTCCCTATAACCAACAGTATCTTGGCCAGTTGGGAACAGGAAGGATAAACGCCTTTAGGGCCGTTAAGACGGCTCAATGCTTGATGAACCCCACTCCGGGACTTGACCTAGCCATGCAAAACTCAAATCTGGACGATTTTTCGGAGCCAGATACCGAAACACAGATCGTATGGAACAGCGAGGACATCTGGGTGCGCAACGAGGATGATGGAAGCTTGATAGACGTGCACCAAAATCCGGAATACGACCCAAACAACCCCAATTATGTATATGTAAGGGTAACAAATAACAGTTGCGAGACCTCAACTGGCAACGAGCAGTTAAAACTGTATTGGGCCAAGGCCAACACCACCCTGTATTGGCCACAGAACTGGAACGGCACGAGGTTTATTGAGGATCCCGTAACCAACGAGGACATCTTGATGGGCGATGAGGTGGGAACTTTAAATATTCCCGTATTGCAGCCCGGACAGAGCAAAATTATTGAATTTGAATGGGATGTGCCCAATCCGGAGGACTATATAAATTTAGACCAAGGGAATCCTTGGCATTTCTGCTTGCTGGCAAGAATTATTTCCTTGCAAGACCCGATGACCTTTACCGAGACAAGTGCCATTACACAAAACGTAACCAAGAATAATAACATTGCCTGGAAAAACACGACCGTTGTGGATATTTACCCCAATGTGCCCTCGCAGATTGGTGGCGTGGTTGCGGTAGGCAATCCATATTCTACCATAAAGGCATTCAACCTACAATTCATAAAGGATAGCCACGAAGTGGGTCCAGCCATTTATGAGGAAGCGGAGGTCAGCGTTGAAATGAACGATGTGCTGTACGATGCCTGGGTGCGTGGCGGTAAGCAAGGGCAAAGTCTTACCGCGCCCAGTTTGGCAAGCAAAAAAAGAATCGCTACGGGAAACAATATGACTTTGAGCAACATCCTGTTCAATCCCAACGAGATTGGGACGGCCTATGTAAAGTTCAATTTTCTCACATCGCAATTGAGTGCCAAAAAAGATTTTACCTATCACGCTATATTGAGGGATGCAGCCACCAATGAGATAATCGGAGGCGAGACCTACCAGGTACACAAACGTCCAAGGCACGCATTTGATGCCAATGCGGGGAGCGATGAAGCTATTGACAGGAGCGAGAGCGTTACCATTACCGCAGCACAGATAAACGAGGCGGCGGTCTATAACTGGTACGACCCGGACGGGACCCTAATTTATACGGGCACGGACCTCACTGTTTCTCCCGAAGTCACCAAAACATATAAACTTGAAATAATAACCGATAACGATGGCTATAAGGATTATGACGAAGTGGAAGTAAGCGTAAATCCCTATAAACTGGAAAGCCTTTTTCCCAATTCCGCGACCAGCCAAGTAACCGTAAACTATATTGCAGGTGAGGCAACCTCGGCATATTTAATGGTAGTAAGCCTTGTAACGGGTATCTCCAATAATTATATCCTCGATGTCAACGAAACCACAATAAACTTAAATGTTTCCGGCTACTCCTCCGGCATCTATTCTGTGGCACTGGTATGTGAGGGTGAGATCGTTGATTCCAAAAACCTTGCAAAACAATAACCCATAAAATTATTTTATTATGAAAATACTATTGTATTTATTATTATTTAATCTAAGTGCAATTTCCTACGCACAAGACCCACAACTTTTTGAGAATGAATGGTATTTATATGAAGTATTAACTAATGATTTAGGTACTTTGTATGAGGTTTCTCTTATAGAACCGCCGATCATTCCGTCTTTGTCAATTTCAGAAGATCTAATATTTAGCGGTTTAGGGGCGTGTAACAACTTTAACGGTGTATACGGATTTTTTCCACCCAACGAACTGAACTCAATTAATTTCATAGCATCCACGGATGATTGTGGGGTAGAGCAGCATAATAATTTTGAAGACGAATATTTTGGATTTATTTCAGGGGGATACTCGTACAATATAACAGATGATAGTAGAGGAAAGGTGCTTACTCTTGAAAACGGTATTTTTGGATATGCAGTATTTAAAAGCTACTCGCTTTCGACCTCAAATTTTACAAAAAATGAATTTCAGGTATACCCCAACCCAGCAAAAAACAAACTAATTTTAACTTCAACAAACAAAGAAGGAAAACTAAAAATCAGAATTTTCAATATAGAAGGGAGGCTGCTAGACACCCAAAATCTAGAGCTTGAAAACCAAACTTCCATAGATATTTCCGGATTAATGAACGGAACTTATTTTCTAAACATCGAAAATGAAAACGGTAATAGTGAAGTAAAAAAGTTTTTAAAGGAATGAATATATTAATAATAATATATTGAATTTCGAAACTATTTTCCTTTTAGGTCGATTTATCCATCAGAAAACTATAAAAAAATCCCCAGAATGACCTGAGGATTTTTGAACAAAAGCTTTATGGATTCCTGAAAATCCTTATGCTTATTTCTTTATTACTCTTTCCTGACTTCCGCACATTTATAGATTCCAATCAAAGCGTTGTTGTAACATTCTGACAATAAGGTTTATGTGGTTTTAGTGATTTTGATTCTGGGTGTTAATTTGTCTTTTTATCTTTGGTTTTATGTTTGTCAGATACT